>ERZ777003.1466-NODE-1466-length-35164-cov-14.989205_pt1 | contig 35164 bp, 25 predicted proteins | sample MGYA00374956_ERZ777003 | MGnify/ENA primary metagenome ERZ777003 (study PRJEB29302, sample SAMN06268252) | bioreactor metagenome | isolation source: Joint BioEnergy Institute, California, USA | place: USA:Joint BioEnergy Institute, California, USA | collected... | reverse complement strand
ACGCCCTCGAAGCCGAAGTGCTTCCGGAGCTGGTTCACGACGAACCGCTGATACGAGAAGTGCACCGCCTCGGGCGAGCTCGAGATGACCACGAAGACGGGCGGCGCGGTCTCGGCCTGCGTGATGTAGTACAGGCGAGGGGCGCGTCCGCCGCTCGTCGGCGGGGGACGCGTCGCGAGGACCTGCTCGAAGAAGCGATTCAGCTCTCCGGTCGGGATCCGCTGGTGGAAGGACTCCGAGACGCGGTCGATCGCGGAGAAGAGGGACCCGAGCCCGCGGCCCGTCTTCGCGCTGACGTGGACGATCGGCACGAAGGGCGCGAACGAGATCTTGTCGCGCGCGTCCTCCTCGGCCTTCTCGATCTGGGCCTTGGTGAGCAGATCGATCTTGTTGAGCGCGATGACCATCCCGCGCCCGCGGTCGGCGGCGAGCCCGAGGATCTTCGCGTCCTGCTCGGCGACGCCTTCCTTCGCGTCGACGAGCAGCACGACGACGCTCGAGCGCTCCATCGCCTGGATGGCGGCGTGGACGCTCGCCGCTTCGATGGCGTCTCCCGCCTTCGTGACCTTGCCCTTGCGGCGGACGCCTGCCGTGTCGACGAAGACGTAGCGCTTGCCGTCGCGCTCGACGAGCGCGTCGATGGCGTCCCGCGTCGTGCCGGGCCGCGCGTCGACGAGCATGCGGTCCTCGCCGAGGATGCGGTTCATGAGGCTCGACTTGCCGGCGTTCGGCTTGCCCGCGATCGTGACACGCGGGATCTTCTCGCCGGTGTCCGGCGCGGCATCCTTCTCGGGCAGGGCCTCCACGATCGCCGCCTCGAGCTCGCCGACGCCGCGGCCGTGGAGGGCGCTGATCGGGTAGACCTTCTCGACGCCGAGTCGGTAGAGCTCGAAGGCGTCGGCGTCGAGCTTCGGCGAGTCGGCTTTGTTCGCCGCGTAGATGACCGGTTTGTCGGTTCGGCGCAGGAGCTTCACCGCGAGGCGGTCGGCGCTCGTGAGCGGCACCGTCGCGTCGCTGACGAACACGATGACGTCCGCCTCCTCGATCGCGGCCTCGACGTGCCTCCGGATGCCGGACTTCATCGGGTCGCGGTCGTCGGGGTCGAACCCGCCCGTGTCGATGAGCGTGTATTCGCGGCCGAAGGCCGACGTGTCGGCATAGTGGCGATCGCGCGTGACGCCGGGCTGGTCGTGCACGATCGCGAGGCGACGGCGCGCGAGGCGGTTGAAGAGCGTCGATTTCCCGACGTTGGGGCGCCCGACGACCGCGACGAGCGGCAAGCCGTGGGACCCGGCGGGCAACGCGCGCGGCTTGCGGGAAGGGTGATGCTTCGTCATCGGGCAGCTCCTGCTCTCGCGCGTGCGCGGGATGAGTCGTTCTTCGGCGGGAGGCCGTCGTCGGCGTAGCCGAGCTCGATCAGCTTGCCGGCGTCGTCGAACCACCCCGGCGTCGCCTTCACGCGGATGTCGAGGTGCAGCCGCTGGCCGAGCAGCCGTTCGGCGCGCTCGCGCGCGGCGGTGCCGATCGCCGCGAGCATCTTGCCGCCCTGGCCGATCACGATCCCTTTGTGGGACTCCTTCGCCACGTGGACGGTGAGCGCCACGCGCGAGAGCTTCTTGCCCTCTTCGAAGGCGTCGACCGTCACGGCGACCCCGTGCGGGACCTCCTGTCGCGTCCGAAGGAGGATCTGCTCGCGCACCAGCTCGGCGACGAAGAAGCGCACGGGCTTGTCCGAGAGGTCGTCCTCCGGGTAGAGCGGCTCGCCCTCGGGCAAGAGCTTGCCGAGCTCCGCGAGCAGCCGATCGAGGCCGTCGCGCTTCTTCGCGCTGATCGGTACGACGGCCGCGAAGTCGTAGAGCTTCGCGTACGCGGCGAGCACCTCGAGCAGCTTGGTCTTCTGCTTGACGCGATCGACCTTGTTGACGACGAGCACGACGGGCTTGCCGGGCGGCACCGACCGGAACGCCCGCTCGTCTTCTTCGCGGACCTCGGGCGCCGGGTCCGGATCGACGTCGACGAGGAAGAGGACGGCGTCGGCCTCCGCCGCGGTGCCGCTCGCAACGTCGTTCATGCGCTGCCCGAGGCGATTGCGCGGCTTGTGGAGCCCGGGCGTGTCGAGGAAGACGTATTGCGTCCGGTCCACCGTCAGGATCCCGGCGATGCGATCGCGCGTGGTCTGCGGATGATGGCTCGTGATGGCGATGCGCTCGCCGAGCAGGGCGTTGAGGAGCGTGCTCTTGCCGACGTTGGGCCGCCCCACGAGGGCGACGGTCCCGGCACGCGGGCGGGCGCGCTCCGGTCGAGCTCCCCCCGCGCGACGAGAGGCCTTGCCCTCGCCGGGAGCCCTTTTTCGAGTCGAGCCAGCACTGCGCGCCATGGGAGCGCGGTCCATACCACAGTCCGAGAGGCCGCACGGGCTCTGGCGTTCGGCGGCTGCCCCGGTCGAAGCCGCGTGTTGGGCGCTGCCGAAGAATGCGGTATTGAGGCTGCGCGCGCCTGCGCTTCGAGCCAAACGCCCCTTTTCCTGGACTTGCAGGACTTGCCATGGCCGACTCCGAGAAGCCCCCGACGGACACGTCCGGCGACGAGCCGAAGGGTCGAATCGACCGAGAAGCAGGAGACGAGCACGAGGGGCGTGCGTCGGCGCCCGGGAGCGACGGGGAGCCGGCGGAGCCCGACCCGTCGGCGGATGCTTCGGGAAACGAGGAGGCCGAGAAGAGGGCGGGGGAGGAGCCCGTCGTCGGGACGCCGCTCGCGGACGAGACCGCGGGCGGCCCGCGCTGGCTTCCGCTCGCCATCGCGATCGCGCTTCCCTTCCTCTTCTTCTTCGTGCTCCCTCCGCTCACGAAGAGCGGCATCTGGGATCCCTACGAGCTCAACGTCGCCGATCTCGCGCGTCGGGTCGCCCTGAACCTCCACGGCGCGACCGAGCTCGCGCTCGAGGGCGCGGACAACTCCCTGCCGTACCTCAACGACCTCGGCCGTCCGCAGCTCCCGTTCACGTCGATCGCGCTGGGCTTCAAGCTCTTCGGGCTCCAGGAGTGGGCCGGTCGCGCGCCTCTCGCCCTCTGGGGCACCATCGGCGTCCTCGTCACGTATGCCTTCGTCTCGCGGCTCGTGGACCGGCGCGCGGGCGTCTTCTCCGCGGTGGCGCTGACGACGATGCCCCTCTACTTCGTCCAGGCGCGCACGATGCTCGGCGACGTCGTGATGATGGCGTCGCTCGCGATGTCCTTCGGCGGTCTCGCCGTCGCCGTCTTCGGGAGACGCGAGGAAGCAAAGAGCGGTACGTCGGACGGTCGGATCCGCACGTCCTGGCTCGGGCTCGCGATCTTGGGGCTCGTCGCCGGCTACTACACGCGCGGCACGATCATCGGCGTCGCGCTGCCGGCGGTGGCCGTCGGCGCTGCGTATCTCGTCGCGGTCGCGAACGGACAGCGGTTCGACAAGCTCGCGAACGCGACGGGCGCCGCGGCGTGCCTCGTCGGGCTCGCGTTCATGGCGAAAGGACTGAGCGCCCTCGGCAGGCCGGCCGACGACATGACCGTGCCCATCGTCGGCGCGCTCATGAAGCCACCGACGAAATACCCGACGTTCGACTTCACGATCGGTCACATCGCGGCGGCGCTCGCGCCATGGAGCGCGTTCGCGCCGTTCGCCTTCGGCCGCATGTTCGCGTCGCCCGTCGGCGTGAGGACCGACGCTTTCGAGCGCGAGAGCCAGACGCGCCTCGTCTTGCTCGTCGGCGCGGCGGCCGCGTTCCTCGTCCACGGCTGGATGGCGGCCCGGACGGAGATGATCCCGTTCTGCGCGCCGGTGATCCTCGCCGCCGTCTGCGGCATCGCCCTCCGCGACTACGAGCGCGGCGCGCACCCCTCGGTGGCGGTCGGCGTCGGCACGCTCGTCCTGCTCGGGCTCCTGCATCACGAGATGCGCAAGCTGCCCGAGAAGGTCTTCCACGCCTTCAACGTCGTCGCGGGCGCGACGTTCCCGGAGAGCTTCAAGAACCACTCGGTCTCCATCTGGACGGTGGTGCTCTTCGGCTTCGCGGCGGTCGCCTTCCTGACGTGGGTGGAGCGCGATCCGAAGCGTGAGCCTTTCGAGCCGAAGGGCTACCTGAGGGCGCTGCTCGCCCTGCGCGACGCCTGGGACGGCATGCTCGCTCTCGCGTACTTCGCCATGGTCGCCGGTGCGTCCCTCGCCGGACTCGCGGTGTGGGTCGGGACGCGCTACCACGCGAAGTGGCTCCCGACGCTCAGCTCGCAGATGCGCGACGCCGTCCTCAACGCGTGGTGGGTCACGGCGTTCGTGCCGCTCGCCGCGATCTTCGCGCTCTACTTCTGGTGCGACGTCTGGGTCTGGGCGTTCGATCGTGCGCCTCGTCTCCGCGACGGTCTCGGGAGGGCGGCGACGCGCGGGTTCGAGCCGTTCGAAGATCTCGCCGCGCGTCTGAAGGAGGGACGCCTCCTCGAGACGGTCCCGAAGCTCATTTCCGGCAAGCTCGTCGTCACGAACGAGAAGCTGGACGACGGCATCGGCCCGGTCTGCCTCTTCGTCCTGACCCCGCTCATGTACCTGCAGGTCCCGGCGGTGGTGTTCTTGCTCCTGTGGACGAAGGTCGGCTTCCGTCCGCTCGTGGCGGGTGCGCTCGCGATCCCCTCGGGCGTCGCCCTCTTCCTCGTCCTCGGGTTCGTCGGGAGCGTGTTCCGCGGCAGCCGGCCGGCCTTCCTCGCGCTCTCCGCCGCGACGGTCGGGATGGTGCTCTGCTTCTCCTACTATCCGGCGCTCGCGAACCAGCTCTCGCCGAAGGAGATCTTCGAGAGCTACCGGAAGACGCGACGTGGTGACGAGCCGCTCGCTCTCTTCGGGGTCGGCGGGCGCACGGCGGCGTACTACGCGGGCGGCCAGCCCCTCATCCTGAAGGACACCCAGAGCGCGCTCGATTGGCTCATGGCCGGTGAGCCCGGCACGCGGCGGTTCCTCGCCGTGCGCGCCGAGGAGCTCGCACGTCTCAACCGCACGTACCGTGAGCGGACGAAGTCGGGGCAGAACCTCCCGATCATCGACGGGCGCTCGAGTCAGATCGTGCTCGCCGCGTCGAGCCTCGCGGACAACGAGAAGAACCAGAACCCGCTCTCGCGCATCGTCCTTTCGACGCCGCCCCAGCCGCAGCGGAAGATCGAGGCGAACTTCGACGACAAGCTGCAGCTCCTCGGTGTCGACATCACCGACGCGAACGGAAGGCTCGTTCAGACCGTGCGCCCGGGCAAGAAGTACCACCTCAAGACGTACTTCAAGGTGCTCACCCCGGTGACGACGGAGTGGACGATGTTCATCCACATCGACGGTTTCCGCCGCCGCCACAACGGCGACCACAAGGTCTGTCAGGGCAAGTACCCGATGACGCTCTGGCTCCCGGACGACGTCATCGTGGACGACCACGAGTTCACCCTGGAGCCGAACTTCAGCCCCGGCCCGTACACCATCTATCTCGGCTTCTTCATCGGGGATCAGCGCATGAAGGTGAAGTCGGGCCCGAGCGACAAGGACGACCGCGTGAATGCGGGGACGTTGAGGGTGCAGTAGCCGTCCCGAGGACGGAGTCCTCGGTCCTCAGTCCTCAGCTTCGGTTCTCGCTCGTCGGCTCGCCCTTCTCGCTCGTCGGCGTTCCCGATCGCCGTCGACTCCGCGTGGTCGGTTCGTCGCCGGCTTCGATGCGCCCAACGTCGGGCGGGTCGATTCTTGGTGTGATCGCGATGCCTGAACGAACGATCGGGCCTTCGGCCTGAGGAGCGCGGACGGAGGAGCGCTGAGGACTGAAGACCGAGGACCGAGGACTGAGGACCGAGGACTTTCTTGTGGCGCCCACCCCGGTGCCGGGCTATGCGCGTCGCATCTCGGCTCCGCTCTCGGTACGGCATCGAAAGCGACCGGGCGGGCCAGGTGGACGTGGAACATGAGCGGCACGAAGGATGAGACGGCCGGAGCGGTCGATGCGGTGAAGGAAGAGGTCGCCGATCGGCGCAACTACGATCGCTACGACGTCGAGTGGGCGGTCGACTGTGTCGCCTCCGATACGTTCCTGTTCGCCTCGATCACGAACATCAGCGAGATGGGGATCTTCGTCCGCACGACCGAGCCCCTGACGACCGGCACGCGCTTGCGGCTCACGTTCGCGCCGCCTGGTGCCGACAGCTTCCAGCTCGAAGGCGTCGTCGCGTGGGTCAATCCCGTTCGCGACAACGGCGACAACCCGAACCCCGGCATGGGGATCAAGTTCGTCAACCTGAAGCTCGAAGAGCGCGAGCGACTCGTGAAGGTGATCCGAACGATCGCGTATCTGCGCGATCCGAACTGACGGGAGTCGGGGCCGCGAAGATCACTCCGAGGGGAGCGGGAACCGCCGCACGACGATCCCGGCGCCGCTCGCGGACGTGTCTTCCCATCCGATCGCGACGAAGGGCCCCGAGCCGCCCGAGGCGACCACCGGTCGAGCGCGCGTGCGGCCGTCTTCGCGGCTCGCCTGGAACTCCGTCGCCCGTCCGTCGACGTGGTTGAACAGGGACCCCGAAGAGCCGCCGAGGAAGCGGGCGCGGACGTGCCCCGTGTCCACGTCGAGCCACGCGACGACGTACGAGCCCCCGGCGGCCGGCGTCGAGGCGATCGCGGGCTGCGTCTGATCGCCGGCCGTGACGACGTCGTTCACGGGCCGAGAACGATCTCCTTCGATGGCGCGCCCCTTCGCGTCGTAGCGCTGGACGAACACGTCACCGCCGGCGCTCCAGACGACGGCGAAGCGGCCGTCCGGCAGCGCCGCGACTCGAGCTCCGTCCGCTCCGGCGCCGGTCCCGTCCACCGTCAGCTCCGCGCCCGCGGGTGTGCCGTCGGCGTTGATCGCGCGGAGCTTGATGCCCGTGGGGCTCGTCCACACGACGACCCAGCCGTCGCCGGTGGAAGCGACGTGCGGGCTCTCGTTTCCGGTACCCGTGCTGATGTCGTTCTGGTTGCCGAGCGTGTACGAAAACGATCCGTTCGCCGACGGCGTGACGGTGCGGCCGACGATCCTTCCCTGCGCGTGGTCTTCCCAGGCCACGAAGAGTCGATCGGCGCTCGCGGCGATGGCGGGCGCTCGTTGGACGTTCGCTTCGCCGCCGGAGCCGTCGACCACGAGGAGCGGCCCCTTCTCGCGGAGCTCGCGATCGAGGGCGCGCATGTGGATGTCGAGGCTCGGTGCGTCGTCGCTCTCGAAGACGACGTAGTACGTGTCTCCGAGCAGGGCCGCCTGCGGACGCGACTGCTGCCTCGGCGCGGGCGCCGGCGGAAACCCGGATCCGTTCGCGAGGAAGATCGAGCCGCGCGCGAGCGCGGGCGGAGACGACAGAGGCGAGAGGTCGGCGCTCATCACACGGAGCGCGACGTCGAGCGTGCCGCCGCTGCTCGGAACCGCGCGTTCCGTCCAGAAGGCGACGAAGCGTCCGTCATCCCCGGCGCCGGGCGGCCAGAGGAAGAAGGGATCCGTCTTGTCGCCGGCCCTGCCGGTCGAGGTCCCGTTCTCCGGTGCTCCGATCGAGAGGAGGATCTCCTTCGACTGGCACGCGTCGTCGCAGACGTCCGTGCCGCCGGGCTCGCATTGCTCCGTCGGCTGGATCGTCCCGTCGCCGCAGACCGCGGGCGCGAGGTAGCGCGTCATACGGATGTCGACCTGGACGGCGTCCGCTGCGATCGTCGCGGTCGCGCAGCCGAGCGCGACGATCGCGCCGCCGGCGTCCTTCGCCGTCGCCTCGAACACGCGCGGCGTTGCGCTCTTCTCGATGACGAGCGTCCCGCAGAACCGCACGCCGGACGGGCATCGGGTCGCTTCGAGGTTCCGCCGCGCGATCTCCCTCGAGTCGCCGTCGATCGTGACGACGCCGCCGTCCTCGTCGCAGCCGACGTTCCCCTCGAGGACGCGAAGCTCGAGGGATTGCGCCCGATCGAGCAGTCCGCGCGGCGCCGAGAGGTTCGTGACGATGGAGGTTCGCACGGGCTCCTCCGAGCCGCCGCACGAGCCCCCCACGACGATCACGCCCATGCAGAAGATGAGGAGCGACCCCGCGCGCATCGCGCCTCACTCTAGTGCGCCGAGCCCGTTCCCGACCGAATTCTCGCTCTGCGGCCCACGTCCCCTCTGGAGCCTGGAGCCCGGAGCCTGGAGCCTCATGCTGAGGACCGAGCTCTCACCGCCGCTTCTTCCACAGCCTGGCGAGCCATCCCGTCGCGGACGACTGCGCCGCGCGTGTCTCGGCGGCGCGCGCTGGGCGCGCCACCTCGATCCCGACGAGCTCGACCGCGCTCTCGAGCTCGGACGTCGCCGCAGGAGGGCCCGAGAGCACGACTCTCCGAACGCCATCCTTCACGAGGCGTCCGGCGACGCGCGCCGCCCAGGCCGCGAGGGCCTCGCTGTCGTCCGTCGGATAGCCGCACGCGATGGCGACGGCGCCGTCGCCGAGCGGCACGGCGCACGCGGGATACTCCCAGGTGGCGAGGCCGGCGTTTCGCTCGGCGTCGCGGACGCTCGCGACGTAGCCTTCGAGGAGCGATGCGCGTGCGGGCGCGACACGCGCGGGATCGTGCTCGATCCCCGCCTCGGCGAGCGCGCGCGCCGCGCTGTCGATGACGCCGGCGGCGAGCGAAGGCGAGGCACCGGCGTCGGCCATGAGCCCGCCGAGGCGCGCGCACGCGCTCCAGAGATCGTGCGCGTCGGAGGCCGCGAACAGCTCGAGCACGAGATGGCGGGCTGCCTCCGTGCTGCGGATCACGTTCCGGTCGGCTGGGTGCAGTGCGCGCGCCTCGTCCGCTTCCGCCCATTGGGCGAGGGCGCGGCGCACGCGGTGGAGCTCGGCGCTCGACCCCTCTGCCATCGAGGTCAGAACCCTTCGGCGGCGTTGGCGTCCTGCGGCTTCTGCTTTCCCGCTTCCGCCGCGGGCGCTCGTGGAGAGGACTTCGCCGGCGCCGCTCGACGGGGCGCCGCCGCGGCGCCGCCGGCAGCCGAAGGGCCACCGGCCTTGCGCGCGGCCGCCATCTGCAGATCGTTCAGCGCCTGCTGCGCCGCCTGCTGGTGCGAGGGCACCTGGGTCAGCTGGTTCAGTCGATCGCGCGCGGGGTCGAGCTGCCCCATCGCGATCTGGCAGCGCGCCGCACGAAGCGACGCCTCGTTGCCGACCCACGATCCGGCGGCCTTCTGTGCGAGCTGATCGAAGCGGCCGAGCGCGACCGCGCAGCCCTGTCCTTCGCGCACGCTCTCGGCCGCCCAGAGCGCCGCGTTCGTGTCGCCGTTCTGCGCCGCCTGATCGAAGTACCGCGTCGCCTCGGCGAAGCTCCGCGCGCGGAACGCCGCCATCCCGAGGGAGAACGGATCGCGCGCCTGTCCGTCCGCGCGGTCTTCGCTCTTCTTCGCGGCCAGGGGCTTCGCCGCTTGCGGGGCGTAGTCGTCGGACGGGACCCCGCCCGGGAGCCCGGCGTTCGCGATGGCCGCGGGGGCCGCCATCGAGGGGGCGGGCGGAGGCGCGGGCTCGGCCAACGTCTTCGCCTCGAGCCGCGCGTTCTCGCCGTCCCCGGATGCCGCGCTGCCGAGCGCGAGCGACTCGTCTGCTTTGTCGCGCGCGGCACCGCTCGTGAGGCGATCGACGGGCCCGTCGTCGCTCATGGCGATCGGAGGAACGGTGGCGACCGCGGGCGGACGGGCGACGTTCGGCGTGCTCGGTCCGTGCGCGGCGGCCGCTGCCTTGTCGTCGAAGGCCTCGCTGCCGGAGGCGGCGGTCATCGTGGGGGAGGGCTCGCCCTGCACGATGACGGAGACGGTCGAGTCCTTGCTCGCGTAGTTCTTGGATCGGATGAGGACCGCGCTCGTGCCGACCATGAGCAGGAAGACGGCGGCCATGGCCGTCTGCGGTCGCATCGCCCAGCTCCCGGCGATCCCGATGATCCGCGACACGCGGCTTCGAAGCGGGACGACCTTTCGCGCTTCCTTGGCCGCAGCGAGGATGCGGTCTTCGAGCCCGTCCGGAACGGGGACGAGGGGCAACGAGATCGCGCGGCGCGTCGCACGCAGCCCGTTGAAGATCGACCCGCAGCGACCGCACCCCGCGACGTGCCGCTTCACGGCCGCGCTCGTGAGCTCGTCCAGCTCGTCGTAGAGCTCGTCGAGCAGCAGGGGTTCGTACTTCTCGCAATCCATCGGGTCTCTTCGGGCCTAAGTTGAAGCGAACGTTCGGCGAATCAAGCTGGAAATGGCCTCTTTGGGAGGCTTTCAGCGAAGGGCGCGGGCATAGTCCTCGTATTCGGAGAGCGCCTCCTGCAGGCGCTCGAGCGCGTAACGCATGCGGCTCTTGACCGTGTTCTCGGGCACGCCGGTGATCTCGGCGATCTCCTTGAACGGCAGGTTCGCGACCTCTCGCATCAGGAACACCTCGCGCTGCTCGTCGGGCAGCGTGTCGACGGCCTGGACGATGCGCTCCTTGAGCTCCGACCCGGTCGCCTCGCGCTCGACGCTCGCCTTGGGATCGGCCGTCTGTTCGCCGAGCGTCGGTCCATCACCGTCCTCACCGCGCGACTCGTCGAGCGAGGGGTGCTTGCGCAGCGCGCGCTTGCGGAGGTGGTCGATGCAGAGGTTGCGCGTGATCGTGTAGATCCACGTCGTGAAGCGGGCCTCGTGCTTGAACTCGGTGGCGTTCTGGACCACGCGCACGAAGGCTTCCTGCACGATGTCCTCGGCGACTTGGGGGGTCCGCACCTGTCGAAGCGCGAAGTTGTAGAGCGCCGTCTGGTGCCGGCGGACGAGCTGAGCGAACGCGCTGCGGTCGCCCTCCTGGTAGCGGAGCATCAGCGTCTCGTCGGGCGGATCCAACGCTCGCTTCGGGACGCCGCTCATTTCGAGGTCGCTCCAGCCGGGGGTTCGTTCGACATGTCGTTCCAACGCACGAGCCGGCGCCAGACGACACTCTTCGATGACCCGGACAGCCTACCGTGAGGAGAGGTGAGGGTGGGGCGCTGAAGGCACGGGGCGCGGGCCCGCGCGCGATGTTCGAGCTCACCAGGAACACGTGCATCCCGAAATCCTTGGAACCGACCGACGGGGACGAGGGTGTGACGGCCCTGGGGCGACAAAGTTCTGGACGGTCGTGAAAGGACCGGATCGGCGTTGGTTTCCGCGCGTTTTCCCGGGGAGGGGCGTGGTGTCGCAAGGCGTCGCAGCCGAGACGAAGCTCTGCCTGGCACGGCCTGGTTCCCGCCCATCATCGAGACGGTGATAGGCCGCTTCGACCCCAGGCTCAAGCGCTCGCACGCGACCACCTCGGCGGCATGTGCTCACCACGCGTCGCAGCTCGACCGGGCGACGGAGCTCCTGTGGTCGCGGGTGGATGGCGGAGCGCCCGACGCGACGCGAGCTGGTCCGTCCACGGGCCGTTGCCACGCCCCATGTGGGAGGCCTACACTCGTGCTCGCTTGGTGATGGGTTCGACGCAGCGCGCGACCACGCCTGTCCGATCCCTGAGCGAGCGCGATCAGGAAGCTTGAGCGGATCGATGTTGGTTGCACGGGAGGCAGGAGACATTCATGGGCGTTCGGCATTCGCCCATGCTCCGGACGTCTCCGAACGCGACCCGCGCGATCTTTGCGCTCTCGACTTGAATCATTTCCTTGTCCTCCACGCGACACCCGCCTCGAAAGGGAAGTGAGCTATGCGACGTCACGCGTTGGGCCTTGCCTTCTTCACTCTCGCGTCCCTCACGTTCGGCGGCGCCGTCTTCGCGCAGCAGCCGGCGGCGACCGGTGAAGCGAAGGCCGAGGGAGCTGCGCCCGCGGCCACGGGGACGACCGCGGCAGCGGCGAGCTCGACGCCCGCGAGCGCGGGGTCGCAGGGGACCGGCACCGGCGCTCCTGCGGGATCGGCCGCTTCGGCGGCCCCCGCCGGCAGCGGCCCCGCCGTGCCCATCCCGGAGAAGCCCGCGATGGACGGCGCGACGTACACCGTACGCCTCCGTGACCTCGAGGCCCGGATCGACGAGCTGAAGGATCAGATCCGGCGCAGCCACACGCGGCTCGCGCTCCTCTCGGACACGATCCTCTCCGGCGGGGCGGCGGGCTCGCGCGCCGAGGTCGTCTTCAGGAACGAGATGTCGAGCGCGTTCCGGCTCACGCGCGCGCTCTTCGTCGTCGACGGCGCCGTCCAGTACAACCGCCAGGACGACACCGGCGCGCTGGCGGACCAGAAGGAGATCCCGATCTTCAGCGGGTCGATGCCCCCGGGCGACCACACGGTGCAGGTCATCCTCAACTTCCAGGGCAACGGCTACGGCGTCTTCACGTACCTGCGCGGCTACAAGTTCGAGGTGAAGAGCGCGCACTCCTTCACCGCCATCGAGGGCAAGACGCTCTCGCTCGTCGCGACGGCGCTCGAGAAGGGTGGCGTGACCACGCCGCTCGAGCAGCGTCCGACCATCGAGTGGTCCGAGAAGATCGCGTCGCTCGGGCCGGGCGGCTCGGGGGCGCCGTCCTCCGGCGTGAAGACGCAGAGCCAGACCGGTCCGGGGTCCGTGTCGGGTAGCATCCAGATCGGGGGAGGGAAGTAACGGTGCGCCCTCGCCGGAAGGCGCTCCTCGGAGTGGCCGCCAGACGCTCCCGGGCGTGCTCGCGCTGGGTGCTGGCGGGCTTCGCGGCCTTCGCGCTCGCGGCGCCCGGGACGGCGCGCGCCGCCGATGCCGACGCCGACGCCGCGAAGGCGATGCAGGAGGTGAACGCCGTCGCGAACGAGTCGAACAGCGTCCAGGCGGCGATCGAGAAGGCGAGGAACGAGCGCTACAGCGTCGAGCAGCGGCTGGCGAACGGCGAGCTGTTGTACAGGACGAAGGACTACGCGCGAGCCACCGTCGTCTTCAGCGAGATCCTCGAGGAGTTTCCGGACACCATCGCGTACGTCGATGCGCTCTGGCTGCGCGGCGAGACGTTCTACGCGCAGAAGGAGTACCTGTCGGCGCGGCGGGACTACCGGCAGATCGTCGAGAGGTCCGACGAGCCCCGATTCGCGCCCTATGTCGGCCGAGCGCTCGGGCGCCTCGTCGACGTGTGTCTGCGCATCAACGACCTCGAAGGCCTCGACGAGGTCTTCGCGAAGCTGAACCAGCTCCCGCCGGCGCAGGTCGACGCGGGGCTCTCCTACGCGAAGGGCAAGGCGCTCTATTTCAAGGGCGACTACGCGAATGCGGCGGCGGCCCTGCAGGCGGTGCCGAAGGGGCACCTCTACTCGCACCAAGCCGGGTACTTCCTCGGAATGGTGGCGATCAAGCAGGCGCGCCCGACGACGCCTCCTCCGCCTCCGCCCGGCGCCCCTCCCGAGCAGATCCGCGTCCCGAAAGCGGACTACAAGCCGGCCATCGAGCAGTTCCGAGCGGTGACGGAGCTGCCGCCGGACACGCCGGAGCACCGCCACGTGATCGACCTCGCGTGGATGGCGATCGGCCGCCTCCACTACGAGATGGAGAACTACACGCAGGCCGCCGAGGCGTACTCGAAGGTCGGCCGCGACTCGCCCGAGTTCAGCACGATGTTGTACGAGCTCGCGTGGGTCTACGTCCGCCTCGGGGACGTGCAGCGCGCGGAGCGGGCGCTCGAGATCCTGTCGATCGCCGATCCGAGCTCTCCGCAGTCCGGCGACGCGACGCTCCTTCGTGCGGACCTGCTCTTGCGCGCGGGTGCGTTCGACAAGTCGCTCCAGCTCTACCTCGGCGTCCGCGAGGAGTACGAGCCGATGCGGGTGAAGGTCGAGTCGTTCATCGACAACACGACCGACCCCGCCGTCTTCTACGAGAAGCTCTCGCAGCAGCAGCTCGACGTCCTCGACCAGGACGAGCAGCTTCCGCCGATGGCCATCCGCTGGGCACGGGAGGCCGAGGACGGGCCGATGGCGTTCGCCGTCATCGACGACGTCAACCAGTGCAAGCAGCTCATCCGGCAGAGCTACCAGCTCATCGACAAGCTCAACATCATCCTCAACGCGTCGAACCGCGTCCGCGCCTTTCCCGAGCTGCAGGCCGGGCAGCAGCAGGCGCTCTCGCTCATCAACCGCCTCTCGCGCATGCGCGCGATGATCGCGAAGGGCCTCGACTCGGAGGAGCCGAGCTCGCTCGAAGGAGAGATCGCGCAGGTCCGCGCGCAGCGCCGGGCGCTCATGGGGATCATGACGGCGCTGCCCGTGACCCAGGCCGAGTTCAACGAGCGCGACTACCAGGGCATGCGCCAGTGGAACACGGTCTCGCAGGAGCTGACGCGGCGCGGGATCGAGATCGACTACCTCAATGCCACGATCAACGGCCTGCGCCGGATGCTGCGGGAGGACGCGCAGCGGGGGCTCGCGCGCGATCCGGCGACGCTGAAGCGCATCAACGAGGAGCTCGACGAGCACGAACGGGTCCTCAAGCAGCGGCAGGAGGAAGTCGTCGAGCTGCGCCGGCAGATCGAGATGGGGCGCGCGCAGGTCGGCCTCGGCGATGCGCGCTACCAGAACGACGCGCAGGCGCGTGTCACGTTCCGTGACGCGCTCGAGCGCGAGGTGCAGCTCGCCGCCCAGGGGCACGCGGGCGGCGACGCGCAGCGGTACGCGAACAAGGTGCGCGCGGCGCTCGAGCAGTCGCGCGCCGTCGAAGACCGACTCGTCCAGCAGTTCGCCCAGCTCGAGCAGCAGGTGGCTGCGAAGGTGAGCGAGGTGCAGGCCAAGGTCGAGGCCGAGCGCCTGAAGATCAACGAGTACAACATGCAGCTCGGAGCGCTCGAACGCGAGGCCCACGACCTCGTCGGCCAGGTCGCGAAGCGGAACTTCGGCTACGTGCGGGACAAGATCCGGAACATCGTTCTGCGTGCCGACGTCGGCATCACGGAGCAGGCGTGGGAGGTCCGCGAGGAGGAGCTCGAGCGCGTGCACAACCTCCAGGCCGAGCGCGCGCGCGAAGAGCATCTCCTCGACGAGGAGCTCCGCGAGGTGCTCGACGACGCCGGCGAACCGGGGCCGAACTGATGAACGAAAGGCTCCGGGCTCCAGCCACGAGGCTCCAGGAAGACGGGTTTCAGTCGATGGCTTCCGATCGCGTTCCTTCGCCTTCTCGTCCCAGCTTCGGCTCCAGCGTTCTGCGCAGGCTCCTCGCGGTGAGCACGGTCGGGGCGTTCGCGGTCCTCGCGATCGCGCTCGCGTCGAACGACGCCGTCGCCCAGCCTGCGCCGGCCGCCGACGGCGGCGCGGCTCCGTCCGCATCCTCCGCCACGACGTCGAGCGCCGACGGGGGAGCGCCGGCCGCCGCGGGCGACGCGGGGGCCGCCGGGAGCGGATCGACGAGCGAGATCCTCACCGCGGCGGCGCGGCAGCGGAAGCTGTTTCCGCCTCCGCCTCCGCCGACGCCGCAACAGATCGCGGCGCTCGCCGCGTTGAAGGAGCAGGTCGAGGCCTACGAGCGGGGCGCGAGGGAGTACCGCGACACTGTCACCACGATCATCCGCCTGCACTACGAGGCGAAGAAGAAGGAGATCCTCTCCGGCCTCGACCGCGAGATCGCGATCGAGAAGGCCGAGCTGAAGAAGGCTCGCGAGATCGCGATCCGACGGCTCGAGGAGTTCATCCAGACGTACAGCGGTCCGCGCGCCCACCCGCAGGCGACGCCGGACGCGATGTACCGCCTCGCGGCGCTCTACGAGGAGCGCGCGCGCTCCGAGGACGCGACCGAGCCGCTCGAGGAGGGGTTGAAGGACGCGATCCGCCTCTACAAGCGGGTCATCCGCGAGTACCCGAAGTACCGGGAGATCGCCGGCATCTACTACTTCCTCGGTCACGCGCTGAACGACTCGGGACGCGTGCCCGAGGCCCAGCAGGTGTGGCGCTCGCTCGTGTGCCACAACCACTACCCGTATCCGGTCAAGACGGATCCCAAGGATCCCGACCGCGACCTCATCACGCCGATGCCCCAGGACGCCGACGAAGCGCACTGGACGGCGTGGCGTCATCGCTACAACGACCCGAGGAAGGTCTCGCGGAACAACCCGGAGACCGTCTACAGGGAGGTCTACCCGGAGGACTGCACGTTCGTCCCGCAGCCCAACCTGCGTCCCGGCGAGGACCCGAAGTACGTCGCCGAGGTCTGGTGGCAGATCGGCAACTGGGAGTTCGATCAGCTCGACTTCGCGAGCGGCGTGACGAAGGAGGACCCCGCCGCCGTCTGGGGCTACAACCGTGCCGCCAGCGCGTACAGGCACTCGATGAAGTACAAGAAGCCGCCGCTCTACGGAGTGGCGCTCTACAAGTACGCCTGGACGCTCTTCAAGCAGCAGCGCTACGAGCTCGCCACGCGCGAGTTCGTCAACCTCCTACTCTACACCGACGAGCAGGAGAAGCTCACGGGTGATCGCGGCGCGGACTTCCGGAGCGAGGCGTACACGTACATCGCCGGCTCGCTCACGAACGTCGACTTCAAGGGCCCGGAGGAGTGGGAGCCGTACATCATGCGGCCCGACATCCTCGACACCGAGCCCAACCCCGACCGGGCGGAGCAGAAGCTCCGTATCGCGATCGACCGCGTGAAGGACCCGACGCTGATCCCCCAGGACAAGCCCTGGACGATCGAGGTCTATCGCGCGCTCGCCTACGAGTTCCGGAGCCTGAACCAGTTCGCGAACGCGATCGAGGTCTACGAGACGATGCTGCAGCGGTGGCCGATGGATCCGACGGCCCCGGAGACGCAGAACGCGATCGCCGAGACCTACGATCAGATGAACATGACGAAGAAGCCCGGCACGCCGGAGCACGACGCGATCGCGCAGAAGGCTCTCGAGGCGCGCACGAAGCTCGCGAACTACATCGGCAACACGCCGTGGGTCGACGCGAACAAGGACAACCCGGCGGCGATCCAGAACGCCGAGCGCCTCGTGCGCGGCGGTCTGCGTCAGGCCGCGGCGCAGCACACGAACAACGCGAGCGCGGCGCTCCGCGCGGCGTCCGAAACGAACGATCCGGCTCGCCAGATCGAGCTCCTCTCGCGCGCGGCGACCGAATACAAGCTCGCGGCCGTCGGCTGGCAGGGGTACCTGAAGCAGGACGAGAACGCTCCCGACGCGTACGAGTCTCGCTACTGGAACGCGGATGCGCGTCACAAGTACGTCCGCATCCAGGTGAAGCTCCACGAGGCCGCGCCGAACACGTACCCGGAGCCGACGAAGAAGGACATCGACGACGCGATCCTCGCGGCGATCGACGTGCGCGACTCGAACGAGGACGACAAGTACCTCGACAACGCCGCGTTCTTCGTCGTCGACATCAGCGACGTCGACCGCGACCTCGCGTACGCGCGCTGGAACGAGACGAAGGGCGTCACCGGCATCGAGAAGCGCGAGGAGGTGAAGTTCGACGGGGACGATCCGAACACGCGCAACGTCATCAAGGATCCCATCCCGCCCGTCGTGCAGCAGAGCATGATCGCGCGCGAGGAGTACGTGCGCGCCGTCCCGCCGTCGCTCGATCCGGAGAAGCGCGGTCTCGAGTACCAGTACTACGTCGCCGAGCAGTACTTCCTCTACGGGCACTTCGACGAAGCGAAGAAGCGCTACACCGTGATGTGGAAGGAGAACTGCAAGCTCAACGAGTACGGCTACAAGGCGTGGGAGCGTCTCGTGACGATGGCGGCGGTGACGCGCAACGTCGAAGAGTCGCTGCGCCTCTCGAAGGAGGACTCCTGCCCGTTCAACGCGGAGCAGACGGCCAAGTCCGAGTCGATCAAGGCCCCGCTCTCGCAGGAGGCCGCGTACGTCCGCGCGCGCGCGAAGTTCGAGGAGGCGTGCGAGGCGAAGGTCGGCTCGCCGTGCAAGAACCCCGACGCTCCGCACAAGCGCAAGACCTGGCGCGAGGCCGCCGAGCTCTACGAGGCGGCCCTCAGCGCCGCGCCGGCGCGACGTGACGCGCCGGAGGGCGCGATGAACGCCGCCTTCGCGTACAAGCAGATCGGCGAGTACAACAAGGCGATCGAGCTCTACAACAAGTTCATCAGCGAGTACGGCTCCGAAGCGCAGCTCAACGCGCTCCAGAAGGGCGACCCGAAGACGAAGACCGCCCCGGATCCGAAGCTCTACCAGGAGCGCCTCGAGTACCTCGGGCAGGCGTACGACGCGCTCGGCACGACGTACTACTCGTTCTTCAACTATCCGAAGGCCGCGGAGACCTACGAGAAGATCTCGGCCAACGAGCGCTTCGACGAGGCAAAGCGTCGCGAGGCGGCGAAGAACGCGATGATCCTCTATGCGAACATGGGTCAGCGCGACAAGATGCTCGCCGAGTACCGGACGCTCGTGCGCCTGCACCCGACGGCCGAAGACAAGGCCGACGCCGACTACCGCGTCGCCTCGTACGACTACAAGCAGTGGGATCCGAAGGGCGCGGACGGCGGGACGAACCGCCAGAACCGCATCCAGGGTCAGCAGGCCCTCATCCAGTACTACCAGGCCAACCGCAACAACGCGGGCGCCGCGCGCTTCCTCGTCGAGGCGGCCTACGCCGTCGCGAAGATGAAGAAGACGGGCGGCGAGGGCGACTACCGGACCTGGCTCAACAACACCGTCGCTGCGTGGGACAACTTCAAGGCGAAGGTGGGGCAGGCGGAGGCGCAGAAGCCGCCGTACGTCGACTATGCCGCGGAGGCCGCGTACACGCTCTTGGACGAGGAGATCACGGCGAAGTTCGACGTGGCCTCCAAGCACCAGTACCCGCAGACCGTCCCGGAGATCCTCGGTGACGTGAAGACGGGGAAGAAGGGCAAGTACCAGAACAACGCGGAGGAGGCTCAGAAGTGGGACCTCCGCCTCGAGAACGAGGTCATCAAGAAGTACGAGTCGCTCGAGTGGGTGCCGGCGGCGTTCGCCCGTCAGGGCGCGATCTTCGACACGCTCCGGACCGGCCTCTACAACACGGTCAAGGTCAAGCTGTTCAACGCGCAGGGCGAGAAGCTGCTCGAGACCATGCGCAACAGCGGACGCCAGGACCTCATGGACCAGGCCGACCAGCTCGAAGACGCGGCGAAGGACTTCTGGCGTCAGAAGAAGCAGCAGGAGCTCGACGGCGCCGACGAGATCATGGTCCGCCGCTACGCCACGGCCGTCGCCTATGCGCGGAAGTACAACGTGAAGAACCCCGCGATCACGAAGGCCGTCGCCCGGCTCGCGTACTACACGGACCTCATCGGCGACGCGAAGATGCAGCAGTACGTGTCGAACACGCCGGACCCGACCACCAAGGGTGCGACGAAGCTCTCGTACTCGCAGAACATGTACGTGCAGACCCGCCCGGGCCTCACGGTGCTCCCGAGCGCGCGTGGCGACGCGAAGCCGCTCCCCGCCGCGCCATAGGCGCGGCGGAGTCCTCAGACCTCAGACCTCAGCGGGGGTACGACGCCACGTTCTCGCTCTCTTCGACGTCATGGCGACGTGTCCGCGAGTCGATCTTCGGGTTTGACGTCCAAGCGAGGCTCGGATCGCAGGCGCCGACAGGATGGGATCGACGACAGAGGGGCGAACGGGATCGAAAACGACGGGATCGAGAAAGAGGATGAGCACGAGGCGGGAGCTGGAATCGAAAGTCTTCGAGAGCTAGCCTGTCGAAAGGATCCGCTGAGGACTGAGGACTGAGGACTGAAATGCTTCGCCCCCGCGACACCATCGGCGTCCTGACGCTCACTCTGGCGCTTGCTGCGTGCGGCGGCGGTGACGACAAGCGTGTCGTCGCGCCGGCGCCGGGGGCAGGGGCGGGGACGCCCGTGATGACGGAGGCCGGCGGCGAGGTCGGTGTCATCGACAGCGCCGGCGGATCGGGGCTCACCGGAGCCGCGAGGAGTCGGTACGAGGAGGGCTGGAAGGCCTGGCTCAACGGCGATCTCCAGACGGCGAAAAAGAAGTTCCAGGAAGCTCAGAGCCTCGACTCGAAATCGCCTTCGCCGCCGTACTCGCTCGGAATCGTGCTCGAGCGCCTCGGCGACGTCTCGGGGGCGCAGCGCTCGTACAAGGCGGCGTTCACGGCCAACCCGAACCACGAGTTCTCGATGTGCGCGTACGCGCTCTCGCTGGCGAGCTCCGGCAAGACGGGCGAGGCGGACGGTTTCTTGACGGACCGACGGAAGAAGAAGCCGGAGTCGCCGCGCCTGACGGCGTGTCACGGCGAGGTGAAGAGCATCGCGAAGGATCACGCGAGCGCGCAGCAGCTCGCGCAGGACGCGCTGCGGATGGATCCGAACTTCAAGGATGCGATGGTGACCATCGCTCGGGATCATTACCGCGCGCGGCGGCTCGATCTCGCGAAGTACGCGCTCCACGCGATCCTCGAGGGCTTCGGCGAGGCCAGCCCGGCGCGCGACAAGGGAAACGCCGAGGCGCACCTCATCCGTGGTCTCATCCATCGCGAGAGCGGCGCGCGCGCCGCCGCGATGCAGGACTTCGAGGCCGCGATCAAGCGACGTCCCGACCTCGTCGAGGCGCTCGTGAACCTCGGCTCGATGAAGCTCGAGGCGGGCAACGCCACCGAGGCGCTGCCCGTGCTCGAGCGAGCGGTGCGCTTCGCGCCGAACAACGCGATCGCCCACCTCAACCTCGGCGACTGCTACCGGCTGCTCGGCCGCTACACGGACGCGAAGAAGGAGTTCGACCTCGCGCTGGCGCACGACTCGAGCCTCGCCGCGGCCCACTACGACCTCGGCCTCATGTACCTGACGGCGCCGACGATCCCGGGCAACAGCCCCGAGAGCCAGATCGCGACGGCCATCAAGGAGCTCGAGACGTATCGGACGATGCGCGGGCCGAAGCCGCCGCCCGGCGTGCAGGACGACATCGACGATCTCATCGCGCGCGCCAAGGCCAAGCAGGCCGAGCTGAAGCAGACCCCGGCACCGGCCGCTCCGGCGCCGGCGAAGAAGTGAGCTAGACTGGACCCATCGCTTCAACGAGGACATCCCGACGATGAACGCCGTCGTTCGCTTCTCGGTCGCAGCGCCTCTCGTGGCTGCCGCGCTGCTCGTCTCCGACGACGCTGCCGCGCAGCAGAAGGGAGGCACCATCACGCTCAACGAGGTCACGATCGTGGGTCGCGTCCAGAAGCCCGTCGCGTCCGTCGACGTGAGCAAGATCCAGCCGAAGCTCACGCTCGCCGAGCTCCGCCAGCCGTTCCTCGATCGCATCGAGGAGGCTGCGCGGAAGGACCCTTTCTGAGACCGTCCGTCCGGGCGTGATCGTCATCGCCTCGGTGATCGTCGCGCTGGCGTGCGTGGCCGCGAGCACAAGGCGTCTCTGGCTCGCCGCGCATCCGACCGCGTTGCATCCGGACGACGTCGTCGCGTCGCTCGGGCGGAACCCGGGGCGCGCCTCGCTCGCCCGTCTTCGGGCCGCGACGCGAGACGAGCCCTCCGCCGACTGGGAGCGCGACCTGCTCGACGCGCTGGCGGCGCCGTCCGCCGAGGCCCGGATCGCGCTCGTGAACGAGCAGCTCACGGAGCTCGACTCGAGGATTCACCGCTGGTCGCGGGTGCCGCGGGTCTGCGCGAGCATCGCGACGAGCGCCGGGATCCTCCTCGGTACGCTCGTGCTTCGACACGGCCTCGCGAACGCCCCCGATCTGACGGGCGAGCTCGGCGAGCTCTTCGTCCGACAGATCCTGAACGACGCCATCTCCGTCGCGTCCTTCGGCATCGTCGGGACCGCCTTCTGCATCGCAGCGCATGCGCACGCGCGCCGGATGACGCGGCAGCGTATCGAGGCGACCGATCGCATGATCGAGCAGCTCGAAGCGGCAGCCACGAGGGAGTGACGGCCCGCTGATGCGGGCCGGGCCAAAGGCACATGAATGAGGCTCCAGGCTCCGGGCTCCAGGCTCCAGGAGGCCCCGGGGGTGGAGGCTCCAGCGGGCGAGGGCAGGCGACATTGCCGCCCGAAAGCTCGGGTGACCAGCCCACCTGGAGCCTGACGGGCTACAGCCTGGAGCCTCCCCAAAAGGAAGTGTCCAATCCCCAGGATTGTCGGTAGGATCACGTGGCCCTTCACCACGGGCCATCCGTGCCGGGAACTTTTCTCCCGGTGTGCCGTCAAAGGTGGAAGGCATCGATCGACGCTACGGGAGAAGACGCCGATGACGGGACCGGGACAGCCAGGCATGACACCGCAGGCAGGACCTGGTGGAGCAAGCCGCCCGGGACAGATGACCGCGGTCATGCGGGCCATGTCCGTCCACACGGGCCCGAAGGTCCTGCGCATCGGCCTCGTTCAGGGCGGTCGCGTCGTCGAGGAGCGGATCATCAAGCAGCGCACGACCGTGACGGTCGGCTCGAACGAGCGCGCGACGTTCGTCATCCCGTCGCAGTCCGTGCCGCCGATGTTCAAGCTCTTCGAGCTCATCGGCAACGACTACCACCTGAACTTCCTCGACGGCATGGCCGGGCGCGTCGCGCTCGCGTCGGGCATCACGGACCTCGCCGCGCTCCGTGGCCAGGCGAAGAAGGTGGGGGCCGCCTACCAGATCAAGCTCACGGAGGAGGCGCGCGGAAAGGTCGTCATCGGTGAGACGACGTTCCTCTTCCAGTTCGTCGCTCCGCCTCCGGTCCAGCCGCGTCCGCAGCTTCCCCTCGCGGTGAAGGCCGGGATCGCCGCTCAGATCGACTGGTCTCTGACGATCATCGCGGCGTTCAGCTTCCTCCTCCACTTCGGCGTCGTCGGCGCGATGTACTCGGACTGGATGGATCCGGTCGTGGGCGACGATCTCAACGTCGCCAGTCTCGTCGACATGATGAAGAACATCCCGCCGCCTCCGGTCACGGAGACGCCGACGGACGTGAACCCGAACGCGACGGCGACGGCCACGGCCACGGCGGCGGCGTCGAAGCCGTCGGGCGGAGGCGCCGGCGGCAAGGCTGGCGGCTCGGGCCAGAGCAAGGGGGCAGGGAGCATCGGAGACAAGCAGGCCGCCGCGCTGGTCGCGCAGGCGGAGGCCATGCAGATGCAGATGCTCGCGGCGCTCGGCGGAGGATCCGCCGTCCAGGGAGCGCTGAACCGGAGCGACATCCCGCCGGTCGACCTGTCCGGCGCGGCGGCGTCGGGCGCGGGTGTGGCGGCCGGCACCGGCGATCTCAAGGTCGGTGGCGGCGGCGGCGCCATCCAAGGCGGCGGAAAGGGTGGCGGCCTCGGAGGCCTCGGCGGCGGCACGAAGGGCACGAGCAGCACGAGCGCGGGTACGGAGCGCAAGGTCGAGGGGCCGAAAGGCGATGCGCAGATCGGCGGCTCGACGGCGTCGGTGCCTGTTTCGGACGCGGACCGCGTCATCGCGGGCCTGCGCGGACGCTTCCGTCAGTGCTACCAGACCGGCCTCAACTCCGACCCGACGATGTCCGGCAAGGTCGTCATCACCGCGAAGGTCGATCCGAACGGTGAGGTCTCGAGGGCGGACGTCACGCAGAACACGGGCCTGTCTCCCCAGGTCGCGTCGTGCATCGCGAACGTCGTCAAGCGAGCCCAGTTCAATCCTCCGGGAGGAAGCGGCTCGACACTGAACATCCCGGTGACGTTCGTTCAGCAGAAGTAAGCAGCCAAGAGCTCGAACCCTCGCGAGGCCCGCGGACGAGACCCCGCGGGCCTTGCGGCATTTCGGCTCGAATGATCGGACATTCGGGCGCAACGAAACAACGCACCTCGGGCTTCGCCTACCGTCCGTTCCTGCGGCAGTATGCGTCAAGTAAGCGAGATTGCTTGTCTTTCAGCGCGGCATTTGCGTTGACACATCATGCCTCACACTCTAGAGTCGTCACGAGGTCCGATGCGCTTCCGCTCAACACTCAAGTGGCTCATCGCCTTCGGAGCCGTGGCCCTCGTGGCCGGTCCCGCGGGCGCTCAGCCAGGCGATCTGCCGCCGGCGCCTCCTCCGCCGCCGACGGAGGGACAAGTCGGATTCGAGCGGAAGACGACGTTGACTCCGCAGGAGCAGCTCGCGGAGTCGGCGAAGCACCTGTCGCGCATGGAGGCGGCGGCCGCGGGCGTGCGGAAGCAGCTCGAGGAAGCACGACGTCAGCGTGACGTCGTGAAGACCCTCTGCCTCAACGACAAGCTCTCGCAGATCGACGTCGCGATTCGTTCGGCGCGCGACCGGCGCGCGCAGCTCCAGGCGGCCGTCGCCCGCAACGACGAAGAGGCGTCGAATCACGAGTTTACGATCCTCACTGTCCTTCGCCAGCGCAGCGAGCAGATCGTCGCGGAGGCGAACCAGTGCATCGGCGAGGAGTCGGCGTTCATCGGCGACACGCGCACGACCGTGGAGATCGATCCGCGCATCCCGCCGGACGAGACGCCTTACCCGCCCACGGACCCGTCGCTGGTCATCGGTCCGCCGCAGTGCACCAGCTGTACGTTGTGATCTCGTAGGAGTAGTCGGACGAAGCACCGACGGCGGACGATCGGCGGCGCGCAGTACGCCAACCAGAAGTAGGGGGTGGCAATCGCCGAGACTCCGTCGGACATCGACGTGAGTTTGGACGGTGGATCAGCCCTCGCGCGCGCGAATGCAGTCCTGCAAGGGGTTGGCCCTCTCGAACATCTTCGATTCACATTGCACCCGAACGATGGCCCGAGTACCCCTCCATTCGCGCAGCGCCGGCATGCGCCCTTGCTTCGATCGTTCGTCGCGATGAACCGTCACGCTGTTCCCTCCGGTTCGGGCTCACCCGAGACGTTCGCCTCGCGCCTCCGAGGGTGGCTCCGCCGAGGGCGGGCGTACGTGGCGTTCGCCTTGCCGCTCGCGGCGTTGACGTACTCGAGCACCGCCTCGGCGCAGGGGTGGCTCGCGGACCGGCGCTTCACCGAGGGGCCTGGTATTCGCACCGGCGATCTCGAGCTCCATCCGGGCATCGGTGCGGAGGCCGGCTACGACTCGAACTGGTTCCGGCGTTCGCACACGGAGGGGCCGAACATCGTCAACGGCCCGCCGACGCTCCCGCCGAGGGATGGGGCCATCTTTCGAGTCACCCCATCGCTCTACCTCTCGACGCTCGGCCAGCAGCGCCTCGCCGACGGCGGCGCGCCCGTCACGCCTCGCCTGATCACCTTCCGAGGTGGAGCCGCCGCGACCGCCAGGTTCTTCATCGGCAAGGAGATGAGCCGGCAGCACAACGTCGGAGTCAACTCCGATCTCCGGCTCGACATCGCCCAGGGGCGCCCCGTCGGCTTGGGCATTTTTGGCGCCTACAACCGCCTCATCCAACCGCAGGTCCTCGCCGACCCGAACCTCTCCTTCAACCGGAGCGACCTCCGGGGTGGCGGCGAGCTCGTCTTCATCCCGGGTGGGGGAACGCTCGACATCCGCGGCGGGTACCAGATCATGGCCGCCCTGTTCGAGGAGTCCCAGGGCGTTCCGTACACGAACCTCACCCACGAGGTTGCGGTGCGGAATCGCTGGCGCTTTCGGCCGCGTACGGCGCTGTTCAGTGAGACGAACCTGCGGTTCATCAACTACCCGCACGCCGAGCGAGCCCTCAATTACCTGAACGACTCTACGCCGCTCCGGACCCGCTTCGGTTTGACGGGCCTCGTAACGGAGCGCTTCGGGACGCTCCTCGCGGTTGGTTACGGCGGGACGTTCTTCAAGGCTCCAGAGGCTCCTTCGTCGCTGCAGTTCGACAGCATCACGGGTCAGGCCGAGGGAACGTTCTACCTCGGTCAGAGCGGTGGGACGGACGAGCCGGGGCAGGCGACGCTCCTCCTGTCGAGGGTGTCTCTCGGCGTTCTTCGCGACTTCCAGACGAGCTTGCTCGCGAACTTCTACACGACGAACAAGCTCTACGGTCGGCTCGAGTACTGGTTCGGCGGCAGGGTAGTGCTGCGGTTCGATGCTTACGGAGAGCTGCTCGAGTACCCGCCGGCGTTCTTCAATGTCGGACCGGGCGTAGCGCCGACGCAGGTGACGGGTGATTTCACGAACGTCCGTGTCGGCGGAGGTCTGTTCGCCGAGTACCGTCTCTCGTCGTCCTTCGGTATCAACACGACGATCGACTACGTCCAGCAGTTCAGCGACACCCAGCTGCCTGCCGCATCCACGGTGACGGGGGCTCCCGGTGTCTTCGACCTGAACTACCGCCGCTTCCAAGCCTTCCTCGGCGCCCGCTACTTCTACTGACGTGGCGGGCGGCTCGGCCGCGCGCCCGACTTGACGAGGCGACGTCGAGAGACAACGCTCGTTGCGGTCGTGCCCGGTCGCGGTGCGGTCGTCCACGCCATGCTGCTGTCGCGTCTCCTCTCTCTGCTCGCGCTCTTGCTCGCCGCGTCGATCGGCTTCTTCCTCCCGGCGTGCGCCCGGAGCTATCCGCCTCCGCCCAACCTGCCCGAGCCGGTCATCAATCAGCAGGTCGGGCCGGGCGACGTCCTCGAGGTGATCGTCGTCGGGGAGGACAAGCTCCCGACGGAGTACGAGGTCCAACCCGACGGCACCCTCGCGTTCCCGTACGTCGAGCCGCTGAAGGTCGCTGGGCTCGAGCCGCGCGAGATCGCGACGTCGCTCCGCGACGCGCTGATCGAGGCCAAGTTCCTCGTCAGCCCGCAGGTGCAGGTCAAGGTCAAGGCGTACAACTCGAAGACGATCCAGGTCATCGGCCAGGTCGCGAAGCAGGGCCCGCTCCCGTATCAGGACGGGATGACGCTCGTTCAGGCCATCGCCGCGGCCGGGTGGTTCACGCCGCTCGCGGACACCAATCACGTGCAGGTGATCCGCCAGGTCGAAGGCAAAGGGACCGTGAACGCGATCGTCAGTGTCGACGCGATCACGGACAACGTGCGTCCCGACATCAAGCTGCAGCAGGGCGACACGATCAAGGTCGACCAGCGGCTCTTCTGAGCGAAGGGGCGCGGATCGTCGAATGGGTCAACGCCGGCCGCCCCGTCTGCTGCTCCTGCTCACGGGAGGGACGTTGCTCATGACCCATCCGGGCGGTGAGCCCGCGGTGGACGAGGCGCCGGGCAGCGGCGACGGCGACCGACCGAAGAAGCTCGTCAAGATCGACGAAGAGAGGACCAGCCGCGACATGGTCCTCGAGGTGCCGAGCCTCGCTCGGATCGCCGACCTCGAGACGCGCCTCTTGTTCCAGATGGACTCTGCGAACATGCAGCCGTCCGACTGGCTGACGCTCGCGCGCGAGGTCCATTCGCAGCTCCCGAACTACGACGGCATCGTCGTCGTGCACGGCACCGACACGATGGCCTACACCGCGAGCGCGCTCGCGTTCTTGCTCGGGCCGCTCCCGAAGCCCGTCGTCTTGACCGGGTCGCAGAAGCCGCTCGTCGATGCACGCACCGACGCGCGACAGAACCTCATCGACGCCGCGCTCGTGGCGACGCTGCCCGTCCCCGAGGTCTGCGTGGTGATGCACTCGCGCGCGCTGCGCGGCGCACGCGCGACGAAGCGGGACGCGTGGGGGTTCGACGCCTTCGATTCGCCGCAGCTCGCACCGCTCGTGGAGCTCGGCATCGACGTCGAGATCGCCCCGCACGTACGCGCCCCGAGCCCGCTCGCGCCGCTCGACGATCGCCTCGAGCCGCGCGTCCTCGCCGTGCGCGTGTTCCCGGGGCTCGACCCCGCGCTCGTCCGCGGCGCGGTGCGGGCCGGCGTGAAGGGGCTGGTGCTCGAGGGCTATGGGACGGGGAACGTCCCGCGGTCGCTCCTGCCGGCGCTCGAGGAGGCGAGGGCACGCAACGTGCCCGTCGTCGTCGTCTCCCAGTGCCTTCGAGGCTTCGTGGATCTCGAGCGCTACGAGGGTGGCGTGATGGCGGCGGAGGCCGGCGCGATCTCCGCGAAGGACATGACCGTGGAGGCCGCCCTCGCGAAGCTGATGGTGGGCCTCGGCCGTCATGGCCCGGGGCCTGCGCTGCGCGCCTGGTTCGAGTCCGACGTCGTCGGCGAGCGCGATGCCTGACGGGCGACGATCGGGCTCCCTGGCGCGGGCTTCGAGCGGGTACGATCGCGGGCGATGCCTCGTAGCGTCCTCGACCTCGTCGGCGACACTCCACTCATCGAGCTCCGGCGCGTGCCGCCACGCGGGACGACCGTGCTGGCGAAGCTCGAGTCGAAGAACCCGAGCGGGAGCGTCAAGGACCGCCCCGCGCTCGCGATGATTCAGGCGGCCGAGGCCGAAGGGAAGCTCGGAGAGGGGAGCGTCATCGTCGAGGCGACGAGCGGCAACACGGGCATCGCTCTCGCGATGATCGCCGCCGTCCGCGGCTATCGCTGCATCCTCGTGATGCCCGAGGACATGAGCGTCGAGCGGCGCCGCATTCTCCGCGCGTACGGCGCCGAGATCGTCATCACCGCGGCGGACGAGGGCATGGCCGGCGCGGTCGCGGAGGCGGAGCGGATCGTCGCGCGGACGGAGCGTGCGTTCATGCCGCGCCAGTTCGAGAACCCGGCGAATCCCGCCGCGCACGAGCGAGCCACCGCACGCGAGATCCTCGCGGAGGTCCCCGACCTCGCGGCGTTCGTCGTCGGCGTCGGCACGGGCGGCACGCTCACCGGGGTGGGCCGCGTCCTCAAGCGCGAGCGCCCCGACGCGCGCATCGTCGCCGTCGAGCCCGCGAAGAGCGCGGTGCTGTCCGGTGGAGAGCCGGGCATGCACGGGATCCAGGGCCTCGGGGCGGGCTTCGTCCCGAAGGTGCTCGACCGCGAGCTCATCGACGAGGTCATCACCGTGACCGACCTCGCCGCCGACGACATGGCGCGACGGCTCGCGCGGGAGGAGGGGCTCCTCGTGGGGCCCTCCTCGGGCGCGAACGTGCACGCGGCCTGTCAGGTCGCGACGAAGGTGCGCGGGCCGGTCGTCACGTTGCTCTGCGACGGAGGCGAGCGCTATCTCCTCGCGTGAGCTTCGGCGCGCGGACCCTCAACGTCCCTTGAACTCGGGCGGCCGCTTCTGCGCCCAGGCCATGACCCCCTCGATCACGTCCTGCGAGCGGAGGAGGCGGAGCTGGCCCTCGCGCTCGCGGCGGAGGGCAGCCTCGAGATCGCCGAGGTTCGCGTAGACGGCGCGCTTGGCCTCCATGAACGCGAGCGGCGGCCCCTTCTCGAGGCGGCGCGCGAGGGCCATCGTGGCGCTCGTGAGCTCTTCCGGGGGGACGCAGTCGGCGAGGAGACCGAGAGCCTCGAGGTCCTTCGCCGTGAGCTTGTCGCTCAGCAGGATGGCCTTCATCGCGCGCGCGGTCCCGATGAGGCGCGGGAGCCAGAACGTCCCGCCGCCGTCCGGCATCAGGCCGATGTCGACGAACTTCTCCTGCAGGTACGCCGTCGTGGCCGCGACGCGGAGATCGCAGGCGAGCGCCATGTCCGCGCCGAAGCCGACCGCGCAGCCGTCGAGCGCGGCGATCGTCGGCTTCGGGCAGCGTACGAGGGCGCGGATGACGCCATGGAACACGTCCATGTACGCCTCGAGGTGATCGAAAAAATCCGGATCGCTCGCCATCGTGCTGCGGATGTCGGCGCCCGAGCAGAAGTGGCCGCCCGCGCCCGTGAGGACGACGCAGCGGATCGCCTCGTCCGACGCGGCCTCGTCGATCGCGGCGGTGACGCGTTCGAGGACGGGCTTCGTGAGCGCGTTGCGCGTCTCGGGCCGGTTCAGGGTGACGATCTTCGTGCGCCCGTCCGTCGCGACGAGCACTTCTTCGCGGCCGTTCTCCGAAGTCATGACTTTCCTTTGGCGACGATCACCTGCGCGGCGGTGGGCTTTCCTGCGGAGGCGCCGCCGGGCAGGGTCGTCGAGAAGGCGGTGTCGCCGGCGGGGGAGCGCACGACGGGCTTCTTCGCGGGGGCCGTGTCGGGAGGCTTGTTGTAGAAGGCGGACGCGAGGTACGCCCTCACGGCGCGCTGGATGAGGATCTTGGCGACGGCGCCGAGCGGGACCGCCAAGAGGACGCCGAGGAAGCCGAACAGCGATCCGGCCGCCATCATCGTGAGGATCACCTCGAGCGGGGCGAGGCCGACGGATCGCCCGACGATGCGGGGCGTGATGACCATCGCGTCGATGATCTGCACGCCGCCCATCACGGCGATGACGCCGATGACGGGGCCGAGGCCCTGCCAGTCGAGGATCGCCATCGAGAGCGCGAGGAGGAGCCCGAGGGTGAACCCGACGTACGGGACGAAGGCGAGCATCCCCGTCATGACGCCGATGGCGACCGCCAGGCGGATGTCGACGATGCGGAGCCCCGTCGCATAGAGGGCGGCGAGCACGATGTTGGCGGTGAGCTGGCCGCGGACGTAGCCGGAGAGGGTCTTGTGGATGTCGCGGGCGACCTCGGAGATCCCCGGCGCCCAGCGCCGCGGGATGAGCTGCTCGACGCGAGCGACGATGCGATCGAAGTCGATGAGCAGGTACAGCGCGAACACCGGCACGATCAGCGCCGAGAGCGCGACGCCGACGTAGCCGAGCGTGCCGAAGAGGGCGGTCCTCGCGGTCTCGACCGCGTTCTGCGAGAGGAGTCGATCCGGCACCGCCTTCGAGAGGTCGTTCATCGAGTGCGGCAGGCGGATGTGCAGCTTGGCCGCGAACCACGCCTCGATGCGTGCGTGTAGGCCTCTCAGCTTGTCCGGCAACGTCGCGGTGGCGTCCGTCACCTCGTCGACGAAGAGCGGGATCGTGTAGATGAGGATGACGGTGCACAGCCCTGCGATCCCGAGCATCACGAGGATCGCGCCGAGCGCGCGCGGCACGCGCAGCGCCTCCAGCCGATCGACGAAGGGGTCGAGCGCGTAGGCGAGGAGAAACGCGAGGAACAGAGGGACGAGGACGCCGCGGAGCACGTACGCGAGCCCGAGCACGAGCACGACCGCGAGGAAGATCATCTTGCGGCGGAAGCTCGTTCCCGGCTCTTTCGCAGGCATGGAGCCCTCACCCACGGGGCACGCTCACGGAGGGAAAGGGTATCAGGAAAAGAGGCTCCGGGCTCCAGGCTCCAGGCACTTCGGGCTCCAGGCTCCAGGCACTTCGGGCTCCAGGCTCCAGGCACTTCGGGCTCCAGGCTCCAGGCTCCAGGCTCCAGGGACGTCGACCTGCAGGCTCCGGGCTCCCGGATGCGACGAGCGGGCGCGGCTCCATGCGGGGCTCTGGTTCATGTCCGCACGCGCGTCGTCCTCGGATGCCCGTGGTCGCGACGTCGTTGCTCGACGTGGGCTCCGTCACGAAACGCTCATGGGAAACGCTCACGGCCCGCGATGGTGAATGGACGCGAGGAGACGATCCGGACGCCGGCGGTGCATCCCCCTGGAGCCTGGAGCCTGGAGCCTGGAGCCTCCCGGACCGTCGCATCGAGCCGCGACCTGTCGAGCTTCGAGGCGCAAGCCGCCACGCAAGAAAAGTGGTAATCCCCCGCCCATGTCCGAGAACGCCCAGGCCTCCACCGAGGCGCCCGGTCTGCCGCGCTTCGACGAGCATGCCCCACGCCCGGTGCCCCCGCTCGAGCTCCAGGACGGATCGACGTTGCGCTGGCTCGTCGGCGTCACCAGCCGGCTGCTCGGTCCGGGCGGCTGTCCGTGGGATCGCGAGCAGACGTTCGAGAGCGTGCGCAAGTTCGTCCTCGAAGAGGCGTGCGAGGTCATCGACGCGATCGACGCCGGCGACCGCAAGGCCCTGCGGGAGGAGCTCGGCGACCTGATGCTCCAGGTCGTGTTCTTGGCCGAGCTCGCGCGCAAGGAGAAGAGCTTCGGCATCGACGAGGTCGTCGCGGGGGTCGTCGAGAAGCTGATCACCCGGCACCCGCACGTGTTCGGGGATCTCGATGCCGAGACGGCGGACGAGGTCCTCCGGAACTGGGAGGCGCTGAAGGCGAAGGAGAAGCAGGGGCGCCCGCTGCTCTCGGGCGTGCCTCGCAGCCTCCCGGCCCTCGTGCGTGCACAGAACATCGGCGAGAAGGTGAAGCGCGTCGGGTTCGATTGGGCGGACGCTCGTGGCTCCCGCGCCAAGGTGGGCGAGGAGCTCGCGGAGCTGGATCGTGCGATCGAGGCCGGCGATCAGGCCGCCATCGAGGAGGAGATGGGCGACGTGCTCTTCGCCCTCGTGAACCTGTCGCGGCACCTGAAGGTGGACGCGGAGGGCGCGCTCCGCCGGACGATCGACAAGTTCACGGCGCGCTTCGCGCACGTCGAGGCGCGCGTGAAGGAAGAGCACGGCGGCTTCGGGACCAACGATCAGGAGAAGCTCCCGCTCGAGGTCCTCGATCGCTACTGGGAGGAGGCCAAGACGGTGGTGAAGGATCCGCGCCGTGCCGACGAGGACCCGAGCGCGCGCGGGCCCGTTGCGAGGTAGGATCCCGTCGTGGCTACGTCCCCGACTTCCTCCCCGACGCCTCGCTCGGCACTGCCGCCGGGCCCGCTCGCGCGGATGCCGGAGGAGTGGACCGAGGAGATGCGCCGTCTCGGCGAGCGCACCTTCCACGGCAAGCAGGTCTTCCGCTGGATTCACGTCCGCGGCGTGACCGACCCGGCGAAGATGACCGACTTGCCCGCCAGTCTGCGCGCGAAGCTCGCCGAGCCGGCGTCGTCCGGCGGTGGAGGGCTCGGCGACGTGGTGCGGGTCGTGGGCGAGCGCCGCGCGAGCGACGACACGCGCAAGCTGCTCCTTTCGCTCGAGGACGGCGCGAACGTCGAGACGGTCCTCATCCCCCGCGTCGCGGGCGGTCGATCGGAGCTCCCGTCCCCGCTCGCCGGCGCCGACGAGGACGCCGACGCGGCGGCGGCCGTCGACGACGACGAGGCGAGCGACGAAGAGCCGGCGGAGAAGGGCGAAGAGATCGTCCCCGTCACCCAGTGCATCAGCACGCAGGTCGGCTGCGCGATGGGCTGCGTGTTCTGCGCGAGCGGCGTGGCGGGCCTCAAGCGGCACATGCGCGCGGACGAGATCGTCGCGCAGGTGCTCGTGGGCCGGTCACGGCTCGCTCCGAACGAGCGGCTCCGCAACGTCGTCCTGATGGGCATGGGCGAGCCGCTCCACAACTACGACGCGACGGTGCGCGCGCTCCGTCTGCTCACGCATCGCGAGGGCATCGGTCTGTCGACGCGCAAGGTCACGGTGTCGACGAGCGGGCTGGTCCCGGAGATCGAGCGGCTCGGCAAGGACTTCAACGGCCAGATCGGCCTCGCGATCTCGCTGCACGCCGCCGACGACGAGACGCGATCGCGCCTGATGCCCATCAACCGGAAGTACCCGCTCGCGGAGCTCATGGCCGCGCTCCGTGCCTATCCGCTCCCGCGCAGGCGGCGCATCACGATCGAGTACACGCTGGTCGCGGGCAAGAACGACACGGAGGTCGAGGCGAAGAAGCTCGCGAAGCTGCTCACCGGTCTCCCCGTCAAGGTCAACCTCATTCCCATGAACCCGATCGAGGCGTCGTCGCTCGGGCCTCCGCCGATGGACGGAGTCCTCGCGTTCCAGAGGGTCCTCTGCGACGCCGGCTACTCGTGCTTCATCCGGCGGCGACGCGGCGACGACGTGAGCGCGGCGTGCGGGCAGCTCGCGCTGCTCGGCGCGAAGCCGAAGGTGCGGGTCGACCGAGGGTGACGGACGGACGAATGCGCGCCGCCGCGCTCCTCCTCTGTCTGGCATCGTCGCTCTGCTGCTCGGCCGTCGCGCGTGCCGCCGACGAGGACGAAGCGCCGCGCCGGCGCCCGCGCGCGCCGAAAGAGGAGCCCTTCGCCACGAAGCCCGGCTACGCGCAGTTCTTCGCGACGACGATGGCGGGCGCGGGCCTGCGGTTCAACAACCCGTACCGCCTCGCGACGCCGCTCGGCGACGACGCCGAGTCGGTGTCTCGGACGGCCACGTACTTCGATCTCGGGCTCGCGATGACGCTCGGTAATCCGCTCGGCTTCCAGCACGGCGGGGCGCTCCGCACGAGCGTCGCGCTCGAAGGCGTCGGCCAGGTCGTCATGACGCCGTCGTATTTCCTTTGGCGTCGCAAAGGCGCGCTCGCGGCGTTCGGGCGCGCGGGTGTGCCGATCGTCCTCTCGCCCGACGTGACTTGGGGCCTCGAAGGCGCGCTCGGCGGCGCGTTCTTCTTCCTCGGCGGTCTCGGTGTCGTCGCCGAGGTCGTGGGCGACGTCTTCTACGGCACGGGGACGCGCGACGTCGCGACCGCGGCGTACCCGGTGCTGAGCGGCCAGCTCGGGCTCATCGGCACGTACGAGGTGCTGCCGTGAAGAGCGCGAGGATGGTGGTCGCGGGCGTCCTCGCGCTCCTCTGCGCGGCGCCGACCGCCGGCGACATCGGGGGGTGCGGCGCCGAGATCGAGGCGCTCGACGTCGAGCGGTTCGCTTTCGCGCGCAAGGACATGGACTGCAGGCGATGCCGCGAGTGCGGGATCTCGGCGCCGCGATGCGAGCGAGCGTGCGACCCGACGACGCCGCCCGAGACGAGCGTGCCGCGGACGTGCCATCCGATCCGGCACGACGGCGAGGTTTGTCTGCGTGCGCTCGAAGCCGCGTCGTGCGCGTCGTACGCGAAGTACGTCGACGAGCTGTCGCCCGTGACGCCGACGGAGTGCCAGTTCTGCAGGATCGTACCGCCGCCCGGGACGCTGCCCGGCTTCACCGTCGACGCCGGCGGGGAGGAAGGAACGCCGTGATCGCGCACGATCGCTCGCCGCCGCGCGCGTTCGCGATGCTCACCCTGCTCGCCACCCTCGCGTGCGGGTGCGCTGGCCTGCGGCCGATGCTCGCGCCGCCGGACGACCTCGAGGACTACCGGGCGTTCCGGGTCGCCGCTGCGGAGGGCACGCGGCTCGCGCGGGCGAAGCGCTATCTCGAGCGCCATCCGAACGGCCATTTCGTGGACGAGGTGCGCCGGGCGTTCGAAGAGGAGGAGCCCCTCTACTTCGAGCGCGCGCAGGCGTCGCGTGAAGGCATCCGCCGCTACCTCGCCGATCTGCCCGACGGACCGCACGCCGAGGCCGCCTTGGCCCTGCTCGTGGCATACGGCTCGAGCATGGAGGAGGCCGAGCTGCGTGACATCGCGCGGCGCGTCCGCTACGAGGACGCCAAGCTCGAGGCCGCGGCCGTGCAGCGGCGCGCCGTCGGAGACGCGATCCTCTCGGCGATCGGCGTCCTGCTCGACGA
>ERZ777003.1464-NODE-1464-length-35221-cov-10.898311_pt1 | contig 35221 bp, 23 predicted proteins | sample MGYA00374956_ERZ777003 | MGnify/ENA primary metagenome ERZ777003 (study PRJEB29302, sample SAMN06268252) | bioreactor metagenome | isolation source: Joint BioEnergy Institute, California, USA | place: USA:Joint BioEnergy Institute, California, USA | collected... | reverse complement strand
ATGACGCCGATAGGGAGCGTCGCCATGGCGAAGCGGTTCACCTGGCGAGCGCACATTTGATGCTCTCACTTCTGACCGGGTGGGAACCGGTTCTTTCGCAGACGCAGGGTTTCGATTCGACGGTCATTCTCGGCATCGCGCAGGAGCCGAAGGCCGCTCCGCCCTTCCGCTGGCTGCTGGAGAATAGACGCATCCGGCTCCGCCTGTTCGATAGCGACACTCTCGTTGACACTTTTGCAAACAGGCTCAAAGACAAGGCGTTCCTCTTCTCCGCGTGGCCGGAGATCGATCGTGAGGTTGACCGGCGTGAGCTTCTGGACCGCGTGGAAGCCAGATCGACTAGAGGGTTGTACGAGCCGGTGGCTCGCCGCCTGGATGCGCTGTACGACATCAGTGCCGCTCATCAAACCGCTAGCAGCAAAATCGGTGAGGAGCGAGCCCGTCGTCCAGAGGTCTCGCTACAGCAGCTGATCCGCTGGGAGTGGCAGACCGCGACTGGTTGCCGACCTCGGCGAAGCTACGCTGACGTGCTTAAGGCACTACTGGAGAAGCGCAGCAATAGCCGCGCAGAGTTGTACGAGGTTTTGAATGGTTGGCACAACCAGGAAGATGCACGCCTGGCCCGACAGATTGTTGATGTCTGTTACAACCGAGTAATTGCCAAGTCACTGGGCAACCCGAAACGGCTTGTGACGGCGGAGCCTGTGATTGCCCAGGACTTGTACGTTACGTCGAAGGACGATGATAGGCCGAAACCGCTCATACTCGCCCAAGCCAGCACGAATCTGGGATTGGAGAGGACAAGCTGGGAGGAGATAAGGGATGTCCTCACGAACGCCAAGAAACCCTCCGAAATTGTGGCACGGGCTCACAAGTTGCGGGCAGACGGGGGTATCTGGGCGGTGGTGCCGACGATCAGCAAGTGGTCCATCGGGATCGCGACGTCGATGGGAACTTTTGTTTTCGGCACAATGGCAGAGGTTACCATGGAAGATCTTCTGCCGAAGGCTGCGATGGTCGGGTTGGCGAGCTTCAGCCTCACACAAGCAAACAACTGGGCGTCTGGTTACATCACGAGCCTCAGATCTGCGAAGCGGGGCAAGGTGCTTCAAACCTACGGCGCGCTACTGGAATCCACGATGCTCCGAGACGATCCATCGCGGGGCTCTGACATTCCTGGCAGATTCAGTTGACAGACATGATGTACCAGGGAATGGCCATGGCCAGCCATCGCATCTTCGATACGCCGTTCGCGAACGGTGTACCACGTCTGCATCCAGAAAGCCGAGCGGTAGAACCGAACGAAGCAGGAGGTTGACCGGATCATCCACTGGCTGACCGGCTACACCCCCGCCGCCCTGCGGCACCAGCTCGATACCCAGGCCACGTTCCAAACCTTCTTCGCCCAGGCCCCCCGCCTCCACCCAAACCGCACCCAGATCAAGGGCACCATCTGCGGCATCCGCGTGGAGGAAATCCAAGACCCCCTCATGCAAGACATCCGCTACCTCGATAAGCTCATCGACGAACTCGCGAAGGGGAAGCCGATGGAAAAGATCCTGCGAGCCTGATCCGCGTCTCTTCCGCGCGCTGATCGGCGGGATTGAACCGCAGAGACGCGGAGGCACGGAGGGGATACGAGGAGAGCGATGTCTTCCGGTGGCATGGGCTACCAGCCCGTGTACTTCCGATGAGCCATGGGCTGATGGCCCCTGCCGCAGAGGATTGCTGAACGATTACTGCGCACAATCGCGGGCGAGACGCCCGCGCCACGATGCACAGCCAACAGTGACGTTGAATTGCCCGTGTTGCCGCCGCCAGGCTCCACTTCCAGCAGTTTGGCTCAGCGATGCCACCAAGTGCCGGGAAATGTTCGACATCATGAACGGAGCAGATATACTTCAGGTGCAAATCCTGAGGACACGGGCTCCGCAAAGGGGACGCATCATGGAGACGTGCGAAAACTGCGGCCGCGCGATCGGTAAGCTCGAGACGCCACATGTCTATCGCGAGCACATCGTATGCTCCGATTGCAAGGCACGCCTCGATCCGCAGGGCGCGATGTCACAATCTCCGATCAGCGTCCCCCCGCGTTCGCAGCCATCATTTGACAACCACGTCTGGAGGAACCTGAGGTGGTTGGGCCTTGGAATGTTCGCCGTGGGGGCACTCGTCAATGGCTATCTTGGTTTGGCCGGTTTGATCCTTTGGCTGATCGCGGGGGTGGTCAGCATCTCCAAGAAGTGATGTAACAGCATAGATCGGGAGGCCTTCGATGGAATCATGTGAGGAATGCGGACGGACGATCGGGAACCTGGAGACACCGCACATACATGAGGAGCGCGTTGTTTGCGACCAGCGCGTAGGGCAGGCTATTGCCTGCCGTGGCTGTCGGGCCTTGCTCGGCAGGCAATAGCCTGCCCTACTTCTTCTCCTTGTCTCCGCATCTCTGTGGCAAAAAAGCCCTCACCCTGCGGTCAGAAGTCATGAGCGTTCCGCACGTGCGGGACGCCCGTGCCACTGTGTCGGTGCACTGCATGACGTTGCGCGCCGGTGCGCAGAGGCGCGCAATCAGCGAGCCGGCAGGCAATAGCCTACCCTACTGTTTCTCCGCGTCTCCGTGTCTCTGTGGTTTACGCACCCGGCGTCTGCCGGCCACGCCAGGCGAGGATCTTCACCGTCTCGCTCGCGAACGGGCCGCTCTGTACGCAGGCTACTGTGGACGGATACGCCACATCAACCGCCGTTGAAATACAGCCGGGCAGGAGCGTTACTTCGCAATCGCCGTTGAGGACGACGGCTACGTTCACGTCACCGTCAGCCGTGCGGATCACTCGCTGCTGGGGCTCCCAGCTCACGGTGGTGCTGTTGAAGTGGAAGAACCGCTGCACCGCGCTGCCGGCTGGGGGCGGGATCAGCTCATCGGTAACCATCAGCCGAGCCTCGCGGTGCAGCTCGATCGTGCGGCGGTGGACGGTGGGATGGTAGTTCTCATGCTCACAGACGATCGTCACGCGATCCCCCTCCTGCCGCACGGATCGCACAACGCCCTGCCGCTGATCGGCGTATTCCCACGTGCTGACGTACGTCCACGGCTCGCGGAAGTCGATCGTCAGACAGTTGTGCGACATGGCCGACTTGTAGCGGTAGCGGTCGATGTCGCGGCGATAGGTGAATCGCCCGGGATCGACCAGCAGCGGCTTGCCGAAGGCGGTGAAATCGAACCCAGCCGGATCCATGTGGGCATGGCCGTTGTTCACGGGACTGCGGCAGGCAACGAAGACCATCGCTGCATCGCGGCACCAGCCGGTGCGGGCTGAGGCCTGATCCAGCCCCCGCAGCCAGGCAGCCGTCGGCGGCAGGCGATCGGGCGGCTGCTCAGCCGCGGCGAGCATCGCGTCGATATCGCCGATATCCCACGCCATCTGCCCGATTGCGCGCCGAACCTCGGCTGAGCTGGTTAGCTGGCGGAGAATCTGCAGCGCCTGCGGCTCGCCCGTCGCCCACATCGCCAGCACAGCCGCATCCATCGCCGAATGCGGATCGCTATCGCCCCAGGGCACGATATCCCCCGTCGGACGCGTCGCATGCAGCATGTACTGCACGCCATCGCGCATATGCCCCAGCAGTCGATCGGGCACCGGCAGACCCTGCTGGCGCAAACCGCCGACGGCTCGCGCGATCACATCCAGGCAGACGATGTGGTAATGCGGGCAGCCTTCGATCTGACCGCCACCTTCGGTGAACTGGTTCTCGCAGCAGCGAACCAGCGCATCGGTCGCCTGCTGCCGCCAGGCTGGGGAGTGCGGATGATCGGGAAGCATCAGGGCCGCATACAGCAAGCCGAGCATCTCCATCATCAGGTGGTTGTGGTTGTACTTCGGCCAGATCAGCGGCGCGTAGACGCTGAGCACGTGCGCATGCTGCGCGACGGCATCGGCGAAGCGATCGTACCGCTCCCCGGCCAGCCAACGCGTGCCGCTGAGGAACCGGTGGACCTGCCACCACGAGCGGTACATCCGGATGCCGACTTCCAGCAGCCGCCAGGGGCTCTGCTGGTGGAACGCGGCGCGAGCGGCTGTCGGATCCGCGGGTACGTCGGCTGGGCATGGCTGGGTGGCGATCCAGTGATCCATCTCAGCCGTGACCCTGGCTGGGTAGCGGTCGTCGCCGGTGAGAGCCCAGGCCTGCAGCATCGCCAGCCAATGGCCCATGCGGTTGACGCTCCAGGTGTATTCGGGATCGTTGTATCGCGGCGTCGCCCAGTCGACGGGATTGCCGATGAACGCCGGCTTGCCGCCGGTGCCAGGGAGCGTCAGCATGCCGCGCATCGCCTCATCCGCCCGCGCGAGCGTAGAGGCAACAATCTCAGGAAATTCACGGCAAAGCACCTCGCCCGTCTGCTGCGGCATAGATCGCATGCGAGCACAGGCTAGGAGGGCGGATTGCGATGGTCAATGATCGGCCCAAGGCGCAGGCCTCATCACCTGGGTGGCATGGGCGACCAGCCCATCTGAACGAGGATGACTCACGGGCTGGTACAACATGATGCATGATCGGCGTAAGTCCTTTCGCGAACGTCATCCTGAGCGCAGCGAAGGATCTCGGCGTTCGGGCGGTTGAGATCCTTCGCTACGCTCAGGATGACGATTTCGGAGGGACTATCTCCTATGTTGATGCATAATGTTGTGGTAGCCCGTGCCACTACTCTTCACATCGCGCATGCGTTGAAGATCAACTGCGCGCAAACGCGGATTAGGCCAACACGATCCATCAACCCATTTACCAATCGTCCGGCGTTGTCATCCTGAGCGCAGCGAAAGATCTCAGTCGTCTCTGACGCAAAGATTCCTTCGGATGGGTTAGAGCTTGTAAGCAATCCTGTGGCGCGTCGGCTACCCCCGCAGGAAGTAGCCCATCAGCTCATGGCCCTTGTCGAACTTCAAGCCCGTCCCGGCTGCGTTGCGCTCGCTGTATGTGTTGCCGCTGGCGTCCTTGATATCCGACCCAGCCATCGCAAACAGCGGCGGCGCGTAGCCGTGCTTTCTTGTGCCGATGTTGGTCGGGTGATCGGGCATGACCAGGATTCGCCAATCGGTCATGCCCCGCATCTTCTCCAGCACCGGGCCGACGATATAGCGGTCGATATGCTCGATGGCTGCGACTTTGGTCTTCCAGTCGGCGATGTGCGAGGCTTCGTCCGGGGCTTCGATGTGCGAAAGCACCAGGTCATACCGATCGAGCATGTCAGCCGTCGCATCGCCCTGGCCGGCGTAGTTGGTGTCGTGGAAGCTGGTCATTCCCTCGACTTCCTGCACCTCCCACCCCAGCAGCACGGCCAAGCCGCGCAGCAGATCCACGCCCGTGATCATGCAGCCGCTGCCCACGCCGAACCGCTCGGCAAAGGTCGGCATGCTGGGCGCATGGCCCTGCCCCCAAAGCCAAACCTGCGTGGCTGGGTTGACGCCGCGCTTGCGGCGCTCGCGGTTGATCTCGTGATCGGCAAAGAGTTTTGCGGACCAGTCCATGATCTGCTGGAGCAGATCAGCCCCCTGGCCCTTCGGCAGGTGCGAGGCGATCGGCTCTTCGGGGATCTCATGCGGCGGCTTGGTGCGCACGTCGAAGTGCATATCGCCGCGGCAGACCATGAGGTTGCGATAGCTCACGCCGTTGTGGAACTCGACATTGGGAAGCTGCACGACCTGCCGCAGGTCAACCAGCAGGCGCGCGGCTTCGGCGTCGGAGATGCCGCCGGCTGAGTGATCCTTCATCACGCCATCGATCACCGTGACGAGGTTGCAGCGGAAGACCCAGTCGGTCGAGGCGAGGGGAATCCGCTGAGCCGCGGCCTCCAGGGGCGCCCGGCCGGTGTGATAGACGGCTGGGTCATAGCCAAGCAGCGACATTGTCGCCACATCGCTGCCCGACTCGAACCCGTCGGGCACCGTCCGCACGAGCCCCAGCCGCCCCTGCTGGGCAATCCAGTCCATATTGGGCGTTTCGGCTGCCTCCAGCGGCGTGCGACCGCCCAGGGCGTCCAGCGGCTCATCGGCTGCTCCGTCAGGGATGATGATGGCGTACTTCATAGGCGGCTATATGTGACACGGCGGATCGGCTGGCGTCAATGTGGCGGGATGGCACTGGTCGCTTGGCAGTGGTGATTTGTGAGTTGCGAGTTGCCAGTTACTAGTTGCCAGTGGGTGGTGGAGCACGCTCTGTGTAGGGCAGGCTATCTGCCTGCCGTCTACCCCGTTTGTGGAACCCAAGACTTCGCATTAGGATCACAGCGCAACGTGCGCTTCCCCGGACGGGTCCGTCTGGCTAAGAAGCGCAGTCGGTATACAGGATCGGGCAAAAAGGGGATCTCATGTCATTCACAGCGACGGTTCTCAACATCATGATCGCATCGCCAGGAGATGTGGATGAAGAACGCAAGATAATTCGAGATGAGATCATTGCGTGGAACGCCATCCACGCCCAAGATCATCAGCTCGTTCTGCTGCCTTGTGGTGTAGGAAACACCCGCATCTCATAGGTCGGATGTGGAAACATCTGCATACTCACGCTGTCGGCGCTATCTCCGCGTCTTCGTGTCTCCGTGGTTCAATCAGCCGCCGGCGCCCAGTTACTGGCAACTAACGACTGGCAACTGACAACTAGCCCCCCACAACTGGCAACTCCAGAGCCATCCTTTACCATATTTCCACCAGCGCGCGGGTGTGCGCTTTTTGATCACCACTGGAGACGCCATGAGCAAAAAGGCATTGATCGTCTGGGGCGGGTGGGATGGCCACGAGCCGAAGCAGGTGGCTGAGATCTTCGAGCGCGTCCTCAGGCAGGACGGGTTCGACGTCGAGGTCAGCGACACGCTCGATGCGTTCCGCGATGAGCCGAAGCTGATGGGCCTCAACCTCATCGTGCCGATCTGGACGATGGGGAAGATCACCAACGAGCAAGCCAATCCGGTTTTTAAAGCCGTCCGCGATGGCGGGGTCGGCATCGCCGGCTGCCATGGCGGGATGTGCGATGCCTTCCGGGAGAACACCGAGTGGCAGTTCATGACCGGCGGCCAGTGGGTGGCGCATCCCGGCAACGACGGCACGACCTACCGCGTCAAGATCATCAAGGGCAGCCATCCCATCGTCGAAGGCATCCAGGATTTCGATGTCTGCTCCGAGCAGTACTACATGCACGTCGATCCGAGCAATCGCGTGCTGGCGACGACGGAGTTCCCCGTCGCGGCTGGGCCGCACACGCCCAACGGTCGGTTTGACATGCCCGTCGTTTGGACGCGCTACTACGGCAAGGGCCGCGTCTTCTACAACTCCCTGGGCCATCATGCCGATATCGTCGAATCCGAGCCGTGCCTGACGATCATGCGTCGAGGTTTCAACTGGGCGGCGAAGTGATGGGACTAAGAGACGGAGAGACAGAGAGACGGAGAGACAGAGAGACGAAGTGACGAAGTGATCAGGGCATACGGATGCCTGCGAGTAACAAGTAACCAGTAACCAGTAACAAGTTCGCAACTGACAGGAACCCACCATGGATCTGAGCCTTGCCACCTGGAGCCTTAATCGCCTTTTGCGCAATACCGACAAGCCCATCGTCTATCTTGATGTGCCGGCGATGGTGCGGCAGCACTTCGGGATTGAGGCGCTGGAGCTGAACAATGTCTTTTTTGCGGCGCGCGATGGGGATTATCTGCGCAAGCTGGTCGCGGCTGCGGAGAAGGCGGGCCTTCGGCTGCTGAACATCGCCGTCGATGAGCAGGGAGATCTCTCCTCAGCCGACCCGTCCGCCCGTGAGCTTGGGTTGGAGCGGTATGGCGCCTGGATTCCGATCGCAGCCGAGATGGGTATCGGCGCGATCCGTGCCAATTCCGGTGGGCGTGCGGTGGCCGACAAGCCGGCTGGCGATCCAGCCCGCGTGGCTGCGGAGCAGGCGTGCATCGACAGCCTGCGGCATCTGTGCGACATCGGCAAGAAGCATGGCGTTGCGATTCTGGTCGAGAATCACTGGGGCTTGAGTGCCGATCCCGGTTCGCTGGCGCGTGTGGTGGCGGCTGTGCGCCAGTCGCACGGCAACGACGCAGCCGGCACGCTGGTTGACTGGGGCAACTGGCCGCAGCACATCGACCGCTGGGACGCCCTGCGGCAGGTCTTCCCCTATGCGATGGCTGTGCATGCCAAGGTCAATGACATCGATGAGAACCTGAACCATCCGTCATTCGACCATGCCCGATGCCTGCAGATCACGCGCGAAGCCGGCTATGACGGCTGGCTGGGCATTGAGTATGAGGGCAAGGATGATCCCATGACCGGCATCGAGCGCGCCGTGCGCAAACTCCGAGCCCTCCTGTAACATGACTGGCCACTGACAACTGGAAACTGGCAACTAATCGCCCCCATCGCCAACTGCCGCCTCGAGCCATGATCATCACCATCGACGGCCCTGCCGGTACAGGAAAATCGACCGTCGCTCAGCGTGTCGCCGAGCGGCTTGGGTATCAGTTTCTCGATACCGGCGCGATGTACCGGGCGATCGGCTATGAGGCGCTGCGGCGGAATGTGGATCTGACCAACGCGCGCGAGCTGGCGTTTGTGGCCCGGCATTGCCGGATCGAGTTCGACTGGTCGACCCATCCGCCGGGCGTGCTGCTCAACGGCGAGCCGGTCGGCCATGCCCTGCGAAGCCATGACGCCACCAGCGCCGCCTCGCATGTCGCTGTCGTTCCCACGATCCGCGAGATGCTGGTCGAAGCCCAGCGGCGCATCGGCATGGAGCATGGCAATATCGTGACCGAAGGCCGCGACCAGGGGAGCGTCGTCTTCCCCGACGCCCCGGCTAAGTTCTTCCTCGATGCCACGCCCGAGGAGCGTGCCCGCCGCCGCGTCGAGCAGCTCCGCCAGCGCGGGGAGATCGTCGATTACCAGCAGATTCTCGACCAGATCATGGCTCGCGACCACCGCGACAGCACCCGCGCCACCGGCCCGCTGGTCGTGCCGAAGGATGCGATCATCATCGACACGACGCACCTGACGATGGAGCAGGTGGTCGAGCGGATTGTGGGGCATGTGCAGTCGCTGCAGCCCGGCTGATCACGGATTGGTGGCGCGGGAAGCGTGCAACGCAGGCCCCGGCCGCTATCATGCCGATCCGACCGACCAACGTAGGGCACGCTACTGCGTGCCGACATCACGGGCTTGTAGCCTGTGCCACACAGGGTTGAGAGTCGCACCGGATCTTGTGCCCCATGACCCAGGAAGACACCAAGCCAACCGCTGAGCCCGACTTTGATCGCGATCCCACGCAGCGGACGCTGATGTGGAAGTCGTTGCAGGCGATCTGTCGTGTTGCGACGACGTTGATGTTTGACCTGAAGGTCTACGGCCGTGAGCACGTGCCGACGCAGGGTGGGGTTCTGATCGTCTCCAACCACCAGAGCTATCTCGATCCGGTGCTGCTGGCTGTGCAGCTCTATCGGCCGGTGAGTTTTCTGGCGCGGGCCAGCCTGTTCAAGAATCCGTTTTTCAGTTGGCTGATCCGAAACCTCAACGCCTTCCCCGTGCGCCAGGGCGCCGGCGACGTCGGAGCCATGAAGGAGACGATCCGCCGCCTCCAGCAGGGGCACATGCTCGTGATCTATCCCGAGGGGACACGCACAGAAGACGGCGACCTTCAGCCGATCGCCCCGGGCGTGTCGCTGGTCGTGCGGCGCGTGAGCGTCCCGGTCGTGCCGGCTGTCATCGAGGGTGCTTTCGAAGCCTGGCCCTGCTGGCGGCCGATGTTCCGCCCGCATCCGATCCGCGTGCAGTACGGCCCCCCGCTGGACGTCCGCGGCTTGAAGGGCGACCAGATCACGGCGTTGATCGATCGGACGTTCCATGAGCTCCGGGATCAGTTGAGGGAGAAGATGAGGGCGGAGGGCAGGCGGTAACGTTCCAGTTTGTTACTTGTTACTGGTTACTTGTCACTGGTTACTGGTTACTCGCAGCGTCCCGTACCATAGATCACTTCGTCTCCCAGTCTCTTAGTCTCTTCGTCTCTCCCTAAACCCTCCGTCGCTCTCCCCTCCCCCCAGAATCCCCCCTCCCCCCTGCGGTGCGCCTGCTATACTTCCTGTAGGGGGTGCGGCGATGGACCGCGGTCAAACCGCCTGTCTCCTGAGGTGCCCGGACTATGCCGACGCGAAGCATGACTGCATTTCCCGAAGAGCTGCTGGCCGCCAAGAAGCAGATCCGCGAGCAGGCTCGCTCCTACGGGCTCGACTTTTTCCCCGTCGTGTTCGAGGTCTGCGACTACGAGCAGATGAACCAGCTCGCGGCCTACGGCGGATTCCCCCAGCGGTATCCCCACTGGAAATGGGGCATGGAGTATGAGCGGCTCCGCAAGCAGCATCACTACGGCCTGGGCCGCATTTATGAGATGGTCATCAACAATGACCCGTGCTACGCCTATCTGCAGGAGTCCAACGCGCTGGTCGACCAGAAGCTGGTGATTGCGCACGTCTACGGCCATGCCGATTTCTTCAAGAACAACCTCTGGTTCAGCCAGACCAATCGCAAGATGGTCGATGAGATGGCCAACCACGCCACGCGCGTGCGGCGGCACATCGAGAAGCACGGGTATGACACGGTTGAGAAATGGCTGGACATCTGCCTCAGCCTTGAGCATCTCATCGACGCCCACAGCATGTTCCTCAACCGCGGCCCGCTCGAGCAGACGCGGGAGGAGCAACAGGAACCCACCGACGAGCCCTCCGGCAAGTTCAAAGCCAAGGACTACATGGATCGGTGGATCAATCCCCCCGATGCCATCGAAGCCGAGCAGCAGCGCCTCCGCGACCAGCGCCGCAAGCGCCAGCGCATCACCCCCGCCCGCCCCACGCGCGACGTCCTCCGCTACCTGCTCGAACACGCGCGCCTCGAAGACTGGCAAGCCGACTGCCTCTCCATCGTCCGCGAAGAAAGCTACTACTTCGCCCCGCAGGCGATGACCAAGGTCATGAACGAAGGCTGGGCCTGCCTGCGAAGCGACAGTCTCGTGTTCACCGATGCCGGAGTGATCACCATGGGCGAACTCGTGACCGGCGGCGAAGGCGCCACCGTTTACGACGGCGACGCCCCGCGCGCCGTTTACGATCGGAACATCGTGCCCGATCGGCAGATCATCGACATCACCACGCGCCGGGGCCTACGCCTCGGCGGGTCAGCCAACCACCGCGTGATGCTGCCGGATGGGACATGGCGGCGGCTCGATGAGCTGCGCACAGGCGATCGCGTCCGCATCAGCGGCGGCGGCGGGCTGTGGGCGAGCGATCCGGTTCGTCTCGAATGGGTGCCGCCCCGGAGAATCGATCTGGAAGATGTCGCCGAAGCAGCCGGCGTGTCGGTCTGGACAGTGCTGCGGCATCGCTCCGGGCGAAGGGTTCGCGCGGCGTCTGCTGTGGAGTCTGCCCTCGAGGCGTACGATCAGCCGGACAATCAGGCCTTATCGATGAGCCTGATGAACCGTCGTCCCTGCCGAATCCCGCAGATCGTCGACGAGGATCTCGCCGCGTTCCTGGGCTACCTGATCGGCGACGGGCATATCAGCCGCGTCAAGCGTCATGTCGGTCTGACAACGGCCGACCCCGAGCAGGTCGTTCGATTCGCGGCCCTGGCAAAGGGCCTGTTCGACATCGACGCCGTCATCAAACCCGACGGCGGTCGCACGCGCGTTCTGCTGCACAGCCAGATGCTGGTCGACTTCCTCATCGAATGCATCGGCTTGCCGCATGGACGATGCGCACGAGCCAAAACGGTGCCGCAGTGCATCCTGCGATCGCCGGGCAACGTCGTAGCCGCCTTCCTCCGGGCGTACTTCGACTGCGACGGCCATGCGGGAAAACAGGGTGTGATCCTGTCGACATCCAGCACGCGCCTGGGCGAGGTGGTGCAGCTTCTGCTGCTCAACTTCGGCATCATGTCGTCGCGGCGTCTGCATCGCGACGGCTGCTGGCATGTGCATGTCACAGGCCGGTCGTGCGAGCGGTTTGAGCAGGCTGTAGGCTTCGGCCTGTCGCGCAAGCGGGAGGCACTCCGCGCGTATCTGGCTGATCATCGCTGGTTCAAGGACGAATTGTGGGAGGATAAGGTCGTCTCTGTGAGTCGCGATCAAGGCGATGTATATGACATCTCCGTCCGCGACACGCATCGCTACGCCGCTCAGGGCTTCATCAATCACAACTCCTACTGGCACAGCACGCTGATGACGCGGCACTTTGTGGAGGCCAAAGAGATCATCGACTATGCCGATCATCACAGCGGCACGGTGCACATGCCGCCGGGGCACTTCAATCCGTACAAGATCGGCTTGGAGCTGTTCCGCGACATTGAGGACCGCTGGAATAAAGGCAAGTTCGGCAAAGACTACGAGGAAGCCGATTCGCTGGGCGCCAAGCGCAACTGGGACAAGGGCCTGGGCCTGGGGCGCGAAAAGATCTTCGAAGTGCGGCGGATCTACAACGACGTCAACTTCATCGATGAGTTCATGACGCCCGAGTTCATCGAAAAGCACAGGTTCTACCAGTACGGCCGCGACCCCCACACCGGCCAGCTCCGCATCCTCAGCCGCGATCCGCAGCGCATCAAGCAGACGCTGCTCTATCAGCTCACCAACATGGGCCAGCCGTTCATCTTTGTCTGCGACGGCAACTACCGCAACGCCGGTGAGCTGTTCCTCGCGCACAAGCACAACGGCCTGGATCTGGAGATCAAATACGCCGTCGAGACGCTGCGCAACATCCACAAGGTCTGGGGCCGGCCCGTGCACCTGCAGGCGCGCATCGACGACGAGATGATGCTCTTCAGCTTCGACGGCCAGCAGGCGCGCCAGCAGACCATCCATGACGATATCCCCCCGCCAGCGCATGCGATCGAGTGATGGGTTATCATGGCCACCAGCCGAGGCTGCCGTAGGCAAATGGCAGCGGCCATCGCATCGTTCACATGAATGGGGAATCGCTCTGCATGGATGTCAACGCACACACAGACAAAGGTCGCTGGACGCCGCAGACGCAGATGCTGCGATCGATTCAGGCCTGGATCGAGGCTTCGCCCCATCAGCCGCGGCGGGCGCTGAGCATCGATGTCAACGAATCGCTGGACCAGATGATCCTCGCCCGCTGGCCGGGCATCGAGATCGTCCGCGCGACCTATCCGCAGGTCGACTCCCAGCACCTGCCGATGGCCGATGCGTCGTTCGACCTGGTCTATTCCAACCAGGTGCTGGAGCACATCCCCAAGCCGTGGCTCGCGGCGGCTGAGATCGTCCGCGTCCTCAAGCCCGGCGGGATCGGCATCCACACGACCTGCACCTTCAACCCGCGTCACGGGCCGCCGCATTTCGAGGATTACTACCGCTTCCTGAAAGCCGGCCTGGCTGAGCTGTTCGATGGCGTCCGCATCCTCCAGCTTGATGAGTGGGGCAATGCCGACGCCATCCGGCATAACGTGAGCGTCGACGACGGCCACGGCAAGCTCGGCGGCAGGCGGTTTGATGAGCAGATCGGCTCGCGCAGCGACGGGCTGTATCCATGGGTGGTGTGGATCATTTTTGAGAAGGTGTAGGAGCAGAGCGACGGAGGGTTGGGGAGAGACGAAGAGACAGAGAGACGAAGAGATCTGGCGGACCGAATACTGCGAGTAACAAGTAACCAGTCACAAGTAACCAACCTCAAATGCCCTTCCGCGCTTCCATCCTCCTGATCGTCGCCATGTGTGTGCTGGCCAGCCGCGCCGATGGAGACGACGTAACGGTGGCGGACGATGCCGCCCTTCGCGCGGCGCTTCGATCGGCTGAGCCGGGCACAACCATCCGCATCGCACCGGGCGTGTACCGCGGCGGAATCTACTTTCAGCGGTCGGGCACAGTCGATCAGCCGATCGTCATCGAGGCGGCTGACCCTGCTGATCCGCCCGTGTTTCAGGGTGGCGGGACAGCCATCCAGCTTGGCGGCTGCTCGTATGTCACGCTCCGCAACCTGCGCTCACGCGGGCAGACCGCAAACGGCTTCAACTGTGACGATGCCGGCAGGATGGACGGTTCAGCCCGCGGCATCGTGCTCGAGGGTCTTCGCGTCGAGGATGTCGGCCCGCGCGGCAACATCGACGCGATCAAGCTGTCGGGGCTGACGGATTTTCGCGTCAGCGATTGCGTGGTCGAAGGCTGGGGCGGCAGCGGGATCGACATGGTCGGCTGCCACAACGGCCTGATCGAGCGATGCACCTTCCGCGGAAAGGAAGGTTTCTCGCAGTCCAACGGCATCCAGGCCAAGGGCGGGTCAGCCGATATCCGCATCACCGCCTGCGACTTCATCCGTGCTGGCCAGCGGGCGATCAACTGCGGCGGCTCGACGGGCATGGCCTACTTCCGCCCACAGGACGCGACCTGGGAAGCCAAGGCCATCACCATCGACAACTGCCGTTTCGTCGGCGCGGTCGCAGCCGTTGGGTTCGTCGGCGTCGATGGTGCGACGTTCACGAGCAACACGATCTACCACCCGGAGAAGTGGATCTTCCGCATCCTGCAGGAGACGACGGCTGACCGCTTTGCCCCCTGCCGCAACGTCCGCATCGAGCGGAACCTCATCGTCTTCCGCTCAGCCGACGTGCGTACGCACATCAACATCGGCCCCAACACAGCTCCCCAGACCTTCATCTTCAGCCGCAACTGGTGGTACTGCGACGATGCCCCCGCCCAAAGCCGTCCCACCCTGCCCACGCGCGAAACCGACGGCATCGTCGGACGCGATCCCGGCATCGCCCTCGACGAGAGCGGCCTGCCCGTCATCCCCTCCGATGCCCCCGCCGCCGGCTATGGCGCCGCGCGTGCGGGCGATCGAACCACGGAGACACGGAGATAGGAGAGACGAAGAGACACAGAGACGAAGTGGATCCAGGGCGTTATCCCTGGTGCCTGTGGATGACACCACGGATGGACCCAGATCTGGGCTCGGCGTTCCATCGGTGATTTTCCACGAATTCCCTCCGCGTCTCCCCGGTGAAATCCCCCGCCCGCAAGCCTGAGTATTCGCTCGCGGCATAGCCCTTGCGATGCCAGCGACCATCGCGGCGCGTCAGCCGGTTCCGCCCGTCTGGCGCCGTCGGACAATCGTTGACTTCGCTTGCCGCATCCCTACCGCGTCGCACCGGCCCGCCGCCGCACGACAGAAAGGAGGGCCAGCCACGACACACCGATCCCCCGCTTCCCATGCGAGCCGTCCGGCTCGCCTGTGTTCACTCAACCAGCCACGACCGATTCGATGAAAGGAATCAGCCATGATGACACGATTGTTACTCAGCAGCTCGCTCGTCCTCGGCGGCGCAGCCTTCGTCTCCGCTCAGCAGGCCGATCAGGATCCCGAGTTCCAGCACGGCCAGATCCGTGCCAATGAAACCACGCCCCAGCAGGCGGGTGATCGCCAGCGCGATCAGATCCGCCAGCACGATCAGCATCAGACCGGCCGCGACGCCACCGGCGCGCAGGGGTGGGGCCGCGACCAGCAACGCCAAACCCAGCAGTTCGACACGAAGGAGGTCCTCCAGGCCTTCTCCAGCTCCAATCAGCTTGAGATCCAGTTAGGCGAGCTGGCACAGGAGCGGGCACGCGATCCGCAGGTTCAGCAGTTCGCCCGGCAGATGGTCGAACATCACACCCGCGCACAAGAACTTGTGAAGCAGACGGCTCAGCAGAAAGGCATCACCCTCGATGAGCGTAAGCTGCTCGATCAGGACAAAGCCGCCCTCGAGCAGATGAAGCAGAAGCAGGGTGATCAGTTCGAAGCCGCCTACATGTTCCACCAGGCGGGCCAACATGTGCAGGATGTGCTGATGGCCCAGCATGTGGCGTCGTCGGCTTCGGATCCGCAACTGCAGCAGCTCGCGCGGCAGTTGTTGCCCGCGTTGCAGCAGCATCTGGAACAGGCGACCGGGATCGCCCAGGGCATCGCGATGCCCGGCCAGGCCCAGCCGGCTGGCGCTGAGATCGACGGCCAGCAGGACCAGACGACCCCTTCGCCCGCCGGCATGGATCAGCAGGATCGGAGCATCCGCCGCTTCGATCGGGACCGCATGCAGGACCGGCAGAACCAGGGCCTGCAGCAGCAGCGCGACCGCATGCAGGATGACGCCACGCGCCCGCAGTTCCGGGACGAGAACGACCGGACCGCTCCCGGCGCAACCGATCGCCAGTAAACCCGATCGGTATCCAAAGAACGCAGCGGCGCCCGCATCGCGAGCGCCGCTGTTTTTTCATCTCTCCCTCCAGGTCGCTTCGTCGCTTGACAAACGCCCGTACTCACTTCAACCGCAACTCGCGGCCGCCGAAGTAGTCTTGCCGCATCGCCTGCTTGGCCAGGTGCAGGGTTTCCTCAGCCACGGCGTTGGCCTTGGCAGTGCCCTGGCGGAGTGCGTCGATGACGTCATCGGGGCGCTCCTCGTAGTGCTTGCGCCGCTGGCGGATCGGCTCGAGCAGGTCGTTGAGCACCTCGATCAGCTTCTCCTTCACAGCCACGTCGCCGACCTTGCCGTTTTTGTACAGCTCTCGGTGCTCGTCCACCCACGCCTTGTCCGGATTGAACGTCTCGTGGAACGCCCACAGCGGATTCTTCGTTGGATCGGTTTCGCCCGGATCGGTCGCGCGGATGCGCTTGGGATCGGTGTACATGCTGCGAACCTTCTTGCGGACGGTTTCAGAGTCGTCCGACAGGAAGATCGCGTTGTTGAGCGACTTGCTCATCTTGTACAGCTCGCCGGTTTCGGGATTGGGCGCGCCCGTACCGACGAGGCGCTTCACGCGCCCGAGCTTCGGCTGGATGATCGGGAACAACCCGCCGGCTTTGACATAGTCTTCGTCGGCGGTGTGCGGATCGACGCCGCAGTAGATCTGATTGAAGCGCCGCGCGACTTCGCGCGTCAGCTCGAGGTGCGGAAGCTGATCCTCGCCCACCGGCACCAGCGCCGGCCGGAAGGCCAGGATGTCGGCTGTCTGCCCCACCGCGTACATCGGGAAGCCGAAGGGGTATTTGTCGCCCAGGTCCTTATCCTTGATCTCCTGCGCCAGCGTGGGGTTGCGCATGACGCGATTGAACGGGATAAGCATCGCGAAGAAGAACGTCAGCTCATCGATCGCGGGCACCTCGCTCTGGATGAACATGGCGCTCTTATTGGGATCGATCCCGCAAGCCAGGTAGTCCGTCGCGATCTCCAAAACGCTCTGGCGGATCTCGTCGGGCTTGTCAGCCCGCGTCGTGAAGGCGTGCTTGTTGGCGATGATGAAGTAGCACTCGTACTCGTCCTGCAAGGCAACGCGGTTCTCGACGCTGCCGACGTAGTGGCCGAGGTGGAGCTTTCCGGTGGGCGTGTCGCCCGTCAAAAGTCTCAGTCGCTGTGACATAGGCTCGCGTTTATACCGCAAGCCGGGGGCGATTGCCCAATCCCGCTCCGACTCCAGGCGGCATTTCGGCGGCTTTGCCGCCACTGGCTAGTCAGTTTCACCACAGAGACATGGAGACGCGGAGACGGATGGATGGTGATTGGTGATGGATGTGTGATGGCATCGCGTACCGGCATAGGCGGCTCGCCCATGCACGACTTTCGTCCCAGATAAGCCGAGATCCACGCATCACGCATGGGCCGCCAAGGCGGACCCTCCATCTAATCCTCTATGTGTCTGCGTGTCTCTGTGGTTTTCTTGGCCCACGCCCGGCGCCGTTCGGCCAATGTTCCACGTGGAACATTTTCCCTAATATTGCGACACATTTCGCCGAGCCGGCCTTTCACACCCCCTCTTTCAGGTCTCTGCCCCCTTTGCGATCGTCGCGCTCCCCCACGAGCCCCCCTTCGCGCAACCTCCGCATTGATCACGTCTTCGCAGCCGCCATTCCCTCCTCCAGCGCAAGCGGAACAGGGCCCCGTCCACAAACCAGTTCAAAATTGACTTTCCCCCACCCGACCGTCACAATGGGCAATCACGGCGGGGAACAAGCGGTAGCGGCTGGACTTACGTTTGTTGCTGCCCGCGCGTGACATGCTGCCGGGCTGCCCGCCCGGACGCGGCGGTGAGGCGGATCTGCACCTTTGGAGTTGCCCACAATGAATCTCAGGAAGCTCTCGACAGCGGTGATGTTCGGCTGTATCTCAGCCATCGGCCTGACCGGATGCGAAGGCGTCGAGTCCCAAGCCGATCGCGCCGACCGCCGCATTGACGATGCCGTCACGCAAGCTGTCGAACAGCTCCGCGTCGGCGATGCTGCCGGCGCCGCGCAGACGCTCCAGCCCGTTCGCCAGCAGACCGACGCCTCGGCTGCCGGTCGCGTCCGCGGCCATGCGATGCTCGCCGAGGCCGACCTCGCCCAGGCGCTGCAACTGCTCAAGGATGTCGATGCCGCTCACGTCCAGGCCACGACCCTCGCCTGGCAGATCGATCAGCTCGCCGATCGCATGCATGCAGCCGCCACGTCGGCTCAGGCCTATCAGGCCATGGACCCGTCCGAGACGCGCCAGCAGGTCACGCAATCCGCCAAGGCCATCCAGGGCGGCGCTGACAGCCCCGTCTGGTATCCCGACGAAGACGGCGACGGCGACATCCCGACCCTCAGCCAGCTCGATCAGACCATCTCCCGCCTCCAGGGCGAGATCACGCGCAAACGCCAGCAGATCGAGCAGCTCACGGCTCAGCGAAACCAGCTCAACAAGGAGGCCCAGGACACCTTCGCCCGCGCCAATGAGCTCACCGGCCAGGAAGCCGTTGATGAGTTCCGCAAGGGCACGCAAATCCGCCACAACGTGGCCACCATCGCCATCCAGATCGACCAGATCAACTACCAGCTTGGCCCGCTGCTCAGCGATCTGAGCGTCGCCGAAGCCCAGCGAAAGGTCCTGCAGGCCGCCGTCGAGAAGCGCCAGCAGCAGTCCGAAGCCATCGCCAAGAACTGGGACGACATCTCCGCCCAGGCCGATCAGCAGCGGACGCTCGCCCGCCAGATCGCCGGCAACGGCCAGGCCCCCGAGGGCGTGCCGACCATCAACGAGCTGGCCGCGCAACTGTCGACCGTCATCGATCAGGCCTGGCAGAAGCGCCAGCAGGCGCACTCGTTGCTCCAGAGCGCCATCGAGCACTCTTCCACCGCCGCCACCAGCGCGCAGCAGCTTGAGAAGACGCTCAGCGAGCGCATCCGCACGCAGGAAGCCTCCAAGCCGGCGTTCGAGGGCCTCAAGAAGATCCACAATGCCCAGATCTATCGCCTGGCTGAGCTCAATGCCCGCCATCATCTGGCCACGAGCTGGGCGGGTCATGCAGCCATGCTCCGCCTCCAGCAGCAGGCACGCGACAAGGTGCAGACGGTCAGCCAGATCGTTCCGCAGCTTACCATGCCGGCTTCGCTGGCTGCCGCCGATCTCGATCAGCGCGTCCAGCAGACGCGCCAGGCCATGACGACGGCCTTTGAGGAGGCGGTCGAACTGGCGGGCACGATCGCTGAAGCTCCCGGCGCCGATGCCGATCAGCGCAACGCAGCCTCCATCACCCGCGCCCTGACGCTCTATGCCTGGGGCATGGCCCTCCGCGACGCCGGCGACACGCAAGCCGCTGACGCCCGCATCGCTCAGGCCAATGAGCTGTTGCCCAAGGGTGACGACGTCGCCCTGCCGCCGCTTCCCGCGGGCCTGAGCCGGCGCACCGGCACCCAGCAGTAATCCCGGATGGCTGACATTGCCGTACGAACGACCAGAGGGTCCGCACATCGCGGACCCTTTTCCTTTGCGCTCTCCACCCGGAGAGGCGCAAAGACGCGGGGAAGACAGATGATGATTGGTGATCGCTGGGCAGATGAATACGCAGCGATTGGTGCGTAACAGGCGCTCGGCATCGCCCGTGGCTATCGGGTCGCCTCGCCCCTTTGCGCCGCGCGAGGTCAACGCAGGACTCCCCGGGGCTCGCGCCCTGTGGTTCGCCAGGGCGGACCCTGCACTGATTTCTCCGTGCCTCCGTGTCTCCGTGGTAAACTGCCTGTCACACAGCCAAGTCGATATGCAGCCCATGCCCCCGCCCGATCAGCCAACCTCACCTGCCCTCCAGCAGGATCGGCCGGTACTGTCCTACGCCACGCCGGCTGCTGACGGCTTGCCCGAGTGGCATCCCGAAGCCGAAGCGCTGATCGACCAGCGCGCACCTCTGCGGAAGCTCCGTAAGTACTTCCGTCGGGGGGAGGACGTGGCCCGCTACTTCGCCAAGTCGATGGAGCGTCGCTATGCCCCACAGAACGCCGGCCAGATATGCATCGGCTGTGGCCAGCCGGCGACGCAGTGGTGGGTCGTCTGCTTTTGGACCGCGTCAGGCCCCCTCAAGCGGACGGAGTTTGCCTTTGGCGAGCCGGAGGTTTCGTTCAGAACGTGCCATGCGATCTGTGAGACCTGCCGCGCCCGCTGGCTGGATCACCCCTGGCTGAACTGGGTGGGCTGGGTGATGGCCTGGACACAGCGCGCCGCTCTTGCTGGTCTGATCTTGTGTTGGATCGCCAACGTGATCACGGGCTGGCGCTTTGGACAATGGAGTGTGTGGCTCGCTCTGTTCGTCTTTGGCCAATTGCCAGTGGTACAGGTCCTCAACTTCCTATGGCGCCGCCACATGCCCGCAACCATCAAGCGTCTGGTGCCTCGCCGCCGGGTGCGCCTGGCTGGGGCACACTGCGGTCCGCAAGACCCCGCCACTTCTCCTCCATCCGCCCGTTGACCAGATTTTCTGGCATCACCGGAAAGCCGGATTCGCTTCGTCTCTCCTGTCCCTTCGTGTCTCCATGTCTCCCTGGTGAAACAAGCTGTGCCGAGCGGACCCTGCATTTAGACCGTGCGCCATGCCCCCTTCGCGCAAGCTCCGCGATCTTCGCGTTTTCGCGGCCCGCAATCCCTCGCACGGCTACGGCCTCTCCACCAGCACCTCAAACTCCTGGATACTATACCCCCAAGCCGTTGCCTGCTTGTTGGCCTTCATGCGGACATACCTGCCCTCAGCCGGTGGGTCGAGCTCGATCACGCTCACGCCGCCGCCGGCGCTGGTGTCGTGATGGATCGTTCGCCACGCCGACGGATCCTCCGCCGGCGCGACCTGGATCTCAAAGTCGGCTGGATATGCGGTCTTCCAGTGAATGCGCACCGCATCAAACCGTTGGTTCGCGCCGAGATCCACGTTCAGCCATTCCGCATCGCGAAACGTTGACGCCCAGCGTGTCTGCAGGTCGCCATCGGTCGCAAACTCAGGCCGGAACGTCTGCCCGCCCTCGGTCTTCACGCTTGATGCCGTCGTCACCTTGCCTTTGGCGAGATTGACCAGCCGCCGCGACTCGAACCGCATGGCTGCCGCCTTGGCCCGCAGCGCCGCGATCTCCTGAGCCGTCGAGCCCTGATCCATGACGACGCCCAGATGCGGCTGGCGAATGTTGGCATTGGGCGGAAGCTGCTCAAGGACGGCGATCATCGCCTCGATGTTGGCCAGCTCATCCTGGACAACGGGAGCGAGGCGACCGTCGATCTGCGACGGCTCGACAGGATCATCGGCTCGCCCATGCACCGCCCGCAGGGCGCGAAGGTAGTTGTGCTGGCTGGCCAGCAGCGTGCGATACAGCTCAGCCCAGAGGTACGACTGCGTCGCCCGCTCCCGCGACGCAGCCGACAAAGTGCCGGAATCGATCAGGCCCTTGAGCTTCTGCTGAGCCGCCGCCAGCCCGGCCAGCACATGTGCATAGTTCGCCAGCGTCCGGTCATGCGTGCCCCAGTACGTTCCCTTCTTCGCCGGCTCATGATCGGCCAGCGCGTCCTTTGTCAGCGGCTTGGCGAACGCCTGGCTGAAAGCGGCCTCGGTGAAGATCCCCATCCGCTGATACCAGTCGTTGATGTGCAAGCCGTCCTGATCCGGGGGAGCCTGCTTCTCCACCGGCTGATACAGCGCCCCCTCCGTCACCAGCGCCCGGTCGAACATCCGCCAGTACTCCAGAATCGCATCGGCATGCTCGGCGCCGAAGTCGCGCTCGGCGATCTCCCGCAGCAGCCGATCGGGATCCTTCACGACCGACGGCTCCCATATCGCCCGCGCCAGTACCTCAAGGTTCGGGCTGTAGGCCCATCCCTCCGCACTGCCCCACCACAGGACAAGGTTGTTGACCTTCGCCTCCATCAGCCGATCGAGCTTGTGCGCCGCCACAAACGGCAGCGGCATCGCGATGGCTGGATTGACGCTTTCGCACGATCCACCCACCGACACCAGCGGATAGTAGTTCTCGCCCCAGGCGATCTTCCCATCCTCGCCCGTCTTCAACGCCAGATCGGAGAAGTTGTCACGCCGGATCAGCCAGTTGTCGTTATTGCCAGCTTCGTTATACAGAATGCCATATCCGTTGTCGCGCAGCCAGGCCATGAACTGCGCCTCCGCCCCCGGCGGCTCACCGAAGAACCCATGCCACAGCCAAGCCACAGCCACCGCATCGTTCATCCCAGCCTGCTGCAAAGCCTCGCGCATCAGGCCCATGACCTGCTGCATCGTCTCGATGCGCGTATGGCCGTACACCGCCCCATCCGACATGCGCCGGCTGTCGGGCGACGGGATGACGCTGTAATCGCCAAACAGGCTGTAGAGGATCGTCGTATCCGGGTTGGCGCTCAGCAGCTCGGCAAAGCCATCCAGATACGCCTGCCGACCGACCGCATCGAACGGGTCCAGCACGCGCCGACCCTCGTTGCCCTTGTGGTAGTAGACGGCTGAGGCGTACTTCGGATCGTCCATGTAATCGCGGCTGCCGCGCAGGAACGGCGGGAACTTCATCTCCACCATCAGCCCCAGCCCGTATTTCTGCCGCACCTCCAGCGACAGCGGCGGGCCGTGCTTCTCGCCCCAGGCGATGTTGATGTAATGCCGCGCCATGAAGCGGGCCTGGTCGATCTCGCTCCAGCCGGGCGGCGGCGCCTGATTGATCCGATGCCCGCCCACGCGATGGCGCATCGCCGGCGCGGCGGACTCATCCAGCCCGCTTACATCCAGCGACCGGCGGTCCAGAAACCGGAACACCCCGTTCATCGCCCCCTTGGCTGTCGTGCCGACGATGTAGAGGTTCCCGTCGCGCGCAGCCATGTGATACGCCTCGGGCTGGTCCTCCGGCAGGCGAAATGGCTGGGCGCGGTGGGCCGCGGCAATGGCGGGGTTGTCGGCGACTGTACCCACAAAGATGCGCGGGCCCTGCGCATCGCCGGCCAATTCCACGCCCTGCTCCTGCGCCAGCAGCAGCTTCAGATCCTCCGCCGCCGTTTGCGACAGCGGCTCGCTGCCGGCAACGATTGACCAGCGCGCATCCATCACCTGCGCGCCCAGCGAGGACGTGAGCAGCACAACCGTCAGGGCGATAATACGGCAGACCTTCATCGTCGTGACCTCGGTCGCACAGCCATCACGAGCATCGACGCGGCCCACCCCAGCATCGTCGGCTCGGGCACAGCCGTCACCGCCAGAAATCCGTCCGGATCGTTGCTGATGCGGATGGCGTCGATCGCCCCGCCGCTGGAGAAGGATACGCGCGGGCCGGCGACGGCGTTGAGCACGTTGGCTCCGTCCGCACTCAGCAGCGGCGCGCCCAAGCCGGCTTCGCCATTCGACAGATCCGGATTCACCCAGAACTCGATGCGATCAAAGTTGCCCTCGTAGTTCACGGTAATGCGCGCCAGCAGCAGATGAACGGTATTGAGCGCCACGGTCTGGGTGCCCAGCAGATTCTGGCTGGCGCCGTAGCGAAGCACCGGAACCGGCGCCGTCTGGTCATCATTGACCGACCCGCGCAGGGCGATGAAGTTGGCATTGTCGCCGTGCGGATCGTTGCGGAACCAGAGGATGGCGTCGCTCTGATTGCCGGTCACGCGCGCCAGCGCGCTGACCCAGATCGTTCCGGTCATCGGCGAATCCAGCAGGCGCGAGGCGATGTCGCCCGCATCCGACCCGCCGTAGCCGGCCATGCCGCCGGTGTTTCCGGCATTGCTGTAGCCCGGCGCGGTGTAGGTGAGGTTCGACCCAGCCAGGTAGTCCGGCCCGCTGCCGCCGAACCATGCGCCACCCCAGCCGTCGGCGGCGCTGCCGAAGGTATTGAGGTTACCGCTGGTCTCTCCATAGTCGAAGTTCTCGACCACCGTCGCGGCGTTCGCCGTTACGATCCCCATCGCCAGAGTTCCCGCCGCTGCAATTGCCACTATGCCTCGCATCACTGACCTCCTGGAAAACGTTGAGACTTGAAAGGTCGATCTGGTCCGTAGAGCTCGAGCTCATACACGCGTGCCCGGCTGTCGGGCGTGCGCGTGACGACAAGGCGGACGAAGCGTGCCTGCACCGGCTTGAACGCCAGCTCGGTCGTGTTTGCGCGGTTGTCGGTAACAGCGGCGCCGGGAACTGGACGCCACGTGCTGCCGTCATCGCTGCACTCGAGGTGAAAGGCCTGCATCGCGTGCGTCGTGGCCCGCTGGTGGCCGTGGATGACGATCGCGCGGCTGAGCGTCGTGGGCGCGCCCAGATTGACGATCAGCCAGTGCTCATCGCCAACGGCTGAGACCCAGCGGGATTTGTCGTCCGTCGCGTCGGCCTGGCCGTCGACGGCATTGGCGGGGGTGAAGCTGCCCTCGATGCTGTCGGCCTGTGCGGGCTTGCCGATCGCGAGATTACGCAGGACACGGATCGTGTACTGCTGCACGTGCTCGCCGGCGGCTGCGCGGAGGATCAGCTCGTCAGCCGCTGGCACGCGGATGGTGCCGGGCTCGACGGGCTGACCGTTGATGGTGATCCGGTCGGCTGATCCGGCTTCGATGCGCAGGTCGATCTCATCGGCGCCAGCCGGGATGACCAGCTCATGCATCTCCTGCGCGGGGTTGAACGGCATTCGCAAGCGGCCGGTGATCGCCTCCAGCCGCTGGAGCGGCGGCGGGCCGTAGACCTCGATCGACGCGACGGCGGAGGCGTCATCCGTCCGCACGCGCACGTAGCGGGCGGGCATGGGATCGACTGCGGCAGCCGTCGTCCATGTCGGCTGGGCGCGCGTCCAGCCTTGCCCGTCAGCTGACAGCTCCAGCCGCCACTCCCGCGGCTGATCCCAGTGAACGAACACGCTCTGCACGATCGCCGTTGTCGGCAGCTCGACGACTGCCGCATCGCCGCTGCGGCGGATCGGCTGGCTGTGGGCCAGATCGGCGCCAGCAGGCTTCTCAGCCATGTACGCGCGCGACTGCTGGATCTTTCGCCGCAGATGGGCGATCTCGGCATCGCGCGTTGGGCTGCCGTCGGGTGTGTTCTTTTCGCTGAGGAAGAAGTTGGGTGGGAATTGCTCGATCAGGGCGATCAGCGCCTCGGTGTTGGCGATGTCGTCGGCGAGGATCGGCAGCAGCTCGACCTTCACGCGCGGCGAGTCTGGCGGCAGATGGGCCAGCCGCTCCATCGCCTGCAGCGCCCGCATGTGGTTGTGCATGTTGGCGAACACCAGGTGGAATGCGCGGATGTTGAGGTACATCGTGTCCAGCCGCCACTGCACATCGGCCGGCAGATCAGGTGTGCGGCGAATCGCGTCAAGCTGTGCGATGGCGTCTGCGAGCTTCGCCCGAACGGTGGCCCAGTTCTCCTGTGCATGCGGGCGGAGGATCCAGGGGAACAGCGACTGCACCTTCTCGCGGCGGACGAGCTCCGACGGGATGAGGGGAATCCGCTGGGCCTTCAGGAAGATCAGATAGTTGCCCGTCCGCTGGTACCAGCTCTGGTTCTGCAGGCCGGTCTTCTCGCCGTTGAGATTCACATCGACCAGGGCGCGGTCGAAGGCCTCCCAGAAACGCAGCACGTCATCCGCAACGGGCCCGAAATCGCGCCGGGCGATATAGCCGATCAACGGCTCGGGGTCTTGCGGGTTGAACGGATCGCGATGGGTACGGTCGAAGGCCTGCGGATTCCAGACCAGCTCCGCCAGCACCTCGATATTGGCTTGGTAAGCCCAGCCTTCGCAGCTCCCCCACCAGATGATGAACTGCTCGACGCCGGCATCGTAGAGCCGCAGCGTCTTGGTCGCTCCGACATGCGGCAGCGGCATGCCGACGCCCGGCCGAACGCTCTCACACGTCCCGCCGACGCTGACCAGCGGGATATAGTTCGACCCGAACTTGGTTTTGCCGTACGGCCCGAGCTTGAGGGCGACGTTGTCGAAGTTGTCGCGGAGGTAGGTCCAGCAGTCGTTATCACTGGCTTCGTTATACATGACGCCGATGCCGTCGGCTGTCATCTCCTCCATGAACCGTTCCTTGCCCTGCTTGGGGAACAGCAGCCACATCCACACCGCCGGGATGACATCGCGCTCGCCGATGGCTTCGCGCATCACGCGCATGATTTCGCGAATGGCCTCTTCCTGCGTATGCCCAAACGGCTTGCCGTCGGAGACGCGCGTCGAGTCTTCGTTAGGCGCCCAGGAGTAGTCGCCGAAGATGCAGTAGAGGATCTTCGTGTCCGGATTCTGCTCCAGCAGGTTGTTGAAGTGATCGAGATACGCCTGCCGGCCGACGGGGTCGAACGGATCGACCACCTTCACCTTGCCATACCAGCTCGGCCGGCCCCACCAGTAGATGGCGGATGCATTGGCAGGGTCATCCCACCAGGGCGATTTGTGCGCCGTATCGCCCCAGTGCGTGCCCTCGGGCGTCGGCGGTAGCGAGGCTTCGAGCATCAGCCCCAGGCCATACTTCCTTCGCATCTCGTACGGCAGCGGCGGGCCGAACTTTTCGCCCCAGACGACATTCACGAAATGCCGCGCGTACCACCGCGCCTGGTCCTCATCCGACCAACCGGGCGGCGGCTTCTGCGTTCGCAGGTGATCGCCGATGCGATAGCGAAACGCGGGCGCAACCGCGTCGTCCAGTTTGGTGAAATCCAGCGTCTCCAGTGCCGCCCGGCCCCGGTTCATCAGGCGATATACGCCGTTCATCGCCCCCTTGGGCGAGGCGCCGACGATGTAGACCGCGCCGTCGCGGAAGGCGATGTGGTGGCTTTCGGGGTTGTCGGTGAGGGTGAACGGCTGAGCCTTCTGCTGAGTCGCGATGGCGTCATGCGTCGCGGGCGTGCCGACATGGATGTCGGGAGCGTCGATGTCTGCCAGCGCCTCGCGGAGATCCGCAGCGGCTGTGATCTCCAGCGGATCGCTGCCGGGAATGACATCAGCGAGCCCTGCTGCCGGGAGGAACGGCAGCAGGGCCGCGATCAGGAGGAGGATGAGGCGCGGGCTGGGCATGTCTCCCTGGCTGGCGCTCGCGATGGTTTAGCCGCCGCGACGCGGATTGGGGCGCAGATGCTGCTTCTGCAGATCCGTGCGCCGCTCGTCGATTCGGCCGCTGTAGCTGAAGCTGCCGACGTGACCATCGCCGAACAGCACGTTTACCGCCGGCTGGGCGTCACTGCCATGCCGCCAGCGGAACAGCGCGTTGTGCGGCCACGGACCATCGATGTCGCGCACGGGCGCGGAATTGGCCCAGGTCTTGGGGGCATTGGTCAGATCGGCACTGCTGGTGTTGTAGTAGGTGCTGGTCACCAACTGGCCGTCCATGGCGTTGAAGGTGTAGTCGGCGCTGCCGTTGGTGGTGTCCTGGCCGGCATCGGCGATCATGATCGTCTCAGCCGCTCGGCCGCCCATCCAGACGAGCTTGTACGAGCCCTTGTACAGCGGCGGATCGTCGCTGATCTTCGGCCCGCGCGTGAACAGCAGCGGATGTGGCGCGTAGTGGCGCGTGAAGACCTCGCCTTTGTCCACGTGCGTCAGGCCCTGGTTGGCTGTCGGGCAGCGGAACACAGCCGACACGCGCTCGGGCAGGACATCGTTGTCCTCGCCGGTCATGATGGCGCTCAGCAGCACCCACCACTGGATCTCCGTGCCGTTGACCGTGGCTCGGTCATACGGCAGACGGCCGTCGTTCTCCTGGGCGTAGAGCAGCGTCGCCTGGCCGAGCTGGCGCAGGTTGGACTGGCAGGCAACGTTCTGCGCCGCTGCCCGAGCCTTGCCCAGCGCGGGCAGAAGGATCGAGATCAGCAACGCTATAATGCCGATCACGACAAGCAGCTCCACCAGCGTGAAGCCTCTGCGGTTGTGTGTGGAGTGGGTCATCGTCATCTCGCTTCCTGGCTGCCGCTGTCGCGGCTTGGGGTTCGTCATTTCCGGCCCCCTGCGGGCATTGGTGGTACGACTCTCCATCCCCGATGTTTGCCTAATCACTGGGCACCGCACGCAAGCCCAGTGCCTCCGCCGTAAGCACATCCACAACGGGCCGACCGGCCTCATGCTTCACCAGCGCAAATCCGCCGCGATAGTCCCACATGGCCCAGCCGATGCCGTGCTTTTCGCATGCCTGCACAACATCCCGCAGCCACTGCGCACGCTGCTGCGGATCGGCATGCTGGCGATAGACGCCAAACTCATTGCATGTCACACGAACGCCGTATTGGCGGGCCCAGGCAGCCGCCTCGGCCATCTTCGCGTCGATGCGGGCTGCATCCCACCGCTGGCTGGCTGCATGTTCGAGTTCCCTGCGCGTCTGCTCGTGGGTGATCCTCGGCAGCACGTCAGCAATCGACTCAGGCGTAATCGGATACGGCGTGCCGGCGGAATGCGCCCATGTCACCCAGCCCCAGTTGGCGCCCTGGTGCGTAAACAGGCCCGGATCGTAAAAGTGGAAGTTGTAGACGACATTCGGGTCGTCGACGGGCGTCATCTTGAGCAGATCGCTGATGCCCGACCATGCCGGCGGATTGGCGATGATCGTGTGATCCGGCGCGGCTTGGCGGATGGCCCTGATCGCCCGCTGCTGCAGCGGGATCCACACGTCCTGCTTCACGATCGGCTCGTTGAGCACCTCGAGGAACAGCCCATCGGGATCTCGCCGCGACAGGTGCCCCGCCAGCTTCGACCAGAACTGGACGAATGCATCGGCATGGGTTGGATCGGTCAGCCTGTTGTTGAAGTCGGGATGTGGATGAATGTCGACGATCACCGCCAGGCCGCGAGCCAGCAGCGCGTCGATGGCCCGGTCGAGGTGCGCGAGGTATTCGGCATTCAGCTCGCCCGGATTGTCCCAGTCCATCATCGGCTTGGGCTCGACGCTCAGGCGGACGTGCGAGAAGCCGAGATCGCGGATCAGGTTGAAATCGGCGCCGGTGACGTAGGTATCGAAATGTGCGGGGGTATAGCCCTTGGCGTCATAGACCTGCGCGAACCAGTGGCTGATGTTGATCCCCCTCGCGAGGCGCGCGAAGCGCTCGTCGCTGACGCCCTGGGCGTTGGCAGACGGGAGCATCATCGCGATCAGGCAGATGATGCTCAGCAGGATCGGCAATTTCAGAACCATCGCTTCCATCCTCGTCTGATCCTTCACGCCGAAACGCGTTGCGCCGCCCGCACAGGTGCGGACCTGGCCACGCTGACGGTCGCTTTCGGCTTGATCTGGTGGCCGTCGGCATCAAATCGGCGGACATGGTCCACCAGCTCATCAAAGTTGACGCGAGCCATGCCCGCCTTGGTGTCGGCTGCGCCGTAGCTCATCAGCAGATCGTCGCCGATCTTCCAGCCGGCGCAGGTGAACAGGCAGGGCGTCGGGAACTTGCCGTTCAACTCCCACGGCTGGGTCGCATACAGCAGCCGATCCGAGCAGCGGTGACGCACGCGCGGGAACCCGCGGTCCTGCTCCTCCAGGATCATGAACGACTGCGTGTAGCCGAGATTGCCGGCGCCCTTGCCGTGATACGACGCCAACCACACGCCCGCTTCCAGCTCGATGGGCGGGAAGCTGCCGCCGATGCGATTGGCTTCCCAGCCGAAGCGCGGCGTCGCGAGGACGTGCTGCTTTGCCGCGTCCGTCGCCAGATCCTCCAGCCGATCGGCCGCTGCCAGGAACATGCTCGGCAGCTTCAGGTTCGCACCCTCCGCGTAGCTGGCAGGCGTCCACGGCCTGTGGAAGCAGACGTACTGCTCACGACCATCGATCTGCAGCTTGCGCGGGAAGAGGTATACGTCGCGATTATCGCCCTTCTGCGGGTCCGTCAGGTGCGTGATGTAAGTGAAGGCCTCGTCATAGCGACGCTGCGAGAGCGCCGCCAGATCGACGCGATACAGGATGCTGACCGTCACGTTGGCTGTGACTGCCATGCCCAGGCCGTGATCGCCGCGCAGCGCCCAATCCGGGCTGCAGCAGGTCAGCGGCGTGCCCGTCCAATACGGCCCGGGCGGGAACATCCGCGCAGCCACCGTCATGTGCAGCTCGCCATCGAGATAGAACAGCCGCGGATCCTCGATGCAGCCGTTGGCGTGGTTGAGCGTCTGCCGGCCGTCGGCTGTCGTGATGAAAAGCCGGACGCGCTCCTGCTCGAGCGCCGGCGCGAGGGCCGGACGGCTGAAGTCCGCCTCCCATGTTTCGCCGCCATCGTCGCTGAAGGCGTATCCCAGGAAGATGGGATACGGCAGCGGCTGGCCCTCCCGCTGCATGTGAGCCCACGGTCCGGACGCGCGGAAGAGCATGTGCAGGCGATTGCCGTCCGGATCGGGGATGAACGCCGGATTGAGCACCATCTGCTCAGCCCACGGGCAACCGGGCTGGGGTTCGAGAATCGGGGAGGTTGAACGGGTGATTTTCAGCATCGCAAAGACTCAACTGCAACGACGCGATCAATGGGGGAACTCGATGGAGGTGAACTTCGCGTCGCGCTCACATCGACTATAACGCCCCATAACCGAATGGCAAGCAGCAACTGACGACAAGGCAGATCCGAAATAGACTTAAGTAGTTGTCGTCACATGCGTTATAGACGGTGAAATCTTTTCTCATAGAATGATATTGTTCGCAGCGAGCTTATACGTTACATCTGAATCGGGATGCGGCGCTGCTGAACCCCGCCGGCGCGGTACACTCAACCTCCGGCGCACCGCCGCCTGCGATCCGACGTACGAGAGTGCAATGGCCAGCTCCCCCGCCCGAAAGCGACCGCGAAGAAATGGCGACATCTCCATCGTGGATGTCGCCCACAAGGCTCGCGTCTCCATCGGGACCGTCTCGCGCGTCTTCAACCACCATCCCAGCGTCGCGCCGGAGCTGCGCCAGCGCGTGCTCAACGCCAGCCGGCAGTTGCGGTTCGTGCCGCGCCTGCCCCACCGCTGCATCGGCGTCGTCACCGGCCGCCACAGCCCGGCTTTGCCGATCGGGTACGTCAGCGTGATGACCAGCCTCATCTCGCGATACCTCGCCAGCCAGCGGTACGCCATCGAACTGATCGACATCGAAAACCTCGACCTGGCAGCCCAGGCGCACATTGAGGGCGTGATTGGCGTCGTCTTCGACGATCGCCTTACACGCCTCCGGAAGATCGCCAACCTGCCGCTGCTGACGATCAACCATCCGCTGGCCGATCAGGGCATTCACTCGATCAGCACGGACCACTACCAGCAGGCTGTGCTGGCGACGCGGCATCTTGTGCAGCGAGGCCATCGCCGCATCGCCCTGCTTCAGATCGAACCGGACGAATGGGGTAGCCGGGAGCGCCGCCGCGGATACCTGGACGTGCTCCGCGAGCACGGCATCGAACCGGATGAGTCGCTCATCCACTTCACGCTCCAACAGCCGGTGTACGACGTCACGACGCGCGTCGTGCGGCGCGGCGCAACGGCCATTCTCAACTTCAGCGAGGATGCCAGCCTCGAGGTGATCCACCTGCTGAGCAACATCCTCGGCTTGCGCATCGGGAAGGACATCTCGATGATTTCGCTGGAGGATCTGCCGATCTACCATTACCTCACGCCGCCGCAGACGACGATCCGTCAGCCGCTGGAGGACCTGGCCCGGCTTGCGGTTGAGCACATGCTCCAGCTCACCGAGGCCATCCGCGCCGGCAGCGCCCTGCCGCAGACGATCAACCTCTCCATCCCCAGCCAGCTCATCGAGCGCGACTCCGTTGCGACGATTCCGGCGGATTGAGCCTAGGCCGCGAAAGCGCGAAGGTCGCGAAGGGTGCGCGAAGATGTGGGGTCGAAGCGCAAAGATCGCGGAGATCCCAAAGATCGCAAAGGATTGCCTTTCATGATCTTTGTGGCGCGGGCGTCTCGCCCGCGATCCTCCTGCAGAAGAGCTGGTTCGCCAGAGCAGACGTTGGGGGATCCGGTGGATTTCCCCGTCCGTCTGCCTGTCTCCGTATCTCTGTGTCTCCGTGGTGAAACGCCCACAGCACGCCAAGGCGGACCCTGCAACTCTCCCCTTTCCCTCCGTACCTCTGCGGCCAATCCCCCGCCCCTTTGCCCTTTGCGGTCTGGCGCGTATCCTGTGCGGTTCGCTATCGCCACAGGGAACGCCTGTGACGTCATCCCGGGCGTCTGCGAAAAACCTTGAAAATCTACGGAGTTCCCGACCATGCCCGACCTCGTTCGCGTTCAACGTGCCCTGATCAGCGTCTCGGATAAGACCGGCCTGGATACTTTCGCCCGTGCCCTCGTGGAGGAGTTCGGCGTCGAACTGATCAGCACCGGCGGCACAGCCCGGTATCTGCGCGACCTGGGGCTGAAGGTGACGGATGTGTCGGATGTCACCGGGTTCCCCGAGATGATGGACGGGCGCGTCAAGACGCTGCACCCGAAGATCCACGGCGGGCTGCTGGCGCTGCGCGACAATCGCGAGCATGTCCGCGCGATGAACGAACATGGCATCCAGGCGATCGACCTGGTCTGCATCAATCTCTATCCCTTTGAACAGACCATCGCCAAGCCCGATGTCGAGTTCGCCGATGCGATCGAGAACATCGACATTGGCGGGCCGGCGATGGTGCGGTCGGCTTCGAAGAACCATGCGTTTGTCACGGTTGTGACCTCGCCGGCGCAGTACGACGAGGTGCTGGTCGAAATGCGGAAAAACGGCGGCTCGACGTCGCAGGCCTTGCGCATCAAGCAGGCCCAGCGGGCGTTCGCTCACACGGCCCACTACGACTCGATGATCGCCAACTACCTGGCCAGCGCAGCGGGCGTCGACAGCGGATCGATGGTGATTCATCTGACCAAGCAGATGGATCTGCGCTACGGTGAGAACCCGCATCAGAAAGCCGCGCTGCTGGTCGAGCGCCGGCCGGCGGAAGCGTCGGTCGCGTTTGCCACGCAGCTTCACGGCAAGGAGCTCAGCTACATCAATCTGCTCGATGCCGATGCGGCGCTCAACGCCGTCAAGGAGCTGGACGCGCCGACGGTCTGCATCGTCAAGCATGCCACGCCCTGCGGGTATGCGACGGCTGACGATCTGCCAACGGCGTTCCAAAAGGCGTTTGAAGGCGACCCGCTGGCGGCGTTTGGCGGGATCGTCGCGCTCAACAAGGCGGTGGATCTGGCCACCGCGCAAGCCATCACCTCCATCGACAAGCTGCTGGAGGTGATTGTGGCGCCGTCGTACGAGCGTGATGCGCTGGAGCTGCTGCGCTCGCGGTGGAAGAACGTGCGGCTGCTGGAGGTCGGGCCGATCACGACGATCGACCAGGCCGACCGGCAGGAGCTTCACATGCACAAGATCACCGGCGGCTTCCTCACACAGCAGCGCGATCTGCTCGGCTTTGACGAGCAGAGCATCAAGGTCGTCACCAAGCGCAAGCCGACGCCGCAACAGCTTGCGGATCTCAAGCTTGCGTGGCTGGCATGCAAGCACGTCAAGAGCAACGCGATCGTGCTGGCCAAGGACGGCATGGTCGTCGGCGTCGGCGGCGGACAGGTCGATCGCGTCGGGGCAGCCGGCATCGCGATCGCGAAGGCTGGCGAGCGGGCGAAGGGCGCGGTGGCTGCTTCCGATGCGTTCTTCCCCTTCCCTGATGGTCCGGAGAAGCTGCTCGATGCCGGCGTGACGGCTATCATCCACCCCGGCGGGAGCCTGCGCGACCAGGAGTCGATCGATCTGGCGGACAAGCGCGACGCCGTCATGGTCCTGACCGGCCAGCGGCATTTCCGGCATTAGTCGGGTTGAAGACTGCCGCAAAGGCGCCAAGGTCGCGAAGGTTGCGCGAAGGCTGGGCTGGAGCGCAAAGATCGCAAAGGCGCGCTGGATGGCGTGTGGTACGGGCGTCCCGCAGGTGCTTGCGCTTTCAGCGGCTGGATTTCACCACGGAGACACGGAGGCACGGGGGTTCGTGGTGATTGGTGATTGATGCGTGAAGGATTGCGTAGTGATTCGTGGTTAGCGCGCAACGGGACTGCGGTTGTGGCATGGGCGCCTCGCCTATGCAGGGCTTGTCGGGTCGGCCTTCGCGGACAGGAGGTATCAGCGCAGCACGCGCGGGACGCCCGTGCCACAGGTGCGTAGTGCGGGCCTCGGTGTCTCTGCGTCTTCGCGGTGACAGCGGGACGTGGCGCGGGCGTCCTCGCCCGCGTTTCGCCGGGCTGTCACGTTGGCGCCCGTCGTCTCAGTTGCCTGCTGAGCGCCAAGACGCCACACCACAACACCAGCCATCGATACGCCAGTACCATCTGAAGCGCAGCGACATATCCCATGGCAGTATATGCAATTACTGACGGGCAGTCCGCCGCCGCCGGCTGGGGGATTGGCGGCTCGGCGAACTCGCTTGGCTCTTTCGCATCTTCGCGTGAGCACACGATGGCCTCTGCCGGCTGGGCGTCGGCGGGCGCTTCTGTCGCGGGCTGGGCTGCGGCGAGCTCCTGCCCCGGCTGAGGATCTTCCGAATCCGCGGGCGGCTCGGTTTCGGTCGTCCCGATGTCGGCGTCGTCTTCGAACTTGGCCAGCTGATAGAACAGCTTCACCAGCTTCCAGAACTGGTTCTGCAGGGCCCGGCGATGCCGTTCGTGTTTGGAGAACGGGCTCGTCGCCGACTGCCGGAAGGTGCGCGCGACGACGGCTGACCGCGGCTCGTCGGGCTGCTGGCCCAGCTCGGCGTAAAGCCGTTCACCAGCCTCATCCAGCTCCTGCAGCTCGCGATGAAGCGTCATAAGTTGCGACACAAGCTCATGTTGCGCCGCATTCCGTGGAATGAGGAAGAACGATGGAGGGTTTGAAGCGGACATGACAGTACCCCTTTGCAATGAGGGACCAGTTTGGCCGGCAGCGAACGCCGCCGACGCGATGATGGCCTAATTATAGCCTAACATCTGGGCGGTGTCAAGGAAATTGGGAGA
>ERZ777003.1463-NODE-1463-length-35225-cov-6.457691_pt1 | contig 35225 bp, 36 predicted proteins | sample MGYA00374956_ERZ777003 | MGnify/ENA primary metagenome ERZ777003 (study PRJEB29302, sample SAMN06268252) | bioreactor metagenome | isolation source: Joint BioEnergy Institute, California, USA | place: USA:Joint BioEnergy Institute, California, USA | collected... | reverse complement strand
AGCTCAATGAGGCGCCGGGCCAGCCCGCCGGCGGCCTCCAGGTACGACGGCTGCACGAAGCTGGGTTCGCCCTGGGCGCGCACCTCCAGCAGAGCCTGCCAGACCTCCGGGGGATTGTAGCCGAAAGGCAATGCCCCGTAGGCGGCGATAAAGTCGAGGTAGCGGTTGCCCTCCTCGTCCCACAGCCACGCCCCTTCGCCCCGGACGTAGCGCTTGTTGAGCCGCACCGTCTCCAGCAGTTCGCCGAGGTGCGGATTGACATACTCAGAAAAGGGATGCATAGACGGCCTCCTTAGTTCAGCGCGGGTCGGCGCGTGCACAATCTTGTGCACACACCTACTCTACCAATTCCCGCCGGGCAAAGCAATGGGAAACCCGCCTACCCGCGCGCGTGTGCCTGCTCCGGCGCCGGCTCCGTCAAGTACTCGATGCGGGGTTGCAGCCCAAGGCGGTCAATGAGTTCCAGGTATTCGTCGGCCGACAGCTCCCGGCCCCGGCCCGTAACGGCGATCAGGAGCGCCTCGATGACGTTGGTCGCAAAGGACCGCCCGTTGAGCTCGGGCGTCCCCGTGACGAGCAGCCTTACGCCGCGCTTTTTGAGCTCGGCGACGTCGGCCTTGGTAATGGTCTGGGTGATGATCGTTTTGCCGCGCAGGTCATCGGGCATATAGCGCCGGATAAAATGAAAGTCCCCGGCGATGACGTCCGCCCATTGATACCAGCGGGTGTACTTGGGCTCCACCTTGGTCTGCTTGGAGCCCGTCGGGTAGAGAACGTTTATGGGAAGCTGCACCGCGATGGGCGCGAGCACCCGGGCCACGGCGTGAAACGTCCGTAGAGAACGCATCGGGAACGGCAGGCCTAGCACAAACATGAGATCGCCGATGACAAGGTCGCACCCGGACTCGGCCAACGCCTCCGCCATGCCAAACCGGTCGATGGCGGACACGAGCAGCACTTTCCGCTCGGGCCAGCGGAACCCGAGCTCCCTCGCGAGGAACGGGACAATACGGCGCTCCAAGGAGTTCTTGAGGCCGGAACCGTCCACCATGGGGGTTTTCTGGGCGGCGCCCGCGATGCGGCGGGCGTCCCGCAACACGTAACGTCGTCCTCCCGCCCACACGTACAGGTCTATGCCGCCCATCCCGAACGCGTCCACCTTGCCGTCGAGCTCCCGGATGAGCGCAATCGCCTTGTCGATGTCGCCGTCGGTGCCGATGCGCTCCACGCGCACCCGCTCGCCCATCAGCTCGAGTTCAGCCACGTGGTCCCGTTCCGACGACCCGATGCTGACGCTGACAACCCGCTTCAAGCTGTGACTCCTCCCCGCTGCTAAAACCCCTGCGGCCGCTGGTCATCCCCGGCCCTGCGCCAGGATGTCCCGCACCCGCTCCGGCGCCACGTACCTGTCCTCCGCGATGGGCGAAGGGCCGAGTTCGATACCTACGACCCGGTCCGGCCCCAGCACCGACTCCATCCACCGGATGCGCATGTCCGATCCGAGAAACACCACCTGGTCGCACTCCCGGATCCGGGCGATGATCTCCATCACCTGGTTAAACAGCTCCGCGCCGGAGATGTGCTCCACGTAGCTCCAGCGCTCAGCGTTGTTGAGCAGCAGCACGAAGTCGACGCCTTCCTCCCGGGCGACGGCTTCCAGCTCGGCTTTGTTCTGGACCGGAAACCCGATCAGAGCAATGCGGCGCCCCTTACGGATCTCGCCGAGGCGCTCCAGGTGCGAGACAAAAGCCCGGTCAATGCCCAGCTCGGCGGCGACGTCCTGCTGCGAAAGGCCCTGGGCGCGCCGCTCCAAGATCCGGTCGACGGCTCGCTCGATCTTGCGGCGGCTGACCAGCTTGTCCCCGATCCGGATTAGGTCCATTCCATCGCCCCCGCCCCGCCGCGCCGGGCGCGGCTTGGTCCTTGATCGTGCACAGGCTTGTGCACATGCTCATCTTATCATAGGGTTGGAGGCGCCGCCAACGGGCGTGCCCGCTTACCGGCGGGACAGCTCGACCTGAGGCAAAAAGAAACGGGCAGCGCTACGCTGCCCGTCGAGTATCGTGCTGTGACCCTTACGCGGCCGCATCGTCCACGGCGCTCACGGGTGGCACCCGCAGCGGTTCGTCCGCCTCCGCGCCCAGACTTTCGAGGTGCTCCACGAGCGCCTCCGCGACCCGGTCCGCCGAGTCAAGGCGCTGGACCAGCTGCTTGAGGCGGTTGGCCCGGGGGACGCCCTTGAGGTACCACGCGATGGGCCGGCGCATCTCCCGCACCGCTACGAACTCGCCCTTAAACGCCACCGCCATCCGCAAGTGCCGCACCGCCATCGTCAGCTTGTCGCGCGCCGAGGGCATGGGCAGAAGCTCGCCGGTTGCCAGGTAATGGACGACCCGGCGGAAGATCCACGGGTCGCCGAGGCATGCGCGGCCGATCATGACTGCGTCGCACCCGGTCTCCTCCAGCATCCGGGCGGCGTCCTGCGGCGTGCAGACGTCGCCGTTGCCGATGACCGGCACGTCCACCGCCTGCTTCACTTCCTTGATAATGCCCCAATCCGCCCGGCCCGTGTAAAACTGCTCCCGCGTCCGTCCGTGGACGGCGATAGCCGCCACGCCCGCCTTCTCAAGCTCCCGCGCCACCGCGGGAGCGGTGACGTGCGCCGCGTCCCAACCTTTTCGGATTTTGACCGTGACCGGCAAGTCGACCGCCTGCACCACCGCCCGCACGACCCGGCCGGCCCGCTCGGGATCGAGCATGAGGGCGCAACCTTCGTCGTTGCGGGTGATCTTGGGCACCGGACAACCCATATTGATGTCGAGCAGGTCAGGTCCCCGTTCCGCCACGTGGCGGGCCGCTTCCATCATGACAGCTTCTTCGCCACCGAAGATCTGCAACCCCACCGGGCGCTCGGCCGGGTCGGTTTCCAGCAGCTTGAGTGTCTTTTGGTTGCCGTAGCAGATCCCCTTGGCCGACACGAGTTCGCTGTAGACCAAGGCGGCCCCAAGCTCCCGGGCGATGAGGCGGTACGGGAGATCCGTCACGCCGGCCATCGGGGCCATCACCACGGGGTGCTCCAGGCGGATCCCGCCAATGGCGGCCACGGCCGCGCCTCCTTCCTCAGGCGGGGCGATCGAACCCGCCCTACACCTGCTCGCCGTACTTGCGACGGAACCGCTCCACGCGGCCGCCCGTCGTGATCCGCTGCTGGCGCTGGCCGGTATAGAACGGATGGCACTTGGAGCAGATCTCAACCCGCAGGTTCTCCACCGTCGAGCCGGTTTCGAAGGTCTCGCCGCACGCGCACGTCACGGTCGTGCGGTAGTACGTGGGGTGAATGCCAGTCTTCATTGCCCGTTCACCTCTTCTCTGCGCTGCGGCCGCCCGCCGTCTTGGCGCGGCGTGGCCGGCATTCAAACATTATAGCACATGCTTGGCGCGGCTGCAGAAATTCTTCGCGGGACGTGCCCGGTCGGCCGCCGCTCGGCGCGGAAGCGACGACCCTGTCGCCGCTAATGGAGGAAAGCGGGAAACAGCGCCGAATTTGCCGGAAAAACGTGATTTTCACCGGGGTGACCCATGACAGCCTCCGAACAATTGCAACGGATATGGGAAGCCATCGACCGCGACTACATCATCGACCTGACGCGCCGCCTGGTACAGACGCGCAGCGTCTACGAGCCGGGCGTGCCGGGCGCCAATGAGGAGCAGGCGGCGCTCCTCGTCGCGCGCGAGCTCGAGGCACTCGGCCTCGCCGTGCGCGTGGAAGACGTCGTGCCGGGCCGGCCCAACGTGATCGCGGACTGGACGGGCGACCCATCCGGGCCGTGCCTGCTGTTTGAAGGCCATACCGACGTGGTGACCGAAGGAGATCCGGCGCGCTGGACATACCCGCCCTTCGCGGCATCCGTGGTGGATGGGCGCATCTACGGGCGCGGCGCGGCCGACATGAAGGGCGGTATCGCAGCGGCCATCGGTGCCGTGCGGGCATTGATGCAATCGGGGGTGCCGTTTCCGGGCCGCATCCGCCTCGGCATTCTCGTCGACGAAGAGGATCTGATGCTCGGCGTCAAGCATTTCATCCGCTCCGGCTGGACAGGGGACGTCGACGCCGCCATCATCTGCGAACCCGAGGAAAACGAGATCTGTCTGACCCAAAAAGGCGCCATGCGGGTGCGGGTGACGTTCTTCGGCGCCATGGCCCATGGCGCCATGCCCCAGGCGGGCGTCAACCCGATCCCGTGGGCGGCGCAGTTTGTTCAAGGCGTGGGTGAACTGGAACGGGCCCTCGTGGCCCGGCACGGGGAGCATGTGTATCTTGGCCGGCCGTCTGTGACGCCGACCATTATCCAGGCTCCCGCGGGCGGCACGCCGCAGCTGAACGTCATCCCGGCCACCGCGCAGGTGTGCCTGGACATCCGCACGATTCCCGGCGTGGACCACGGGGCCGTGGAGGCTAGCCTGCGGGACATTCTCGACCGCATTCGCGAGCAAGATCCCCGGATGAAGGCGGAGCTCGACGTCTTTGAGCAGCGGCCGTGGACGGAGACGCCGGCGGACGCGCCTGTTGCCCGGGCAGTGGCGGCGGCGGTGCGGGCGGCGACAGGCAGGGAGCCGGTCTACGGCGGCGTGCCGGGCGCCACGGACGGCACGTTCCTCCACGCATGGGGCGGGATCCCCATCGTCACCCTGGGCCCCGGAGCGCGACTAATCCCGCACCAGGTCGACGAGTACGTCGAGGTCGAAGAACTGATCGAGGCGGCGCGAATCTACGCGGCCGCGGCGCTGTTTTTCGTCCATCAAGGTCGCTAGGGCGAGGGACGGCGGCCAATCCGCCGCTCTCCCCAGGCAATATACGCGCAATTTGAGGAGGGGTTTCGGATGCGTGCCACACTGCGTTTCACGGGCCGCAAGTCCGCTCATGCAGGCATGCGGGCCACCGTCTTGCTGCTGCTGGCTGCCGCCGTCCTAGTCGTGGGAGCCGCCGTCGCAGCTGCGCAAACGCCCACCCGGGGCGGTCATCTGACCATAGCGCAGTCCGCGGAGCCGCCGATCCTCGACCCGTCGGCCACGACGGCGACGGCCGCCACGTCCATCGTCCACCACAACGTGCTGGAGGGCCTGGTCAAGGTTGACGGCTCCGGCAACCTGGTGCCGGGCCTTGCCGAGTCGTGGACGGTGTCGCCCGACGCGACGGAGTACGTTTTCCGCCTGCGGCAGGGCGTGCGTTTCCATAACGGCCAGCCGTTTACCTCGGCGGATGTGAAGGCGAAGTTCGAGGTGGCCCGCGACCCCGACTCCGGCCACACCAACTACCTCTACTACGCCAACATCGGGTCGATTGAAACGCCCGACGACTACACGGTCATGTTCCGCATGTCCGCGCCCGACGCCGAGTTCCTTTACAACCTGGCGCGGCCCGACTCCGTCATTCCGCCCGCGGGTTACGGCGAGGCCCAGCGCACGAACCCGATCGGCACCGGGCCTTTCCGCTTCGTCGAATGGGTGCGGGGCAGCCACGTGCGCCTCGAGCGCTTCGACGGCTACTACCGCCCCGGCCTGCCTTACCTGGACAGCGTAACGTTCCGCTTCATCTCCGACCCGAACGCCCAGGTGGCCGCATTGCTGGCCGGCGACATCGATGCCATCGGCGGCGCGACCACCGCCGAGCAGGCGTTCCGCGTGCAGCAGGCGACCGGTTTCAAGGTGATCGAGGGACCGTCCACGAGCACCGTAGTGCTGGCCATGAACAACTCCCGGACGCCCCTGAGCGACGTGCGGGTGCGCCGGGCCATCAACCATGCGATCAACAAGGAAGAGGTCATTCTGGGTGCCGAGTTTGGCTTTGGCCAGGTGATCGGCTCCCATATGACGCCGGCCGAGCCGTACTACGCCGACCTGACGGGAATGTATCCCTATGACGTATCCCGGGCGCGCCGGCTCCTGGCGGAGGCCGGCTATCCCAACGGTTTCCGGTTGACGTTGAGCCTGCCGAGCGCCTACACCTATGCCGTCCGCGCCGGCGAGATTATGGCGCAGCACTTGTCGCAAATCGGGATTCAGGTGGACATCGAGCTGGTGGAGTGGGCGACGTGGCTGTCCCGCATCTTTGGCCAGGCCGACTACGACCTGACCGTCATCGGCCACGCCGAGCCTATGGACATCAGCATTTACGCGAACCCCAACTACTACTTCCGCTACAACAGCCCCGAGGCCCAGGCGCTCCTGGCGGAGGCCCGTAGCACGGGCAGCGAGGAAGGCCGCCGGGAGGTGTACCGGCGGTTGCAGGAGCATATCGCCCAGGACGCGGTCAACGTGTGGGTGTACGCCCGGCCGTACTTCATCCTCACCCGGCAAAACGTCTACGGCTGGTGGGAGAAGCTGCCGATGGTCATCACCGACGTCACGGAAGTGTACTTCGGGAACTGACGAATCCTGCTTCCCAGGGCAGTGCGGGCGGCCGCGCCGAAAGTCAGGGCGCGGCCGTCCCCTGCCGGCCGCCCCGAGCGGCCTTGAAGGAGTTACCGGACCAGCATGCAGGCGTACCTTTTCCGACGTGCCATCACCTTTGCCGTCACCGTATGGCTCGCAGCCTCGCTCACGTTCGTGACGCTGCTGGTCATTCCCGGCAACCCGGCCCAGATCATCCTCGGGATTGATGCCAGCCCATCGGCCGTGGCCGCCGTGGAGCGAGCCCTTGGGCTTGACCTGCCCCCGCCCGTGCGCTATGCCCGCTGGCTTGGAGATTTGCTGCGGTTTGATCTGGGCACCTCGCTCGTGTACGGCGTGCCCGTCTGGAATCTGATCGCCGAACGGCTGCGGGTGACGCTGCCTCTGACAGCCATGGCCCTGGCCCTCGCGGTCTGCGTCGGGGTGCCCCTCGGGCTATTTGCTGCACGGCGGCGCGGCAGCTTGTGGGACCTGGCAACAACGGCCTTTGCCCAAGCCGGCATCGCCACGCCGTCGTTTTGGCTTGGAATCTTTCTTATCCTCGTGTTCGCCGTCCAGTTGCGATGGTTGCCGGCAGGCGGATTCACCCCTTGGTCCCAGGGCGCCGGGCGTGCGTTCCAGTCCCTCCTGTTGCCGGCCGTCGCCTTAGGCATCGCCCGGGCCGCGTCCCTCACCCGCGTCGTGAGGTCCGCGGCGCTGGAAGTGCTCTCGGCCGACTACGTCCGCACCGCTAGGGCCAAAGGCGTCTCGGAGGCCGCCGTCATCCGCCGCCACGTGCTGCGCAACGCCCTCATCTCCGTCGCCACCGTCGTCAGCTTGGAAGTGGCGCAGCTTTTGGCAGGCGCCATCATCGTGGAAACCGTCTTTACCTTGCCGGGCCTGGGGACCCTCGTCCTGAACGCGGTCAACAACCGGGACTTCCCCCTGGTCCAGGGAATCGTCGTCTGCATGGCGTCGGTGATCTTGCTCCTCAGCCTGGTCACGGACGTCCTTTACGCGTACCTTGACCCAAGGATCCGGTACTCATGACAGAAGCACGGACACGGGGCGGGCTGGCGGCGGCCGGCCGCCGCTTGCGGGGACAGTGGAACCTGACGGTCGGCCTCGTCATCTTGCTGGCCCTGGTGGCCACGGCGGCCGTAAGCTTCTTCTACCTGCCCCACGACCCAAATCGCATAAGCGTCCTCAACCGGTTTAAGCCGCCCGGCGAAGAGTTTCTCCTCGGGACGGACCAGTTTGGCCGCGATCTGTTGAGCCGCATTATGGTCGGCAGCCGGGTCACGATCGTCGTGGGAGTCATCGCGGTGGGCATCGGCTTGTCCGCAGGCGTGCTGCTCGGAGGGCTGGCGGCCCAGTACGGCCGCTGGGTGGACGAGACTTTGATGCGGCTCATGGACGCGGTTGCCGCGTACCCGCCGCTTTTGCTCGCGATACTGCTCGCTTCCATCATGGGGCCCGGCGTGGTCAGCGGCATGCTGGCCATCGGCATCGCCACAGTCCCGGTCTTCGCGCGCCTGGTGCGGGCCAACCTCCTGGCGCTGCTCGATGCGGAGTTTGTCCAGGCCGCCCGCGCCCTGGGCGCGAGCAACGCCCGGATCTTTTGGCGGCACCTCTTGCCCAACACCGTGGCCATCTTGTTGGTCCAGGCGACGGTCGCCTTTGCCAACGCGATCTTGGCCGAAGCAGCCCTGAGCTACCTGGGCCTGGGCACCCAGCCGCCCGACCCAAGCTGGGGCCGCATGCTCCGGGAGGCCCAGGACTTCCTCGTCTTCTCCCCCTACCCGGCCCTCATGCCAGGCCTGGCCATCGCGGTCACCGTCCTAGGCCTCAACCTCCTCGGCGACGGCCTTCGGGACGTGCTGGATCCCAAAACCCGCCGCCGCTAGGCGGGTGCTTGCTGGCGTAGGGACGTTCAGCCGCCGGTGTTCATACGACGGACCGAGGGCGTTCAGCGGGCGGCGAAGCCAAGGAGGGCGAAGCCGACCGCTCTCGAGCGAGGGGAGGACAGGGATGTCCAAAGCGAGCGTCCCGAGGTCCGGCGTACGCCACCAACCCAGGAATGCATCGCCTATCGCTTGAGGTAGTTCTCGGGATTAACCGCCGTCCCCCGATACCGGATCTCGAAATGCAGGTGAGGCCCTGTCGAATTGCCGGTGTTGCCGCTGTAGGCGATGAGCTCGCCGCGCTTCACCCGCTGCCCGACCTTCACCGCAACGCGGGAGTTGTGGGCGTAGCGGGTTTCGACCCCGTTGCCGTGGTCAATGATGACGATGATGCCGTAGCTGCCCATGGAACCTGCGTACGTGACCGTGCCGGCAGCGGCGGCGCGCACCGGCGTGCCGGTGGGTACCGCGATGTCGAGGCCCTGGTGCTGGCGTCCCCACCGGGGACCGAAGCGGGAGGAAATGCGGCCGGAGACCGGCCAATCGAAGTTGCGCAGCAGCTGCCCGTTAGAAACGAGGGTCTCCCGCCGCAAGGCCGCCGCCTGGGCCTGGGCGCCGGGGATGATGAGCTGCTGGCCGACCTGCAGGCGCGACGGATCCTTGAGCCCGTTGGTGGCCACGATCTCGTCCATGGCCACGCCGTAGGCTCGCGCGATATCCCAGAGGCTTTCACCCCGCTGCACCGTGTGCAGAGCGCCGCGGATCGTCAATATCTTGAGTTCCTGGCCGACCTGAAGCCGGTTGATGTCCACCAGATCGTTTACGGCAACGATGGTGTCGACGTCGATGCCGTACATGCGAGCGATGTCCCACAAGGTTTCTCCGCGCGCCACCACGTGGGTCAAGAGCCTGGGTTCGTCGACGGCCTCTCCGGGCTTGTCCACGGACGCGCTCGCCTCCGCCGGATCACCACCGCCTGCGGCTGAGGCGCCCGCGGACGCGACGGATGGATCCGGCCTGCCGGGGAGACGCTCAGCAGCCACCCCTTGGCTCGCTGCCGCCGTCCCGAGGGATGCCTCCGCGGCCAACGGCTCGGCCCCGCCGGCGACGACCTCCAGTTCCCCACCGCCCAGGACGCCCCCGTAGCGAACTTGCGGAAACCAGTCCTCTTCCCCCGGACCGCCGAGGCCCAAGGGCTGGGCGTTTTCTCCTCCGAGCATGGAGGCCATAGCCAAAAGACCGAGCAGGAACAAGACGGTCGCGTGGCGCAGAGGCTTAACCAACCAGCACCCTCCAATGCTTCATCGAGCGTGCGTTCGGGATGGCGTTCGCTCGCAGCTGTCCGTACTCCGTTTGCCAGGAACTGCTAACTTGCTCGTCCTTCCACACCCAAGCGCAGGATCCCTGCCTAGGCGCGGGCGCTTTCCGCAAATGGCGAGTGCAACACGAGCTCGATGAACTCCGCGTTGCTCTGGGTGTTAGTCAGACGCTCGATAAGCAGGTCGGTCGTCTCGGCGGTGCCGAGGGAGCCCAAAAGCTTGCGCAGGACGAACATGGTATCGAGCTCCCGCTCGGACAAAAGCAGTTCCTCCTTGCGGGTACCCGACTTGTAGATGTCGATGGCGGGGAAAATGCGGCGCTCGGCCAGGCGCCGGTCCAAGTGCAGCTCGCAGTTGCCGGTCCCCTTGAACTCCTCATAAATGACGTCGTCGGCCCGGCTGCCCGTCTCCACCAGGGCGGTGGCGATGATGGTCAGGCTGCCGCCTTCCTCAATGTTGCGGGCGGCACCGAAGAAGCGCTTCGGCCCCCGCAGGGACGCCGGGTCGACGCCGCCCGTAAGCGTCCGGCCCGAAGGCGGCACGACGAGGTTGTACGCCCGGGCAAGGCGCGTGATGCTGTCGAGCAGGATAACCACGTCGCGGCCGTGTTCCACGAGGCGCTTGGCCCGCTCGAGCACAAGCTCCGCCACCCGCACATGGTTGTCCGGCGGCAGGTCAAACGTGGATGCGACGACTTCGCCGTCGACCGAACGCTCCATATCGGTCACTTCCTCCGGGCGTTCGTCGATGAGCAGGACGATGAGATCAATCTCGGGGTGGTTGGCCGAGATGCTGTTGGCGATTTTCTTGAGGACCGTGGTCTTGCCTGCCTTGGGCGGGGCAACGATCATCGCCCGCTGGCCCTTGCCCAGGGGAGCGATGATGTCGATGAGGCGTGTGGCAACGTCTTTCTGCCCTTGAACTTCCAGCCGAATGCGCTCATCCGGGTATACCGGCGTCAAGTCGTCAAAGGACGGCCGCCGCATCGCCTGCTCCGGATCGAGCAGGTTGACGGCGACGACCCGCAGCAAGGCGTAGTAGCGCTCGTTGTCCTTTGGCGGCCGCACCTGCCCGAGGACGACGTCGCCCGTGCGCAGGTGAAAGCGCCTTATTTGCGAAGGCGAGACGTAGACGTCCTCCGGGCTTGGCGTGTAGCCGTCCACCCGCAAAAACCCGTAGCCGTCGGGGAGGATCTCCAGGATGCCCTGGGTGAACAGGAGACCGTCCTTTTCGGTTTCCTTGCGCAAGATCTCCATGATCAAGCTGTTCTTGCGCATCTTGCTGTACCCGGCGATCTCCAGCTGGCGCGCAATTTCCTGCAGCTCGCCGGTGGTCTTCGCCTGCAGCTCGGCGATGTTCATGCCGAATTCCTCCTCAAAACGACCCGTGGCGGGCATGGAGACTCCTGATGGATGGGACTACACTCCGCACGGCGGCATACACGCTGGGGATATCTCCAGATCAACTGGTATGACAGAACGATTCACCTGATAAGCATGAGCATGCAAGTGCAGGGATGCAGCGGGCGCGGCTCCGCCGGGACGTTCACTTCGCTGCGGCCGCTGCAAATCCTGCTGCGCCGCAGCGATTTTCCAGTCTCATCCACCAAAAAGCGCGGTGACAGCGCCCGCATCATCAGTATGGGGATCAAAAGGGGTTAATTATTCCGCGCCCTACTGCTGCAAGTTGCGCTGGAAATCCTCCGGGCTGACGCTGTCGAGGAACCGGCGGAACTGCTCCATCTCATCGTCCGTCTTCTTGTTGCTGATGACGGCCCGGGCTGCGACTTCCTCGCTGACGTAGATGGGCGCCTCGGCCCGCAGGGCAAGCGCAATGGCATCGCTGGGGCGGGCGTCGATATCGATGACGCCCTTCTCCGTCCGCAACTGGACCCGGGCGTAGTACACTTCTTCCTTAAGATCGTTGATGATGACGCGCTCCACCTTGGCGCCGAGCTGATCGAGCACGTTCTTGAGGAGATCGTGCGTCATGGGCCGCTGCGGCTTGTTGCGCTCGATCTCCGCGCTGATGGCCTGCGCCTCTGCCGGCCCGATCAGGATGGGGATGAACCCCGACTCCTCCATGTCCGTAATGACGACCACAGGGATGAGCGTGTTCTGGTCCAAGCCGACGACCTTGACCTTCATCCTGACCACGGCTGCCTCACCCCTCGGAGCGCTTTTGTCTTATTATATCAGACCCGTGCCCCCTATTCTACAGGGTTGCCTACCGGCAGCCGCCGCCGGCTCACCGCGGCGGCCACGAAACCCGAAAACAGCGGATGCGGCCGGTTGGGACGGGACCGCCACTCCGGGTGGAACTGGCTGGCAACGAAGAACGGGTGATCCGGCCGCTCGATGACCTCGACCCGCCGCCCGTCGGCAGAGCGCGCGGCGATGACGATTCCGGCCTGCTCAAGGCGCTCCCAGTACGCGGGGTTCACCTCGTAACGGTGCCGGTGCCGCTCGTAAAACACCGGGCTGCCGTATAGCTTGGCCGTCAGGCTTCCCGGCTGCGCATGGCACTCGGCCCGGCCAAGGCGCATGGTGCCGCCCAGGGCGTCGACGCCGTGCTGGTCCGGCATGAGGTCCACCACCGGATGGGGCGTCTCCGGGTCAAACTCGCGGCTGTGTGCGCCCTCAAGGCCCGCGAGATGACGCGCGGTCTCCACGACGGCCAGCTGCATGCCGAGGCACAAGCCGAGGTACGGTACGCCTTGCTCACGAGCCCAGCGAATGGCCGCGATCTTGCCCTCGATGCCCCGGGAGCCGAAGCCGCCCGGTACGAGGACGCCGTCGACGTCCGCCAGGAACTGCTCAGGCCCTTGAGCCTCCACGTCTTCCGCCGACACCCACTTAATCTCGACGGCCGCTCCGTGGCTCGCACCGGCATGGGTCAAAGCCTCGCAGACACTCAAGTATGCGTCGGGCAGCGACACGTATTTGCCCACGATGGCAACGCGCAGCCGCTCCCGCGGGTTGCGGATGCGGTCCACGATGGCCCTCCACTCGCGCAGATCCCGCTCGCCCGCGGGCAGACGCAGGCGCTGGAGCACCAGGGTGTCCAGGCCCTCCTGCTCCAAGAGCAGGGGCACCGCGTAGATCGTTTCCGTATCGACGTTGGGGATGACCGCTTCGGGCGGCACGTCGCAAAAAAGCGCGATCTTTTCCCGGATCTCCGGAGAAAGCGGCCGCTCGGCCCGGCACACGATAATGTCGGGTTGAATGCCGATGCTGCGCAGTTCCTTGACGCTGTGCTGCGTCGGCTTGGTCTTGAGCTCGCCCGCGGCCCGCACGTACGGGACGAGCGTCACGTGCACGTACAGGCAGTTGTCGCGGCCAATCTCGCTGCGCAGCTGGCGGATGGCCTCCAGGAACGGCAAGCTCTCGATGTCGCCCACGGTGCCGCCGACCTCGACGATTATTACATCCAGGTCCGGCCGCGACTCGGCCGCCCGGCGGATGCACGATTTGATCTCGTTGGTGACGTGAGGGATGACCTGAACCGTGCCGCCCAGGAAGTCGCCACGGCGCTCCTTAGTCAGCACGGACCAGTAGATGCGGCCCGCGGTAAGGTTGTTCTCCCGGCCGAGGTCCTCGTCAATGAACCGTTCGTAATGTCCAAGGTCCAGATCGGTTTCGGTGCCGTCCTCGGTGACGAACACCTCCCCGTGCTGCAAGGGGCTCATGGTCCCCGGGTCTACGTTGATGTACGGATCCATCTTGATGATCGTCACGGACAAGCCCCGGCTCTTGAGCAGCCTGCCCAATGACGCCGCGGTGATCCCCTTGCCCAGTCCGGAAACGACCCCACCGGTCACGAAGATGTATCGGGTCATCGCCATAGTCCCTCCTTGACGTCGCCCCGGCCCGGTCCGGGGGTTGGGCCCGCATGCCGCGCGCGCCCGCCGGGCATGCCCAAAGGCCGCGGCAATGCCCGGGAGCGCAAAGCGAAGCGCCCGGAGCCCTTACATTTCCTCCGGTGCGCGAATCCCCATGATGGCCAGCACGTTGGCCAGCACTTGGCGCGTGGCGGCGCACAAAGCCAGCCGGGCGGCAGTTACGGCCTCGTCGTCGCCCAGCACACGGCAGTGAGTGTAAAAGGAGTGGAACCCGCTCGCAACCTCGAGGGCGTAACGGGTCATGCGGTGCGGTTCCCGCCGCTCGGCCGCCAGCTCGACCTCGTCGGGCAGCTCGGCCAGCTTGCGCACGAGCTCCCGCTCGGGCTCCTCGGTAAGCTTCTCCACGGGCGCCCCACGGAGGGCCTCGCCCACCGGGAGACCGGCGGCCTGCGCCTGGCGGAAAATGCTGCAGATGCGCGCGTGGGCGTATTGGACGTAATACACGGGGTTGTCGCTCGTCTGCATGTTGGCCAGGTCCAGATCAAAGTCCAGCTCCGAGTCGGTGCTGCGCATGAGGAAAAACCAGCGCGCCGCATCCACGCTGACTTCCTTGAGGAAGTCGGCCATGGCCACAAATTCGCCGCGGCGCTTGGACATGCGCACCTCCTGCCCACCGCGCACCAGGTGGACCATCTGCAGGTAGATGATCTCCAGCGCCGCCGGGTCATACCCGAGAGCCGCCAGCGCCGCCTTGAGGCGCACATGATAGCCGTAGTGGTCGCGGCCTAGCAGGTTGATCAAATGGTCGTAGCCCCGCTCGAACTTGTTGACGTGGTAAGCCACGTCCGGGACGATGTAGGTGAAGCCGCCGTCCCGCTTGACGAGCACCCGGTCCTTGTCGTCGCCAAACGAGGTGCTGCGGATCCAAACGGCCCCGTCGGCCTCGTAAGCGTGGCCGGCATGGCGCAGCCGCTCGACCACGTTTTCAGGGCCCCCGGCCGCGCGCACCTCGCTCTCATGAAACCAGCGGTCAAACTCGACGCGGTACTCCCGCAGCACGGCCTGTTGCTCCGCCACGATGCGCTCAACGGCAAACCGCGCCAGCCGCTCCAGCCACGCTTCGTAGGCGGGGTCGCGGCGCCATTTCTGCGAGGGTGCGGCCGGCTCGTCGTCTTCCCCGCCGCTGTCCTGCCCGGCGGCAGGCTGCGCCGCGGGCGCGACCTGGCCGGCGCCTTCACCGGCCCAAGGCGCGGGGGCCTGCGGGCGGTCGTCCGCGCCGTGCTCGGCCAAGTACTGCCGTGCGATATCGATCAGGTATTCGCCGGGATAGGCGCCCTCGGGCAGCTCGGCGTTTTCGCCGAGCTGCTGCCGCACCCGCACGTCCATAGCGGCTCCCAGCATGCGCACCTGATTGCCGGCGTCGTTCACGTAAAACTCCCGGTCGACGATAAAGCCGGCCCACTCCAGCACCCGTGCGAGCACGTCGCCGACGGCCGCGTGCCGGGCGCTCACCACGTTGAGCGGCCCGGTCGGGTTGGCGCTGACAAACTCTACCAGCACCCGCCGGCCCCGGCCCGACTCGACCTTGCCGTAGTCCGGCCCCGAATTCAGGATCGCCCGCACCGCTTCAGCGAGCCACGTTTCTTTAAGGAAGAAATTGATGAAGCCGGGGCCCGCCACCTCCGCCCGCTCCACCAAGGTGCCGGTGGAATCGAGGTGACGCACCACGGCTTCGGCGATCTGGCGCGGCGCGGTGCGGGCTTCCCGGGCCAGCACCATGGCGGCGTTGGTAGCCCAATCGCCGTGCTGCCTGTCCTTGGGACGCTCCACGTAGATCTCGGCGGGTGCCACGTCCCGGGCGAGGGACAAATCCCCCGCAAACCTCGCCCGCTGCAACGCCTCCGACACCAGTTGCTGGATTTGCGCCCGCGCCTTTGCCGCCACGTTCATCGCCGTCCACTCCCAAAGCCGAGGATCGCTTCCCGCACCACCTTGGCCGCCAACACCGCGGTGATGTCACTCGTGTCCTGGGGCGGGCACACTTCCACCAAGTCCATGCCGACCACCTGCAGCTCCCGCAGCCGGTGGACGGCCGCCAGGAGTTCCGCCGGGCTGATGCCGCCGGGTTCCGGCGTGCCCGTGCCCGGGGCGAACCCCGGATCAACCACATCGATGTCAATCGTCACGAAGACAGGCCGACCGGCCAGCTGCGGCGCTACTTCGTCCAACGCCTCCAGTACCCGCAGCGGGTAAAAGCGGGTTCGCGCCCGCCCAAAGGCAAACTCCTCCCGCGTACCCGAGCGGATGCCCAGCTGAACAAGGTTCTCAAACCCGACCAACTCGCCGACGCAGCGCATGACCGTCGCGTGGGAGCGCCGAACTCCCAGGTAATGATCGCGCAAGTCGGCATGGGCGTCAAACTGGATGACCACCAGGTCCGGGAAACGGCGGTGCACAGCCCGCACCGTGGCCAACGTCAGCAGGTGCTCCCCGCCCATGATGATGGGCAACTGGCCCCGTTCCACCACGGCGGACGTGGCCCGTTCGATGGCAGCCAGGGCGGTATCGGGAGCGCCGAAGGGCAGGTCAACATCCCCCGCATCGCAAAACGGCACCTGGCTGAAGTCCAGGCCCAGGTAAGGACTGTAGTCCTCAAGCCCGTCGCTGACGTCGCGGATGCGGGCGGGGGCGAAACGCGTGCCCGGGCGGAAACTCACGGTGGCATCCAAGGGCGCCCCGAGAAGCACGACCGGTGCCCCGGGGTCGTCCACAGCCCCGAGAAACCGCTGCCTGGGGACGGCACCGGGCACCGCAGGCCCGGCGGACTCGACGACCGGCATGCTACACGGCGCCCCCTACGGCGGCCGCGGACTGCACCAGCTCCTCTACGAACCGGGGCAGCTGGAAGGCGGCGTGGTGAACGTGCGGCGTGTAGTAGCGGGTGGGAAGCTGCCGGATGTTCGCCGGATCCACGGCCAGCGGGTCATACACCTTTGAACCCAGCGTGAAGCTCCACAGACCGCTAGGATACGTCGGGATGCTGGCGAGATAGAGCCGGGTGATCGGGAACGTCGCCCGGATACCGGCTTGCGTCCGCCGGATCAACTCCTGGTTTAAGAAGGGGGACTCCGTCTGCGCCACCATGATCCCGTCGGCCTTGAGGGCGCGCCCGACGGACGCGTAAAACTCCGGCGAAAACAGCCCCGTGGCCGCCCCGCCCGCGCCCACCGGCTCGGTAGAGTCGATGAGGACAACGTCATACTCGTTCTCCGCGCTGCGGATGTGCCCAAAGCCGTCGCCGATGCGGATTTCGACCCTGGGGTCGTCCAGTGCCCCGCTGATGCTGGGCAGAAACTCCCGGCTCGCCTCCACCACACGGCGGTCGATCTCCATAAGCACAGCCTTCTCAACGCCCGGGTGCTTGAGCACTTCCCGGATGGTGCCGCCGTCGCCGCCGCCGATGACCGCCACGCGCTTGGGATTTGGGTGCGTGTTGAGGGCGACGTGGACAATCATCTCGTGGTAGACGAACTCATCGACCTCCGTCGTCTGGACCATGCCGTCCAAAAGCAGCATGCGGCCGAACTGCTCCGTCTCCACGATGGCCATGTGCTGGTAGTCGGTTTGCTCCTCCACCAGCGTGCGCCGGACCTTGCACGTGATCCCCAGCGCCGGCGTCTGCATTTCAGTTACCCACAATTCCATCGCAAAAAGGCCCGCCTGACGCTGCAAGCGGGCCCTTCACCTCCCCAGCGCCGCCCTTGGTTAGTACCAGAGTGCCACCGCGGCAAAGGCGCATCCGCACCGCTCCACGCGGTGCCCGACCGCCTTGACCATGACGTCCTTAAGCGGCAGGTTGCGGGTGCGAAAGGCCTCCTCGACCATTCGCCGCACCTCGCGCTCGGCGTCGGCCGCCGTGCCCTTGCCTTCCCATTCCATGATGACGCCGTAGGTGTCTTCGCTGAAACCGATGCCTACGGCCGCCGCGATCTCCTCTCCGGGCGTCGTGCTGGTGATGTAGCCGTACGCCGTCGGGGTCAGGGCCCCGGGCGGGATATCGAGCTTTTCCACGAGCTCCGCCTTGGGCGGCAGGATGCTGCTCACCCGAAGCAGGTTCAAGTTGCCGATCCCGCTGGCCAAGAGAGCGTTGTCAAAGGCGTTCAGCGGCGACTCGCCTTCGGCGGCGCCGGAAACCAATGTGAACTTTTTCGGAGTGGGCAGCACCAAGCCAACCTCCCGGCTGACGATATGCACATGAGCTAGTATATCAAAAGGCCGGGGTGGTGCAATCCCTCCGGGACTACGCGCCAAAAAATCTCTTAATCTCGATTTCGGCGGTTTCCGGGCTGTCGGAAGCGTGGACGATGTTGTAGGGCAGCTCCACCGCGAAATCGCCTCGAATGGTGCCCGGAGCGGCTTCCAGCGGGTTCGTCGCACCGATCAGGTTGCGCACGTGCCGCACCGCGTTGGGTCCCTCGACCACGGCCATGGCGACCGGACCCGAGGTGATGTACTCAACCAGCTCGCCGAAGAAGGGCTTGTCCTTAAGGTGCGCGTAGTGTTCCTCCGCCACCTTCGCCTCCAGGCGGCCCATGGCCAAGCGGGTTATCTTGAGACCCTTGCGCTCCATGCGGGCCAGCACTTCGCCGACGAGACCCTTCTCCACGCCTTCAGGCTTGACCATCACAAACGTGCGTTCCATCTACTGTTGACCTCCTGCCGTTTAAATGACCGGCTGCGCCGGGCAGCCGGCTAATCGTAATCCTCGAAAGCATCGCTCAGGACGGGCCGCAGCTCGTGGGGCGGGTACACCTCCACTTCTCCCGCCAGGACTTCCTGCCCGCGCTGGTTGCGGGCGACAAGCCGCAATCGAGCCCGTCCCCGCGCTAGGTCCTTGGCGGCCACCTCCGCGCTCAACGTGAGCGTGTCGCCGATGCGCACCGGGTGCAGGAAGTGAAGCGACTGCGACACCGTCACGGTGCCCGGTCCGGGCAGGTGCTGCGTTAAGAGAGCGTAGACGTACCCGGAAAGCATCACGGCTGGCACGACGGGTTCGCCCAGGGGTGTGCGGGCGGCGTAGTTGCGGTCCAGGTAGACGGGGTTGAGGTCGCCCGTCGCGCCCATGTAAAGCAGCACCTCGCGTGAGGTAACCCGGCGGGTGATCGTGGCCCGCTGGCCGATGGTCAGTTCTTGCAGCCGCCAAGCGCGGGCGCGCCGGCCGCTGATGTGCTGCACGGGGCCCACCTCCCCCCGACCTTGCTTACGCCAAAGCCCCCCGGGCCAGTTCCGCCATGGCTTCGGCCGCCGCCGCCACCGTCCGCTCCAAGTCCGCGCCGCTGTGGGCCAGCGACACGAACATAGTCTCAAACTGCGCCGGCGGCAAGTACACGGAGCGGGCAAGCATCTTGTGGAAAAAGGCGCCGTAGCGGGCCGTATCCGAGCGGCGGGCGCTGGCGTAGTCCACCACCGGCCCGTCGGCGAAAAACACGGTGATGCACGATCCGAGCTGGTTCACCTGCACCGGCACGCCGGCCCGCGCGGCCTGCTCCCGCAAGCCTTGGGCCAGCTCCTTGCCCGCCTGCTCGAGCCGCTCGTACACACCTTCTTCCTTGAGCACCTCCAGCGTCGCCGCGCCTGCGGCCGCGGCGAGCGGGTTGCCGCTCAAGGTGCCGGCTTGGTACACCGGTCCCGCCGGAGCCACCATCTCCATGATGTCCGCCCGCCCGCCGTAAGCCCCGATGGGCATGCCGCCGCCGATGATCTTGCCGAGGCACGTCAGGTCCGGCTTCACGCCGTATAGAGCTTGCGCCCCGCCGTACGCGACCCGGAAGCCGGTGATGACCTCGTCAAAGATGAGAAGACTTCCGTAGCGGGCGGTGATGTCCCGCAGGCCGGCGAGGAAACCCGGCCGCGGGAGCACAAGCCCCATGTTTCCGGCCACCGGTTCCACGATGACCGCCGCGATGTCGGAGCCGTGGGCGGCGAAGAGGGCCTCCACCGCTTCAAGGTCGTTGTAGGGCGCAAGGAGCGTCTCCCCGGCGACCGCGGGCGTCACCCCCGGGCTGTCGGGTACGCCGAGCGTCGTGGCGCCCGACCCCGCCTGCACCAAAAGGCTGTCCACGTGGCCGTGGTAGCAGCCGGCGAACTTGACGACTTTGGTCCGGCCCGTGTAGGCCCGGGCGAGGCGCAGCGCGCTCATGGCGGCTTCCGTCCCCGAGTTGACCAGGCGCACCCGCTCCACCGACGGGATAGCCTCCACGATGAGTTCCGCCAGGTGCAGCTCGGCCAAGGTGGGCGCGCCAAAGCTCGTCCCTTGGGCCGCCGCCTCCTGCACCGCCGCCACCACACGCGGGTGGGCGTGGCCGAGGATGAGGGGCCCCCACGACCCGACGTAATCGATGTACGCGTTTCCGTCGAGATCCCACAAGTGCGCCCCGGCGCCGCGCGCGAAAAACACGGGCTCGCCGCCTACGGCCCGGAAGGCGCGCACCGGGCTGTTGACCCCGCCGGGTATCACGCGAAGGGCACGCGCGAACGCTTCCCGGGACGCGGGATGGGCGACCGTCATGCCCGCGTCGCCTCCAGCCATCCCGCCGCGTCCACGGCGTAGTATGTCAGGATAAAGCGTGCGCCGGCCCGCTTGATGGCCGTCAAGTACTCAAGCACGACGGCGCGCTCATCGATCCACCCCGCAGCGGCAGCGGCCTTGATCATCGAGTATTCGCCGCTCACCGCGTACGCCGCGACCGGAACGTCGAACCGCTGGCTGACGGCGGCGATGACGTCCAAGTACGCGAGGGCCGGTTTCACCATGACGGCATCGGCGCCCTCCTCGACGTCCAGGGCGACCTCCCGCAACGCCTCCCGGGCGTTGGCGGGATCCATCTGGTAGCTGCGGCGATCGCCGAACTGGGGAGCGGAATCCGCCGCCTCCCGGAAAGGTCCGTAGAACGCCGACGCATACTTCGCCGCATACGACAAGATCGCGACCTCGGAGAACCCTTCGCTGTCCAGCGCCCGGCGGATCGCGGCCACACGCCCGTCCATCATGTCCGAAGGCGCCACCACGTCCGCCCCCGCGCGCGCGTGCGAAACCGCCATGGCGGCCAGGCGCTCCAGGCTCGCGTCATTGTCGATGCGGCCGCCCGACACGATGCCGCAATGGCCGTGGTCGGTGTACTGGCAAAGGCAGACGTCGGTCATGACCACAAGCTCCGGCACTGCGTCCTTAATGCGCCGGATGGCCTCCTGCACCGGACCGTCATCCTGCCACGCCTGGCTTCCCTCGGCGTCCTTGGCGGCCGGCAGGCCAAACAAGATGATGGCGGGCACGCCCGCCTCATAGGCGCGCTTTGCTTCCCCGACAACAAGGTCCGGCGAGCGACGCGCCACGCCGGGCATGGCCGCCACCGGTTCCGTGCGCTCCTTGCCGGGGACTACGAACATCGGATAGACGAAATCCGAAGGGTCAAGCCGGCATTCGCGCACGAGCCGCCGCAGGCCGCCCGTGGCGCGCAGCCGCCGCAGGCGCTGTTCAGGAAATCCCACTTCTCCCCGCTCCTTTCACCCGGTAAGCCGCCAACGCCTCAACTAACCCGGCCACGGTGTAACGTTTCGGAACGACGTGAACCGGAAACCCGCATTCCTGCGCCGCGGAAGCGGTTACGGGCCCGATGCACGCCACGACGAAGGGCACGTGGCTGCCGCCGTGCCTATTCCAGAGGCGGGCGAAACCGTGCACCGTGGAAGGGCTCGTGAACGTTGCCGCCTGGATGCGTCCTCCGGCCAGCTCGGCCACGACCGTCGCAGCCTGCGGCGGCTCCGCCGGCGCCGTCGCGTAGGCGGCCACGACGTCCACGTTCGCCCCTAAGGCCCGCAAACCTTCCGGCAGCGTCTCCCGGGCCCGGGCGGCTCGGGGAAGAAGCACCCGCCGGCCGGGCCACGTGTCCCGCTCCGCCAAGGCAGCCAGCACGCCCTCGGCCACGTACTCGTCCGGCACGACCTCCACCGCCAGGCCGTGTTCTTGCAAGGCGGCGGCGGTCGCCGGGCCGATGGCCGCGAGGCGGCAACGCGCGAGGGCCGTCGCGGGCAAGCCCAGTCCGCCGAGGCGGCGAACGACGGCCCGGACCGTGTTGCTGCTCGTGAACACGACCCAATCGTAGGTTGCCAAGGCCCGTAAGGCTGCGTCAAGCCGCTCGGGCTCCGGCGGCGGCCCGAGCCGGATGACCGGCAGCTCGACGGGTTCCGCACCGGCTGCCGCCAAGGCGCGGCTTAAGGCTTCGGCCTGGTGCTCTGCGCGCGTCACCAGCACGCGCCATCCTGCAAGGGGCGTGCCCGCCGTGTCACTCACGCTCCCGCCGGCGCGCAAGCCGCGCCACCAGCAGGCTCAGCTCAAAGAGGACCAAAAGGGGGCCCGCCAGGAGCAGCTGCGAGAACACGTCGGCGGGCGTAAGCACCGCCGAGACGACGAAGATGGCGAACACTGCGTACTTGCGGCGCTTGGCCATCTCTACTGGGTCGATGAGCCCCATCCGGGTCAAGAATACCATGACGATAGGCAACTGGAAGATGAGGCCGAGCGGCAGCACAAGGAGTAACACGAAACTCACATACGGGCTCACCGACAGCATGGGCTCGACCACTGGACCGCCGAAACCCAGAAGAAACCGCAAGGCGAAGGGCATCATCACCGCGTAGCTAAAGGCGACGCCGGCCAGAAACAACGCGAACGACAAGGGAATCAACAGCAGCCCGAGCCGGCGATCCCTGGGCTTGAGAAATGGTGAAACGAAGCCGAGCACTTGGTACATCAAGAAAGGAAAGGACAGCAGGAGGCCGCCGGCGAGGGCCAGCTTAATGCGGGCAAAGAACGCCTCCGACGGGGCAAGAAACACAAGCTCGCTGCCTTCGGGCAGCCGCGCCCGCATGTCGTCCAGGGCCTGCTGGCTGAAGACATACGCGACGACGCTGGCCAGGACGAAAAACGCGAACGAACGGAGGATGCGGGTCCTGACCTCGATCAGCCGCTGGGTTAGCTCCTGGGTTGCAACAGCTTCGCCGGACGGGTTAGCGGCCACCGCTTCGCTCCCCCTTGCGCATGCGCCACAGGCTTACCTCAAACATCACGATCAAAGGCAGCGCCATCATCACCTGGGACGCCGCGTCGGGCGGGGTCAGAATAGCGCCCACCACGAAGGCCAGGAAATACACCATCTTCCGCAGGCGTGCAAGCCCGGACACCGTAACCATCTGCAGACGCACCAGGATGGACAGCACGATCGGCAGCTGAAACACCAGTCCAAACGGCAAAGTCACGGAGATGAAAAAGCCTAGGAACCGCCCCACCGCGATAGCGGGCTGCACGCTCTCGCTGCCGAAGCCGAGAAAGAACCGCAGCGCGACGGGGTACACCCCGAAGTGGCCGAACGCGACGCCAAGGGCAAACAGGCCGAGGGAGGCCGGCAAGTAACGCGCCAGCAGCCGCTGCTCGTGGGGAAAAAGCGCCGGGAGCAGGAAGCGCCACGCCTGGACCACAATGACCGGCGACGCCAGGGCAGCCCCGATCAGCACCGCCATCTTGAGGTACGTGGTAAAAGCCTCCGCCGGCGCCACGAACACGAACGCGGAACGCTGGGTGTCCGCCGCGAACCGCCGGAGCATGTCGGGTACGAGGAACCAGCCGAGAACGGACCCAGCGGTCAGGGCGGCCAAGGACACGAGAAGGCGCCGGCGCAGCTCGGCAAGGTGCTCCTCGGTGGTCATCTCCGGCAGCACGTACTCGGAGGATGAGTCCTCCAGGTCCAGTTCCCTCACCGATTCCCCGTCCCCCAACACGTCCGGATTCGCTCCCGCCCGCCCGTCAGCCCGTCCCCTCGAACCCGAGAGCCCGGCCCGGTTCGTGAACCCCAGGCGAGCCCCGGAGCACGTCCAGCGCGTGCGGCAACAGATCGATGATGGCGTGCAAACTCTCCTCGACGCCCCGGGGGCTGCCGGGCAAGTTGACGATCAGCGTACGCCCCCGCACACCCGCCACCGAGCGCGAAAGCGCCGCCCGCCGCTGATGCTGGACGCCGTACGCCCGCATGAGCTCCGGCAAGCCCGGCACGAGCCGTTGGACCACCGACAAAGTGGCCTCGGGCGTCACATCCCGCGGCGAAAGCCCGGTGCCGCCGGTCGTGAGCACCAGGTCAAGCTCCAGCGCATCGGCCATATAGCACAGTCGGTCGGCGATCCGGTCCCGCTCGTCCGGCACGACCTCGTAGCAGGCGACCTCTCCAAGGCCGGCCACCAGCTGGGCAGCCCGGGCGCCGCTCTCGTCGGGCCCAAGCCCCCTCGCGCGGCGGTCGCTCACGGTCAGGATGCCGATGCGAAACGACATAGGCTAGTAGGCTCGCTCCAAGAGCTCATCGGCGATGCGAGCCAACAGGTCGCGCCCCTCGCAGTCCGGCAAAGCCAGCAGGTGCTCCTGGGCCTTCCGGGCAAAACGCACCGCGACCTGCCGGCTGTACTCGATGGCGCCGTTGCTGCGGACGAGCTCCAGCACCGCCCGCACCCGGTCGCTGCTGGCCGGACCTTCGCCCAGGATGGACGCGACCCTTTCCCGCATGCCTTCCCGCTGCAGAAGATAAATCACCGGCAACGTCACGATGCCGGCGGCAAGATCGTTTCCGACGGGCTTGCCGACGACCTCCGCCTCCCCGCTCACATCGAGCAGATCGTCGACGACCTGAAACGCCATGCCGATGTTGCGCCCGTACTCCTTAAGCGCGTGGGCCTGCTCCGCGGTCGCGCCCTGGATCAGCGCCCCGGACTGGCAGCAGGCGGCAAAAAACAGGGCCGTCTTCTTTTCGATCCGGCGGAAGTAGTCCTCCTCGGTCTGATCCAGGCGGCCCAGGGACGCTTTCTGCTGGATCTCGCCGTCACACATGCGCAGGATCATATCGGACATGATCCGCACGATCTCCGGCCGGCCGGTGTCCACCAGGATGACCAGCGCCCGCGCGAGCAGGCAGTCTCCCGCCAGCACCGCGGAGTGGTTGCCCCAGCGGCTGTTGACCGTCGGCCTTCCCCGGCGGGTGGACGCTTCGTCGATCACGTCGTCGTGCACCAGCGTAGCCATGTGAATCATCTCCGCGGCAACCCCGACCGGCACGACGCGGGATACGTCCTGACCAAACACGCGCCCCGAAAGCAGCGTCATAATGGGCCGGATGCGTTTGCCGCCGCTCTCGATCAAATGCAGGGCGATCGCCCGGGTCTCCTGCCCGCTGTCGTCCATGGCCGCACGCAGTCCTTGTTCCACCGCTTGCAAGTACGGCCCGATGTCCGCCAAAACCGCTTCCACGACCTGCACTGGCCTCACACCCTTCACACGACACCCACGTGCAGGCAGCTGATGCCGCCGGTCAGATTGTAGTAGCGCACGTCCCGCAAGCCGGCGGCCCGGAGCATGGCTGCGAGCGCCTCCTGGTCCGGAAACGCAAGAACGGTTTCAGGCAGGTAGCGGTACGTGTCGGGATCGCCCTGGATAAGGCGGCCAATCAGGGGCACGAGATGACGGAAGTAAAGAAAGTACACTTGACGGAACACGGGCCACACCGGCTGCGAGAACTCCAGAACCAGCACACGCCCGCCGGGCCGCACTACCCGCCGCATCTCCCGCAGGCAGCGCTCCCGGTCCGTGACGTTGCGCAGGCCAAAGGCTATGGTGGCCGCGTCAAAGCTGCCATCCGGGAACGGTAAGTCCAGGGCGTTTCCCTGGATGAACTCGCATACATCCGCAAGACCGTTGGCCTTTGCCTTTGCCCTGGCCCGCACCAGCATCTCCTCAACAAAGTCGAGGCCGACAACCTGCCCCTCCTTGCCGACGTAACGGGCAAGCTCAAAGGCCAGGTCGCCGGTGCCGGTAGCGATGTCGAGCACCCGGGCGCCGGGTTTCAGTTCCGCCTTGGCCGCGGTAAACCGCCGCCAGCCCACGTCCCGGCGAAAGCTGAGCAGCCGGTTGAGCAAGTCGTAGCGGGGAGCGACGCGACGGAACAGATCCCGCACGTACTGTTCCCGCTCGGCCATGGCTACTTTCGGATCGGTCACGCGGCCCAAACCCCTCTAGTCCCGCAAATAATAGGCCAGCCGTTGCAGCTCCAGGCTGACGTCGGCGTTGACCATGTGCACCCCGTCCGGCACCGTCAGTTTGACGGGAGCGAAATTCAAAAGCAGCCGTATTCCCGCCGCAACGCACCGGTCGACGACTTCCTGGGCGGCTTCGGCCGGCACGGCGATGATGGCCATGCGCAGGCCAAGCTCCTTGGTGCGGGCGTCGATCATCTCCGGCGACTCGACCGCAAGCCCGTCGATGACCTCACCCTGCTTTTCCGGATCCTGATCAAACAGGGCGACGATGTTCAGATGAAACCCGGGATCGGCCGCGTGGCGGCGCCGGAAATACCGGGCGAGCGCGTGCCCGAGGCTACCTACGCCCACGATGGCGATGGGGATGTCCCGGTCCAAATGCAAGATGCGGCGCAACTCAGCCTTGAGGTTGTTGACGTCGTAGCCGACACCCTGCTTGCCAAACTCGCCGAACCACGCCAGATCCTTGCGCACCAGTGCGGGGCTCACGCCGGCCCGCTCCCCGAGTTCTTGCGAGGACATGAGCTCCTTGTCCCCGTCCCGGGTCGCATCCTCCAGCACCCGCAGGTAGAGAGGCAACCGGCGCACGACCGCGCCGGAAATCTTTCGCAGACGCATAAATGCCACCTGTCGACGAATTTGGCGACCAGCACCGTCCACAAACGCGCGTCCTGCGCAAACAGCTTCATTATACCGCCTGAAAAAAGGTGGCGTCAAATCGGCTCAAAGACGCGCCCTGCCCCGCAAGACACGGCCTTCCCGGACGATGGTCAGTTCGAGTTCTTCGCCGGGCCCGGCTAAGTTGGCCGCGGCGATGAGGTCTTCCATGGCACCAACACGCCTCCCCGCGGCGTGGGTGATAACATCCAGCGGCTGCACGCCGGCGACGTCCGCGGGCGAGTCGGGGATGACCGCGAGCACAAGTACACCCTCCGAATCCGGTGCGGGCGTCCCCAGTTCCTCCTCCAATATCCGCCGATGGGCTTGCGTCAGCGCCGTGCCCAACACCCCCAGCCGCCGGGGCCGCCCGTAGGCGATGATGTCCATAGCCACCTGCTGGGCCATATCCGCGGGCACGGCGAACCCGATCCCTTGGGCGGCAAGTCCCTGCACGCTGGCCAGCACGGCCGTGTTGATGCCGACAACCCGGCCTTGCCAGTCCACCAGCGGCCCGCCGCTGTTGCCCGGATTGATGGCGGCGTCGGTCTGCACCAGGTTGAGAAGGATTCGGTTCTCGTCCACAGGGATGGTGCGCTGCAGGGCGCTCACGACGCCTGTTGTCACGGTAAACCCGAGTCCGAACGGATTGCCGATCGCAATGACCGGCTGGCCGACCTGGATGTCCGCGGTCCGGCCGAGCTCCGCCACGGGCAAGTCGGTGCCGGGAACGCGCAAGACGGCGAGGTCAGTCCACGGGTCAGCGCCGATCAGTTCAGCCGGAAAGTCGCGCCCGTCCCAGAGCATGACCCGGATCTCCGTAGCGCCTTGGACAACGTGTTCGTTGGTGAGCACGTAGCCATCCGCGTCGAAGATGACGCCTGACCCGATCCCTTCCTGGACCGCCGGCGCCCGGCCCAGGAGCGAGTCCACGAAGGCATCCCGGGTGACCGCCACCTTAACGACCGCCGGCCCGACCCGTTCCACCGCTTCCACGGCGGTGCTGCCGCCCGTGAAATCAATCCCCTGCGCCCGTAGGCCGCTGCCGGTCCCGCCGCCCTCCGGCGGCCGGGTGGCGCCCGGCGCGGCACCGGCCAAGAGCGCCCCCACCGTACCCCCCAAGATCGCGGCCGCTACTGCGACCACGACGATGCCTCGCCAGTCCCGCTGCATGGTGCGCCACCTTCCCTATGGTCGGCATTACTGTCAGGCCGCCCGGCTGTATTCTGCAACCTGCGCGCCATTTTATCAGCGCCCGGCGGGAAGGCTATGGGTGACGGCGCGAGTCAACACCGGTGCAGGAGGCCCCGGATGGAGCACCAACGTGACGAACCGACTTCTCCCAAGGAGTTCGGCTTGGACAACGTCCGCTACTTGGATGAGTGGCGCGCCCAGCATCGGCCCCGGGACCGGCAAGGGATTCGCGGCGGCCGAAACCGCCCACGCCAGGCTCGGTCCCGGGCTCACCCGCCTACCCGCCCTCTCGCTTCCGGCGGAAGAAGGCAAGCGGCCCGGCGGGCGCCAACCGCCGCCCGCTCTCCCTGGACAAGTGAGGGGCTCGGCGTGCCGGCGCTGGTCCCCCGTAGGCCAGCTAGGCGCTCAGGCCTTTGGACGCTTTGTTGCCTGGGGGTGCTGGCCGGCGCCGTGGCGTGGTGGATACTGGCTCAGGACGCGCCGGCGCCGCCGTCCGGTCCACCGGCACCGCCAGTGCTCCACGTCTGGGCGCCCGGTGCAGGAGCAGCCGATGGGGCGCTGATTGAGCTTCTAGCGCCCTTTGAAGAATCGTACGGCGTTCGCGTCCGTTGGGACACCCGGCCGGCGCCGGCATACGAACTCATCCAGACGCTCCTTGTGGGACGGTCTCCCGACGTCGTGCTCGTCGACCACGAAACGGCCTCGCGCCTTGCGGCCATGGAGGCTCTGCTCCCCATCGCGGCCGGCGCCGAGGCGGCCGCGGAAGGCGGCATGCCTCCCCCGTTCGTACTTCCCCTCGGAGCCGACACGCTGTGGGCGCGCTCGTTGCGGGCCGCGATCCCCCGACGGGCTGCCCATCCGGACCTGGCGCAGGCGCTTGTGGAGTATCTCGCCAGCGCGCCGGCCGGTGCTACCAGGGCATACTAGCTCCCGCAGGGTCCGTGACCGCCGGGCGAAGATCGGTGCGAGCCTAAACCGATCGCACCGGTCGAGCGCAAGGCCGTCGCCGGTGCCGCCCGCTGCTGCTTGGGATTGGGCGGGAGCACCGGCACGGCTTGAGCGAAGGTCCTGGCCGGCGCTCGCGGGATCGGCGGCGGCCGATGAGGTCGCCTCCGGTGCTGGCGGGTACTGGCCGGGGCTGAGCCAAGGCCGCCCGCGGGTGCCCGGTGCGGCCCGGGCCGGCGCCGGTGGCCGGCGCCGGGCTGTGCCCGGCGATCCCGGTGGGCCGGGCAAAGGCGATGCGGGGCGCCGATGGGGGCGGCGGCGGCCAATCCGGCCGCACTAGGTGCCGGTCGTCGCCGGCTCCGGCAGCGCTTCGCAGGCGCCGGCGCGCAGGCGGCACGGGCCCTCTCTTACCCCGAGAGTACACCTGTCTAACCCCGGTGGCACCTGTCTTACCCTCGTGGAACCGCCACGAGGGCCGCCAGTGTCGCAAACAGCACCCCTGCCGCTATTCCGAGCCCGACGAACTCCAGGGTGCCGGTGAACAAGCCTTCCCAGCCGAGTTTCTGCGTCTCCTGGAGCACGCCGCGGGTAATGGAGGCACCGAACCCGCTCACAGGGATCAGCGCGCCCGCGCCAGCGAACTTGATCAGCGCATCGTACCAACCAAAGCCGTTGAGCACGGCGCCCGTCACCGTCAGCCCCACCAGCAGATGTCCCGGCGTCAGGCGGGGAAACCGGATCATCACAAGCTCCGCGGCGGCGCAGATGAGGCCGCCTACGACGAACGCCCAGAAGTAGATCACGCTCGCTTCCTCCCGCTCAATCGGTTTCCAGGACGATGGCATGGCTGATCCCGGGGCACGAGTCCCCCTGCTGCCAGGTGGTCGGGCTGTGCAGGCAGCCCGTGGGCAACGCCAATACGCGCCGGAACCGGCCTTGGGCCATCTCCTTGTACACGTACCCCAGGAGGACGGCCATAGAGCAGACGCTTCCGCTCGCGCCCGCGGCCGGCCACTCCGCGTCCCCGTACATCGACGCCCCGCCGTCCATGTGTTTTCCGCCCAAGGTGACGCCGGCCCGGTCAACAAGGGCCCGGAACACCTTGCTGCCGACCTTGGCCAGGTCACCTGTCAGTATGAGGTCGTAGTCGCCGGGCGTCGTGTTGGTGTCTTGGAAATGCCGCAAGAGCGTGTCGCAGGCTGCGGGCGCCATGGCCGACCCCATATCGTTGGCGTCGGTCACCCCCCAGTCCACCACCCTTCCTAATGTCACCCGGGTGATGCGCGGGCCCGTGCCTTCCTCCGGCGGCGCCACGACCGCCGCCGCCCCGCCCGTGGCGGTGTACTGGTTGGTGTCCTTGCGCTGGATGTTGAGCTCCACGGGGTACCGGTACTGGCGCTCCACCGACTGGTAGTGGCTGGCGGTAGCCACCAGCGCCCGCCGGGCAAACCCGCCGTCGACCAGCATGGCGGCGAGGGCAAGGCCGAGAGCGCTGGTTGCGCATGCGGCAAAGACGCCCACGTAGGGGATGCCGAGGGAACGCGCGGAAAACGTGGAGGACACGATCTGGTTGAGCAGGTCGCCTGCGATGAAGCAGTCGACGTCCCCCTCGGTCAACCCCGCCGCGGCCAGCGCCCGACGGGCGGCCTGTTCCATGTACTTCCGCTCCGCCCTTTCGGCCGACACCTCACCCCACATGTAGTCTTCGACGATGGCGTCGAAGTACGGGCCGAGCGGGCCGGCGCCTTCCCGGGGGCCCATGAGCGTAAAGGCCGCCGTGATCCGAGGCGGCCGGCTGAGCTGCACCGTGTACTGCCCAAGCCGCTGGACGGTTACCGCGTCCACCTCCCCTGTGCCGTCGGGCGCGCGTCGCCGGGGCGAAAAGCCTTTACGGCCCGGCTTTGGCAAGCCATGCCAGCAGGCCTGTCAAAATACCCGCCAGGATACCGAAAACGATCACCGGACCGGCGATGATGAACATCTTCGCGGCCATTCCCAGGACAAAGCCTTCCCGGCGAAAGTCCATCGCGGCCGACGCCATGGCGTTGGCAAACCCCGTGATGGGCACGGCGGCGCCCATGCCGCCGAGTTGTCCGATGTCATCGTAGATGCCGAAAGCCGTCAGCACGACGCCGAGAAGAATCATGGTGGCCAGGGTGGCGGCGATGGCCTCGCCCTCCGTAGGCTGCCGGAAGCGAAACCAGTCAAACACGAACTGGCCCAGGAAACAGATGGTGCCGCCCACGAGGAACGCTCTTGCCGTCAGGCGGGCGACATTGGGCTTGGGAGCGAGCTGCTGTACGAGGCGCTGGTAGTCCTTGGCCCCGTCGATGTCGATGCGATTGCGGTCCACCGGGATCCCTCCCGCCGGGATAGTATCTCCGGCGGACCGCGCCTTCACCCGTTAGCCGGCGGCAGGGCCCGCCTGCCTACGGGCAGCCTTGAGCGTGTTGGCGAGGAGCATGGCGATGGTCATGGGTCCGACGCCGCCGGGCACCGGTGTAATCCAACCGGCTGCCTCGCGGGCGCCCTCAAAGTCCACGTCCCCCGTAAGACGCCCGTCGGGAAGCCGGTTGATCCCGACGTCGATGACAACTGCACCGGGTTTCACCCACGCCGCCTGCACCAGGTTCGGTCGCCCGACGGCAGCGACGAGGATGTCGCCTTCGCGGCAGACGGCCTCCAGGTCAGCGGTGCGGGAGTGGCACACGGTCACGGTCGCGTGGGCGGCCAGAAGCAGGGCAGCCACCGGTTTCCCCACAATGTTGCTGCGGCCGATGACAACCGCCCTCTTGCCGGTGGGATCAACCCCGGTGCGGCGGATGAGCTCCATGATCCCGGCCGGCGTGCACGGCACAAGACCGGGGATGCCGCTCCACAGGCGGCCGACGTTGAGGGGGTGAAATCCATCCACATCTTTTTCGGGCGCCACGGCGGCGATGATCTCGGTCTCGTCGAGATGCCCGGGCAAAGGCAGCTGCACCAGGATGCCGTGTACCTCGGCGTCCCGGTTGAGGCGGTTAATCAGATCGAGGAGTTCGTCCCGCCGCGTCTTGGCTGGCAGCGCGTATTCCCACGACCGCACGCCCGCTTGGACGGCCGCCTTCCGCTTGTTGGTCACATACACTTTGGAAGCCGGGTCGTCGCCCACCCGGACAACCGCCAAACCCGGCGGGTATCCATGCTCCTGAGTGAAGGCCTCGGCCTCCTGGGCCACTTGCCGGCGGATATCGGCCGCGATGGCTTTGCCGTCGAGTATGCTCGCGCTCATGCCTTTTCCCCCTGTCTGCCCGCGGGCGGGCTCATCCCTGCCAGCGCCATCCCGACGCGCACGAGGCGGGCCAGGCGCCGGCCGCACTCCTCCAACAGTTCCTCGGCCCGGGCCATGGCTTCGCCAAACGGCATCGGCCCGGGCGTCACGGCGATGCACGCGTCGATGCCTTCGGAGGCCAGGGCGTCTGCTCCGGGACCCAGCGCTCCGGCAACGGCGATGACCGGCTTGCTCCACCGCTTGGCCAAGCGGGCGACGGCCACCGGCGCCTTGCCCCGGGCGCTCTGGCCGTCGAGCCGCCCCTCGCCGGTGACTACCAGGTCCGCTTCCTTGACGTAGCGCTCAAGCCCCACGGCGTCCAGGACGATGCCGGCCCCCGGGCGCAGGGCGGCGCGGCAAAACGCCAGCAGCGCCGCTCCAAGACCTCCGGCCGCTCCCGCCCCCGGTGCGCTGGCCACATCGACGCCTACGTCCCGGCGGATGACCTCGGCATAACGCGCCAGCGCCCGGTCCAGCTCCTCCACCATGGCCGGCGTGGCGCCTTTCTGCGGACCAAACACACGGCTCGCGCCGCGGGGACCGACCAGCGGGTTGTCCACGTCGCAGGCGACGACGAACTCGGTCTCCTGCACCCGCGGGTCAAGGCCCGACACGTCGATCCGGGAAAGCCGCGCCAGGGCGGCGCCGCCGGGCGGCAGCTCCCGTCCGGTTTCATCCAGCAGACGTACGCCGAGCGCCTGCAACATGCCGGCGCCGCCGTCGTTGGTGGCGCTGCCGCCCAAACCGACGATGAGTCGCCGGCACCCCGTGTCCAGCGCGGCGCGGATGAGTTCGCCGGTGCCCCGCGTCGTGGTGCGCCGCGGGTCACGGGCCTTTGGGGGGACAAGGGGCAGCCCCGACGCGGCCGCCATCTCGATGACCGCGGTTTTGCCGTCACCCAATATGCCGTAGCGGGCCGAAACCGGCTCGCCTAAAGGTCCGGTCACCACGGCCTCCCGGAAGCAGCCGCCCGTGGCTTTGACCAAAGCGTCGACGGTGCCCTCGCCGCCGTCGGCCACAGGCACTTCATCCACTTTGGCGCCGGGCCACTCCCGGCGCCACCCGCCCGCGAGAGCTCTAGCGACAGCGTCGGCGGGCAAGCTTCCCTTGAAGGAATCTGGGGCGATCAGAACCCGCACGGGGCGCTCCGGCCTCCCTGCCAACGAAAGAATGTGCTGCCTGGCGACATGGTCTCGAGGGGATACAGCCCGGCGCGGCCGGTACGGGGCGAAAACGGCAGAAAAAGCTTGGCCAAACGAAAAAGCCCCGTTGCGTCAACGGGGCCGCCTGCGGCGCCTTACGACTGGAATTCGACGACCTTGCCCGACTTAAAGATGACGCGGGCGATGCGGTTCCCTTTCCAGATGATCTTGACGTCGTCTTTGCCCATGTCGGTCACCGCGGACGTCTGCGTGACCTTGATGGCTTCCTGTGCGTTGGCCCCCAACACTGCGTCACCCCGGAACTTCGCCTGCGACGGTATCGTCCCCGTGCCGTGCAGAGGTGTGTTCGGTCATGCGTATGACCGGCGCACGGGAAACAGAACCCGGCTCCTGCGGAAATTATAGCAACCGGCCTCATGATGTCAAGCGGCGCACAGATTGGCCGGAACGGGTTTCGAAAAATCAAGCCCGTCTCGCGGCGGAACGGCGCTGCAGCAAAAACCATGCAGCCGCCGCGGCTGCGAACAGAGCGACGGTCAGCAACCCGAGGTTGTCGATGACGAGCTGGGCGATTTGCTCGCCAAAGACCATGATGACGCCGCTGATGAGGTAAAACCGTGCCGCGCGGCTGAGCACCGACGCCAAGAGAAAGCGGCGGAAATCGAGGTTAAACACCCCCGCGGCGATGGCGAACACCTTGTAGGGGATGGGCGTGAAGCCCGCCATCGCGATGGCCCAAAAGTCGTAGCGGTGGAACAGCGTCTCCACTTTGGCTACCGTGGGCCCTTTGGCGTAGCGCAGAAGAAGGGGCCTACCGCCCCGCAGGCCAAGCCAGTAGCCGACCGACGCCCCGAGCAGCGAAGCCGCCGTCGTGACGGTCGCGTACCATAAGCCGGCTTCCGGGTTGACGAGCACCATCGGGATGAGCAGCGCGTCCGGCGGAATCGGGAAAAAGATAGCTTCGATAAAGCTGAGCAACGCGAGATTGGCGGGGTGGAGCACCAGGACGAACTGCTCAAGCCAAAGCCTGATGTCTGCGGCGGTCACGGGGCGGCGTCCCTCCGGCGGGCCAGCGTGCGGCAACGGCGCCGTTGCTGGATGGTACGCAGCCGGCCGGTACGGGAGAACCGCCCCGGCGGCCGCCTGCGGCGGGCATAAAAATCGTCCCTCCGAAACCGGAGGGACGTCTCGCCCTGGTGCGCCTAGGAGGATTCGAACCTCCGCACCCGGCTCCGGAGGCCGGCGCTCTGTCCCCTGAGCTATAGGCGCATGCAGTCCCGGGCACAGATCCTGTGCATCGAGTAGTATAGCAGACCGCCCGGCGCGATGCAAGACGCACTGGATGCACAGATAGGGTCAAACCGAGTCCTGCCATGCAGGTACGCCCCAGTCGCGGTGCCCCCGTTGGCTTGCAGCACGCGCAACTGAGCCATGGTGTGCACGCCCGCTCGGCTCCACATGGCTCACGTGCGCGCGTCGCTTGCGCGCCGGTACAACGGTGCTGCCGGATGTTCCGGCAGCACCGCATACCGGGCCACCCCCCCAATTGCTCGCGTGCCCCGGCTGCTTCGGCTCCAGCACTTACTGGAGCCGGATTTCCACCTGTGGCTCGCCGGTGTTGTCCACACAAACCCCAGCCATGGGCACACCGACGTCCATGAAGGCCGCCGTCACCCGGCAGACCATTTCCACCCGCTGGACCGCAGCCAGGGCCGCGCGAAGCAGCTCATGCCCAGTCGACGTCCCCGGGCGGATGACCAAGACGCCCGGCACGAAGGTGATCGCGTAGTTGGGATGCGCCAGCGAACCTTGGCGAATGGCGTAAACGCCCAGCTCCTCACCGGGATCCCGGGCGAGTTGTCCCTGGAGCACGTCGGACCCGACCAGATTCCCCGCGGTGATGGTATAGGTCAGCACCGGGTCCGCCTCGCCGTAGCGCTTGGTCAACGAATCCGCCCGCACCGTGATGGGCCGGGGCGTGATCTCCAGCGTGCCGTCCACCACCAGCACTTGGTAGCCCAGGCGGCTGGAGAACAGCTGGTCCGGGTCCTCCGTGATCGCGTACTCGCCGACGCCGGTGAACGAGTCAGCCGCGGTCACCAACGCGCCTTCCTGCAGGGCGTCCGCCCAGTCATCGCCGTCCACCAAGCCGCTCTTGGTGTAGGTAAAGGCCGGGTTCGCCTCGCCGTAGACGCGCTCTTTGTCCTCCACTTGGATGGTGATCACCGGACGGCTGGCATGCACCATCCGGCTGCCCAGCGCATAGCCGAACTGGTCGACCAGCCGGTCCACGGCGGTGTCGTCGTAGGTCCAGCCAAACAGGTTGCCCGGGGA
>ERZ777003.1461-NODE-1461-length-35308-cov-281.812952_pt1 | contig 35308 bp, 36 predicted proteins | sample MGYA00374956_ERZ777003 | MGnify/ENA primary metagenome ERZ777003 (study PRJEB29302, sample SAMN06268252) | bioreactor metagenome | isolation source: Joint BioEnergy Institute, California, USA | place: USA:Joint BioEnergy Institute, California, USA | collected... | reverse complement strand
GGTTGGCCACGACCGACACGCTGGCCGCGTCGCCGGCCACGAAGGCCACATCCGCGCTGCCTTCGGCCGCGCCGACCTTGGCGCTCACCGTGGCCGTGCCGGCAGTGGTCGAGCTGGTCAGCGTGGCGGTGGCCACGCCGCTGGCGTCGGTGGTGCTGGCGGCGGTGATGCTGCCGGCGCTGGTGGTCCAGGTGACCGTTGCCCCGGGCACCGGGTTGCCGCTGGCGTCCTTCACCGTAGCGGTCAGCGCGCTGGTGCTGCTGCCGTTGGCAACAATGCTGGTCGGGTTGGCCACGACCGACACGCTGGCCGCGTCGCCGGCCACGAAGGCCACATCCGCGCTGCCTTCGGCCGCGCCGACCTTGGCGCTCACCGTGGCCGTGCCGGCAGTGGTCGAGCTGGTCAGCGTGGCGGTGGCCACGCCGCTGGCGTCGGTGGTGCTGGCGGCGGTGATGCTGCCGGCGCTGGTGGTCCAGGTGACCGTTGCCCCGGGCACCGGGTTGCCGCTGGCGTCCTTCACCGTAGCGGTCAGCGCGCTGGTGCTGCTGCCGTTGGCAACAATGCTGGTCGGGTTGGCCACGACCGACACGCTGGCCGCGTCGCCGGCCACGAAGGCCACATCCGCCGAGCCATTTGCAGGTCCGGACTTCGCAGTCACGGTGGCCGTGCCCGGCTCGATCGCGCTGGTCAGCATCACGGTGGCTTTTCCGGTGCGATCGGTAGTGGTGCTGTTCTCGGCAAGCGTACCGGCCGTCGTCGTCCAATCAACGGCAACGCCGCGCATCGGATCTCCGTTGGCATCCTTGACCGTGGCGGTCAGGGTGCTGGTGGACTTGCCGTCGGCAGTGATCGATGCAGGCTCAGCCGACACCAAAATGCTGGCTGCGCACAGAATGGAAACTTTCGTGCTGGCCCGGACAGTACGGCCTTGCCGTGACTTTGCCGAGGCCGACAGGTCATGCACCGCGCAGACATTCGTGTCCGGAAGCTTGATGGTGACTTCCGATCCGTTGCACGACTGGACGAAGCCAGCCGCGCTGCCTTCCCAGGCGATCGCATTGCAGGAGCCATCGGTGATCGTGATAGGGAAGGTGATGCGTTCGCCCGGATGACCACTGATGCTGTCCGGCAGGGAGATAGCGAAATTATCGGCCTGCTGCTTGTATTTCAGGACGATGTTGTTGTTTCGCTCCACCAGGTCATAGCGCATGTTGCGCACTTCGCGCGTGGGCGCGACAGCTTCGGGGCTGAAATCGAACTGCTTGTTGAGCGGAACACCGAACTTGAAATTCAGGCCCACTCGGAACGTCGTGTCGTTTTTGCCGTCTTGCCCCATTCGATGCGACACATCGAAGGTCAAGGCCGGAGCCGGCTGGTACGTCAGGCCGAAGGTATAGGCATGGGGATTCTTTTGCAGATTCCCGTAGCCGAACAAGCCCACTTCATCACCGAAATACTTCTCGAATGAGAGCTTGGCGCCAAGCTGCGGGAACTGCGGCAGATAGCCCTGTGCGGTCACGTCGAAGCCGCTGGCCGGCTTCTCCGAATAGAAAGGCAGGTCGGGGCTATCCCCCCAGACGCGATTGAGGCCGAAATAACCGTTGGTAGACAGTTTCAGATAGTCGGCCCAATACTCGGCGCCGACGCCAAGCCGGCGATTGCCGCCGGTCACATCGGCGTCAAAGAAGCCGTTGATGCCGATCATGGCGTTGTCGTTGATGAAATGCCGATAGCCAAGGCCGGCATTGAGTATGGTTCGATAATCCTTGTAGAGTTGGTCGCTGCGGCGAACGCCGCCCTGAAAGAACCAAAGGCTATCGGCGTCATCGCGCAGTGGAAGAAGCAGGTCAAGGCTGCCGCCGCCCTGGGCGTCCAGTTGGACTTTCGCTGTCCCAAACGAGTTCAGGCCATGCACAATAGCCTGCTGTGCTGCGCTGGCGACCTGGCCGTATAGGAACTGACTAGGATCGGTACTGTGCGGCACTGCCGCGTGGGCGGCGGCGATCCGGTCCATGATCGCCGCATCTGCATACGGCGACGAAATTGGTTGTTGGCTGTATGAAGGTGTCACCGGAGTGAACACCATCGACAGAGCCACGATTCCATTGAGGAATCGCTTTGCAATGTCAGTTGAAAACATCATATCCCCTTCGTGCTCCCGGCACGGAACATGCTTTAATTTTTTGTGAGAAGCCGCTTTCAGCAGCCGGTTACTGTGGGGCGCCACGGCTCCACGTTGGCAGGAGAATGTCCTTCGTCACCATGACGTTGAACCGGTATCCAGGGCGGATTTCGAGCGTCGGCTGAATGTCCATGTTCCGGCGCGTCATTTCCATGCCGAGCTGACCCATCTGTCGGCCCAACTCTGCCGCGATGATCTGCTGCGAGTCGTAACCGTACCCGGTGTTCTTCTGCGGCTGCGAGAGCTGGATGCCGGCAGAGAACAGCGACAGCATGAGGCCGTTGCCGAAGATGCGCCAATAGTGGTTGTTCACCTTGTCGTGGAACCCGGCATAACCGCTCTGATCCGCGCCCGGCATCATGTTCAGCGACAGCGACGAGCCGTCCGGGTAGATGATCCGCGTCCACGCAACGAGCGCCCGCGTTTGCCCCAGCGTCACGCCGTTGTCGTAGGTGCCGATGAGGCGCGCTCCGGCCGGAATCAGCAGGTTTTGCCCGGTCGCGGAGTCGTACACGTCTTCGCGCACCTGCCCGATAATTTGGCCCGGCAGGTCCGAGTTCACACCGCTGATGAGCACGCCGGGAATGATCGTCCCGGCCTTGACCTCTTGCGCAGGCGAAATGCCGGCCTGCCGCGTATGGGCGAGGTAGGTGTCGGCCTCTGCCGTGCCCGACAGGAAGGCGCGCTTGGCGGCCTGCTGGTTGGGATCGGGACTGCCGCCGTTCCCCCCCATCATGCCGCCCATCATCCCGCTCGCCGCCGGCAGCATGCCCGCCGCTGCCATGTACTGCTGCATCGGATCGAGCATGCCGGCGGTGCCGCTGGCGGCCTGCTGGCCACCATTGGCCGCCGGCTGATCAAGCTTGAACGTCTGCACCGAGGCATCGGAGCCGAGCGCGGCTTCGAGCTGCGCGAGTCGCTTTTCCTCAATGCGCTCGATCAACTGCATACGGCGTTGGTAGGCCTCGGACGGCGCGGCCGGCGAGCCAACGGCCCCCTGCTGCACCGGGGCCTCGGTTGGGGCCTCGGTCGGCATCGAGGGCGGTTCGGCCGGCGGCGGCGTCGGCGCGACGTAATCCGGCCCAACCGGGCGCACAGGAGCCATTGCCGGCGTCTCGACCGGCGGGGCTTCCGGTGCCTTGGCCGGCCCGGCCGTGTTCGCCGCCTGCCGCTGGAAGAACGTGTAGGTGATACCGAGGACCGCGAGCGTGATGAGGCCGCCGACCACCAGCAGCGGCACGCGATTCAGCCGCCGCACGCCCTTCCCCTTCTTCGGAGCCGCCAGAAAGTCGGGCGACTCCTTCGGATCGGCCGCGAGGCCAAGATCGTTGTTCTTGTCGGTCATTGCCCAGCCTCCCGAACGATGAACGGCCCCGACGCCACCACGCCGCCGTCGGCGGTGCGCGTGTAGAAGCGCGTGGCCTCGGTGCCGAGGTACTGCAAGCGCAGCAGGACGCCGTTCTCCAACGGCGAAACGAGATACCGCACGGGCGTTCCCTCGGCCGACTTCGGCCCGGTCTGTCGGTCGGCCTCGATCACGCCATAGCCGGCAGCACGCAGTGCCGACAGCAGCACGGGCGTGAGCACGTCCGCGCTCCGGTTGGCAGGAGGATCGAGCACCACGGTGGACTTGGCCGGCGGCAGTGGGGTTGCCAGATGCGATGCCGTGTCGCTGGCCAGCACCGTCGCCTCGCTCGGGGCCAGCTCCGGCGCGACATAGGACATGGTTGGCCGCGTGGTGGCGCATGCGCTCACCAGCAGAGCCAACACGAGAGGAAGAAGAATCCGCAGCGTTTTCATGTTCAGCGCCCCCGCTCGATCACGACCTTGACCTGATCCCGGCCGACGCCCGTGATGAGGGCGGCACGGTCCAGCACTTTATCGACCACGTAGCGGTCGCCGATCACCCGATAATTCACGAGCTGTTCGCTCGGCCGGGAGAACAGGCCGCCGTCACTACCGAGCGCGACCAACGCGGGCGCTTCACCGCCGAAGTTCGCCGAGGCGAACTGAATGTAGGTCTTGCGGCCGTCGGTGTAGACGCGCTGCGGCCGCCAACGCGGGTTGTCGCCCCGAATCCTGAAATTGAAATCGAGGTTGGCGAGGTTCTCGCCGGTCGGCAGCGTCGTCGCGTTGACGTGCCGGGCCTGCGCCGCCCGGTAGTCGGCCCACGCCCTGTTCACGTCATCCGGGTAGTCGAACGACAGGACCGGAATCCAGTCCTTTTGCGTGCTGGCCAGCTTGATCGTGTAGGTCCGGCGATCCGTCGTTATGAGCAGGTTGGTCACCAGCCCGGCATCGGTCGGCTTGACGATGACGAACGTGGTGGCGGTGTCCCCTGCCCCGCTAGTTGCAGGGGTGATCCGCCACCGGGCAGTGTCGCCCGCGTGCACGTCGTTCACGACCTCGCCGGGCTGCAACTGGATCGAGCACACTTGCAGCGGCGTGCAGACGAGCGTGGGCAGCGTGGCGCCAAAGAGATATTTCACGCTGCCGTCGGCCGAGCGGCGGGGCTTGTCCGGGTTGGTCTTCCACTCATTGGCCAGCCGGAGGCCGTGGACTTCCTTCGGATCGAGGTAGACGCGATCCGGCGACACCATGCGGACCTGCGGCAGTTCTTCCATCCCGCCGCCACCGCCGTTAGCCAGCGCCGGGACGTTTTGCGCGAAAGCCGGCACCGACACAGCGGCGGCGAAGAGTCCGGCAACCCACTTACTGTTCTTCATAGTCATTCACCTAAAAGGGACGTTGGATTACAGGCGCGATGTCCAAGCGAATTGCCGGACGTAGATGCCGAGAGGGTTCACCATGATCTGCGCCTCACTGGTGGGCGGCGCGATCACGACGGTGAAGGTGCCTTGCATTTGCTTGGTGCCGATGATCTTGCCCGAGCGCTGCTTCGTCGTTTCCGTCCATTCGACTTGCCATGTCTCATCGGTAACGGGCACGACGGCGTTGACCTCGACCTCGACCGTCTCGTTGGCCGCGCGGGCATAGGGGTTGTTCTCGCGGTGATAGTTGGCGAGCTGCTGGTAGGCCGGGCTATCGGGCAGCGTCATCGCGTAGGTGGCATCGACAATGCTTTGCAGCGCCCGCATATCGACGTACACCGTCCGCGCACCGATGACCCAGCTCCGCAAGGCCGCGACCATCTGCCGTTGGTTCGGCTTGCTGGCCACGTCGGCGCGCGTCACGCGCGTGATTTCGCCGTGCTGGTTCGTCTCAACCGTGTACGGCACCACCTTGTGCTGCCCGGCGAGCCACACCATGCCGATGGCGAGGATCACCGAAGCGGCCGAGGTGGCGAGCGCGACCAGTCGCCAGTTGTTCGCGGCGGCGATGAAGTTGGAATAGCGCTCATTCCATTCGCGCCGGGCCGCCAGATACGGCGTTTCGGGTGCTGTCTGCTTGTCTTTCATCTTGTCGGGCTTCCGTAGTTTCATAGTCTGTAGGCTATATTTTGGGCTAAAGGGATTCCCCCTCGCAAGATCGAGGCCGCTTTTCTTGCGGTTACTTCTGGTGCTTATCCGGCCGCCGTCGCGCGTGATCGTGCAGGTCGTCCCACATGTCCCGCTGCCGGCGAGAGCCGAGCAACGGGGTGTGGCTGATGGCACGACCGAGGCCGGTGAGCAGGCCGCCGAACGGGCCGAGAACCCTGATTGCGCCGCGTTGCGCCTTGGTCATGTGCGCGTCGATCTTGTCGAGCGTGTCGCCGTGCCCCCGACGCCGCAGCCATTGGCCTACGCCCCAAAGGGCGAGGCCAAGGCAGAACAGGCCCAAGAGCGCGCCTAGAAGGCCAAGAAACGTGGTTGGTGGGCCGATCATGGCTTGTCACCTCCCTTCGGCGCTTCCGGCGGCGCGCTGGCCTCCTGCGGCGCTGTAGGGGTCGCTGTAGGGGACGTAGGCGGAGCGGCCGGCGTCTCGACCGGGCGGATGATGTTCTCCGCGCCCTCGACCTCCATGCTGGGCGCGCTACCGCCGCCCTCGCCCGTCATTGGCGGCGGCGGGGCCGCACCGAGCGACAGCCCGGCCGCGCTTTCCATGCCCGGCACCGAGATCGCCGAGAGGATGCCGGTCCCGCGCACCATGCCCGACGCCAGCGTGCGACCGACAGCGCCCATGCCGCCGCGCTGTCCGTCGCTCTGCTGCTGGCCCTGATCGGCCGCCTGCTTCATGCTGCTGGCCGCGTCACCGAGCTTCGGAGCTGGGCCGCTCGCGCCGCCGGCAGCATCGCCGCCGCCGATGCGCGGCGTAACCGCCTTCGCGGCATTGCTTGCGCCTGTGGCCATGCCGCCCGTGCCCGCCGCACCGCCGGCCGACGCGGCTCCCGCCTGTCCGGCAAAGCTGGAGTTGATGAGGCTGGCCAGACCGCCGCCACCGGCCGCACCGCCGCCAGCACCACCGACGCTAGCACCACCAACGCCAGCGGCGGCCGGCGCGGCCGCTCCTGCGGTGGCCACCGTCGCCGCGGCCGCCGCCGCGCCAGCGGCCGCCGCGGCCGCCATCGAGCCGAGCGCAGCGCCGCCGCCGGGCGACGAGCCTGTGATGATGCCCTGCACCAGCTCGGGAATCGTCTTAGCCAGGTATGCGCAGGTCAAGGCAAGGCCGACCATCGTCCACATGCTGGCGTCGTCGTGGTTGTAGGCGGCCTGCCACCGCCGCGTGGAATCCACGATGAGGCCGATCAGCAGTGTCAGTACGAACAGCTTGGCACCAACGGAAACGGCATAGCGGATGATCGCCACGGCGTATTCCCGCGTCCATTGCGCCGCGCCGAAGCCCATGAACAACACCGAGGCGTTGATGACCAAATAGGATTCGATAATGGTTATGCCCATGAAGGCCGCGATGAAGGCGAAGCACAGCAGCACGACGGCGGCCGCGAGCGCGATGGCCACGGCGGCGAGCGGGTTCCACGTCTGCGCTTCGCCGACCGTCTTGGCCAGCTCCACCGCTCGGCCGAACATGTCGCCGGGGCGCATGGCCGTGTCGCCTAACCCCGCCGCTGATGCACCCGCTTGGCGGAAGCTGTTGACGACAGCCTCGGCCCACTCGCGGGAATACAGCAGCAGTGCCGCGAAGAAGCCGACCACGAGAATGAAACGGATCAGCTCGCCGACAATCTCGCCGAAGTCGGCTTGCCGGAACACCAAGGGGAAGAAGGTCCAAATGAATTGGATCAGCGCCAAAGACCAAAACAGCCGCGTGGCGTAGCCGCGAAGGCGGGCATCCCATTGTGCAGCGCTGCTTTGCACCAGATCGAGCAGACCGGTAAATGATCCGCTCGCGTCGTGAAGGTCGGCGGCCTGCGCCATCGCGTCGCCACAGCACAAGAACGACGCGAACACGCCTAGCGCCACCAACGCGAACGTCGAGAAGTGATCGCGTCTCGCCATGATTAGTAGCCCTTGTCTCGGCCGGTGTTCTTCACCGGGGCGCTCTTGAACGTCTTTTCACCAGCATCGCCGGAGGCCGCCGGCTGGCACTCCGCCGGTTCCGGCGACGTGACCTTGGTGACGATGACGCCCAGCCCAAGGCCACCCCCGAGGGAGGCGGCCAAGGACAGGATGAAAACCCATGTCTTGAGACTAACCATGTCAGTACCCCTTATCCCGGTTGGTGTTCTTCACCGGGGCCGAGTAGAAGTTTTCGCGGAAAGCGTCATCGACGGCTTGCCGCTCCGTCTGCTGCGCGATGTAGTTGCTTTGCAGCGTGATGCTGGCCGCGATCATCTCGCGCAGCTTTTGGAGCTGCTGCACCTGCTGTGCCGCGATTTCGTTGCCGGCTTGGATCGCCTGCATGCGGCCCTGCGCAGTCTGCGAGCGCTGCACCAGACTCCGCAGCAAGGCGTCCTCGGACTCGAACGTGCTGACGTTCATGCCGGCCGCCTGCATGGCCGTCCGGGCGTTGTCGAAGCCGGCGGCCGCCCACTTCTCATAGCGGTCGGGCATGTTGTTGGTGCCCTGTCCGATGCTCTTGAGGTAGTCGTCGTAGCCCTTGAACTGATCCCGGAACTGCTTATCGAGATTGCTCATCGAATGGGCCAAGGCGCGGCTGTCCTCGTAGATGGCCTGCAACCGCCGCATGTCCGACGTGATGCTGTTCAGCATGCTATTGGGTAACGACAGGCCTTGCTTCACCATGTCGTTGTACATGTTGATTTGCTGCTGCAACTGCCGAGCAGTGTTGAGGGTGGTTTCGGCCGCCTTCGCGTACTCCATCATCTGCTGAAAGATGGTGGAGCAGTTTGTGCACACGACCGCGATGGCCTGCGCGGGCGGGGTGTAGATGGCACCAATGGAAAAGACGGTGCCGGCCACGAGGACGGCCGCAATGCCGTTATGCAACTTCTTTCGAGAGATAACGCTCATAATCAATTCCTTTGTGGTTCAACCAAGCCAGCGGCCAGTCGGGGCCGTGTTCCGCGATCAGGTGACGGATTTCCGCTAAGTCTTCCTTGTCCGAGACAGCCACGAAAGCTTTAGTGAGCGGGCCTAGACCAAGCTCGAACAGACGCCGGCCGAGGGGCGATTTGTAGTAATAGTGCCGCTTCGGCTGGCTGGTTTTCAGGATTTGGATTTCCCGTGCGTTGAGGCCGAACATCGTGTAGAGGTCAGCCGGCCCCGGCACTTCCTTGGTGCCCCGTAGATCGGCCTCCCTGTTCGGCAGCAGGAGCTTGGTCGGGCACTGTTCGAGCAGCACGTCGAGCAGGCCCGAAGCGACCGCATCCGACAGGCTTTGAGTCGCCAGTAGGACGAGGCAGTTCTTCTTGCGCAGCTCCTTGAGCCATTCGCGCAGGCGTTCGCGGAACACCGGGTGGCCCAGCATGACCCACGCTTCATCGAGCGACAGAAGCGAGGGCTGACCCTGTAATGAGCGCTCGAACCGACGGAACAGATACAGAAGGACGGGAATCGCGTTCGCGTCGCCCATCTTCATAAGTTCGTCAATCTCGAACACCGTGAAGGTGGACAGCTTGAGATTGTCGGCCTTGCCGTCGAGCAGGTGCCCCATCGAGCCGCTGATCGTGTAATGGTTCAGGGCGTCGCGGACCTCGGCATCCTGCACCGTCGTCACGAAATCAGTGAGCGAGCGGAAATCGCGCGGAGCCTCGCGCAGCAGCAGCATTGCCCGGTGAATCTCGGCTTTCTGCTGCGGGCTGGGCGACCGCTTCGCTTGCAGCTCGAAGCAAGTAGCAATCCATTCCTCAGCCCACAGCGCTTCGGCTTCGCTGTCAATGTCCACCAGTGGCGTCAGGGCCGGCGTTTCGGCCTCATCGTTGCCGATGTCGTAGTGCATGCCGCCGGTCGCTTTGCAGAGCGCGAACAGCGAGCGGCCCTTGTCGAAGGCGATGATGTTGGCCGGGAGGCGCTTGCCGTCGCGGCGTGCGCGGCTGTGGTAGCGGCGGAACTGCGCGAGGATCGTGGCGAGCAAGGTGGACTTGCCCGCACCGGTCGGACCAAACACCAAGGTATGGCCCACGTCGCCCACGTGGAGGTTGAGCCGGAACGGCGTTGCGCCGGTCGTGACCGTGTGCATGAGCGGCGGCGAGCCGGGCGGGTACAGATCGCACGGGTTTTCGCGCAGGCCCGGCCACACGCTGGCCAACGGAAGCATGTCGGCAAGGTTGAGAGTGTGGATCAGCGGTCGCCGCACATTCGGGTAGGTATGGCCGGGCAGTGATCCAAGCCATGCTTCCAAGCAATTGACGGTTTCGATCCGAGCGGCAAAGCCCTTGCGCTCAATCTCGCGCCGCACGTAGCGCGCCTGTTCCTCAAGGAACCGGCGATCTTCGTGCATGAGCACCACGACAGGGGTGTAATAGCCGTAGGCGACCAGGCCCGACTTGGCGTCGTTAATGGCCACCTCCGATTCCTTCATCATCGCCAGCGCGTCGGTGTTAATCATGCCCTTTTGGGACTTGATGACCTGCGACCAGAACCCGCGCACCTTCTGCTGCCACTTGAGGCGGTAGCGGTTGAGCGCCGCGACGGCTTCGTGCTGTTCGAGGAAGATGAAGCGGCTCGACCAGCGGTAGGCCAACGGCAGGCCGTCGAGCATGTCGAGGATGCCGGGGAAAGACGCGCCGGGGAAACCCTCGATAGCCACGCAGGCGATGAACTTATCGCCGAGCTTCGGCGTATCGCCCGGCCACAGCTCGGGATAGCCGAGCCATGCGTCGAGGTACATGGGGCAGTCGGGGATGCGCAAGGCGATGGTTTCGCCGGTCAGCGCGAAGTGGAGGTAGTTGACCAGCTCGTCGCTCTGATAGGCGGCCTCGCCCTCGCCCACGGTGATCGTGCCCATGCGGCGCATGTGCAGAAGATCCCCGAGGCCGTCTTCAAGATCGTGTAGGCGCTTCTTGAAGTCCGCCAACACGCGATCAGCCGGCGACGTGTCGTCCCGGCCGTCATCGTCGTACACCAGTTCGCCGAGCTTGGAGTCCCGCCGCGTCGGCGGCAGGTATTGCAGCACCAAGGCATATTCGGTTTCGTAGTGCGTGTCTTGGCGCTCGAACATTTCCCGGCGTTCCGCGTCGATCAGGGCGGTGATCGGATCGGGGAAGTGCGAAAGCTCGGGGGAGGGGTAGCCCGGCGACGGCAAACGCGCCGCATCGACCCACATGGCCCACCCTGCCCCGAAGCGGGCAAGGTACTGATTGACCAACGCCGTCAGGTAGTTCCTTTCGCCGTCGGTAGCCGAGGCTGCATCGTCGCCTCGGAAGAAGAATCCGGCCAGCAGGGAGCCGTCCTTGCCCAAGATGATGCCCTCATCCACGAGCGCGGCATAGTTGAGCAAATCGGGCAACCCTGCGGCCTTGCTGCGGAATGGTGCCAACGCAAGCATAGTCCGTACCTGTCAGTAGATGCGCGGCGACTTGGCCACGCGGAAAGGCCGGGAGAACGGCCCGTAGTAGTGCCCATACTTGAGCTGGCGCAGGTAGACCTTCGACATTTCAGGGTCCGCTTTCGCCATCTTCCGCAGGGCTTGAACGCAGATCAGCCAGAGCACCAGGCCGATCACCGTGGCGACGAAGTTGAGGGCCGACACGATGAGGCCGCCCGCAACGAGCATGGAAAAGAGCATTAATTCACGCTCTCCACCCATGATCTGCTGCGGGCGGTGCAAGGCCCGGTGGAATGGCGTCAGGCGACGCGATTCCATGCCTTCCATACCTCAGAGCCCCCCCGCTCCGTTGTGGGCAGAAAGCGCCGGCAGCTCGGGCGATGCCATGTCGGCCAGAGTGATCGTGATGCCTTCGGGCACGGTCGCACCGGAGAACAGAGCGCCGGTCAGCAGCGTGTTAGCGAAGACGATGATGCAGACCACCAGCACGACGTAGATGATGCGGCGGGTGAACTCCGAAATCTCGCCGCCCCAGATCAGGGTCGCGCCGCAGGCGATGATGCCCAGCAGAGCGATGACGAAGGCCACGGGGCCGCTGATCGAGCGCCGGAGCTTGTCGAGCGGGCCTTCCCACGGCAGGCCCGCGCCGCCGCCGCCGGTCGTGTCGGCCGCGTGGGCCGGTTCAATGGCACCAAAGAAAAGTAATGTGACGCACAGCAGAGCCAGCCAGAACGCGGGGCTTGCGAACACCCTGCGCAGGTCGAGCCGGAACGGCGTTGCGGATGCAATAGCGGTCATTTTCATTCCTCGATAGGTTTGGTTTGGTAGTTGGAGCCGTCGTGACCTTCGACGGTGACGACTTCCTTGATCCGCCTCCCGCCTGCCGTCTTCTCAATCGAAACGATCAAGTCCACGGCCTCAGCGATCAGCGCTTGCATCGGCGCCTGCGTGGCCTCGGCCACGAGTTGTTCCATGCGGATCAGCCCCGCAGGTGCCGAATTTGCGTGAACAGTGGCTGCCCCGCCGGGGTGACCAGTGTTCCAAGCCTTGAGCAAGGCCAGCGCCGCGCCGTCGCGGACTTCGCCAACCAGAATCCGGTCAGGGCGCAGGCGCATGGTGGCCTTGAGTAGCCGGGTCATATCGACGTGATCGACGGCCCGGAGAATGACGACGTTCGAGGCGGCGCATTGCAGCTCGCCCGTGTCCTCGATGATGACGATGCGGTCGTTCGGGCAGGCCTTCGCCATGTAGTCGATGATGGCGTTCGTCAGGGTTGTCTTGCCCGTGCCCGTGCCGCCCACGACGAGGACGTTTCGTCGGTTGCGCACGGCGGCCTCGATGGCCTCGCACTGCGCCTGCGTCATGATCCCCGACTCCACATAGTCGGCGAGCGTGAAAATCCTCGACGCTTTCTTGCGGATCGTGAAGGTAGGCCCGGCCACGACCGGAGGAATCAACGCCTCGAAGCGCGAGCCGTCTAGCGGCAGCTCGCATTCGAGGATTGGGTTCAGGGCGGTGATTTGCGTGTTGAGCGTCGAGGCGACCGTGCCCATGAGGGACAGCGCTTGCGACGGCAGCATGTCGCCAGCCAGCACCATCGGCTGACCGAATCGCTCCACCCACAACTTGCCGTCGGGGTTGAGCATGATTTCAATGACACTCTCATCCTCAAGCAATCCGCAGACCGTTGGCCCCAGCTCACGTTTGAGCTTTTCCGTGATGCGTCGGTCGTGTTCGGTGCGGTTCAGCGATGCGCTTGAGGGTTGAGACGCGGGTGTCGTCCTGTCCATCGCCACTCCTTTTTCCTGCCCCTTGTGGCGGGTTGTTGTTGTTGTATCATAGCCTACAGACTATAAAAGCAGCAAGACAAGACCCCGCACATAGCGGGGTCCGAAAGGGCTAAGAAGGGGGGGCCAGAACGGCCCACAGGGAAGGTTTGAAAGCGCTACGGGACCAGCAGCTTCCACAACGGCACGCCGACAACTTCGGCGAGCTTTGCCATGTTGTCGATGTTGATGCTGCTGCGTCCATTCTCGACTTCGCTGATGAAAGATTGCGCGAAGCCAGTACGATCCGTGATGGCCTGCTGGGTCAGGCCGGCTTTCTTTCTTGCTTTACGGAAGTTCGAGGCGAAGATGAGCCGCTCAGACGGCACGGCCTGCTCGGTCATATCGTCGGCGGGGCGTCGTTTAATCATAGCGGCCGTGGCACCCCCAGCTTGAGTGTGAATGTTAGTGTTCGCCTACCCGGCGTAAGGATAAGCGCATGAAACCTGGTCATGATAGCAAGGGCGACAGGGCAGTGTCAGGGCTGTCGCAACGGCATCGACAACTGATCGAAGACTTTCGGGCCATCGAACAGGAGTCGGCCGTCAAGGCTGGGGCGCTTGGCTGCATGACGCGAATCCTCGTGCAAGCCACCCTGCCCCACACCGACCCTGCTCTGCCGCCGGGCACACTCTACTCGCGCAGCACGGGCCAGTTCACGCTAAACATCGCCCCTACAACGCGCAAGTACGGCATCCCGTTCGGCACGATCCCGCGCATTGTGCTCGCTTGGATTTGCACCGAAGCGACCAAGACGAAGCAGCGCAAGTTGAACCTCGGCAAGTCGCAGCGCGAGTTCCTAGAGAAAATCCAGCTCCACAGCAACGGCCGCGACATTGCGCGGATGCGCGAGCAGTGCATGCGCTTGTTCCGCGCTGTCGTGTCCGTCGAGTACGAAAACGGCTCGCTTGAGGCGAGCCAAAGGCTGCCGATCACGAACAGCGACACCATCTTTTGGCACAAGTCGCCGGACGTGGAATCGCTCTGGAACAGCGAATTAGAGCTGACGCAGGAGTTCTATGACGAGATAATCGCGCACCCTGTGCCGATCGATTTGCGCGTTTTTCACGCCCTCAGCAAGTCGCCGTTGGCGATGGACATTTACACCTGGCTCACCTACCGCATGTTCGTCATGGCGGCGACCGGGCAGCGGATCGTGCGCGTGCCGTGGCTCGGCCTGAAAGCCCAGCTCGGGACGAACATCGCCGACACCCCGGAAGGTGCCCGGCTGTTCAAGAGCCGCTTCAAGCAGCGGCTCAGGGAGGTGCTGCTGTTCTACCCCGAGGCCTCCGGGCACGTCACCGACGAAGGAACCTACCTCAAGCTGACCCCCTGCAAGCTCCACCTGCCGCCGGCAGACGCACCGCGCCTGTTCCGCTGACCTTAAGCGAAGCGGCCCGGACGGGCCGCCGTCGCGGTAGCCGCTGCGCGCCCGCTCCTCGCGCGGCGGCAAGGCCCCGTCACCTTGACCATCGGACTTCGCCTAGCAACACCAGGACCGCAGGCCAAGAAAAGCGAAGGCCTCGGGGTGAGCCCCGAGGCCTCGCCAGTACCCGGCCGACGGTCGCCAAACAGTCCGGTCGGGGGCTTGGTCGCTGCTTGCTGCACAACCAGCTGGGCCGACTATGCCACCACGGACTCCCGCTTGGCAACACTAGGACCGCGGGCCAGCGCCTCGAGCGCGAACTGGACGGGGTACGGCGCTGGCCGGTGGTCCGCCTCATCGGCCGCAAGGTAGTACCGCATCATGCGCTCGCTGATGCCGATGCGCCGCGCGGCTGCGCGTTGCGACAGCCCGGCCTGTTGCAGCAGCGCCCGGAGGTATTCCGGGCGCGGGTCGTGCTTGCTGGCGTCGGGGGTCATGGCATTACCGGTTCGCAACACTCCGGGAACTCGCGGCGCACAGCGTCGGCGTCCTCCGGGCGCAGGAACAGGCTACCCGTCACGATCAGGTCGCGGCCATCCAATGCCGGTTCGCGGGAGTCGTAGACCACCTCGACAACATTGACCGAGATGATGTCGGCGAAGTAGCCGCCGGGGCGGTGCCGGATGCGCTCGAACCGTTCAACGTAGGGACGGCCACGGATGCGCAGTGCAACAACCTCATCGCTGTTCAGGTAGGCGATGGCTTCGTCGGCAGTCAGAATGGCGGTGTGGGGGTGGATCTCAGAGGTCATGGTTCTCTCCCTGTTTCGCCTCGCCGAGGTGGCTGGCATTTCATGGGCTGCCTGTGCGGCAGCGAACTTAGACTTAAACCAGCCCGGCCAGCTCGGCCAGGCGGTCGCGGGTCACAATTCGGCCGAGGCTATCCAGCCAGTACGGCGCGCCGTTGTACGTGCCCTTGCCGCGAGTGAAGCCCAGGGCCTTGGCGATCTTGTCGGCTTCGCGGACGGTCTTGATGACGTGCATGTCGTTCTCCTCGTTTCGCCGCGCCGGGGTGGCTGGCATGGGCCCAGTATAGGCAATGGTTGCCTATAGTCAACGGGCAGGGATTTACCGTTTAGCTTCCATTCATAAACTACGGGAGGCCGACTTTGGGTTGCACAATCCAAGAGGCGCCAGAGGGGATGCAGGATGCAGCTTGTGCAGAACCCTGTTAGTTCAAGGACTTATGCACGTGTAATCTGATACGCAGGGAGGGCCGTTTCCCCCTGAAAATGCGTGTAATCTGATACGCTCCGACGTGCAATCTGATACGCTCGACGGAGCGGAAATCGAGCGCAAACCATTGACAGCACTAGCCGTTTCAAAAGTTGTCCACAGCCGCCAAGTAGCCTTTTTCAAATAGAAAAATCTTTCAAGTATTGGGCCGCCGATCCTGTGGACAGCTCAGCGCGAGAACGGCAGCGGCAGCAGGCGGCCAAGGCCTCCCAGTTTGAAGACACCAAAAGGGAAAACAGGGCGGAATCGCCCTACTGAATGCGAATTAGCGCTAATTCGCGCAAAGAGACTTATTGACCCAACGGCCAGCCGGTCGATCCGGCCTCGGCGCGGCCACCCTACGCTCCGACATGGCCACGTCGCTGAGCAGCGGCACTCACCCCGCAGACTCTGGTGCCTACCCGCCGCCCTCCTAGGCACAAAACCCGACGAACGGTCGTTTTCGGTGTTGCATTACACGCTTAAAGGTGTATACTAGGACTTATGGAAGGCGCAGTGCCGACCACCGACCCCCGGTTCGCCGGGCATCACTCAAGTAACCGACCACCACGCGGAGGAAATATGCAGGTTCGGGTCATCGTTGGCGCACAAGCGGCTTATGCCTGTATCACCCACGAAAGCGGCACGCTGGACGTGCGGCTGAATCCGGGCCGTTCGGCCAGCAGGAGCATGAAGGAAAGCGCCGCCGAGCTGCGCGAGCAGGCCGCCGAGCTGACGCGCCGTGCTGCGCTCATCGAGCAAGCGGCCGAGCTGGTCCATTAGTCGCCCACCCTGGCCCGGATCACGGCGGCAACCGTCCCGGGCCACTTCAACAACCGCAGGACTCGAAATCATGAACAGCTACGAGAAGAAGCAAGCCGCCCGCCGCGAACGCTACGAAGCATTGGCCGCGAAGGCCGAGCAGCAATCGGCCGCCTTGTACGAGACGGCCCGCCAGATGGCCGACGTTATCCCCTTCGGCCAGCCCATCCTAATCGGCCACCACTCGGAAGGCCGCGATCGGCGCTATCGCGCTAGGATTCATGACACCTTCGGCAAATCCTTTGCCTTGCAAGACAAAGCCAAGCACTACGCGGCCAAGGCCGCCGCAGTAGGAACCGGCGGCATATCGAGCGACGACCCCGACGCTATCGAGAAGCTACGCGCCGAGCTGGCGAAGGTGAACGCCGCGCAAGAGCGGATGAAGGCCGCAAACCGCCTCATTCGGCAGAACAACCGCGACGGCCTCGCAGACCTGGGCTTTAGCCCGGAGGAGATCGAGGAGCTTTGCAAGCCGGACTATTGCGGCCGCGTGGGCTTTGCCAGCTATGCCCTACAGAATAACCGGGCCAATGCTCGCCGTATCGAGCAGCGGATTAAGGAGCTGGAGGCTATGCGCGAACGCCCGGACGTGCAGCACGAAGGCCCCGGGTACACTTACCGCGAGGACACTACGGAAAACCGCGTGATGTTCATTTTCCCCGGCAAGCCGGACGCCGAAACCCGAGACCTGTTGAAGCGCCACGCTTTCAAATGGTCCCCCAGCCGTAATGCTTGGGTGCGGCAGCTCACCAATGCCGGAATCTACGCAGGCAAGCAGGTACGCGCCGCGCTGGATGCCAAGGCATGACCAACCGGGCCGGGCCGTGATGCCCGGCCCTACGCCGGCAAGGCCCGGCTCCCGCGTGACTGACAGGAGGCGAAGCGATGAACGCTGTAACCATCCGCGAGGCGGCCGATACGGCCGCCATCGCCGCCGAACTGGGCCGCTGGCCTCGCGCCGGCGAGATACCGCCGCGCGACCGCATCGGCCCCGAGCTGCTGATGGATGTTCTGCCGCTCGGGCTCGACGCCCGCCAAGCCGTCGTGCGCGCTGCGCTGGCTTCATGGCAAGACCGGCTTTGCCGCGACCTTGAGCGCTATGAGGACATCCGCAAGCGCGGCCTCGATGCCGTCTCGGATCACGATCTGGCCATCGCTTACAGCGGCGATCCGCTCGCCGCCGTGCGCGGATCGCTGCGCCTGAAAGCCAACCACATCAGCTATGACCGGGCCGCCGTGCTGTGGCTGCTGGCCGAGCTGGCCCGCATCGAGGACGCCCTCATGGCCGAACGTCCGCAACTGTCCTTGTTCTGAACGGAGGCTGCCCATGCGCGACGTGCACCACTTGATAACCGACGAGCAGTTCGCCGCGCTGGCCGAGCTGTTGCGCTTGCGTGGCGGAGCGAGCCAAGAAGCGGCGCGCCTGGTACTTGTCGAAGGGCTTGCCCCGTCCGAAGCTGCGAGGCGGGCCGGCACAACCCCGCAGGCAACAAGCAATGCACTAGCCAGTTGCCGACGCGGACTGAAGCTAGCAAGGGCCGCAGCAGGCTAACTTCGGTCCTCGTTTCAGGGGGGGCCGTTGTGGAGAGGCGGGGAGGCGCGTGCTCCCCGATGCCTCATTTCAGGAGCACCACGACCAAGGCCGCGACAGCGGCGAGGGCGGCCACACTGGCCACCGCCGCCGCGATGATCGCGCCCGTCTTTGCCGTCTGCGCGTCGCGGCTATTGTTTTCCGTGGTGCGACTTGCGGCCTGCACGTCCGCGATGCTCTGCCGGAGCTGCGCACCGGCTTCGGTGACGGCAGACGTGACCGCCTGCCGGACCTGATCGCGGACGTAGTTGGCCGCCTCGGTGATGACCTTCCCGGCCGTGTCTTTCGACTGTTCGACCTGCTGTTGCAGGCTGACCGTCAACGCCCGGTTGGCCTCGGCATATTGTTCCGAGGCCAGATCGAGATAGCGGGTCAGGATCAACTCGTTGATCGTGACCGTCACCAAGATCGGATCATCGGGGCCAAGCAGCACGTTGTGCCGTATGGCCACCTCTTTCCGCAGTTCATCAATGGGGATCACGATGCACCCCCTCAGATGACCACGGCGAGCTGTTCAAAGATGCCCTTCTTGACGTTCGACAGCCGGGACTTGGCCATAAGGCCGAAGTCGGGCGACTGCGCAACCTCATCGAACGTCAGTTTGCTATCGAGCATGAGCTGAATGTCCTTGCCGAAGGTGCTGCCGGTCTGGCGCGCGATACGAACAATCCCGCGCACGCGATCCTTGTTCTTCTGGTAGACCTTCATTTCCTCGAACGTCTTGCCCTCGGCTTCAATGTCGCCGAAGAACTCGTTGAGCCAGACGACAATCTGCGTGTTGCCGGGCATTTGCTCGACCAGAGAAGCGAAGCCGGCGAGGGTGTCGCGGATCGCCTGACCGCCCGTGATGACCGTGTGGATCACGACTTGCTTGCCGTGCTCGCTGATCACGTTGATCGCGTCGTTTTCGGCGATGTAGTAGGACAGGGGGATGAAGGACGCCGCGCCGTTGTCGATCACGAAGTGGGTGTCCTGCTCGATGATCTGCTCGATGAGCTGGTCGAAGTTGCGCTCGACCAGCGAACCGCCTTCCATCAGCTCCAGGCGCTGGGTGTCGAACGCCTTGTAGCCGGCGAGGGTCGCGTTCACCGGGTCGGTATCCACGACCGTGACCGGCTCGCCCTTGGCCCGCAGGTATTGGGCGATGAGGGACGAGACGAAGGACTTACCGACACCGCCTTTGCCTTGCAGGGTGAAGTGGACGTTTTTCATAAATGCGTTGCTCCGTTCAGGTTCAGATGAGGTCATCGCGTTCGTTGCCGCTGGTGGCGCTGTGCTGGAAGGGGCCGGGTTTGGCGGGCTTTCCGGCCGGCCGGCTTCCGCCGCTTCCGGGGGTGCTGCCGCCGCCTGCTGGGGCAGGGGCGACGGCGGGGCTTGCTTGGACCGCCGGGGCGCTCGCGGCGCTTGGCCGGGGGCCGAGGGTTTCTTGCTCATGGCTCGGACTCCGAATGTATTTGGCGACGTACCGGGCGAACTGGCTGTAGCTGATCCCCAGCTCGTCCTTGTTGCTTTCGTAGATGCCGAGCAGCGGGTGCCCGGCCTCGACGAGCTTTCGGAAGTCCGCGACGCGAGCTAGAAACGCGACGCGGCCAGCCCCGCGCAACGTCTCCTTTGGTGCTTTCGTCATCGGGTGCTCCTTCTATACGCGATTCGCGCGAATTAGCGCTAGTTCGCGTTACGGACTATAGCACCCTGCGCGAATCAATGCAACCTAGCGCGAATTAGTGCGAAATAGCGCAAAGAGCGGCCCGCTAGGGCGGGCAAAGCTGCCTCACGGCACAGGTTTGCGTAGACTTGCAGTGGAGAGGATGGCAAGATGTGCGTTGTACCGGTACGGGCGTAGCCCGTACCGATCCAACGCCGCCCCTTACTCGCCTGCGGCTCGACGGCATCTTGCTCTGCGAGGCTGACGGTCGCTGCCGCGACAGGGAGGGGCGAGGCACCAAAGGAGAGCTGACGCCGCATGACAGACGACGAGAAAAAGCCGAGCGCCAGAGGCACCCGTCCTCGCCGCGAGCGGATCGAGGTGTGGGTCACGCCGGACGAAAAGGCCGAGCTGGCCGACCGAGCCGCCCAGGGCGGCCTGTCCCTGTCGGCCTACCTGCGCGCCGCCGGCCTGAACCACCCGATCCGGTCGGTGCTCGACCTGCGGGCTGTGGCCGAGCTGGGGAAGGTGAACGGCGACCTCGGCCGCGTCGCCGGCCTGTTGAAGCTCTGGCTGGCCGAGAAGCGCGGGCAGGGTGCCCGGCCGGTGGACGTGGAAGCGATGATGCGCGAGTTCCGGGCGCTGCAAACCGAGCTGCACGCGATCATGGCGAGGGCCGCCAAGTGATCGCCAAAAGGGTTCCGCGCACCAAGGGCACGTCAAGCGCGGCGCGGCTGGTCCGCTACATGGTGGCGGCACAAGGCGGCATCGAGCCGGAGAGCTGGGCGCGGACGGCCGACTACATCCTCGCCACCGGCTCGAAGACCTCGCAGGGCGAGCGCGTGGCCAGCTTTCGCGTGACCAATTGCGGGACAGACGACCCGGCGCATGCCACCACCATCATCGAGGCCACGCAGAAGGCCAACACCCGGTCGAAGGCGGACAAAACCTATCACCTGGTTTTTTCCTTCCCGCCCGGCGAGAACCCGCCTCTCGACGTGCTGCACGCCATCGAGGACGAGCTTTGCGCGGCCATCGGCTACGCCGACCACCAACGTATATCGGCGGTGCACATCGACACCGACCACCTGCACGTGCACGTGGCCATTAACAAGGTGCATCCGACCGGCTTGCAGAACATCGAACCTTACTTCGACAAGCAACGGCTGATGGAGGCCTGCGAACGCCTCGAAATTCAGTACGGCTTGCAGCGCACCAACCACGGCATAGGAGAGCAGCAGAATGAACGACCTGATCGAATCCGACTCGGCCCCGGACAGCAGCCCCACGAGCGAGATAGCCGTTTCCGCCGCCGGGTAGGTGGCCGTGCGGCCGACATGGAGGCGCACAGCGCCGTCGAAAGCCTCACCGGATATGTCGCCCGCGAAGTGGCCCCGGCCATGCGCAAGGCGACGAGCTGGCAGGAGGTGCACACGGCGCTTGCCGAGCACGGCCTAGAAATCAAGCTGCGCGGCGCTGGCCTCGTGATCGGCGATCCCGGCTTGCAGCTCTGGACGAAGGCGAGCGAGTGCGGACGCGACCTTGCCTTTAAGCCGATGACGGATCGGCTCGGCCCGTTCGAGCCGTCGGCCGATCAGAAGCAGCGGCCACGCAAGGCCTACCAACCGCGCCCGACGCAGCCGCACCCGTCCAGCTCTGCGCTGTTCGCCGAGTACCAGCGGCAGCGGCAGGCGAGCATCGCCGCCCGGAAGAAGGGATTGGAGCAGATCAAGCGCGATGCGGCCGCGTACCGCGCCCAGCTCCAAAGCTGGCGCGCGACGCAGCGCATGATGCTCAAGGTCGGCGGCAAGGGCGTTACCCGGCGCGTCATGGCGGTGACGATCCGCCAGCAGGCCGAGGCCGCGAAGGCGCAGCACCGGAAGGCGCTGGACGAGAAGCGGCAACGCCTGTTTGCGGACACCACCATGCCGACGTGGGCCGACTGGCTTGGCCAGCGTGCCCAACAAGGCGATCTTGATGCGCTCGCCATCCTGCGCAGCCGCGAGGAACGCGAGCAGCGCATGCGCGGCGATCTGTTGACCGCCGAGCGCGCCGACCGGGCGAGGAACGTGGTGATGGCGTCCTTGCGTCCGCAGGCGCGCAAAGACGGGGCGCTCGCCTATCGCACCGCCGACGGCGGCATGGTGATCGACCGCAAGACCCACGTGCAGGCGCAGAAGGCCACCGCCGGGGCCGCGCTGGTGGCGCTCACGCTCGCCGCGCGGCGCTTCGAGGGGCAAGCGCTCATCGTGGAAGGCAGCGAGCAGTTCCGGCAGGAGGTCGCGCAGCTCGCCGGTCTCCACGGGGTCAACGTCCGCTTTGCCGATCCGGCAATGGAGCAGGCCCGGCAAGCCGTCGCGGCGACCAAGGCCGAGGCACCAACGAAGCCGGCCGAAACGCCGACGCCTGCGACGCCGATGCCGGACAAAAACCCCGCCGCCGGCGAACCAGGAGACACGTCGAAAGCCCCGGAAAAACAAGGCACTGCGGTCGCGGCGTGGATCGAGAAGCGAAACGCGACGCGGGACAGAGTATCGTCTATAGACTATACTCGGCTTTGGCTTCCGAGCGACGCCGGCCCCGCGATTTACCAAGGCCGCCGCCGCATGGAGGACGGGAGCGAAGTGCTGTTGTTGAAGCGTGGAAATGAAATGCTGGTGAAGCCGTCGGGGCCGCGTGTGGTGGCCAAGGCGAGTAAATGGAAGGTCGGACGTGCCGTCGTTTTGGATGCTCGCGGCCGGTTTCTCGACAACTCTAATTCGGTGGAGCTATGAGCGATAAGAACACGTCGATTGCGAAAGCGCGCCTGCTTGGCGGAATTTTTCTAGGCCTATTCATCGTCGGCTTGAACAGCATCTGCACGCAGTTCGTCGCCTACCGGTTGGCATACCACGCGGCGCTCGGCTCGCCGCTGGCGGGGCAGCTCTACCAGCCGTTCGCGTGGTGGAGCTGGCTGTTCCGCTACTACGACTACGCGCCGCACACCTACAACTATGCCTTCATCATCTTCGCGCTCGGCATTCTGGTCGGCCTCCTGACCTACGTGCTGTGGGTTGGGTTCACGACCCGCAGCTCGCGCAAGCATGCCGACGTGCACGGAACCGCGCACTTCGCCAGCTTTGAGGAAGTGCAGGCGACCGGACTGATCCCGAGCGGCGAGAACAAGGGCAGGGGCGTCTACTGCGGAGCCTACGACGACCCGAAAAGTGGGCGGACGCACTACCTGCGGCACGACGGCCCGGAACACGTCTGCGCCCTCGCGCCGACCCGCTCCGGCAAGGGCGTCGGCCTTGTCGTGCCGACCCTGTTGAGCTGGCCGCACAGCGTTTTCGTGCTGGACCGCAAGGGCGAGAACTACGCGATGACGGCAGGCTGGCGGAAGAAGCACGCCAACAACGTTATCCTGCGCTTCGACCCGGCGGAACCGGGGGTAGGGTGTTCTTGGAACCCGCTCGCCGAAATCCGCCACCGCACCCGCTATCAGGTCAGCGACACGCAAAACGTCGCGCTGATGGTTGTCGATCAGGACGGCAAGGGCATCGCGGGCGACCACTTCCGCACGGCCGCCTATGAGCTGCTAGTCGGCCTGATCCTGCACGCGCTTTACAAGGGCGACACCGTAGGCCGTGCGCCGTGCCTGCAAGACTGTGCGCACATGCTTACCGGCGTCGGTGAATTCGCCGCGCCTGATACTGAAAACGACCTCGCCGAGAACGAGGAAGGCGACCCGAAAGCATTGTCCGGGCTGTTCGAGGAAATGCGCGATGTTGCGCTCGACACCACCGACGCGGCCGCCCGCGAAGCCAAGCTCGTTATCAGCGGCGTCGGGCGTCGAATGCTGGGCACCCCGGCCCGCGAGCTGGGCAGCATCATTTCCACGGCCAACAACGCCCTGTCGCTCTACCGCGACCCCATCGTGGGCGAAAACACGTCGCGCAGCGACTTCACCGTGGCCGACCTGATGGATCACGACCGGCCCGTGTCGCTGTACTTCATCACCACCCCGCGCAACGCGGATCGCATGATCCCGCTCGCCCGCCTGCTGCTGACGCAGATCGTGCTTTCGCTGGCCGACCGCATGGAGTTCGACCACGGCCGATCCAAGACCGTGCACAAGCACCGCCTGCTGCTGTTGCTCGATGAGTTCCCGACCCTCGGCAAGCTGGAAGTGTTTGAAAGCGCGCTCGCGTACATCGCCGGTTATGGCATGAAGGCCTACCTCATTTGTCAGGACGTGCAGCAGCTCTACAAGGCCTACTCGAACTACGAGAGCATCATTTCCAACTGCCACGTGCGCGTCGCCTATGCGCCCAACAAGGTCGAAACCGCCGAGTGGATGAGCAAGATGACGGGCGTTACCACCGTCGTCAAAGAGCAGGTTTCCACGTCCGGCAAGCGCTTCGGCATGGTGCTCGAACAGGTGTCGCGTAGCTATCAGGAGATACAGCGCCCGCTGATGACGGCCGATGAAATCATGCGCCTGCCCGGCCCGAAGAAGGACGCCAAGGGCGACATTCTCGAACCGGGCGAAATGCTGGTGTTCGTCGCTGGGCACCCGGTGATCCGAGGGCGTCAGATTCTCTACTTCCTCGACCCGGTGTTCTCGAAGCGCTCGAAGATTCCGCCGCCGCCGACTGACGTGGTGCGCGTTCAGGCGGGGCAGCAGGGCGGCACGTCGCCGACAGGCGACGATGCCGGTAACGACACCCCGGCCAGCTTCGTCGTGTCATGAACCGCCGCCGTTTCGGGTTGATCGGCTGGGGCGTTGCCGTCGCCGTAGCCGCCACCCTCACGCTCGCGCACACGACGGGGCTGCGGGTGAACCTCACCCCCTCAGCCCCCGCCGGCCTGTGGCACGTCCGGCAGATCGACGCGGCCGCGCTCGAGCGCGGCACGCTGGTCGAAGTCTGCCCCCCGGCCGCGCCCATCGTTGTCGCCATGCGCGAACGCGGCTACCTGCCGCAAGGCTGGCTCGGCCGCTGCGAGCCTGCGGGCGTGGCCGCGCTGTTGAAGCCCGTCGCGGCCGTGCCCGGCGACCGGGTGACCTTGCGTCAGGGCAAGCCGGCGAAGGTCAACGGCGTGGAGCTGGCCAACACCAAGGCCGAGCAGGGCATCCCGGCGTGGCCAGACGGCGAGTACGTCGTGCAGCCGGGCCAGGTCTGGCTGTTTTCCAGCTATTCCGCTGGGAGCTTCGACAGCCGCTATTTCGGCCCCGTGCCGGTGACGAACGTGCGCGGCGAGGCCTCGCCCATCCTGATCCGTGGCGACACCGCCACCATGACCATCGGAGTGGCCAAGCCATGATCGGCCTTGAGTTCATGCTGTTGTGCGCGCCCAACGTGGCCCCGCAGACCATCGAGCAGATCATCCAAGTCGAGAGCCGAGGCGACCCGCTGGCGATCAACGTCAACGGCGCACGGCTCGAACGCAAGCCGACCGACGCGGCCGACGCGGCGAAGATCGCACGGGACTACATCGCCAAGGGCTATTCCGTTGACCTCGGGCTGATGCAGGTCAACAGCCGGAACCTGCCCAGCCTCGGTTACCGCGTCGAAGACATGTTCGAGCCGTGCAAGAACATCGCGGCCGGGGCGCGCGTCCTGACCGCCTTCTACGTGTCCGCCCGGCCGAAGTACCCCGACGAGCAGAGCGCCCTACGGGCGGCCCTGTCGGCCTACAACACCGGCAACTTCGAGCGGGGTTTCACCAACGGTTACTTGGCCAAGTTCGGCATCCGATCCGGCCAATCCCTCGCGGTCGCCACCGTGCCCGCGCTCAACCCCTACACGGCAGAAACCGCCGTGTTTGTCCGTCAACTGCAACACCAGAAGGAGAAAGCCATGAGCACCACCGTAGAGCAGTCCGCGCAGACCTCGGCCGTGCGCTCCGACCCGGTTATCAGCAGGGCAGAGCAGGACACCGACGCGCCCGGCGTGCAGGTCGAATACACCGCCGAGGCCGCCGAGGCCAATGGCGCTTTCGAGGAAACCGCCATGAGCGAAGGCGAGGCGTGGACGTCCAATGCCGACTTGGCTGCGGACGATCCGCACGGCACCGCCATCGTCGTCGGCGGCAAGGCTGTCCGACAGGCCTCCCGGCCGGAGGGTGAATAACCATGAGGAAGGAATACGCCGAAGAAGTCGCGTCGCGGATCATTGAGCAGCTACAGCAGGGCACCGCGCCGTGGCAAAAACCGTGGAAGCCCGGCGAGCTGCGTCTGCCCTACAACCCGACCACCGGGAAGGAATACCGGGGTATGAACAGCCTGTGGCTGCACATGCAGGGCTACAGTGATCCGCGCTGGATGACCTACAACCAAGCCGCCGCCGCCGGCGCGCAGGTGCGCAAAGGCTCGAAGGGCACGAAGATCGTCTATTGGAAGTTCACCGAGGAACAGAAGCAGACCGACGAGCAGGGCCGCCCGGTGCTGGACGAGAACGGCAAGCAAAAGACCGTCACCGTCCAACTCGAACGGCCACGCGCCTTCACCGCCGTCGTGTTCAATGCCGAGCAGATCGAAGGCCTGCCGCCGCTGGAAGCGAAGCAGACCACCACGGAACCGGAGCGGAGCGCCCGCGCCGAGGCGATCCTGTCCAACTCCGGCGCGAAGATCGAGCACGTGCCCGGCGACCGCGCCTATTACCAGCCGGCGACCGACAAGATCGTGCTGCCGGAGCGGTCGCAGTTCCACACCGCTGACGGCTACTACGCGACCGCTCTGCACGAGCTGGCGCACTGGACCGGGCACCCCGACCGGATGAACCGCGACCTCGCGCACCCGTTCGGCTCCGAGGGCTACGCCCGCGAAGAACTGCGGGCGGAAATCGCATCGCTGATGCTCGGCGAACGGCTGGAAATCGGTCACGATCCGAGCCACCACGCCGCCTATGTCGGGAGCTGGATCAAGGCCCTGCAGGAAGACCCGCGCGAGATTTTCCGGGCCGCCGCCGACGCCGAGAAGATCGCCAGCTACATCATGGCCTTCGAACAAGAGAAGCAGGTCGAGCAGGCGGCCGAGCGGCAGGCCGGCGCGCCCGCGCTCGTCCTGCACCACGCCCCGGAGGTTTCCGCTATGGCAGCACCCGCACAGGGCCGGACCTATCTGGCCGTTCCGTTCAAGGAAAAGGACGAGGCCAAGGCCCTCGGCGCGAAGTGGGATAAGCAGGCAAAAGCATGGTACGCGCCGGAAGGCACTGACCTCGCGCAGTCCGGCCTTGCCCGGTGGCGCGTGGATGCGGCGAACGTCGTGACCAAGCCCACGCCGAAAAGCCCCGAGCAGCAATTCGCCGAGGCATTGAAGGAAGCCGGCTTGCAGATCGAAGGCCTGCCGATCATGGACGGCAAGCTGCACCGCGTGCCCGTCGTCGGCGACAAGGGCAACGAAACGAGCGGCGCTTATGCCGGCCACTTGACCGGCCGCATGCCCGGCGGCTACATCCAGAACTTCAAGACCGGCGAAATCATCCACTGGAAAGCCGAGGGCACCGTCGAGCAGGTCACGCCGGAAGAACGCGCCCGGCTCGCCGCAGAGGCCGCACAGCAACGCGAACAGCGGGAGGCCGAGCGCCAGGCACAGCAGGAGCAGACGGCAGCAGCAGCGGCCGCGTTGTGGGCGGATGCCCCGGCCGCGACCGCCGACAACGCCTATTGCAAGGCCAAGGGCATCGACAACCCCGGCGAGCTGGGCTTGCGCGTCGTGCCCGACGCTGTTTCGCCCGCCCTTGCCGCGCATGGCATCAAGATCGCCAAGACGGCCAAGGAAGCGAAGGAGCTGCGCGAGGCCGACCCGAACAATCGGGTTTTCAAGGCGGGCGATTTGCTGATCCCCGGCTATGACATCGACGGCAAGCTTTGGACGTTGCAGAGCGTCAACCCGTACTTCAAGAGCTTCATGAAGGGCGGGCGCAAGCACGGCCTGTTCACCGTAGCCGGGGCCGCTGATGCACAGAAGGCGCTCGACGCGGACCCGGCTTCCCCTTTGGTGCTGGCCGAAGGCTACGCCACGGCGCACACCGTGGCGCAGGCCACGGGCAAGCCGGTCATCGTCGCGTTCGACAGCGGCAACCTCGATGCCGTCGCGCGCGAGCTGCGGGAGCGCTACCCGTCGCGTCCCATGTTCATCGCGGCGGACAACGACCACAACGCCACCAAGGAGATCGGGCCGGACGGCAAGCCGCGCCCGAATGTCGGTTTGGAGAAGGCGAAGGAGGCGGCCGAGAAGTACGGCGCGGGTGTCGTTGCCCCGCAGTTCAAGGATGGCGAGAAGGGTTCGGACTGGAACGACTACGCGGCCAACCGGGGGCAGGACGAAATGCGCCGACACTTCGCCGAGCAGATGGCGGCCGCCCGCGTCGAGGCCACCATCACGGCCGAGCGGCTGGTGACGCTCGCGCGCACCCGCGAAATGGAGGCCCGCAACGATCCCGGCACGAGCGCCGATGATCGTGTGTGGGCCAAGGAGCAGCGCAAGGCGGCGGAAATGCTCGCCTCGGCGACGGCCGCCGTCGGCGAAGTCCGCGCGAAGACGGCCGACGGCAAGGACACCCGCGCCCCGGCCGCCGTCAAGGCGAGCGTCACGCGCAGCACCAATGCGATGAAGGACAAGGTGAAGGAGGAACGGCAGCAGGTGTTGAACAAGCCTGCCGAGACGGTCGCCGACGCCGAGCGCGAGAAGCAAAAGGGCGTGTCCACCACGCCATCGAAACGACCGGCCAAGCCGCGCGCACGCGGTGTTGACGCCGGCCTGTAAGACCTGCGGGCGGCCGGGCAACCGGCCGCCCCTCTGCCTATAGGAGCTACCCCATGACCACGTTGGTAATCGTGGAATCGCCCGGCAAGGTGAAGAAGATCAGCGCCGTGCTGGGCAACGGCTATCGCGTCATGGCCAGCATTGGCCACGTCCGCGACCTGCCCAAGAAGGAAATCGGCATCGAGCCGCCGAATTTCGCGTTGCACTACGAGGCGACCGAGCGCGGGCGGGAAGTGCTGGCCAAGCTCAAGGCCGCCGTGGCCAGCGCCGACCGCGTGCTGTTGGCCACCGACCCCGACCGCGAGGGCGAGGCCATCGCGTGGCATCTCGCCGATGCGTTGAAGCTCAAGAACCCGGAGCGCGTGACGTTCACGGCGATCACCGACGAGCAGATCAAGGCGGCCATCGCCGCGCCGCGCCGCATCGACCTGAACCGCGTGCGGGCGCAGGAAGCGCGCCGCGCGCTCGACCGGATCGTGGGTTACCGCGTCAGCCCAGCCCTGTCCGCCCGCGCCGGGCAACCGCTGTCGGCCGGTCGCGTACAGTCACCGGCCGTGCGGTTGATCGTGGACCGCGAGCGCGAAATCGCCGCGTTCAAGGTCACGGAGCACTACGGCGCAGAGCTGCTTTTCGACAACGCCGACGGCACGAGCTGGAAAGCGGTTTGGGACACCAAGCCGCATCTGGCCGAAGGCGAAAGCTACCTGCTGGACGACACTCTCGCGCAGCGCGTCGCGGCCGTCCGGGCCGTCACGGTGGAGCAGTTCGAGGATGGACCGAAGGGCAGGGCACCGGCCGCGCCGTTCACCACCTCGACGCTGCAACAGGCGGCAGGCCGGCGGCTCAAGTTCAACGAAAAGAAGACGATGGAGCTGGCGCAAAAGCTCTACGAAGCCGGCCACATCACCTATCACCGGACGGACGCCCCGAACCTCGACCCTGCCGGCGAAGCCGACATTGCCGCCTACGCGCAGGCCGCAGGCCTGCCGCTCGCCGACAAGCGGCGGCGCTGGAAAGCGAAGGAGGGCGCGCAGGAGGGCCATGAAGCGATCCGGCCCACCCACGCATATCAGCTCGAAGCCGGCGACGACGACGATCAGCGGGCGCTCTACCGGCTCATCTGGCAACGCGCCGTCGCGTCGCAGCTCGCCGATGCGATCTATGCAGTGCGCAGCGCCACGCTGGCGGGCGACGCCGACGGTACGCGGGTCACCTTCACGGCAACGGGCCGGACGCTGACCGATCCGGGTTGGATGGCCGTCTATGCCGACGACAGCGAGGACGAGGACAGCAAGGACGGCGACGATGGTGCAAAGAACCCGGTGCCGGCGCTCACCGTTGGAGAGTCGAAGACCGCGACCAGCGGCCGCGTGCTGACGAAGAAGACCAAGCCGCCGAGCCGGATCAAGCGCACCGACTTGGGGCCGGTGCTGGAAAAGCTCGGCATCGGGCGGCCGAGCACCTACGCGGCCATCATCGACAACATCCTCACGCGCGGTTACGTCGCCGAGGATGCGAAGGGCTACCTGCGGCCGCTGCCGCTCGGCGAAACGATCCGCGACGCGCTTGTGGGCAGGTTCGCGTTCGCTGACTTGGACTACACCCGCAACCTCGAAGAACAGCTCGACCAGATCGCAGAAGGGCAGAGCGATTACGTGTCCGTCGTGTCCGGCGCATGGAGCGCGCTCGATAAGGAGCTGGGCGCGTTGGAGACGGCCAGCATCGCGGCCGCTCATCCATGCCCGGACTGCGGGAAGCCGATGCGCCGCCGCAAGGGCGATTACGGCTTCTGGTGGGGTTGCACCGGCTACCCCGAATGCAAGACGACGCTGCCCGACGTGAAGGGCAAGCCGGGCGAGCGCAAAGCGCCACCGCCGCCGACCGGCTTTGACTGCCCGAAATGCGGCAAGCCGCTCGCGCGCCGGCAGGGCGTCAGCAAGCCGAAGAAGAAGGGCATGAAGGGCCGACCCTACGACTTCTACGGCTGCACCGGCTACCCGAAGTGCGACGGCACCTATCAGACCGGGCCGGACGGAAAACCGGTGTTTGAAGCGGCGGCCGCCGCCGAGTAGACGCCCGCGCTATAGTCTGTAGACTATACGAGGCACCACGCCAGCCCGCCGTTCAGCGGGTTCAACCACGGGAGAACCGCATGAAGTAAAAGACCCAACCGCGTCACGTTGCCGGCGTTGCCGGCGTCGTCGCTTGCCTGCTGCGCTCGCCTTCGCTCCGCGCAAGGCGGCGGGCGTCACCGCCTGACTGTCACGGCGGCCCTGCGGGGCCACCTCACACCAATGGAAAGGAGAACCGTATGAACGTACTGATTTTCGCCGGCCGGCTCGCCGCGACCCCCGAGCTGAAGCAGCACGGCGAGACGAAGGTGACCCGCTTTCGTCTGATCCGCAACGAGTACGCCGGCAAGGACGAGAGCGGCGAGCGCCGCGAGCGACAAGTCAGCGTCCCGTTCGCGGCGTTCGGCAAGAAGGCCGAGCTGATCGCCAACAACACAATGGTCGGCGACCAGCTCATCGTCCACGCCTCGATCAGCAATAACAACTACACCGACAGCAACAACGTCGAGCGCTACGACTACAACTTTGAGGTCGAGCAGGTCGAGTTCGGAGCGCCCGGGCAAGAGAAGCGCAAGAAGCTCGCCGGCGCAGCGGAGAAGCAGGGATGAGCTGTGTCGAGAACATGACGGACGCCGACACCAACCGGCAGCCGAGATTCGTAAGGCGATCAGGCAAAGGTTGCGAAAGCAGGCCGCATAACGCCACCCGTTTATGGGGACTATGGCTTCGGCACCAGAAGGGCGGGAGGAATCCCGCCCTTTTTCATAGCATCCCTCTAACGCGGACTTTGGAGCCGTACCGCCGATGAATAGCATCTTCCTGTTGTGTGGAGGATGCGGCTTCAAGCTCCGACCAAAATTCCGATCCCGCTTCCTCTTGCGGCTCAAGGTAGACAAATAGCCGGTGTTTCCGACCTTCCCGACGAAATCGCTCGAACAATTCAAGTTCGCCCGGTTCAAGAGTCGCAAAAACCCGATGGTTTAGCGCCTCAACTTCCAGAATGTCAGACGCCAGTTCTTCACGATCAATCATCAGCCGTTTCCTCTTATTCGACGGGATACTACCCGCTTCGGGACTGTCCGGCGAACGGTCGTTTAGCGGACATTCCGCATTTGTCCGTTTTCCTAGCTATTGCAATGAGAAAGCGGACAGAGTAGAATAACGGACAGAAAGCGGACACATCGGAGGCGTTATGTCGGAATCGAAGGAATCGAAGTGGATCGAGCATTACCGGGTCGGAGCGTGGACGGTCGGCGAAGTAGTCGAGCCGATCCGGCGCGCTATCGCGCTGGCCGAAGCGAAATTGTCGCGGGAGGCCCAGGCATGAAAGGCGTAACGTGGAAGCGGGCCGACGCTTTGCAGGCGGGCGACCTGATCGTGACGAGCGTTCCCGGCCATGCGGCTTTCGTGGACCGCGTTTGCGAGGTGCGCTTTGCCCGCGACGGCAAGGTGCATGTTGATCTCAACCACTGGACCGCAACAACGATCTACCCCGAGGCCGAACAGGTGCGGGTGATGGACGAGGAAATGACCAAGCAGGGTTTCCCGGCCTCGCAACGCGGCCCGGCCAAGTAGGAGGTGCGCTTTGCGTGATCCAGCGGACGAAGGCCGCACCCATGAAATGACCTTGCCCGGCGGATCGGGCGCGCGGATCGGCTACGCCCGCGTGTCCACGCCGGAGCAGGACATGAGCTTGCAGATCGACGCGCTAGAGCGCGCCGGTTGCTCCCGCATCTTTCAGGACGTGGCGAGCGGTGCGAAGGCCGAGCGCAAGGGGCTGGACGAGGCGTTGGCCTACCTGCGCCCCGGTGACACGCTTGTGGTGTGGAAGATCGACCGGCTAGGCCGGTCGCTCGCGCATCTTGTCGGCGTGGTGGAGGACTTGCGCAGCCGAGGAATCGGCTTTCGGTCGCTCACCGATCCGGGCATGGACACCACCACGGCCAGCGGCGCGCTGATTTTCCATATCTTCGGCGCGCTGGCCGCGTTCGAGCGCGAGCTAATCCGCGAGCGCACCAAGGCCGGTTTAGCCGTGGCGGCCGCGCGCGGCCGACGCGGCGGCCGAAGGCCAGTTGTCACCGCTGCCGTGCTGAAACGGGCAAAGGCCCTGATGCACGACAAGGGGTTGACGGTGCGCGAGGCGGCGGGCGCGCTCAAGATAGGAAAGACCGCCCTTTATGATGCGCTCCGAGCCGATGAGATCGAGCGGCAGAAGAAGGCGGCCAAGACTCGGTAAGCCCTTCTGCGCTGCCTGTAGCGGCTACGGGAGCGCGTTAGGCGGTTCCGGGCGTAACATTGGCGGCAAGCCCCGTTTGCGGGCCGTACTGCCGTCAGGATCGCACCGCGCGCCCTCGCAACGCCGGAGGCGTCCGCCGCGATGCTCCGGCCCAAGGGGTGCCAGGGCGCTTTGCCGTTGTGCAACGTGATCGCCATACGGCCCAACTTACAAACGGAGGTGCCACCATGTTCAACATCGCCCTTTCCCGCCTGCTGAACGCCGCCTATGGCCCTACTCGCCGCCTCGCAAGTGTCGGCGCATGGGTTTTCGGCTTCTATGGCTGCTTGATCCTCGCAATGGCAATAGCCGCCGGGCAGGTCGCCGAGAGCTTCCCGGTCTACGGCAAGCCGCTGGCCCTCGCGGTCGCGCTCATCGCCTTGCGCCGGTTCTATACCGGCGGCCTTCGCCGCCTCGCCCGGCGGCACTGATCGCGGGGCACGAAAAAAGGGCCAGTCGCCCGGCCCTAAGGTTGCGAAAGCAGGCCGCATAACGCCACCCGTTTATGGGGGGGCGTTCCCTTCGGGCCGGGCTTGCCGTGCTGCGCACCAAGCCGCCAAGGGCGGCTTGGCCCCGCCGGGCGGCATCCCTAACGCCTCCGCGCCTACGGCGCTGCGCGCTCCGCTTGCCCGGCCTTCTCCCTTTGGTGCCACGGCCTGCACCTGGTCGAGCACTCCCGTCTGGCCGTGGTCGCCCTATGGCTACCAGGTTGCCACGGGGCGGCGTGCCGCAACGCCTTCGGCGTCCTCCACTGCGTTCCGGCCCTGCGGGTGCGGCCCGCCTTTCCCCCGTGGCTGCCCTTCGCCGTCGGCCGACACGGCCAAGCACAACGGGAGAAAGCCCATGAACAGCGGTCATGGCACCAAAAGGGAAGGTTTCCACCACTGCAACCACGGGAGCATCAACATGAGCGGCATCCTCACCAGAATCACCTTTGCGTTTGCAGTCATCTGGACGGCTGGCGCTGCTGTTGACTCTGCGGCGGCAGAAAAAGTTAAGTGGAAGCGGGATTTCATCGCCGAATACACAAGCGACCACGGCGAGAGCTTGCCAGAATTTCTAAAGCGGGTTGGGATCGCACTTCATGAGTTCACTAGAAGCACCGGATGGGAAGGCTGCGGCGCAATAGGAAAGAGAGGCGATTACTACTCAGTCCGTTTGTACTCGGACCACGTTCCGCATGGCTGTGCAGTGTATCCCAGTGAACTGGCTGATGGATTTGAGTTCAGCGGGGAAACTATTCATAGCCACCCGTGGCAACAGGTTCTTGTGATGACGCCAGCGGCGCGGGCATGGAGTGAATTCTACAAGGACGGTAACGCAAGCGCACTAACGATCCGCAATGATGGCGCCAATGGCTTCAGTAAGCTGGATCGAAAGAATGGCGGGTGGTTGATTGCACGACGGCAGTTAATGCGTCTTGAAGGGGGGAAAACCGTCAATTACGGGTACCTGCCGACAAGCAAGTAGATGATGGAAATTGGAAGGGCGGCCAACGAACTGGCCGCCCTTCATTTTGCAGCGCAAATTACTGACAGACTGCGACTATTCCGCCAACCATACCTTCAAAAAGCAATCGGCCGGACGCGCAGTAGCTAGAGGGGACATTAATGATTGCCTTCTCATTATATGGCTCCCTCACGATCCACGTGTTTACAGACCAATTACCTGCACCGAGCCAATAGTTGGCGTTGAATGTCAGCGTGCAGTACGGATCATAACTCGCATCGCCACTGTTGCAGAATGTGCTCCAGTCGTAGCTTGTACCAGGGGCGGGGCCGGTAGCGGTGAACGTCACCGACGCGGTGCCCTGCGCCGTCCCGGCCTTGGCCGTCACCGTGGCGGTGCCGGCAGTGGTCGAGCTGGTCAGCGTCGAGGTGGCGACACCGCTGGCGTTGGTGGTGCTGGAGGCCACGACCGTGCCGGCCGAAGTCGTCCAGGTCACCACCGTGCCCGGCACCAGGTTGCCGTAAGCATCCCTGACCGTAGCGGTCAGCGCGCTGGTGCTGCTGCCGTTGGCCGGGATCGAGGTCGGGTTCGCCGACACCGACACACTGGCCGCCGGGCCGACCGTGAACGTCACCGACGCGGTGCCCTGCGCCGTCCCGGCCTTGGCCGTCACCGTGGCGGTGCCGGCAGTGGTCGAGCTGGTCAGCGTGGCGGTGGCCACGCCGCTGGCGTCGGTGGTGCTGGCGGCGGTGATGCTGCCGGCGCTGGTGGTCCAGGTGACCGTTGCCCCGGGCACCGGGTTGCCGCTGGCGTCCTTCACCGTAGCGGTCAGCGCGCTGGTGCTGCTGCCGTTGGCAACAATGCTGGTCGGGTTGGCCACGACCGACACGCTGGCCGCGTCGCCGGCCACGAAGGCCACATCCGCGCTGCCTTCGGCCGCGCCGACCTTGGCGCTCACCGTGGCCGTGCCGGCAGTGGTCGAGCTGGTCAGCGTGGCGGTGGCCACGCCGCTGGCGTCGGTGGTGCTGGCGGCGGTGATGCTGCCGGCGCTGGTGGTCCAGGTGACCGTTGCCCCGGGCACCGGGTTGCCGCTGGCGTCCTTCACCGTAGCGGTCAGCGCGCTGGTGCTGCTGCCGTTGGCAACAATGCTGGTCGGGTTGGCCACGACCGACACGCTGGCCGCGTCGCCGGCCACGAAGGCCACATCCGC
>ERZ777003.1456-NODE-1456-length-35366-cov-51.631191_pt1 | contig 35366 bp, 27 predicted proteins | sample MGYA00374956_ERZ777003 | MGnify/ENA primary metagenome ERZ777003 (study PRJEB29302, sample SAMN06268252) | bioreactor metagenome | isolation source: Joint BioEnergy Institute, California, USA | place: USA:Joint BioEnergy Institute, California, USA | collected... | reverse complement strand
ACGACGGGTCATCGGACCGCACGGCCGAGGCGGCCGCCGCGGCGGGCGCGCGGGTCGTGCGGCTGGAGGGCTCGGATGGGAACCCGGCGGCCGCGCGGAACCGGGCGGCGGAGGTCTCGACGGGCGATCCGCTGGTTTTCCTCGACGCGGACTGCATGCCGGCCCCGGGCTGGCTGGACGCGATCCTGGAGGCCCATGACCGGGGCGCCACGATCGTCGGTGGCGCGCTCGGCATGCCGCCGGGGCTCCCGGCGACCGCTCGTTGCGATTACTACTGCGGCTGGTATCTCGTCCACTCCGGCAGGCCCGCCGGGTACGTGCCCCATCACCCGCCGCCGAACCTGAGCGTTCGACGGGACGCGTTCTTTTCCACGTCCCGTTTCACCGAGCGGCAGCCGTTCTCGTACACGAACGAGGAGCGCCACTGGCAGGCGGAGCTGCGACGCGCGGGGCACCGGATCTGGTTCGAGCCCAACGCCGTCGCTTACCACGAGAACCGGCCCGGCTTCCTGAACCTGCTGCGCCGGAACTACCGCTGGGCGTACACGGCGATCGAGGCCAAGTCGGTGACCGGCACGGCGCGCCTCGCGTGGCTCTACCGGTTCCCGCTCCTCACGATCGCCGCAAGCTTCCCTCTGGCGATCGCCCACGCATTCTATATCCTCGGATGCTGGGCTCGGGCCGGGGTCTGGGAACCGGTGCTCATGGCGCCGGCGATCCTCGCGTCCCGGTTCGCCTATGCCGCGGGCATGGCCGTGGGCGGGCTACGCTGGCTGCGCAGCCGCGGTCGTCCTTCGCTGGAGTACAGACCGCAGTGGGAGTGAAGAGCCCGGACGTTCACGTACCGTTGACTCCGTTTTCATCCCGCATGGAAGGGTCGACCCACTCCGCGAGCCCCGGGGTTACGGTGCTGCTACCCGTGTACAACGGAGAGGCTTATCTCCGGGAAGCGGTCGACAGCGTCTTGCGCCAGACCTATCCGGATTTCGAGCTCCTGGTGATCGACGACGGCTCCACGGACGGCACGCCGGACATCTTGCGGAGCTACGAGGATCCGAGACTGCGTGTCGTCCGCAATGAGGTGAATCAGGGGCTCGCGCGGACGCTGAACCGAGGACTTCAGCTGGCCCGGGGCGAGTACGTCGCGAGGCAGGACGCCGACGATGTTTGGGAGCCCGAACTGCTGGCCGTCCAGGTGGCATTCCTCGATCGGAACCCGGACATCGCCATGGTCGGCTGCGCCTTCCGGGAAATCGACCAACACGGTACACCGGGGCGCACCCGGACTCTGCCTTGCTCGCCGGACGAAATCCACTGGGATCTACACTTTCACAACACGTTCATCCACAGCGGGGTCACGATCCGGCGCGAGGTGCTGCTCAGGGCTGGTGGTTACAACGAGAATTGTGCGTACGGCGAGGACTACGAGCTCTGGTTGCGCCTGGCGCGCACCCATCGCCTCGCCAACCTCAAGACCGTTCTCGCGCGGGTTCGAACCACATCCACCGGCATGAGGGCGACACACCCGGACCGTGAACGTGTGCCCCGTGAGTTGTCCTGTCGCGCGATCGCGGGGCTGGCCGGGTGGCAGGATAACGATCCCGGCAGCCACGAGCGTATCCTGCGCATGTGGGCGCTCTACGTCGTTCGGGCCAGGCCGCTCACGCCAGCCGAGGCCAGCCGGGCCGCTTCCGATGTGATGGCTCTCCACGACCGCTATTGTGCACTCCAGGGGATCTCCGGCGCTCGGAAGGCGCTGCTGCGCTACCGCCTGCGACGACGGCTCGGCCGTCACCTGATCGAGCAGGCTGTGGCCGCCCAACGCCGCCGGGAACCGGGCAATGCGCGTCGGCTCCTCTGGAGCGCACTCCGTATTCGGCCCTGGCTCGTCGTCATGCCACAACGGGCCCCGACGATCGCGGCAATTCTTGCCGGCCGCTGACCCATGGAACGCGACGCTCCTCGGGCCTCTGATCGTTCCATTCCCCAAGGGCGGGCGATAACCCCGAGCCGTCGCTCGCCTCGAGTCCTCGCGTTCAGGTTCGCCTGCACCGCCGGCATGTCCATGGGAGGGATCCGCTGGCTGCGCAACCGAAGGAGTCCTTCACCGGAGTACAGACCACCGTGGGAGTAAGGATCTCGGCATCGGCCGCTGCGGATCGTTCGCGCGCGCAAAGCCAGGGGGAGCCCGGCATCACTTACATTCGTCCCTCGCGCGGTTGGCGCGCCCTCGACCTCCGTGAGCTCTGGCGCTACAGGGAGCTGCTGTACTTCCTGGTCTGGCGCGACGTCAAGGTCCGCTACAAGCAGACGGTGCTGGGCGCGAGCTGGGCCATCATCCAGCCCTTCTTCACCATGGTCGTCTTCAGCCTCTTCTTCGGACGGCTCGCGGGCGTGCCGTCCGACGGAGTGCCGTACCCCATCTTCAGCTACGCCGCACTGGTGCCGTGGACCTTCTTCGCGACCGGCCTCACCCACTCGGCGAACAGTGTGGTCGGCAGTCAGCAGCTCTTGACGAAGGTCTATTTCCCCCGGCTCGCGATTCCCCTGGCCACCGTGCTCGCCGGCATGGTCGATTTCGCGCTGGCCTTCGCCGTCCTGCTCGGGATGATGCTCTACTACGGCATCCTGCCCACCGCGAACGTGGTCTGGCTCGTGCCGCTGGTCGTACTCTCGCTGATCACGGCTCTCGGCGTCGGGCTCTGGTTCGCCGCGCTCAACGTACTGTACCGCGACGTCCGCTATGTCGTGCCCTTCCTGGTGCAGGTCTGGCTCTTCGCGACGCCCGTCGCCTACGGGGCATCGCTGCTCGACAATCTGGACGTGCACTGGCGGGTGCTCTATTCGCTGAACCCGATGGTAGGCGTGGTCGAGGGCTTCCGCTGGGCGCTGCTCGGTACGGACACGGCGCCGGGTCCCATGGTTCTCGTGTCGTCGCTCGCCGCGGTGCTGATCCTGGTGGGCGGGGCGTTCTATTTCCGGCGCATGGAGCGGATCTTCGCCGATGTGGTGTGAGAGCCATGAGTGAGATCGTGATCCGCGCCGAGGGCCTGGGGAAGCAATACAGAATCGGCGAGGCGCAGGCCCGGAACGACACGTTGCGCGACGCCCTGGCCGCGTCCGTCGGCCGGGCATGGCGGGGCCTGCGTCGCCTGAGCCGTCCGTCCAGGCGCGAACGTTTCTGGGCGCTGCGCGATGTCTCCTTCGAGCTCGCCCGGGGCGAGGTCCTGGGCATCATTGGTCACAACGGCGCAGGGAAGAGCACGCTGCTCAAGATCCTGTCGCGGATCACCGAACCCACCAGCGGCGAAGTCATGATCCGGGGGCGAGTCGGCTCGCTCCTGGAGGTCGGCACCGGCTTCCATTCCGAGCTCACCGGGCGGGAGAACATCTATCTGAACGGCGCGATCCTCGGCATGACGCGGGCGGAGATCGACCGCAAGTTCGACGAGATCGTCGCCTTTGCCGGGATCGATCGCTTTGTCGACACCCCGGTCAAGCACTACTCCAGCGGCATGTACCTGCGCCTCGGCTTCTCGGTGGCCGCTCACCTGGAGCCGGAGATCCTGCTCGTGGACGAAATCCTCGCCGTGGGGGATGCGGAGTTCCAGAAGAAATGCCTTGGCCGGATGAATGAGGTGGCGCGGGAGGGTCGGACCGTGATCTTCGTGAGCCACAACCTGGACGCGATCCAGCGGCTCTGCACCCGGTGCATGATGCTGGATGGCGGGCAGGTGGCCGCGTACGGCCCGACCGCCGACGTGGTGGCCGCGTATCTCTCGCGCGGGCGCGGGCCCGTCGATGCCGGCGAGCGGGTCGACCTGTCCTCGGCGAATCGGCAGGGTGGGAGTGGCGTCCGGTTCCTTTCCGCCGTATTCGGGAGCGGTTCGGCGGAGGCAGCGAATCGCCCCTACACCGGCGGCCCGCTGGAAGTCGCACTGGAGATTCAGGCTGACAGCGAACGGGTGGTCGAGTCCCTGGCCATCAGCATCCGTACGCTGGGTGGCACGCTGCTGGTCAATGCCGACGTGATCGAGCTGGGCCAGCCGGTGCATCTGGAGCCCGGGGCGAACACCGTCGTCTTCCGGATCGATGCGCTGCACCTGAATCCCGGCAGGTACATGGTCAGCCTCTGGGCCGGGAGCACGGTGAGCACGCTGGACTACATCGAGGAAGCGTTCGAGATCGAGGTCGTGGGTCTGCGGCGGGAGGCGCTCGGCATGACGCCCGCCGAGAACGGGCTGGTGCCGTGCGCGTTCTCGGTCGAAACGGTCCCCGGTCCGGCGCAGCGGATGGCGCGGGAGGCGCTGCCGTGAGACCTGACCGTACGTCCGGCACCGCCCCGGCGGCGGGGCGCACGCCCGTCGTCCAGCCCGGCCCGGATCCGGTCGGACCGGCGGCCGGAGCCCCGCCGCTCGTGTCCGTGATGACGATCTTCCTCAATGAGGAGCGGTTCCTCGAGGAAGCGATCCGGAGCGTGCTCGCCCAGACGTACCCGCACTGGGAGTTGCTCCTCGTGGATGACGGCTCCACGGATGGCAGTACGGCGATCGCGCGCCGGTACGCGGCGGAGTACCCGGACCGGATCCGCTATCTCGAGCATCCCGGCCACGCGAACCGGGGGATGGGCGCGTCCCGGGCGCTCGCGCTCCAGCACGCTGCCGGCGAGTACGTGTGCTTCCTGGACGGCGATGACGTCTATCTGCCTCGCAAGCTGGAGCGCCAGGTCGCGGTGATGGAAGCCAACCCGCGGGTCGGGCTCCTGTACGGGCCCACCGAATACTGGTACTCGTGGGATGGGAGTTCCGATACCCGGAAAGACTATGTGTGGCAGAGGTTCGGGGCGCCGGTGAAGCGGGTGATCGAGCCGCCGGAGCTGGTCGTCCGCTTCCTCCTCGACGGCGGTACGTTGCCCTGCATGGGGAGCGTGATGGTGCGACGGTCGGTCGCGGTCGAGGCGAAAGGATTCGACGAGCGTTTCCGGGGCCTTTTCGAGGATCAGGCGTTCCTCGCCGCGGCCTGCCTCACGAGCCCGGCGTACATCTTCCCCGAGTGTCATGACCGGTACCGCCAGCACCCGGACTCGACCTGCAGCCGCGCCAGGCCAGAGGACGTCGAGGCGGCGCGGGCCGAGTATCTGGCCTGGCTGCGCGGCCGGATCGAGCAGCGCGGGATCCGCCACGCGGCGCTGCTCCGCGCGCTGGACGCGGCGGAGGCGGGGGGGCGGGGCCGCCGGGCAGGCGGCCTGCGCGAGCTGGTACGCCGTGCGCGCAAGGCCGTGACAGGCCCGTCGTCGCGTCTAGCAAAATTCGCGAAGAAGTGGCTCCAGGCATCCCGGCCCCGCCCCGGCCTGGTGCGCTTCGGGAGCCTGCGCCGGGTCACGCCGATCAGCCGCCGCTGGGGTATGGACCGCGGCCGCCCGCTCGACCGCTACTACATCGAGAACTTCCTGGAGCGGCACCGGATGGACGTGCGGGGCCGGGTCCTGGAGGTCGGCGATCCGACCTACACCCTGCGGTATGGCGGCGAGCGCGTCACGCGGAGCGACGTGTTGCACGTGACGGAGGGCAACCCGGTCGCGACGATCATCGGAGATCTCGCGTCCGCCGATCACATACCGAGCGACGCCTTCGACTGCATCATCCTCACGCAAACGCTCCAGCTCATCTACGATGTACGCGCGGCGCTGCGGACGGTGTACCGGATCCTGAAGCCCGGCGGGGTGCTCCTCGCGACCTTCCCCGGGATCACGCACACCGGCGACGCCCGGTGGCACGACACCTGGTACTGGTCGTTCACGAGCAACTCCGCGCGGCGGCTGTTCGCGGAAGTGTTCGGCGAGGAGAACGTGGAGATCCGGTCGTACGGGAACGTGCTGGCCGCCACTGCGTTCCTCTACGGTCTCGCGGACCGGGAGCTCCGGCGGGAGGAGCTGGACCATCACGACCCCTACTATGAAGTCGTGATCACGGTTCGCGCCGTGAAACCCAGGGGCGGTTGACCGTGGCGATGCCTCGCTACCTGAGCCGGCCGGCGCAGTGGGTACGTCGGCGCTGGCAGCGGATCCGCTTCGGCGCCCGGGCCGTCATCCTGGCGTACCATCGCGTCGGCGAGCCGGGGCAGGACCCTTTCGAGCTCTGTGTGAAACCCGGAACCTTCGCACAGCATCTCGAAGTGGTGCGCAGATTCGGAAGCGTGGTGCGTTTCGACCGTCTGTTCGAGTCGCTCACGGCATCGGACGCGCCCGTCGAACAGATCTGCATTACCTTCGACGACGGCTACGCCGACAACCTGCTCGTCGCCCGCCCGATCCTGGAGCGCTACGACGTACCGGCAACGGTGTTCGTCACGACGGATCACATAGATTCCGACCGCGAGTTCTGGTGGGACGAGCTGGAACGACTGGTCGCGGAGTCCGGCCCTCCTTACGTGCTGCCGCCGGAGTTCGACGAGAGCGGAGGCGGGGCAGGGGTGCGGGTCGGGAGTTTCGAGGAAGCATTCCGGCGCGCGTATGACCGACTCTTCGGGCTGCATCCGGACGAACGGGAGCGGCTTCTCGACCGTCTCGCGGGGCAGCGGGGCCGCCCGGTGGCGCGGGCCACGCATCGCACGCTGCGGAGCCGGGAGATCGTAGCGCTCGCGGACGGCGGCCTGGTCGAGATCGGGGCGCACACGGTGACCCATCCCCCGCTCGACCGGCTGGATGTCGAGGCGCAGCGGCGGGAAATCGCGGCGTCGAAGAGCCGGCTGGAGGAGATCCTCGGCGCCGGGGTCGTGAGTTTCGCCTATCCCCACGGCCGGTACGGACGTGCCACGCCCGGGATTGTGGCCGAGGCCGGTTTCCGTCAGGCCTGCACGGTCCACCACTCTGCCGTGTGGCAGGGAACGGATCCTTTCCTCGTGCCCCGGATCGTCGTGGGCGAGTGGGACGCGGACGAACTCGCGCGGCGATTGGCGTGGTGGCTCGGCCGAAGCCCGAAGCGGAGGCGGAGAGCGTGAACACCGGGGCGGAGCGATTCATCACCGAAGCCCACCATTCGGTATTGGCGGGCTCCGCGCTACGCATCGACGGCGGCGCCTCCCCCTCGACGGACCGGCGCACTGGCAACAGAACGCGACGATGAATCCGTACAGGCCTCGAATCCCACCGGTCGAGGACGGCGTGGAGCGTCCCCTGTGGTCGGTGATGATCCCGACTTACAACTGCGCCAACTACTTGCGCGAGACGCTGCAGAGCGTGCTGGCGCAGGACCCCGGCCCGGATCGAATGCAGATCGAGGTGGTCGACGACTGCTCCACGCGTGACGACCCGGCCGCGGTGGTCGAGGAGGTCGGCAAGGGTCGGGTGGGGTTCTACCGTCAGCCCCGGAACGTCGGGCACGTGGAGAACTTCAACACCTGCCTGCGGCGCTCCCGTGGCTACCTCATCCACCTCCTCCACGGCGACGACCTCGCCTTGCCGGGCTACTACGCGGCGATGGAGCGGGCCTTCGCCGCGGCTCCGGAGATCGGCGCGGCGTTCTGCCGGGAGGTGCGGATCGATGAGACCGGCCAACGCCTCTCGATCTCCAGCCTGCTCAGTGACTCCAGCGGGATCCTGGACAACTGGCTGGAAACGATCGCCATGGGGCAGCGGCTCCAGCCGCCGGCAATGACCGTTCGGCGCGAGGTCTATGAACACCTCGGCGGATTCGACCGGCGGATCACCTGTTACGGCGAGGACTGGGAGATGTGGGTCCGGATCGCCGCCCACTACCCGGTGTGGTACGAGGCGGAGCCGCTGGCGGCGTATCGGATCCATCGGGAGTCGCTGACCGGGCGCGGGACGCGCACCGGCGCCCACGCCGCCGATTATCGCAGGGTGATCGAGATCAACCGGGAATGTCTGCCCCTCGACCGGGCGGACGAGTGGACCGAGTATGCGACCGTGAGCTTCGCCCAGGCGTGTGTCCGTCGCGGCTGGCGCCATCTGGCGAAGGGCGAGGTGCGCCACGCGATGGTGCACTTCCGGGAAGGCGTGCGCACGAGCCGGTCGCCTATCGTATTCCGCGAATTCGGAGTGTTCGCGGTGAAGTTCGCGGCCGATGCGGCGAGCTATCCGCTGCGGGCGCTTCGGCGTCGGCAGGGCAACCTTGTGCGAGAAGAGGGATGAGCGCAACGCGGACCGGCGTCTCCGTCTGCATCGTCTGCCGCAACGAGGCGGACAAGCTCGAGCCGGCCCTGCAATCGGTGCAGTGGGCGGACGAGATCCTGTTGCTCGATCTCTCGAGCACGGACGGCTCCGCGGCGCTCGCCGAGCGGTACGGCGCGCGGGTGATCGTTCGGGAGCCCGTGCCGATCGTGGAGATGGTGCGCAACGAGATCGCCGCGCACGCCCGGAACGACTGGATCCTGGCCCTGGACCCGGACGAGCGGGTGACGCCCGGCCTGGCGGAGGAGCTCGGGCGCGTCGCCCGGCGGGACGACGTGGACGCCGTGGTGATCCCGCGGATGAACCACGACTTCGGCCACCCGCCGAGCAGCCCGCTGCAGCGTTACGAGCCGCAGATCCGGATGTACCGGAAGAGCCGGGTGACGTGGCCGACGGTGCCGAACGCGCTCCCGCGGGTCCCGGAGGACCGGCTCTACCGTGTGCCATCACGGGACGAGTATGTCCTGATCCACGACCGCAGCCGGAACATCGTCGAGGTGCTGGAGCGCTCGATCCGCTACGCGCCGCTCCAGGCGCAGGCGATGATCGACCGGGGCGAGGTCTTTTCGGCGCGGGCGATGTTCCGGGCGCTCGGCCGGCAGGTCTCCCGGCACCTGTTCAAGGCGCAGGCGCTCCGGGACGGCGTTCCCGGCCTGTTCCGCGCCGCGGTGCTCGTGCTCTTCCATTTCTACGTCTGGGTCGCGTTCTGGCAGCTCTCGGGCGGGAAGCGCACGCCGGAGGACGACCGGTACCTGCGCCGCATCGGCGCGGTGCTCGAAGCGGTCCGGAGGACGGGTCGTGTGATGGGAGCGCCGGTGCGGGCAATCCGGACGCTTCGTGGAGGATCGCGCCGGTAACGCGGGCGGTGGATCCGGGTGCGCCGGACGGCGAACGGCCGGCGTCGTCGAGGCCGGGACCGGGGTCGCTGACGCGCCGGCCCGGCAGCCGATCGGGCGGTGCTGGGCGGGCCGGGGTCAGCCGCCGGTGGCCCCGCCGCGGATCGTGGCCGGAGCGCTGGAAGTCGGCTCGGGCGACGTCGCCTGCCTCCACCAGCGGAGCGCGCCGACGACGTTCCCGGCGAGGAAGATCGGGTCCGCGAGGGCGCGGCGGGGCTCCCGCACGAGCCGGCCCGGGAACCTGCGGGCCCGGCGGAGCGCGTCCATGACGAAGCGGCGCACCATGTGCAGGTCGTTCCGGCGGAGGTGCTTCGCGTAGAACGCGCCCTGCGCCACGCCGTACGCCCAGCGGAGCGGCAGGTACTCGGCCTCCGCGCGCCATGCCCGGTGATAGACGAGCGCCTCGGGCACGTAGCGGATCGTGAAGCCGGCCTCCAGCAGGCGGAACCCGAGGTCCGCGTCCTCCGCGCCGGGGAACGGCGTGCCCGGGCCGAGCCGCTCGTCGAACCCGCCCGCGGTCTCCAGCGCGCTCCGGAACATGGCCATGTTCAGCGGCTTCAGGACGTCGTAGCCGATGCGGCCGCGGTACGTAGCGGGCTCGGTGCTCGTCCGCAGGGTCGGCGCGTAACCGCCGGTGCGGCCGGTCTCGCCCGCGAGGATCCGGCCGGTGACCACGGTGTCGGGACCGGACTCGACGAGCGCGCCGTGGAGGGTGGCGAGCCACGCGGGGTCCACGGAGACGTCGTCGTGGGTGAAGACGAGGGTTTCGTACGCCGCTTCCCGGGCGCCGAGGTTGTTCGCGCGGCAGAGCCCGCGGAGCCGGGTCCAGAGGTATCGGATCCGGCAGTCGGCCTCGCCTTCCATCCGCTCCAGCGTTTCGTCCGGCCGATCGCTCTGGTCCACGATGATCAGCTCGGCGGGGAGCGCCGTGCCCGCGAGGATCGAGGCCACCGTCTCCCGGAGCATCCCGGGCCGGTTCCGGGAGGCTATGATGAGCGACGTCGGGACCACCATCCGCCGGCTCACGACTCCCTCCTCGGCGTGCGCCGGGCCCCGAGGAGTTCCCGGTACAGCTCCTCGTACCCGGCGACGGTGCGTGCCCAGCCGAGATTCGCCTCCGCCCAGTCTCTGGCGGCGCGGGCGAGCCCGGCCCGGAGCTCGGGGTCCAGGAGCAGGCGCGCGACGGCGTCCGCGAAGTCCATCGTCGTCTCCGCGATGAGCAGTTCCCGCCCGTGGGCGACGTCGAGGCCTTCCACCGCCCGGGGCGTTGCCACGACCGCCTTCCCCGCGGCCAGCGCCTCGAGCACCTTGACCCGCATCCCGCCTCCGGTCCGGATCGGCGCGACGACGACGTTCGCCGCGTCCAGGTAGGGCCACACGTCCGGCACCCGGCCGGCGCCAGAGACGAACGGCCGCGCGCCGTCCAGCGCACCCGTCCCCTCGCCCAAGAGCACGAGCCTCGCCTCCGGGACTCGCCGCACGACCTCCGGGAAGATGCGCTCGACCAGCCAGTTCGCCGCGTCCCGGTTCGGCGGGTGCATGAGGTTGCCGACGAAGAGCGCGGACGGTTCGGGCGCGCCGGTCGGGCTCGCGGCCGTGGCCGGGACCGGGTGGCCGAGCGGTATACACCGGACGGGCGTTGCGCCGGCGTGGGCCCGGAGCGCGGCGGCGTCCCGGGGCGTGAACGCCACCACGGCGTCGACGGTTGCGAACACCCCACGCTCGAACCGGCGCCAGGCCCGCGCGTCGAGCCGGGCGACGAGGCCGTGGCCGTTCACGGACTCGCGCGCGCTCGCGTGCCCGGGGTCGTGGACCGTGAGGACCGTCGGGATCCGAAGGTCGCGGACGGCGTCCAGGAACCGGGCCATCACCTCGAACTCGACCTGGAGGACATCGGGCTGCCAATCGCGGATCGTGCGCCGGAGCGCCGCAGGCAGGGCGCGGGCGGACCATTTGCTGACCCACACCGGCCGGCCGGCGAGGAGGCCGATCATGTTGCGCGCCTTCTGGACGATGCGGCCGAAGCCGGCCCGCGGTTCGTCGCGGGGGACCTCGACGACCTGTTCGCACGCGGCGGCAACGTCCTCCGAAACGGGCGGCTCGTCCGCGGCCCGGAGGTAGACGAGCGCGACGCGGTCGCGTGCCGCCAGCCCGGAGACCAGCCCCGCCACCGCCCGGGCCCCGCCGTGCGCCCCGTCGGACCGGGGCGCGAACGGCGCGAGCACGAGGATGCGGAGCTCCGGCGTCTCCGCCGTGTCCGCCGCGAGTGGCGTGGCGCCGAGGTCGCGCCCGGCCGTTTCAGGATCGGGGCGCGGCATGGCGAACCGCCGGAAGAGAGTCGGTGGCCGGGGCGCGCGGCAGGGCCTCGGCGAGGACCTCGAGGAACGGGAAGTTGCGGTTCCCTTCCCGATCGTCCGCACCGGGCTCGCCCTGCTGCCTGCGCTGCTCGGCGCGCCGGAGCGCGAGCTCGACCCAGGTGAAACAGTGCAGCACGTCCAGGAACCGCGGGTCGAGGCCGAGCCGGTCCATGTACCCGGTCACGGCGGACCGGACGGCATCCGCGGCCCGGTCGCCACGCGTCGGCGTGAGGAACCGGTCCCGGAACCCGCGCAGCTGCTCCGCCTCGGTGCGCAGCCCTCTGGCCGCCTCGTACCAGTGGGTGGTGAAGTGGAGCAGGTCGCAGAGCGGCGGGCCCGGCCGGACGCCTTCCCAGTCGATGACGGAGAGCCGGTCGCCGCGGCGGAACGTGTTCCAGATGTTGAAGTCCCGGTGCCACCAGACGAGGCGGAAGTCGGCGCCGTCGAGCTGCTCCGCGAGGTTCCGGACGTAGGTGAAGAGCCGCTCCTCGGCCGGGCGGACGCCGAACCGGGTCTCGAACTCGCGGAGCGGCCGCTCGACCCACTGATCGCGCTGTTCGGCGTCCCAGCGCAGTCGGGCCACGGGTGCGCGCTCATGGAACGCGGTTAGCCAGCGGACGGCGAGGCCGAGGTCGTCGAGCTTGCGGTCGAGCGGCGCGCGCCACGCGGCGCTGGAGCTCTGGAGCGACCGGCCCGACACGAACCGCTCCCTGGCGACCGAGACCCCACCGAGCTCGAGGAGCCCGAGCGGCTCGGGGAGCGCTTCACGGAGGTCGGGCGGGAGGGCGGTGCGGATCTCCAGGAGCCTGCGCTGCTCGTTCTCCGTGCGGTCGTTGAAGACCGGGAGCTTCGGCACCTTGATCACCTGGTCCGGCTCCGCCGCACCCGGTTCGAACGGCAGGACCACCACGCGGTTCCCGGCATCGCAGAGGATGAGGGTGCGGGCGTCCGGTCGTACGTCCGCGAGGGCTGCCGCGCCCGGGCGGGGGTCGTCCACCGGCGGCCGCGCGGCGACCAGCACCCGGGCGGGGTAGAGGCGGAGTGCGGGGCCGAGGTAACGGGGGCCGAGGGCGCCGAGCAGCGCCGCCAGGAGGCGGCGGAGGGGGGTGGAGGGGGGCAGCAGCGTCTCCATCACCCAGCCCATGGCCCCGGGCGAGTCGACCGGGAGGTAGACCTTGGCCGCGTCGTGGCGGGGGAGCACGGCGTACCGGGTGACCGGCACGAGGCCGGCCCGGGCGACCGCGGCCTCGGGCGACCGCGGGCGCGGAAGCGTGAGACGCGCCTCCCACAGGCAGAAGCCGCCCGGTCTGAGCGCCGCCAGCGCGGCCGGCGGCAGCGCCTCGCCGTTCAGCACGACGAGCACGTCCACGGGATCCGCATTAGAGACCGGCCCGGTCGTGACCCGCCGGGCGAATCCGACCTCCACGAGCCGGCGCGCGAGGGGCCCGGACCCGCCGGCGAGCGCCACGTGATCCCACGGGCGGCCGCCGGGCGGCATGGGGAGGAGGAAGCGCCAGTCGAGGCGCCGGAGCGGCGCCGCCGACGCGTCGCTCGCAGGAGGCTCACCGGCCGGCGAGCCCGGAGCCGACAGAATCCGCGACCCGGCCTCAGCCACGGACGCCCTCCGGCCGGCGGTCCGGCATGGCTCGTTCCCCCGTCGCCAGTCCGCGCCTGCAATCCCGGGCCAGGGTGGTCCACATGCCCAGCTCCTCCTCGAAGCGGGCCCGGGCCCGTTCGGACGAGGAGAGCGCGCGCCGCGACCACGCCACCCCCGCGCGCACCACCGCCTTGGTCCGGAGGATCCGCTCCAGCGCCCGGAGCTTCGACGGTGGATAATGGCGTGCATAGAAGTGGCCCATGCTGCGATAGAACTGCAGGCGCATGGCGGCAGCGTACTGGCGGGTGCTGGCCCCGCCCAGGTGCACGATCTCCGTGACCGGCGCGAAGTGGACCTCCCATCCCGCCCGCCACAGGCGGTAGCAGAGATCGGTCTCCTCGAAGTACATGAAGAACGACTCGTCGAACCCGGCCACGGCCTCGAACGCCCGGCGGCGGATCGCCAGGACGGCGCCGAGCACCCAGGGCATGGGCCGCACTTCGTCGTGCTTCCAGGTCCGTGGGTAGCGGTCCCGGACCACCGGGATGAACCGGATGAAGTACCCGAGCCCGGTCTCACCGAGCAGGGCGGTGACGGGCGTGGGGAACGGGAAGCACGAGCGCTGGAGCGAGCCGTCCGGGTTCACGATCCGGGGGCCGAGGAGCCCGACCTCCCGGTGAGCGTCCAGATACGTCTCGATGGCCCGCACGCTCGCGGGGCGCAGGATCGTGTCGCTGTTCAGGAGGAGCGCGTAGTCCGCCGTGCTCGCCCGGATCCCGGTGTTCGCAGCCGCCCCGTAGCCGCGGTTCTCCGACGCGATCAGCCGCGCCTCCGGGTACTCGGACCGGACCATTTCCACGCTGCCGTCCGTGGACCCGTTGTCCACGACGATCACTTCCCGCGGCGCCGCGGCCCGGACGCTCTGCAGGCAGTCCCGGAGCACGTCCCGGGTGTTGTAGCTCACCACGACGACCGCGGTTCGGCTATCCATCCGACCTCGCGGGTCCATGGGCCCCGACCGTCCGGGGCGCCCGAAACGTCCCCCTCACGGGCGGTCTCCGGTTGAACACGAGCAGTGCGTCCCCGCGCCATGATGTGTGATGACATGTTCATGACATGTCCATGACATGTCGAACGCGAAAGATAGAGCGGACCCGCGCTCGGGCCAACACACCTGTGGATGCGGTTCCGGTCGGTGCCCCTCGGCTTCGGTGGATGCGCAACCGCGGGCGTTCCGCGCCCGTAGTGAGGGCGCGCGCCGCGGCGCCGCTGCGGTTCCGGTCACGCCGTGACGGTCGGCCGCCGGGGATCGACACGGGGAACGGGTGCGGGCGGGCAGGCCGGCGGTGACTCGAGAAGGCTTGCCGCGGCCGGGCCGAGCCCCGATGTTCCGGGCGGATGTTTCCGTGGATTGACCCCGAACGCGCCGCGTGATGCCGGGGAACGCGGTGCGAGGCGACGTCGTGGATGCCGCCTTCGCGGCCCGCCGCCGCGCACCCGGTCGGCCGCCGTCCTCCGGTGCGTAGCGCCGCCGGTTCCACCGGTTTTGCCGGCCCGGTCGGGCGAACCACGCGCGGGGCGCGTGCAAGTTCGTTCACGGAGCGACCATTCCGAGGAGAGAGACCGTGTCCTGCCTGCTCGTCCTGCTCGCGCTCGCCGCGCCGCGGCTGGCCGTCATCCTCGTCTGGCTGTTCTCCGACGTGTTCAGCCAGGCGTTCGACAGCGCGCTCTGGCCGATCCTCGGGTTCATCTTCCTGCCGACGACCCTGCTGTGCTACACGGCGGTCCAGGTCTGGTGGGGCGGGGACTGGAACTTCTACGCGGTCCTCGCGCTCGTCATTGCGCTCATGATCGACACCTCGCCGGCGCGGAAGAAGCGCGGGAAGAAGTGACCGGGGTGCGCCCCGGGTCGTGACCGCGGGCCACCGCCGCGAGAACGAACCGGGATCCGCGGCAGGCCGTACCCGGGAGTGTGCGGTTCGCGTGGCGTGCGGCCTCGACGACGTCGCCTGGCGGAAGACACCGGACCCGGCGCCGGGCCGTCACTCCGTGAACGTGACCTGCTCCGCCCGGAAATCGAGTGTCACGCGGAACGGCTTCATGAAGTTCAGCCCGACGAGGCCGCGCACGCCGGGCCCGATGGCCCGGAGCACGTCCAGGTCGGTCACGCAGGCGAGGAGGTCGTGGGCGGTGGCGGTGCCGATGCGCATGGAGTCGACCCGGACGATCCGGACCTGTTCCGCGCCGCGCGCGCCGATCGCCACGCCGGTCCCGGCGGCGACCTCGGGGAGCGCCAGCGCCTCGGCCACGCTCGCGTCCACGCAGGTGACGGTGGCGCCGGTGTCGAACACGAACTCCATCGGCCCCTGGCCGTTGAGGTGCACGGGTACGAGGAGGGCGGCGCCGTTCGGCCCCGCGAGCCGGAACGCGACGGCGCCGGGATCCGTGTCCGTGGGCAGCGGGTCGGGGCCGGGAAAGACGTCGCACCCGCCGGCGTGGAGCAGGACCGGGAGCAGCAACGGTACGAGCGTGCGCGAGAAGCGGTCCATGCGGGCTCCGGTCCGGGTGCGACGTCGACTCCGAGCCTTCCGGGCTCCGGCGGGCAACATCCGGACCCCGCCGGTCACGCGGCCACCGGGCGCTCGGCCTCCTGCACCCGCTCGGGGAGCCACAGCGTGAACGTGCTCCCCCGCCCCACCTCGCTCTCCACCGTGATCTCGCCGCCCAGCGCCCGGGCGATCCGACGGCTGATCGCCAGCCCGATCCCCGCGCCCCGCCTGTCCCCGCCCGTCCTTAGGCGGGCGAACTCTTCGAAGAGGAGCGGCTGCTGGTCTGCCGGGATCCCCGGTCCCGTGTCCCGCACGTGGATCGCGATGCAGGGGCCGGGCACCGGCGCGTCCCCATCCGCCCGGCGCTCCACGCGGACGATCACGCCGCCGCGCTCCGTGAACTTGACCGCATTCGAGAGCAGGTTGCTCGCGACCTGGCGGATCCGCGCGGAGTCGGACACGATGGGCGGGAGGTCGGCCGGCGCCTCGATCTCCAGGCTCAGCCCTTTGTTCTCCGCCTGCGCGCGGTACTGCTCGACGGCGTCCGCCAGGACTTCGCGCAGGTCGACCGGCTCGGCCTCCACCGTGAGCCGCCCGCTCTCCGCCCGGGCGAGCTCGAGCAGGTCCTCGATCAGGCTCAGCGCCGCGCCGATGGACCGGCGGGCGCTCGCCACGCGCTCGGCCTGCTTCGGCGTCAGCGGATCGTCGATGCCGAGCTCCAGGATCTGGAGGTAGCCGTCCGCCGCGCCGAGCGGGTTCTTCACGTCGTGGCTGAACCCCCGCATGAGCCGGGCGCGGCTCTCCGTGATCCGCTGGATCTCGTCGCGCCTCGCCTCGGCCTCCTCCCGGAGGCGGCGCTCCTCCGCGACGAGTCGCGCCAGCTCGGCCGAGAGCGCGTCCTGTCGGCGGGCGAACCAGCCGACGCCCACGGCGACCAGCGTGGCGAGCACGCCCAGCCCGATCGCCAGCGCTTCCTGGCGCTCGAACCGGGCGGCCGATTCCTCGGCCCGCGCCTCCACGACCTGGCCGATCTCCGATTGCAGCGCCATGAGCCGATCGAGCGACGCCTGGAGGGCCGACTGCTGCCGGCGCAGCATGTCGGGGAGCTCGTCGGCCGGGTACGACTCGTCCAGGAGCGCCGAGTTCAGCTCGTGGAGCCGGTCGATCGCGCGGTCGGCCGCGGCCAGGCGCGCCGCGACCGAGGGGCCGATGCCGCGGGTGATCCCCTCGAGCCGCGCCATCGCCTCTTCCTCCACGGCCAGGGCGTTCCGGTAATCGACCAGGAACGTCAGGTCCCTGGACAGGACGAAGCCGCGCACCGCCGTGGTCTGCCGATCGATCTGGAAGCGCAGCTCGGCCGTGAGCTGGGTCGCCGGCGCGATCTGCTCCAGGATCACGGACCAGGTCTCCCGGAGCCGCGCGATGATCAGCGCCGGCGCGACGGAGAGCACGATCAGCGACAGGATCACGAACGCGACCGCGAGCGCCGGGAACCGGATCCGCCGTCTGAGCCCGCCGTGGGCCACGCGCCGCATCATGGCGCCACCCATCGGCCCGGATCGCGTTGCACGGCACTCCCTCGTTCAGGGGATCTCCCGGCCCGGTCGTGCGCGGATCGGCGGGCCGGAGATCTCGAGCGGTCGGGCCGCTCGGGTTCCCGGGGCATGTGCGTTGCGTTCTGCCGCCGCCCCGGAGGACGTGGTCACGTCGTTCGCGAGCAGCGTGCCAGTGGGGGGGTGAAGGGGCACGGGCTCGGGATGGGTTCGCTGCTGGAGCCCCGCGGCGGATGGCGGCAGCCCACGGGTGCGGCTCTCGGCCTCGCCGAACGGTGCCCGGTGCGCGGCGTGGACCCACGGACGGTGGGCGAAACCGGGGCGGTTCACCTGACCGGCCTGGGGCGAGCCAGACAGTGTCGGCCGGAACGGCCGGGGCCGACATCGTATCGCCGGGCTCGCCGCCGACGCTATCCGCCGTGGTCTCGGCCGGGGCTGTCGCAGGTCAGCCGCCTGCCGCGCAGCCGGTGGGGCGTGCTGCGCGAGTGACGACGCCGCATGGTAGCCAGCCGGGCCACCGGCTCGCCGCCACGCGTCATAGCCGCGCTTCGCGGATGCTCCCAGCCGTGAGGTTCAGGCGGCGGCGAGCCACCGGTGCAGCAGTCTCACGAGCACACCGACGACGCCGATGACGAAGCCGATCCATGGGAAGAGGAAGGCCCAGGGGGCCAGTTCCGCCAGCGCGCCGGGAAGCTCCGTGGTGCCGCCTCTCTGGGCGATGGTCGTCGCAGCGAACAGGAACCCCACCGTGAGTCCGCCGAGTGTCGCGCCCGCGATGAGCCGCAGGAAGCCCGCGTCTTCCTGGCGGGCGGCGAGCACGAAGCCGGCGATGGGCGCGAGAATGGCCAGCACGAGGAACAGTCCGTCCATGGTGCCCTCCGCGTTCGGGATGCGGTTCGCTGCGGTGCGGCGTGCAGCCTGGTAGGTCGCTGCGAAGGTACCGGGATTCCGAGCCGCGATTCAAGGGAGTCGTCGGGCCGGAGCCACCCGGAGATGTGCGGGTGTACGCTGTTCGGCGCGAGCCGACCGACGCGGTCGAACAGCGTTGCCCGACCTCGAGTCGGCGTGCGCGGCGCGGACGGCAACGTGCGCGTTCGCTGCGGCAAGGGGCCTGGATACGGGTGTGCTCGCCATGACAACGGGAGTGGCCCGAGCCATTGCCGTAAGGGGGTGCTCCCGTGGCGCGCGGGTTGGGCGGGACCGACCGGAATCCCGGCGATCGGCCACTGGTGGAGGCCCGGAGGAAGGTCTCGAGCGTGCCCCGCTGGAGTCGGACGAGGGTCCAGCCGCGGATCCTCGAGCGCGCGGCGGCGGGCGTCAGGCGCCGGGCCGCGCGAGGGCGGGCCCGGCGCCGGCCGCGATGCGGGGACGGTCAGTGCCGGGCCTGGAGTCGATGCGCCGCTGCACCGAGGGCGGCGAGTGCGGTGGGCCGCTCGATCCCGACCGGGCCATGCCGGTCGGCCGGGCGCATGGCCGCCCCCGCGCGTACGGGATCCGTCAAATGATACAGATCGGCGCGCTCGGGTCCTCGGCCACCAGGATCTCCTTGCTCTTCGACTGGTATCCGTCCCAGACGTTGACGCGGAGCCAGAAGTGCGACGCGGTCGAGCCGCTCAACCGACCGCCGGTGTAGTACTGGCCATTGCCCTGAAAGAGGTTCTGGTTGAACCAGTCGAACGTGTAGGAGCCGCTCCCGCCCGTCACCACCGCGGTCCACGTGCACTGCGCGCCCGGCTGGATCGCGGTCGGACCGGCTATGTCGACCGTCATGGTTCCGCCCGGGCAGGCCATCCGGCAGATCGGCGGATCCGGGTAGCTTTGCGGCACGATCTCGTATCCCGGCGGACACGTGAAGGCGACGCAATCCGACCCGAGCTGGCCCGGGATCGTCGTGCAGAATGCGCCCGGGGGGGCACGCGTTGCCGGCGCAGCCTTCGAGGCACTCCCAACACGGTTCTGACGACGGGATGCCGACAATGCTGCCGCCCGGGCACCGGATTTGGGCCACGTCATTCATTCCGAGCGGATCGACCACCACGCCCAACCCCTCACCGACGTCCGCTTGGCCGCACGCCTCTTGTGAACAGTTCGACGCGATGATGCTCGGGTCGGTAGGCACGCCGCCAAGCCACTGGGCCGGCCGGTAGACATAGCAAGCATCGCCCGAGAACTGCGGCCGACCCACGGCGATCGCGAGAGCACCTGTGTCCGGCGAATCCATCACCGAGCCGGAGTCGCACGCCGCGAGGGTGAGCAGTACACCGGCGAGTACGGCCCCCAAGCGAATCCACATGATGAGCTCCTCGGATCGGGTTGCCAGGGAGTGGACGCCTGGACCGTACACGGCGTGCGTCCACGAAACACGAAGAGGCGATGCGCCGCGCCACGAATGGCGGCCGGCGACATCGCCTCGTCTCATCCCGGACGTCGGGACGGGTTCTGTTTCTGCCGCGCCAATGTCCGCGGGACGCCCGGCACGGACAAGCTTTTCGTGGCGGCGAGCGGCGGCAGGCCGTCGCCGCCCGCCCCGCCCTTCTTGACACCGCATCCTCGCCGATTGCATCCTTCCTGTCGACGTCTACAGCAGTGGCGCGCCGTGCGGCGGGGGCCGTGCCGGAGCTCGGGCTCGTCCGACACCGCCCGCGACGCCACTGGACCCCGACCCCGGAGCCGGCCCGTGTCCCCACGCCCGCAGACCGATGCCCTGCGCGGCTCGATCGATCTCCTGATCCTGAAGACGCTCTCTCTCGGCCCCATGCACGGCTGGGGGATCAGCCAGCACATCCAGCAGGTGTCCGAGGGCGTGCTGGAGCTGAACCAGGGCTCGCTATACCCGGCCCTCCAGCGGCTGGAGAAGGAGGGGCTGATCACGAGCGCGTGGGGCGTGACGGAGAACAACCGGCGGGCGCGGTACTACGAGATCACGGCGGCCGGCCGGCGGGTGCTGGGCGAGGAGATCGAGAGCTGGCGTCGCTTCGCGGCCGCGCTGGAGCTGGTGCTGCGCGGGGCGTGAGGCGCGCCGGCAAGGTCGGGAAAGGCCGCGAAGGCGGCGTCCCCGACGTCGCGTACCTCGAATGAACGCGTGGCGTGCCGCGCCGTGAACGGCCGGACCCACGGCGCGGGCTGCGCCGCACAGGGACCCGGAGCCCACCCTTCACCGGAGCACGACCCATGAGCTGGCTCCACGCCGCCCGAGCCCGCCTGCGTCTCCTCTTCGGCCGCCGCGAGGCGGAAGCCCGCATGGACGAGGAATTCCGGCTGCACATCGAGCTGGAGACGGAGAAGTACATCCGCGCCGGGCTGGATCCGCGGGAGGCGAGGCGGTGGGCGCTGATCGCGTTCGGCGGGGTCGAGTACCACAAAGAGCTGATGCGGGATGGCCGCGGCGCGCGCTGGCTGGAGGACTTCGTCCGGGATCTCCGCTACGCGGCGCGGGGGCTGGCGAGGACGCCCGGATTCACGCTGGTCGCGGTGCTGACCATCGCGGTCGGTATCGGCGCGACGACGGTCGTATACAGCATGGTGAACACGGCGCTGCTCCGTCCGTTGCCGGTCCCGTCGCCGGAGCGGCTGTTCGCGCTCGAGGAGCTGCGCTGGGGCGCGGTCTGGCAGGGGATCGAGGGCCGGGGCGTGCCGTATGCGCGCTATCTGCGCTACCGCGAGGCGACGGAGCCGCTTTTCACCGGCCTCGCCGCGCACCGGCTGACCACCTTCTCCCTACGCATGCGCGGAGAGGCGGCAGCGGTGCGGGGCGCGATGACGTCCGGCAACTACTTCGCGGTGCTCGGCCTGCATCCCGAGGTCGGCTCCTTCTTCGCGCGCGACGACGAGCCGTCCGCCGTCATCGCGCACCACTTCTGGCGCGACCGGTTCGGCGGCGATCCGGACGTGCTCGGCAGCGTGGTACACATCGACGGCCAGCCCTTCACGATCGTGGGCGTGGCGCCGCGCGGCTTCACGGGCACGGTGCACGGACTGCCCACGGACGTGTGGGTCCCCGTCGTCGCCGCCCGGCGGGCGAGCGGCCTCGAATCGATGGCCGCATGGCTGGCCCTGTTCGGGCGGCTGCGTCCCGGCGTCGAGCCTGCCGCCGCGTCCGCGTTCGTGGATGCGACGGCGAAACGGATCCCGCCCGACGAGCCGCAGACGCAGGTGCGGGGCGCCGTGCTCGAGGCCATGACCGGCATGGTCCACGGCGGTATGAGGGATGGCGCGCGCACCGGACTCACCACGCTGTTCGCCACGGCGCTGCTCGTGTTGCTCATCGCCGGCGCGAACATCGCCGGCATGCTGCTGGCCCGGGGCGTCGCGCGGCGCCGCGAGATCGGCATCCGCCTGGCCATTGGCGCGGGCCGGGGGCGTCTCGTCCGGCAGCTCATGACGGAGCACACGCTCCTCGCGCTGCTCGGCGGTGCCGGCGGCGTCCTGCTCACGATACTCGGCGCGCGCATCGCCGCCGCCGCTCCGCTCTTCGGCTCGGAGCAGCTCGCGCTGGAGCCGGAACTGGACCGGCGCGTGCTCGGCTTCGCGCTGGCGTTGACGGTGGCGACGTCGCTCCTCTCCGGTCTCTACCCCGCGCTCCAGGCCTCGCGGCCGACGCTGGTCCCGGCGCTGAAGGATGGCGACGCGGGGACGGCTGGAGCGCGCGTACGCAGCCTCTTCGTCTGCGGCCAGCTCGTCATGGCCGTCGTCCTGCTCGTCCTCGCCGGCAACTTCGTCCGCGTTTTCCAGCGGACGCTCGCGCTCGACCTCGGCTACGACCCCGAGGGGATCGTGATCGTGACGACGGACCTCGGCCCCCTCGGCTACGACGCCACGCGCGGCCGGGCGTTCTACGAGCGACTGGCCGAGCGCGTGCGCGCCATCCCCGGCGTCACGGCGGTAGCGCTGGCCGGCGCGCCGTTGCTGGGCGGAGGCGCGCTGCTGAACGACGTGCGCACCGCCGCTGGCGACGAGGGGCGCCGCGAGTGGGGTGTGCCGCAGAACCACGTTGACCCGGCGTTCTTTGCAACACTGGGCCTTCCGATCATCGCAGGACGCGGCTTCACCGATGCGGACCGGGACGGGGCGCCGCGCGTCGCGATCGTGAACCAGGCGCTGGCCCGGCGCCTGTGGCCGGACGAGGACCCGCTCGGCAAGGCGATCGACACGTACGGCGGCGAGGCGGTGGTGGTCGGACTCGTGCGGGACGGGCGCTACAGTCTCCGCTCCGGCGCGCCCGGGCCGTACCTGTTCGTCCCGTTCGCGCAGCGCTACGCCGGACACGTGACGTTGCACGTGCGTCATGGCGAGGGAGTGGACGTAGGCGCGCTGGTCCGCCGCATCCGGGAAGAGGTCCGGGCGCTCGACCCGAACGTGGCCGTGCAGCGGGCGGAGCCGCTGGCCGGGCGCGTGGCGCAGATGCTCGGCCCGACGCGGTTCGCCACGGGACTCCTCGGGCTCTTCGGGCTCCTCGGCATCGCCCTCGCCGGCGTCGGCACCTACGGCGTGCTGGCGTTCCAGGTCGCGCGGCGGAACCGCGAGTTCGGGATCCGGATCGCGCTCGGCGCACCGGCCCGCGCGGTCGTCGGACAGGTGGTCGGCCGCTGGACGGTCCTCGCCGCGTTCGGCGCCGGAGCCGGGCTCGTGCTGGGGGTCGTAACGGCACGGCTGGTCGAGCGCGCGCTCCACGTGTACGGCCTGGGCGCGGTCGAGCCGGCGACGCTCGCGGCCGTGGTGGTGCTGCTGGTGCTGGTCGGCGCGGCGGCGAGCGCCGTGCCGGTGCTGCGCGCGGTGCGGGTGGATCCGGTCGAGGTGATGCGCGTGGAGTGAGGAGGCGTGGCGGCGGCGCCGGGCCGGGCAGAGGGCGTGCGGGCCCCAGGTCGACAAGCCGGTCGAGATGAGGCGATGTGACGGGTGGGGCCGGCGCGAACTCATCGATGCCGGCGGTCCTCAGCGCGCGACGGTCACCCCCGAGGACGCGTTCGACGACGCTGTCGCCCGCTCACTCGATGCGCCGGCGTACACCGCGCTCCCGCCATGACGCACTGGTCCGGCGCCCTAGGGCGAACGTGCGCCGCTGCATCGAACCGGCGCGGGTTAGGTGCTCGGACCCCGGCACGTCGATCACCGGCGATTCGGCGTTCACGCTCGAGTGCACGGCGGACCTGCTTCCGGGTCGACCGGGCGGCACAGGAATGCCGGAGCAACGACGGCGAAACCGCTCCGGGCGAGAACCCATGAGGGTACCGGCCAGCGTTACTCCCCCCTGTAAATCCGCTCCAGGTCGATGAGCTCGACGTCGCTCCTGACCGCGGCCGCCGCGCTGAGCTCCGGGTCGAACCCCGAGCGGCCGAACAGGAGCAGCTTCGCCTGGGCGCAGTCGGCGCCATCGGCCAGGAGGAGAGCTCGCAGGCGTTCGAGGCGACGCAGATCTGCGACCGTCCTCGGCCGGTCCGCGCTCTTCGCCTCCCCAATGGCCAGGATCCGGGAGGTCTTGCTCCCCCTCCGCTCGCCCGCGGCCAGCGCCACCACGTCGATCTCGTGATGCTGCCGCTGCTCCCGGTCCGCGATCACCGTGAAGCCCACCTCGCCCACCGCCCCGCCGAGCGTCGACTCGCTCGCGAACAACCGCACCCATTCACGGGCCAGATGCTCGAAATGCGGCCCGAGGATCCGGGACCGGAAGGTGTCGGTCGACGCGCCCCACGCGCTCTCGAACCGCCGCTCCTCGAACTGGGAGAGCCGCGGTCGGGTGATCAGCTGATGGAACCGGACGGTCGGGTCGGCGATGCGGATCGCGGACCCCCGCTGCTTCCGGATGTCCTCCGACACCGTGAGGAAGCCGGCCGCGGTCAGCACATTGAGCGGGTACGCGAGGGCGGTCCGGTCCCTCCCGACGGCCGCTCCGATCGCGGTCGGCGTCGTGTTGCCGGCGGCGACAGCTTCCAGGATCGCGTAGTACGGTGCGCGGTCGCGAATGCGGGGCTCCTCCCGCAGCAGGTAGTCCGCTTCGGTGAAGAGCGCGGACGCGGGATTCAACACCGTGCGCGAGAGCCAATCGGGAAACTCGGACACGTCCGCCGGCGGCGGTACCTGGACCAGATCGCGATAACCGGGCGTGCCGCCGAAAATGGCGTGCACCGGGAACGCGAGCTGCGGAGACGTCGCCCCCCAGAACTCCGCGGCGGCCCGGAAGTCGAACGGCTGGATCCGGAGCTCGAGCTGTGTCCGCCCGCGCAGCGGCGAGCCTCCGCCGAGCAACGCCTCCATCACGGAATTGGCCGAGCCGCAGAGCAGGATCCGCAGCGGGACGGCGCTGCCGTCGTTCCGGAGCTCGTCGTACAGTGCCTGGAGCACGGAAGACAACTCCGGACTGTGCTCCAGCAGGTAGGGGTATTCGTCCAGCACGAGCAGCCGCTCGTTCCTCTGGGCGAGTACCGATCGGGCCGCGTGCAGTGCCTCCTCCCAACTGGCGAGACTGAAGCGCAGGCCGGGGAGGTTGGATGCCTCCGCCAGCGTGTCTGCCATGCGGCGGAGCGCGGAAGTGCGGTCGTGCTGGAGCGCCATCATGTAGACCCCGCCGGCGGCCCGGACCAACCGGCGCAGGATCCAGCTCTTCCCCTGCCGGCGCCTGCCGTAGACGATCCCGATGCGGACGGGCTCGTCCCCGCCGATGAACGCCGTCAGCTCGCTCCATTCGTGCTCGCGGTCGAACAGGTCCGCTGGTTTTCCAATCATGTCGTGCGCGACTTAGTATAAGTCTAGTTATACTAGACAAATTTATACTAAACAGGCGCGCCGAGGCCGGCAAGGGGGCGTTGACATGCACGTGCGAACCGGCGGCCGACGGTCGCCGCAAAGCGCGGAACGGGCGTGATGACCGGGGTCGGCCGCCGGGCGATACCCGGGCTACCCGGTCACGGCAACTCCACCCGCACGATCCTCCCCTGCGGTCCGACCATCCACCCCGCCTCCCGGGAATGGAACGCCACGGCCCAGAACTCCTGGTCCGAGAGCGCGGTCCAGGTCTGGCCCCAGTCGTAGGAGACGTCCGCGCCCCCCGGCCCCACCGCCACCACCGTGGCCGGGTCCGGGCCGGGCACCCACGCCGCGCCGTACGCCGGCCCCGGGAAGCGGAGCGTGCCGGCCAGCCGCCAGCTCCGGCCGCCGTCCTCGGTGACCGCCACGTTCGCGGTGTGCTCGCCCCGGCGGCCCAGGTCGCCGCCGAGCACCATGCCGTGCAACGCGTCCCGGAACACCACCGAGAAGACGCCCGCGCCCTCGCCCGCCACGAGCGGCGTATCGTACGCGGCCCAGCTCGCGCCCGCGTCCTCGGTGCGGAGCACCCGGGCCGGTGACGCGTTCCCCGTGCCGATCCAGCCGACGCCGTCCGGACCCGCGACCAGGCACGTCCCGCTCGCCGCGAACCCGCCCTCGCCCGGGAGCGCGGCGGGGAGGTGGTCGGGCGGCACGAGGGACCAGGTGTCGCCGCCGTCGGAGGTGACGAGTGCCCGGAGCGCGCCCCCCACGGCGTCGCCGTAGACCGCGCCCCGCCGGTCATCCCAGAAGTCCATGCAGTCGTAGAAGCCGTCCGGCTCCTCGTTCACGAACACCAGCTCCCAGCTCCGGCCGCCGTCCCGCGTCCGGTAGATCCGCGACTGGGAGCCGCTCCCGGCGCTGAGCAGGAACGCCCGGTCCTGGTCGAACGCGTGCACGTCCCGGAACTCGAGCGAGTCCGCGCCCGGCACCACGCCGGGCTCCCAGTTCCGCCCGCCGTCCAGGGTCCGGACCCAGGTGCCGCCCACGCCGGACGCCCAGACCACGTGCCCGTTCACGATGCTGAGGGCCTGGAGCCGCCGGGTCGTCCCGCTCTGCTGCTCGATGAGCCGCGGCTCCCGTGGCTCGGCGGCCTCGGCGGACACCCGGTCCCCGGGCGGCGGCGCCGACTCCGCACAGGCGCCGAACGCGAGGGCAAGGGCCAGGATCACGGGGCCCGGGACGGCGCGCCGCAAAGCTCCCGGCCGCCGCGCACCTGCCGACACGGCTCCGGTCACCTGCGGCATGACCACATCGCTCCAGGACATGGGCAAGACCTCACGAAAACGGGTACGTTGGAACCGGCAAAGGGTATAGCGTCGGGCGACGTCGCACGGCAACCCGCCGGGCCCCCGCCCGCCTCGCGGCGTGATCCGGCCCCGGTGCAGAGTGCGGGCGACGTTGCCCCGGAGCCGGCCGCCGGCTATTTCGTCCGGACCCGAACCGTTCACCGATTCCGGCGCGAGCCGAAGACGCGACAGAGGACCCATGCGCGCGATCACGTTCATAGACGTCGAGCAGCTCGAACTCCCGGACGTCCCCGACCCGAGGATCCAGGACCCGGGCGACGTCATCGTCCGGGTCGACGTGGCAGGCATCTGCGGCTCGGACCTGCACCCCTACCTCGGCCGCGAGCGCGGGCTCGACCCCGGCACCGTCATGGGCCACGAATTCGTCGGCCGGGTCGCGGAGGTCGGGCCGGGCGTCCGCGCCCTCGCGGTCGGCGACCGGGTCGTGGCGCCGTTCACCACGAGCTGCGGCGCGTGCTGGGCCTGCCGGATCGGGCTCACCGCCCGCTGCGTACACGGCCAGCTCTTCGGCTGGGTGCAGGGCGGCCGCGGCCTGCACGGCGGCCAGGCGGAATTCGTGCGCGTCCCGCTCGCGGACACCACCCTCGTCCGGGTGCCCGACCCGCTCCAGGATGACGCCGTCGCGCTCCTCGCCGGGGACGTGCTCTCGACCGCCATGTTCGGGGCCGAGCTCGCCCGCATGTCTCCGGGCGACGTCGTCGCGATCATCGGCTGCGGCCCGGTCGGGCTCCTCGCGATCCGAGCGTCCCTCGCGCGCGGCGCGGCCCGGGTGTTCGCGCTGGACGCCGTCGCCTCCCGGCTCGCCCTCGCGGAACGGTTCGGCGCGGTGGCCGTGAACGTCGCGGACGGAGACGCCGTCGCACGGGTCCGGGAGCGGACCGACGGGCGAGGCGTCGATTGCGTGATCGAGGCGGTCGGTTCGCCGGAGGCCACCCGCACCGCGGCGGACGTGGCCCGGCCCGGAGCCACGATCGCCGCGCTCGGCGTGCACACCGAGCCCGCCCTCGCCCTCTCCCCCGGCGAGCTCTACGACCGCAACCTCACGTACGCCGCGGGCCGCTGCCCGGCCAGGCGCATGCTGCCGGAGGCGCTGGAGGTCGCGACCCGCGAGGCCGGGTTGCTCGCCGGGCTGATCACGCACCGGCTCCCGCTCGCCGCGGGCGTGGATGCGTACCGCCGGCTCGCCGCACGGGAAGAGGGCTGGGGCAAGGTGGTGCTGGAGAACCGGTAGGGCAAGACGTGCGCGAGGCGGCGTTCACGCGAACTTCGCTCCGTTCTCGGCCAGGAGCTGCCGGAGGACCGAACGGTGGCAGCGCGACTCGTTCTCGCAGTAGCACCCCACGGAGAAATCGGCCGTATGGGAGAGCACGGCGAGCAGCCGGAGCGTGTGGCGCGCCTCGGGCTCGGCCATCTCCGCGCGGTACTTCTTCACGAACGCGGCCCACTCGGCGTCGGTGCGGGCCTGCTGCGCGAGCTTCATGGTCTCCCGGCTCGGCGCGAGGTTCGGGAACCAGACGTCGAACCAGTTCTCGGACGCGTACTTCTCCCTGGGCACGCCGCGCGGCGGGAAGCGGACCGTGCCGATCCGCGTCCCTTCGCCGGGGAGCCGTGGGGTACCGAGGCGGACGACGCGAATGCTCATCGACGCAACTCCGGGTTCGGGTGCTTGACATTTGCGCCGCGCGTCACGAGGAACGTGCGGCCCGGCAGAGCGCGCGCCGGCGTCGCCACTGAATGAAGACGTCGTGGCGCCGGACCGTTCCCGCAGCGATGCTTGCGGCGTCCGGGGAGGTTGCTCCCGCCGCGGACGGGGCGAGGATGACGTCGCCTAGGGCATGTGCAGTGGCGTGCCGATCCCGGCCGGGAAGCGCCCGTGGCGCAGGAACCCGATCACGAGGCGCTGCACATCGCTCCGGAACAGGATGAAGGAGTGGGCGGACGGCACCACCACGTGCGCCGCCTCCTCCGGCAGGTGCGTCTCGGCCACGCTCACCTTGCCGTCGTGGAGGCCGGCGATGATCCCGATGGGGACGCCTTCGACGCGCGGCAGCGTGCGCACCGTGCTCGTGCTGTCCGTCCGCAGCTCGCTGATCGGCTCGAGCAGCCAGTCCAGGAGGGGCGCGAAACGGTCCGCGTCCCGGGAGCCCTGGTTCGGCGGGGCGAGCATCACCACCCGCCCCACGTTCCGCGGCCGTTCCTCCCGCGTCAGGACCCAGCGGATGATCACGTTGCCGAGGCTGTGTCCCACGAAGTGCACCGTTGCGGGCGAATCCCCGCGGTGCCGGTCCAGGTCGGCCCGGAGCCGCTCGCCGAGCTCGGCCACGGTGCAGCAGAGGCTCGAGTACCCCCAGTTCAGGACCTCGAACCCTTCCCGCTCCAGCGCCCGGGCCAGCGGCCACATGGAAAGCGACGTCCTGCCGAGCCCGTGCACGAGCACGACCAGCTCCCGCGGCCCGGCCGGGTCCGCGGGGGCTCCGGCGGCCGGATCCTGCTGGGCGCGCACCGGCGCCACGGCCAGCGCCGCAAGGATCACGAGGAGCGCGGCGCGCCGGGTCATGGCCGCGGCCGCCTCCCCAAGCCGGCTGTCGCGGCGACGGTGCCCATTGGCGTCAGAGGACATCCGTTTGGAGTAGGGACGTTCCATCGAGGTGGCCGCACGCGTGCTACACGCCCGGGAGCTCCCACGTTGCGGTATGGCCGGCGACGCATGGGACGGAGGATGAAAGACCGGGCGGGCGCGCAATCCGGCACCCGCCCGGTCGCTCGTTCTCTACGCCAGTCTCGGCTGCAGCTTCACCGCTGCACTTCCATCCGCTGGCGCGTGCTGCGGACGCCGTCGGAGACGATGAGCTCGAGCTCCGCGGCGTCGGTCGGGAGCTCCATGGCGCCGCCCCGGGCGAAGGTGAGGATGTTGCCCGTCCGCGGATCACGCACCACGACGAGCGGACTCGCCGCCGCATCCCAGCGCAGCTCCACCCTGTTCGCACCCCGTGCGGCGAGCATGGGCTGCACGGGTCCCTGAGCCCGGGCGGCCACCGGCAGCCTCGCCCGCTCGGCCACAGCCGCCCCCGGACCGATCAGGCGCAGCCGCTCGAGCCGATCCGCCCTGGCCATGGAGGCCGGGACCGCGAACGCGAAGTGCCGTTCGTCGGCCGGGCCGTGACCGAGCGCTTCGCCCGCGAAGGAGAGCTCGAAGACGACGTCGCCCGAAGCATCCAGCCCCTGGAGCGTGTAGGGCCCGGGCTCAGTGGGCAGCGACGGCCGGGTCTCGACCTCGAACGCGGGCTCGAGGGTGAGCGAGCGGCCGTTCATCCTGCCCCAGACCACGAGCGAGGGCTCGCGGGCAACCGCATACGCCGCCTGTGCGGCCGCCTCGGCCTCCCGGAACGCCAGCACCGCCCGGAACGTGTAGTCGCTGATCCACTCGGGCGTGCAGTAGGACATGAGGTCGACGTACGTGCTCGGCCGCTTGAGCTGCCCCGTCGCCGGATCGAAGCCGTGCACGCCAATGGAGCCGTTCGGGTACGGATAGTTCGGATCCGGATTGCTCGGGTTGCCGCAGTCCACGTGGTAGCGGTAGAAGTTGTGGCCCCACTCGTGCGCCGCAGTCCACCCGCCGCACTGGTCCAGCCCGATCGCGACCGGGTAGCCGATGTAACCGAGCCCGCAGTACACCAACCCGCCCACGCGCGCCAGGACTCCGTAGTAGTAGCTGCGACTGCCTTCCGCGATGTGCAGCATCCGGATCTCGTTGATGATCGCGCTCCAGGCCTCCGCCGTGCCGGTCGTGGTCACGTTGCTGATGAACGGTTGGGGGCGTACCACGGCGTTCACGCTGGGCATCGGATAGACCTTGAGCGCCTCGGTGATGTACGACTGCTTGTTGTTCTCGGTCACGTTTCCGGTGACGCCCGAGACCTGGACCGGGATGAGCTGGACGTCGAATGGCGGGAGCGTCCGCACGTCCAGGGGGAGGACCCCGCCATCGGCCGGGAAGACGTTGTTGTCCTCGCTCGCCTCCTCCACCTCGTCGTCGGGGTCCACCGTGACGCGGATGCCGACGCCGGGCTGGATCAGCTCCCCGGGCACGAACACGTGCCAGGATTTCTGCAGATCGCCTTCGTCCACCGCGACGGGCACCGAAGCGGATGGCGCCGGGATCGTGTACTCGGCGACCCGCGTCCCGTCATTGAAGAGCTCGACGTACACGTCCGGCTGCACCGAGTTCTCGAAGGATCCGACCACGAAGACCCGGAGGACGGCGTCGCGGCCGGCGACGAGCGGTACGTCGCGGGCGAGCGTCTGCGTGCTCTGGACGAGGTAGAAGCCGCCGATCGACAGATCGAAGGGGAGCGCCATGGCGTTGAACACGACGGCCGGCAGCCCCCCCGCCGGGCGCGCCGTGACCGTGTTCTGCCCGGGCGTCCGCCCCAGCGTCAGCCGGGTCGAGGCCAGGCCCTCCGCGTCCGTGACGGACGTGGCCGGATTCACCGACCCGCCCCCGGCCGTGACCTCCCACTGGACCGTGATTCCGGCCACGCCGTTGCCGTGGGCATCCGCCACCTTCACGACGAGCGGCTGCGCGAGCTCCGACCCCGCCGGCGCGGCCTGCTCGTTGCCGGACTCGGCGGACACAGCCGTTGGCGGGCCCGCCAGCGCCGCCGCGGTGAAGACCGTGACGGCCGACTGACCCGCAATGACCGTCAGCCGCTGCTCCCCGGCGCGCGGACCGAGCGTCCAGGTCGCCTGAGCCCGGCCGGCGGCATCCGTCGTCGCGGTGCTCGCGTTGACGAGGCCGCCGCCCGCGCCGGCCAACCACTCCACGCCGACGCCGGAGACGGGGTTGCCGTACGCGTCCGTGACCTCGACCACCAGCGGCTGCGGGAGCGGCTGGCCGACCGTGGCCGTCTGCCCGTCACCGGAGATCCGCCGGAGCGCGTCCGGCGGACCGGGCGCGACCTCCGCCGAGAACACGACCGGATCGAGTCCCGGCACGGCCGCCGTGACCGTCTGCGTGCCGGCCTTCGTGCCGAGCTTCCACGTCGCCCGGGCGATCCCGTCCCGCCCCGTCCGGGCCGCGGCCGGTTCCACCGACCCCTCTCCCGCCGTGACGGTGAACGTGACATCCACCCCCGGGACCGGGTTGTCGAACCGGTCGGTCACCAGCACGGTCAGCTGCTCCGGAGCGGACTGCCCCACCGCGCCGGCCTGGTTGCCGCCGGCCACGACCCGGGTCACAGCCGGGGCGACCGGGACCACCCTCAGGGGCGAAGACTCCTCGCCACACGCGCCCAGGACCAGCAGCGCGATCGCGGCCAACGTGCATTCGAGGGGTCGCTTCATGGATCCGATCATTGATCTCACTCCAACGCGTGCGCTTCGCAGTCGTTCCATGGTTGTCCCACGCAGGTTCAGAAGCCGACGCCGATGGAGATCCGGGGCGCGTGGAAGCTGAACGGCTCGGACACGTCATCCTCGCCGTACTCGCCCATCAGGTCGCTGAACGCGAGCGCGACCCTCAGTGCGCCCAGCCGGGCCGACACGAGGGCGCCCGCGAGGATGCCGCCGGCGTCCCGCTCGATCCCGGACCAACCCTTTTCGGAGTACATCCCGTAGCCGCCGAACGCGGTCAGCTCGAACGGGCCGGTGGTCAGGAGACGGACCCCCAATCCACCGCCCACGAGCAACGACTCGTAGTCCCCGCCGGTGCCGGCCAACCCCAGCGCCAGCGCCGAGGCGCGGCCGTACCCGACCTGGAGGAGACCGCCACCCCCGTAGTGCGGCCGGTCGATGTCCGTGCCGATGGAACCCAGGGCGAACACACGTGCGTGAACACCGATGCCGCCGTCGGGCTGGAAGCGGCGGGACGCTCGCTGCGCGCTCACCTCGGACGCCACCGCGAGCAACGCGACGAACGCAAAGAGACACGGCCAGATGCGTCGAAACATCATGGTCTCCTCGAACTGGAACTGGATCGGGACGGCTGCTGCCCACGAATGCCGCACCGAAGGCTGCGGCAAACCCGGGAGTGGAAACGGCCCCGCGCGGCCTGGACAACGCGTTCGGAGCCGGGCATGACGCGGCCACAGTACGGAGAATTTGACGGCGCATCCGTCGTCGCCGCAAGGCGTGCGGGATCCAGTTCTTGCCGCGATTGGATCGTAGATGTATTGCGCCCGCCGCAGGACCGCGTTTGTGGCAACCGCTACGATCCGGACGAATACAGTTCAGCTCCGGAGCTTGTTCTGGAAATAGGGTCAGCGGATGGGCTTTGGCACTTCGTCCCGGGTAATTGCCGGAAGGACGGGAGTTCCTGGGTTCATGGTGTGAGGTGGCCCAGTGGTAGTCTCACTTTGGCACGGTCGCTGCCGCAGCAGGCGCAGAGAATGACCGGGCGGGCGCGCAATCCGGCACCCGCCCGGTCGCTCGTTCTCTACGCCAGTCTCGGCTGCAGCTTCACCGCTGCACTTCCATCCGCTGGCGCGTGCTGCGGACGCCGTCGGAGACGATGAGCTCGAGCTCCGCGGCGTCGGTCGGGAGCTCCATGGCGCCGCCCCGGGCGAAGGTGAGGATGTTGCCCGTCCGCGGATCACGCACCACGACGAGCGGACTCGCCGCCGCATCCCAGCGCAGCTCCACCCTGTTCGCACCCCGTGCGGCGAGCATGGGCTGCACGGGTCCCTGAGCCCGGGCGGCCACCGGCAGCCTCGCCCGCTCGGCCACAGCCGCCCCCGGACCGATCAGGCGCAGCCGCTCGAGCCGATCCGCCCTGGCCATGGAGGCCGGGACCGCGAACGCGAAGTGCCGTTCGTCGGCCGGGCCGTGACCGAGCGCTTCGCCCGCGAAGGAGAGCTCGAAGACGACGTCGCCCGAAGCATCCAGCCCCTGGAGCGTGTAGGGCCCGGGCTCAGTGGGCAGCGACGGCCGGGTCTCGACCTCGAACGCGGGCTCGAGGGTGAGCGAGCGGCCGTTCATCCTGCCCCAGACCACGAGCGAGGGCTCGCGGGCAACCGCATACGCCGCCTGTGCGGCCGCCTCGGCCTCCCGGAACGCCAGCACCGCCCGGAACGTGTAGTCGCTGATCCACTCCGGTTCGCAGTAAGACATCAGGTCGACGTACGTCGACGGTCGCTTGACCTGGCGGGTCTCGGTATCGAAGCCGTACACGCCGATCGAGCCGTTCACGTACGGGTATAGCGGATCCGGATTGCTCGGGTTGCCGCACCCGACGTGCCACCGGCCAAAGTTGTGCCCCCACTCGTGCGCGGCGGTCCACGAGCCGCACTGGTCTAGCCCGATCGCGACCGGGTAGCCGACGTACCCGAGCCCGCAGTACGCCGTCCCGCCCACCCTGGCGAGGATGCCGTAATAGTAGCTCGTGCTGCCCTCCGTGATGCGCAGCACCCGGACCTCGTTGATGATCGTGCTCCAGGCTTCCGGCGTGTTGGTCGCGGTCACGCTGCTCGTGAACGGCTCGCGGCGCACCCCCGCGTTCGCCCCGGGCAGCGGGAAGACCTTCAGCGCATCGTCGAGATAGCTTTGCATGTTGCTTTCGTTCACGTTCCCGGTCACACCCGAGACGCGGACCGGGACGAACTGGATGTCGAACACCGGTGGCGACCGCACCTCCAGCGGGAGCACCCCGCCGGAGGCTGGGAAGATGTTGTTGTCGTTGTTCCCTTCCGGCACATCGTCGTCCGGGTCCACCGTGACGCGGATCCCGAGTCCGGGCGCGATCAGGTCGCCTGGCACGTGCAGATTCCACGAGCTGTCGAGGGTTCCCTCGTCCACCGCGGTCGGCACCGACGCGGACGTCGCCTGGAGCGTATGCTCCGCGATCCGCGTCGGGCCGTTGAAGAGCTCGACATACACATCCGGCTGCGCCGAATTGGCGTGGCTCCCGACCACGAAGACGCGCAGGTAGGCATCGCGACCGGCGATGAGGGGCACGTCACCCGCGAGCGTCTGCGTGCTCTGGATCAGGTAGACGCCGGCAATGGAGAGGTCGAAGGGGTCCTTCGCCGTCGCGTTGAACACGACGGCTGGCAGCCCAGCCGCGCGCGCCGTGACGGTGTTGAGCCCCGACGTCTGCCCTACCGTCAGCCGTGTCGAGGCCGTGCCCGCCGCGTCCGTGACGGATGTCGCCGGATCCACCGACCCGCCCCCGGCGGTGACCTCCCACTCGACCGCCACCCCGGCAACGCCGTTGCCGTGAGCGTCCGTGACCTTCACGACGAGCGGCTCCTCGAGCTCCCAGCCCACCGGTGCGGCTTGCTCATCGCCGGACTCCGGGGACGCAACCGCGGGCTGGCCCGGCATCGCCGCCGCCGTGAACACCGTGATGACCGACTGGCCGGCGAAAACCGTTACGCGCTGCTCCCCGGCCTTCGTGCCCAGCGTCCAGACCGCCTGCGCGCGGCCATTCGCGTCGGTCGTCCCACTGCTCGGGGTGACGTTGCCGCCGACCGGCCCGATGGACCAGTTCACGCTCGTGCCGGCGATCGGGTTGCCGTACGAATCCACGACCTCGACCACCAGCGGCGCCGCGAGCGGATCGCCGACCGTCGCCGACTGTCCGTCGCCGGAGATCCGCTCGAGCGAGCCCGGCGGCCCTGGCTCGGCCTGGGCCGAGAACACGACCGGATCGAGCCCCGGTGCGGTCACCGTCAGCGTTTGCTGGCCTGCCTCCGTACCGAGCGTCCACGTCGCCCGCGCGATGCCGTCCAGCCCGGTTCGCGCCACGGCGGGCTCCACCGATCCGCCGCCGGCCGTGACGGAGAACGTGACCTCCACCTCCGGAACCGGGTTGTCGAACCGGTCCGTGACCAGCACGGCCAGCGACTCCGGCGTACGCTGCGCGACGGTGCCGACCTGGTCCGCGCCCGCCGCGATGCGGCTCGCCGCGGGCGCGACCGGGACCACCCTCAGGGGCGAAGACGCCTCGCCGCACGCGCCCAGGACGAGCAGCGCGATGACGGCCATCGTGTATTCGAAGCGTCGCTTCGTGCATCGGATCATGGGTTTCGCTCCAACGCGTGCGGGTATCATGGTTCGCATGCCTGACGCACACTGGTTCAGAAGCCGATGCCGAGGGAGAGCCGCGGCACGTGGAAGCG
>ERZ777003.1455-NODE-1455-length-35373-cov-14.865083_pt1 | contig 35373 bp, 28 predicted proteins | sample MGYA00374956_ERZ777003 | MGnify/ENA primary metagenome ERZ777003 (study PRJEB29302, sample SAMN06268252) | bioreactor metagenome | isolation source: Joint BioEnergy Institute, California, USA | place: USA:Joint BioEnergy Institute, California, USA | collected... | reverse complement strand
GTTCTGAGTTCTCTAGCTTTGGTTCTGGCTCCCCCAGCCCCGGTTCTGAGTTCTCTAGCTTTGGTTCTGGCTCCCCCAGCCCCGGTTCTGAGTTCTCCGGCCTGGGTTCTGAGTTCTCCAGCTCTCGGTTCTGCACAAGCGCCGCAGCCCCCTCCCCCGGCAGCAGCTCGGCGAGGCGCCGGATGGACACCGCCTGCTGCTGGTAGTCGCCGATGAAGGTGCCGATCAGCGACGGGAAGCCGGCGGTGAACCACATGTACGAGACGAACAGCGCGAAGTCGCCGACGCTGAAGGTCCCGGCGCTCATCGACTGGCCCGCCAGCAGCAGGATGATCCCCAGCCCGAGCGTCGCGGCGATGCTGTGGAACGAGAACACGATGTTGTCCAGCAGGCGCGTCCGCACCGCCGTCCGCCCGCGCTCCCGGTTGAGCACGTCGAAGTGGGCCACCGCGTCGGCCTCGGCGCCGGCGATCTTCACCGCCTGCACCGCGCCGAACAGCTCGCCGAGGAAGCCGGCCACCTTGTCCTGCGCCGCGCCGTTCTCCTCCCAGGCCCGCAGCAGGCGCGCCCACATCGCCCGCGCGACGACGACCGTCAGCGCCAGGGGCACGAAGACCACCAGCGTGATCGTCAGGTTGATCGCGGCCATCACCGCCACCGCCAGCGCGAAGGCCAGCCCCTCGGCCGCCACGTGCGGCAGCCAGGTCGGGAAGTCGCACACTTCGGCGACGTCGTTCTCGTAGCGGTTCACCGCCTCGCCGGGCGGGAGGGGCGGCGGCAGCGCCCCGGGCCGCCGCAGCTGGGCGCCGAGCAGGTTCTGCTGCATCCACACGCCGCACATGCGCTTGAAGGTGATCGCGTACCAGATGTCCGGGAACGACGTCGCCAGCCGCGCGAGGCCGACCCCGACGTACAGCGCCACCAGCGCCCAGATGTCGAGCTCGACCGGGCGCGCGCCGGTGGCGCGGTCGAAGACCGCCTTCTCGATCAGCCCGAGCGCCACCAGCCCGACGCTGAACAGGATGTGGAACAGGCTGTGGAGCGTGAAGCGCCACGGCCGGTGGCGAATGAGATGCCAGTTGAGGCGCATGGTGTTCACGCGAGCACCTCCTCCATACCGGCGGCCAGCAGGCGGGCGAAGCGCGTGCCGGGGTCGGCGGCCAGCTCCAGCCGCGGCCCGTGCTCGACCACCCGGCCGCGCTCGAGGATCATGATCTCGTCGGCGCGCTGCACCGTGCGCAGCCGGTGGGCGATGATGATGCCGGTGCGCCCCGCGAGCAGCCGGTCGACCGCCCGCTCCAGCAGCCGCTCGGTCGCCGGGTCGAGCCGCGAGGACGCCTCGTCCAGGATCACCAGGCCCGGGTCGCGCAGGAACACGCGCGTGAAGGCCAGCAGCTGCGCCTCGCCGGCCGAGAGCCCGCGCCCGCCGGCGCCGAGCCGGGTGTCCAGCCCGTCCGGCAGCGCCTCGGCCCACGCCCGCAGCCCGAGCTCGTCGAGCGCCCGCAGGATGCGCGCGTCGTCGATGCTCCGGTTGAACAGCGCCACGTTGTCGCGCACGCTGGCCTGGAAGATCTGCACGTCCTGCGTCACCATGCCGATGCGGCTGTGCAGGCTGTGCCCGGCGCCGGCCGCAGCGTCGTCGAGCGCCAGGTCGCGCAGGTCCACGCCGCCGACCCGGATCACCCCCGCGGTCGGGTCGTAGAGGCGGAAGATCAGGCGCGTCAGGGTCGTCTTGCCGCTCCCAGTGCGCCCCAGCAGCCCGAGGACGCGGCCGGGGGCCAGGGTGAAGGACACGTCGTCGAGCACCACCTGGCCGCCGGCGGCCGTCGCTTGCCGGTCGTCGTCATCGTAGGCGAACGACACCCGCTCGAACTCGACGCCCAGCGGGCCGCCGGGCAGCGTCCGGGCCGCATCGCGCTGGCTGACGCGCGGCCGGATGGCGAGCAGCTCGGTGACCCGGCCGAGGCCGGCCGCGGCGCGCTGGAGGTCCTCGGCCTGCGAGCGGATGCGCTCGAGCGGCTCGGACAGCATGCCGATGTAGTACACGATCAGAAAGGCCGAGCCGATCGTCGCCTCGCCGCGCGTGTACAGCAGCGTGCCGACCGCCAGGCCGATCGCGTACCCGGCCACGAACAGGAAGCCGGTCGTCACCGTGGTCAGGTTGCTCGCCATCAGCGCGGCCAGCTCGGTGCGCATGCGCGCCTCGCCGAGGGCCGCGAGCCGCCCGAGCACGTGCGCCTCGGCCCCGCTCGAGCGGATGTCCTCGGCGCCGCCGATGTGCTCCTCCAGAAAGCCGAGCTGCTCCGCCTGCGCCTGGCTGGCGGCCGCCCAGCGCCCCGTCGCCAGGCGCTGCAGGCCGGCGAGCGCGCCGAACACCAGCAGCGTGTAGGCGCTCAGGCCGAGCCCGACGCGCCAGTCCTCGCGGAACAGCAGCGCCAGCACGCCGAGCACCAGCAGCGTGTTGCCGGCCAGCTGCAGGGTGAACTGCGAGAAGAAGTTGCCCAGCTCGCCGACGTCGCCGTCCACGCGCTCGATCAGCTCGCCGGGCGTGCGGCGCTTGTGGAAGCCCATGTCGAGCCGAAGCAGGTGCCGGGTCAGATCGGCGCGCAGCGCGTTCGTCGCCTGCCAGCCGATCTGCTCGCCGACGTACAGCGAGCCGAAGCCGGCCGCGCGCTGCGCGACGGCCAGCACCAGGAACAGCGCCGCCGCGCCGAGCAGCGTCGAGGCCGGCGCGCCGGCCTGGGTGGCGTCGATGAAGCTGCGGATCACCTGCGGGCTGATGAGCTGCAGCGCGATGCTGGCGAGCAGCAGCGCGGCCAGCAGCGCCACCCTGGCGCGCTGCGGCGCCAGATATGTTCCGAGCATCGAGCGGTACTGCGCTATCGAGACGCTCATGCGTTCTCCTGTTTACTCGTTCGGCGACGGAGGCCGTTGGAGGCCCGGAGCCCGTCGTAGTTTCTCGTTTCCCTCGCGAGGCGGGAGGTGACTAGGTGACCGGGTGACGTTTTTCCCTGCCCCTCGCCCTCGCGGGCCGGGAGGTTCGGAAGGCCGTGGCCCGCCGACGCCCCTTTTTTCCCGCCGCTCTTGTGAGCTAGGAGGTGTGGAGGGCGGCACGCTCTCCACGAACATCTATCCCCGCCGCCCTGCGGCGGAAAGCAGACGCAAAACCGCCCCCGGGCGTCTCCCGGTGGGGCGGCTCACAAGAGCCGCAGGGCGAGCTGTGCGCCTGCGGCCGCTGGGTATGCGAAGCCGCAGGTCGCTGTGGCGCCTGCGGCCGTCTGTTTCTACTGGGCTCGTGCGGGGCCGAGGGGCACGCGCGCGGCCCGCGCCACGTGCGGCGCGCGAGATGCCCTCGCGCGCGCAGAGGCTGGGCGGCGCACCGTCAGCCGCCGGCTCCCGCAGAGCCTATTGAGATGGCAACAGGCGCACTAGTCCAGACGCGCCGCCGCTGCTCGCTGCGGGCGGGCGTCAACCTGAGTTGTGGCCTGTGCTGTCATGTGGGTGCTCCTCGCGTGTTTGGGTAGCGTCGGCGGAAGGGTAGCACCGTTCCGCCGCGCCGTCAATCCGTCTCGGGGCGGACTAGGAGCCCCAGGTGTTGACCTTCACCGGCGTGAGCGTCACGACGACGCGGCGGTCGGTGGGGCGATCCATGTTGCGCAGATCGGCGTTGTACTTCCGGCCGACCTTGTCGGCGAAGGCGTAGTCCGGGTCGTCGGTCAGCTCGGCGCGGGCCCGGATCTCGAGCGTGCGGTAGGGGCTCGCCGGGTCCAGGATGAAGAAGGTGCAGTTCGGGTTCGCGCGCAGGTTCTTGACCTTCTGGCGGGCGGTGTTCAGCGAGATCTTAATCAGGCCGTCGTCGTCCAGCAGGAACCAGGTCGCCGTCACCTGCGGGAAGCCGTCCGGCCCGTTCGTCGCCAGCACGCCGACATCGGCCTTGAGCAGATCCCGGTGCGATTCGGGGATGGATGTGGTCATGGTGCTCCTCCTCAGGAAAGCCGCTCTGGGAGCGCGGTAGACCGCCGCGTCGCTCCTATTATCATCGGTGACGACGTAGTGTACCATCTTCCCGGCGCCCGGCGTGCGGCTCACGCGAGCGCCGAATGTCCTGGGGCGCCGGCCCGAATTGGCCCTTGGTTCTCGCCCGCGGTTGTCGTACACTCAAGGGAGCGCGCCGGAGGGGCGCGCCGCACTTGTTCTGCAGAAAGCGAGCAACACGATGTACATCCCCCGCGCCTATCGCGAGGAGGACCGGGATACGCTGCTGGCGTTCATGCGAGCGCACAGCTTCATCACGCTGGTCTCGATCCTGGACGGCGTGCCGGTCGCCTCGCACGTGCCGGTGGCGGTCCGCGTCGAGGGGGCCGCCATCACGCTGGTCGGGCACCTCGCGAAGGCCAACCCGCAGCACGCGGCGTTCGGCCGGGGCGAGTCGCTGGCGATCTTCAGCGGCCCGCACGCCTACATCTCGCCGTCGCTGTACGACAAGCGCGAGAGCGTCCCGACCTGGAACTACATCGCCGTCCACGCGTACGGCGTCCCTCGGCCGGTGGAGGTCACGGCGGAGCGCGCGGCGCTCGAGGACGGGCTGCGGCAGCTGATCGCCACCTACGAGGCCGCCTACCAGGCGCAGTGGGACAGCCTGCCGGCCAAGTTCCGCGAGGGGATGCTGGGCGGCATCGTGGGCTTCGAGATGGAGGTCACCAGGCTGGAGGGCAAGTACAAGCTCAGCCAGAACCGCCACCGGGCCGACCGGGAGCGCGTGGCCGAGGCGCTGCTGCAGGCGGACGACCCGGCCGCCCGCGCGACCGGGGCCGCCATGCGGGCGACGCTCGGCGCGCCGCACCAGGAGTGACGAGGAGTATGCACGAGCAGACCAACCACCTCGGCCAGCCGATCGGCTTCCCGCTGCCGGGCTGGACCCCGCCGCCGCGCCCGCCGCGCGAGCGGATGGCCGGGCGCTACTGCCGCGTCGAGCCGCTCGAGCCGGAGCGGCACGCCGCCGACCTGTTCGCCGCCAACTCGCTGGACACCGAGGGGCGCATGTGGACCTACCTGGCGGTCGGGCCGTTCGCGACGCTCGACGAGTACCTGGCGTGGATGCGCGCCTCCTGCGGCGGCGACGACCCGCTGTTCTTCGCGATCGTCGCGCAGGACTCCGGGCGGGCCGTGGGCCTGGCGAGCTACCTGCGCATCGATCCGAAGAGCGGCTCGATCGAGGTCGGCCACCTGGCGTTCTCGCCGCTGCTGCAGCGCACCCGCGCCGCGACCGAGGCCATGTACCTGATGATGCGGCGCGCCTTCGAGCTCGGCTACCGGCGCTACGAGTGGAAGTGCGACGCGCTGAACGAGCCGTCGCGGCGGGCGGCGCAGCGGCTCGGCTTCACCTTCGAGGGGGTGTTCCGTCAGGCGACGGTCTACAAGGGGCGCAACCGGGACACGGCCTGGTTCTCGGTGATCGACCGCGAGTGGCCGGCGCTGCGGGCCGCCTTCGAGCGCTGGCTCGACCCGGCGAACTTCGACGAGGAGGGCCGCCAGCGCGAGCGGCTGTCCGACCTCACGCGCCAGGCGCTGGCCTCCGTCTGAGACGGCCGGCGCAAACGATTCGGGGAGGCTTTCGCCTCCCCAAACCACTTCCGAAGGGCCGCGGGCTACTCCCCGGACGCCGCGGGCTGGGGGGCGGCCGGCTCCTCACTGGCCGCGCGGCGCGACTCCAGGTCCCCGATGCGCCCACGCGGCGCGAGGAACGTCACCGCCAGGCCGAGCGCCGCGGCCGCGGCCGCCACCACGAAGACGTTGCGCGTCCCGGCGCTCAGCGCCGCCCGCATCGCCTCGCTGACCGCCGCCCCGCCGCCGCCCTCGAGCAGCCCATCGAGCGGCACCGACGCGGGGTCGAGCCCGGCGGCGACCAGGCTGGAGGCCAGGCCGGCGCTGAGCACCACGCCCATCACCCCCGTGCCGAGCGCGCCGCCGATGCTGCGGCTGAACTGCAGCGTGGAGGTCGCCGTGCCGAGCTTCGAGCGCTCCACCGAGGTCTGCACCGCGAGGAGGAAGGCCGGGATGGAGAGCCCCATGCCCAGGCCCATCATGCCCAGGTAGACCATCAGCGGCAGCCGGCCCGCCTCCTCGCTGACCTGCGTCAGCAGCAGCGCCCCGGTCGTCAGCGAGGTCATGCCGGCCAGCGCCAGCGAGCGGTAGCCGACGCGCAGCAGCAGCCGCGTGCCGATGATGCTGGCGAAGACCCAGGAGAGCATCATCGGGGCGAGCGCCGCACCCGCCTCGGTCGCGCTCGTGCCCAGCACGCCCTGGACGAACAGCGGCACGAACGCCGTGCTGCCGAACATCGCGCAGCCCGCCAGGATGCCGTGGCCGCAGGCGACCGAGAACATCCGCTCGCGGAAGAGGCCGGTCGGCAGCACCGGGTCGACTGCGCGCCGCTCAACCCACACCAGGGCGATGAAGAGCAGCAGCGCTCCGAGCAGCACCCCCCAGGCCCACGGCGCCCTCAGGTCCGACAGGCCGAGCAGCAGCAGGACCGCGCCCGCCGTCAGCAGCACCGCCCCGAGGTAGTCCACAGACGGCCGGGCGGCGCCGGCATCGCGGCGCTTGTCCACCCAGGCCCACCAGACCAGGCCCATCGCCAGCGGCGCGAGCGGCAGGTTGATCAGGAAGATCCAGCGCCACGACACCTGGTCCACCAGGAAGCCGCCGAGCAGCGGGCCGAGGATCGACGAGACGCCCCAGACGCTGGAGAAGAGCCCCTGCAGGCGGGCGCGCTGCTCGAGCGTGAACAGGTCGCCGATGATGATGAACACCAGCGGCAGGAGGCCGCCCCCGCCGATCCCCTGGATGGTGCGGAACGCGATCAGCTGCGGCATGCTCCTCGCCGTGCCGCACAGCACCGAGCCGAGCAGGAAGATCACCATCGCCACCGCGTACACCGGCCGCCGGCCGTACAGGTCGGAGAGCTTGCCGTACAGCGGCACGGTGGTCGTCGAGGCGAGCATAAACGCGGTGAAGACCCAGCTGTAGGCCTCAAGGCCGCCGAGCTGGCTGACAATCGTCGGCATCGCCGTGCTGACCACGGTCGACTCCATCGAGACGAGGAACAGGCTGAGCATCAGGCCAGCCGTAATCACGATCGTTCGCCGTTGTGTCACTCTCGCTCCTTTTTCGGGCCCTGGGCTGGGCTGAACAACTCTCTACGATCTCGTTCGCAGGACGTGCGGGTGGCTTCGCCCCCGCACCCCCGAGGATGGGAGGCGCCGCCTCAGGATCTCTCTTTGCCGCTCTGCGGCGACGAAAAAAGCTTCTCGGAGGGCTGCTGGCCCTCCGAACCTCCCGCGGAGGGAGAAACGGGCCTCGGCGGGCCACTGGCCTGGCACGCTTCCCCGCGGGAAACAGCCAAGGCCGGTGGCCCGCCACACCCTCCGTTGGGTCGCTGGACGCGCGGCGCGAAATGCTGCCCGCCATGCTACCATGAGATCGGGCCGCGCGGGGGCGCGGCGCCCCTGTACCTCCGGACAGAATGTCCCCCCTGTGTGTGGTATAGTTGCCCTATGAGCCTGGTCACAGTCACAACCACCTACCTCGAGCTCAGGGGCCGCGCGCAGTTTCGCCCGGCGCTGCTCGACGACCCGGCCGTCCAGGTCATCCAGTCGCACGAGCCGCTGCCGGAGTTCTACCGCTTTCTGTACAGCACCGTCGGGCGGGACTACGCCTGGACGGACCGGCTGAGCTGGACGGACGAGCAGCTCGCTGCGCACCTGGCCCGCCCCGAGCTGGCGCTGCTGGTGCTGTACGTGCGCGGCACGCCCGCCGGCTACATCGAGCTCGACAGCGCCTCGAGCGAGCCCGGCACCGAGGTGGCCTACTTCGGGCTGTTCCGCCACTTCCACGGGCGCGGCCTCGGCAAGCACCTGCTCTCGGTCGGCGTCGGGCGCGCCTTCGACGACGGCGCCGAGCGGGTCTGGGTGCACACCTGCACGCTCGACGGGCCGCACGCGCTGGCGAACTACCAGGCGCGCGGCTTCGTGCCGTACAAGCAGGAGACGCACGTCCAGCCGGCGCCTGGGCCGCTGGCATAGTCCTTGCAAACACCTGCCATGGTCCTAGACCGCGAGCTTCGGCACCCTATCTGAGAATCATCGCAAAAGCGCGACGATGGACTCCAAGTTACTGCACATCCTGCTGGTGGACGACGACGAAGTCGACGTCATGAACGTCCGGCGCGCCTTCAAGAAGAACAACATCGTCAACCCGCTCTACGTCGCCGGTGACGGCCTAGAGGCGCTGGCCATGCTGCGCGGCGAGGGTCCGCAGACTATCCCGAGCAAGCGCCGTCTGGTGCTGCTGGATCTGAACATGCCGCGCATGAACGGGCTTGAGTTCCTGCGCGCGCTGCGCGATGACCCGGAGCTCCGAGTCATCACCGTGGTTGTGCTGACGACCTCGGACGACGACCGCGACAAGATCGAGGCCTACAACCTGAACGTCGCCGGCTATATTCTGAAGCCGGTCACCTTCCCGGCCTTTGTAGAGGCCATGGCCACGCTCAACAAATACTGGGCGATCAACGAGCTGCCCTGACCGATAGCGATGGAAGAACAACTCACCCTGCTCGTCGTCGACGACGATGTCGTCGACCGCACGGTTGTCCGGCGCGCCCTGCGCGCCGCCGGCATGTCCGTGCGCGTCGACGAGGCGACCGACCGCGACTCGGCGCTGGAGCGCCTGGCGAGCGGCGGCTACGACTGTGTGCTGATGGACTACCGGCTCCCCGGCGCTGACGGCCTGGCGGTGATCCAGGAGATGCGCCGGCGCGGCATTACGACGCCGGTGGTCGCGCTCACGGGCCACGGCGACGAGGAGCTGGTCGTCTCACTCATGAAGGCCGGCGCGACGGACTACCTCACGAAGGGGGCGGTCTCGCCGGAGCGCCTGGCGCAGAGCATCCGCACCGCGGTGCGCGTCCACCGCGCCGAGGAGCAGGCCCGGCAGGCCGAGCTGGCGCTGCGGGCCAGCGTGGAGCGGCTGCGGTTTCTGGCCGAGGCGAGCCGGCTGCTGGCCTCGGCGCTCGACGCGACCAGCGTGCTGGGCGACCTGGCGCGCCTGATCGTCGACGCCGGCGTCGACTGGTGCGCGATCGACCTGGCGCAGGGCGAGGACTCCCTCCGGCGCGCGGCGAGCGCGGCGCGGGCGGACCTTCCGGAGGGGAAGGCGGACGAGCTGGGGGCGCTGTTCCCGGCCGACGCGCCCCACAGCTTCGGCCCGCAGGCGGCGCTGCAGTCCGGCCGCGCCCAGGCGTTTCCGCCGCTGCCCGGCGCGGAGAGCGAGCTGACCGCCGAGCTTCAGGAGGCGTGGGACGCTGCCGGAGTATCGGCGGCGCTGTGCATCCCGCTCATCGCGCGCGACCGGCGGCTCGGCGCGATCACCGCGGTGCTGGCGCGGCCGGGCTGCCGCTACTCCGAGGATGACCTGGTGCTGGCCCTGGACGTCGGGCAGCGGGCGGCCTCCGCGCTCGACACCGCCTACCTGTACCGGGCGGCGCAGGAGGCCATCCAGCTGCGCGATAACTTCCTCTCGATCGCCTCGCACGAGCTGAAGACGCCGCTCACCAGCCTGTACGGCAACGCCCAGCTGCTGCGGCGCCGCATGCAGCGCGCCGGCGAGCTCAGCGAGCGCGACGACCGCGCGCTGGCGGTGATCGTCGAGCAGAGCGCGCGGCTCGACCGCATGATCTCGATGCTGCTGGACATCTCTCGGCTGCAGACCGGCCGGCTCACCATCCAGCGCGAGACGGTCGACGTCGCCGCGCTGATCCGGGCGCTGGTCGACGAGGTCCGCCCGACGCTCGACGAGCACACCATCGAGCTGGTGGGCGCCGACGAGCGGATCGAGATCACCGGCGACGAGCTGCGGCTGCACCAGGTGATGATGAACCTGCTGCAGAACGCGGTCAAGTACAGCCCGCCGGGCACGATGGTGACAGTGCGCGTCGAGCAGCGCAGGGACTCGGTGTGCATCTCGGTTATCGACCGGGGCATCGGCGTGCCGGAGCAGGACCTGCCGCACCTGTTCAGCCAGTTCTTCCGGGCGACGAACGCGCAGGAGCGCAACATCGGCGGGATCGGGCTCGGCCTGTACGTCGTCCACCAGATCGTCACGCTGCACGGCGGCACGGTCGAGGTGCAGAGCGTCGAGGGGCAGGGCAGCACCTTCACCGTGGTGCTGCCGCTGGCCGAGGCGCACGCCGCCTACCAGGTGGCCGAGGCGGTCGGCACACGCTGACCGGCGCGGGCCGCCCCTCCGCAGGCCCGCCGCAGGCGTTCACGAAGCGGCCGCGCCACGCTCCCCGGCGGCGGCCATCACCAGCGGTATACACATGGCCTATCCTTCGCGCCCCTACCAGAGCGAGGCGGACTACGCGCTGATGCGCGCCCTGCTGGTCGAGATCGCGGCGCTCGAGGGGCCGCTGACCTACTACCACCTCGGCGACCTGGACTGGTGGCGCTTCTCGGCGAACGACCCCGGCGAGGCGGTTCGGCAGGTGCGGCTCTGGTTCGACGGCGAGCGGCTGGTCGGGTTCGGCTGGCCGAGCGGCAGCGGGATCGAGTTCGTCGCCCACCCGCGGCACGCGCCGGTGGAGGCCGAGATCCTGGCCTGGGGCGAGGGGCGCCGCCCGGCGGACGGCGAGGGGCGGCGCTTCACCGCCTGGAGCTACGAGCACCACAGGGCGCGCAACCAGCTGCTGCGCAGCCGCGGGTACGAGCGCAGCGCCGCCCACTTCCGGCTGAATGTCCGCGCGCTGGACGCCGACCCGCCTGCGCCCGCGCTCCCGGCCGGCTACCGCATCCGCCACGTGCGCGGCGAGGAGGATGTGGCGGCGCGCGTCGAGGTGCACCGCGACGCCTTCTCCCCCTCGCGGATGACCGTCGCCAAGCATCTGGCGGTCATGTCCGCGCCCACCTACCGCCCCGAGCTGGACCTGGTTGTCGAGGCGCCGGACGGCAGCTTCGCCGCCTTCTGCCTGGTGTGGCACGACGCGGCCAACCGCACCGGCGAGTTCGAGCCGGTGGGGTGCCACTCGGCGCACCGCCGCCTCGGGCTCACGAGGGCGGTGCTCTTCGAGGGCATGCGCCGGCTGCGGGCGCTGGGGGCCACGAGCTGCGTGGTGTTCAGCAGCGGCGCCGCGGAGGCCGAGCCCGCGCGCCGGCTGTACGCCGCCGCCGGCTTCGAGCTGCGCGCCCGGCTCTACGCCTGGGAGCTGCAGGAGCGCGGCGGGGGAGATGCGTGAGCTCGTGAACGCGTGCGGCGACTAGAGCATGGAGTGTGACTGATCGGACCGCCGGCGGCCCGGTCAACTCCGCGCTGTGGCCAGGCCACAGCTCTGGATCCTGGGCGGCCCCGCGCCCGCCCTCGATGAGGAGCCCTCCATGACCTCGACACACGCGGCCACCGGCTACCTGCGGCACATGGCGCGCCAGCTCGCGGCGGTGTATGCCTCCCACCCGCGGCTCCGGGCGATCGTCCTGGCCGGCTCGGCCGCCGAGGGCCTGAGCGACTTCTACTCGGACCTCGACCTGATCCTGTACTACGACGAGCTGCCGGCGGAGGACGAGCTGCGCGCGATGCGCGAGCGCAGCGGCGGCGGCGAGCGCAGCTGGCTGATCGACGACGTGGCTGGGGGCGCGCTGCTCGAGGCGTACCCGGTGCGCGGGGTGGAGTGCCAGTGCGGGCACATCACCGTGGCCAGGTGGGAGCGCGACATGGCGGAGGTGCTGGAGCGGCACACGGTGGAGACGCCGCTGCACAAGGCGCTGGACGGGATGCTGCACGCCATGCCGCTGCACGGCGATGAGCTGGTGCGCGGCTGGCAGGCGCGCGTGGCGGCCTACCCGCCCAAGCTGGCGGAGGCGATGGTCCGGCACTACCTCTCGTTCTTCCCGCTCTGGTCGCTGCAGGAGCGCCTGGGCGCGCGCGACGCGGCGCTGTGGATCATCCAGGGGCTGACCGAGGCCGCCTACAACATCCTCGGCGTGCTGGCGGGACTCAACCGGCGCTACTACACGACCTTCCAGTTCAAGCGGATGCGCAGGTTCGTCGCGGGCCTGGCGGTCGCGCCGGAGCGGCTCGCCGAGCGCCTGGAGCGCATCGTGCTCGTCGAGCAGGCCGCGGCCGGCCCGGAGCTGGCGGCGCTCGTCGGCGAGACGCTCGCGCTCGTCGAACGGCACATGCCGCAGGTCGACACAGCACAGGTGCGGCGCCAGCTGGCCCGGCGCGCCGAGCCGTGGGCGCCCGAGGCGGGCTGATGGGAGGGAGATGATGGCTGCGGGAACGGCCGAGCGGTTCGTGATCTCCGAGGGCGCGCGCCTCTGGACGACGGTGAGCGGGGCGGGCATCCCGACGCTGTTCTTCAACGGCGGGCCGGGCTGCGACGACTACCTGGAGCCGGTCGCGCGCCTGATCGACGACCGCTGCCGGGTGGTGCGCTTCGAGCCGCGCGGCTGCGGCCGGTCCGACTGGGACGGGCGCTACGACCTCGAGACGCTCCTGCGCGACGCGGAGGCGATCCGCGCCGCGTACGGATTCGAGCGCATCCTGCTCGTCGGGCACAGCCACGGGCCGAACCTCGCGCTCGCCTACGCGCTCCGGCACCCCTCGCGCACGATCGGCGTGATCGGCATCGCCGGGGGCAAGGTCGTCGACGACCGCTCGTGGAGCGCGGCGTACCACGAGCGCCTCGCCGTGGTCGGGGAGGACCTGGGCGGGAAGGTGTTCCGCGCCGACCCTGAGGTGAACCGGCAGGGGAACGCGAGCTGGCGGGCCTACTGCCGAAGGCCGGCGCTCTTCCGCGAGCTGGCGGACCTGGCGGTGCCGTGCGTCTTTATCAACGCGGCGGAGGACATCCGGCCGAACTGGCCGACGCAGCAGCTGGCGGCGCTCATCCCCAACGCGCGCTACGTGGAGATCGCCGGCGCGGCGCACATGATCTGGCTGACGCACGCCCGCGAGCTGCAGCAGCACCTGCGCGAGGCGCTGGCGTTCGTCACCGGCGAGAGCGCGGAGGCCCGAGCGGGGTGACGGGCGCTCAGAGGCGCAGCAGGCCGTGCTCCCGCGCCCGCGCGACCGCCTCGGTCCGGCTGCGGGCGGCGAGCTTGCCGAGGATGTGGTTGATGTGGCTCTTCACGGTGCCGATGCTGATCACCAGCGCCGCGGCGATCTCCTGGTTCGACGCGCCGCCGGCGATGAGCCGCAGCACATCGAGCTCGCGCTCGCTCAGCGCCTCGACCGGGCGCTCCTGGTGCCCATTGGCCTGCGCCTCCGACGCCGGCGCGTGGAAGGCGGCCAGCAGCTGGTCGAGGTAGGCGCCGATGCGCGGCGTGGCCCCGTTCGCGCCGCGCTCCTGCTGCACGAGCTGGGCGCGGCAGGAGGCGAGCAGCGCCCGCATCGGCTCGCCCTCGTCCAGAAACACCCGCACGAGGCGCTCCGGCGCGGCGAGCGCCAGCGCCTGCTGGAGGGACCGCCGCGCCTGCTCGCGCTGCCCTGCGGCGGCCTCGGCGAGCGCGGTGAGCGCGAGGATGGCGACCAGGCTCGCCCCACGCCCGTGCGCCTCGGCCTGCCGGCGCAGCCGCCCGAGCAGAGCCCGCGCGACCGCCAGGGGCTGGCCCGCCCGCCCGGCGCGGCTCTGCGCGATCAGGAGGCGCGCGTAGGTTAGCGCCTCGACCTCACTCGTGTCGTCGGCCACCGCCTCCGGCAGCGGCGCGCGCCGCGCGTACCACTGCTGGGCCGGCTCCAGGTCGCCGCGCGCCAATGCTAGCTGGGCACGGTAGGCGTCGATCTGGCGCAGGTACGCGGTGGAGCCCAGGCGCTGCGCCGCGTGGGCGCCGTGCTCCAGCGCCAGCGCGGCCGCCTCGTCGCCGCGCGCCGCGAGCGTGCGCGCGAGCGCGATGTACCCGGCGGCGAAGTAGACGCCCACGCCCGCGCGCTCGGCGCTCACCAGGGCCTCGCGCAGCAGCGCCTCCGCGCGGTCGAGCTCGTTGCGCTCGCGGGCCAGCTCCCCCAGCCCGACCGCCGCCTCCCACCGCACCCACAGGTCGCGCTCGCCCAGCGCGCGGATCACCGCCTGGTAGCGCTCGAACGCAGCGCCGAGCTGGCCCCGCCGGGCCGCCTGGTCGCCTTGGGAGCGCAGCGCAACCAGCGTGCCGAGGTAGTTGTGCGCGCCGCAGCGAGCGTGGGCGTCGGCCAGCGTGGCCTCCGCCGCCGCCAGATCGCCCTTCAGCAGCAGCCCCGCGCCGAGCGCCAGCGCACTGCCGGCGCGCAGGGTCTCCTCCTCGGGCGCGAGGCTCGCCAGCGCCCGCTGCGCCGCGGCGATCGTCCCGTCTGCGTCGTGCCGCAGGCGGGCGAGGTGGGCCTGCAGGTGCGCCGCCTCGCCGAGCCGCGCCTCTTCGCCAGCCAGCTCCCAGGCGCGCACCGCACGCTGCAGCAGCGGGTCGACCCGCTCGACATCGCCGGCCAGCAGGGCGGCCCAGGCGGCCCAGAGGCAGAGCGCGGGGCGAGCGTGCAGCAGCGGCTCTGGGATCTGCTCCAGCCAGCAGTGAAGCGTCGCGTACTCGCCGCGCTGAATGACCTCGGTCGCAGCTGCCTCGATCAGGTCGGCGGCGCACTCGACCGCCCCGCCCTCGAGCGCGTGCCGGATGGCCTGCGGGAGCAGGCCGTGGCGCTCGTACCACGCGCTGGCCCGCAGGTGCAGCTCCGCGACCGCCGCGGGCGACTCGTGGTCGAGCCGGTCGCACAGGAAGGCGCGGAAGAGGTGGTGGTAGCGGTACCAGCGCCGCTCGCCGTCCAGCGGCGTCACGAACAGGTTCGCGCGCTCGAGCTCCTCGAGGACGAGGCGGCTGTATGAGTCGTCGGGCGAGCCGTGCGGCGCGCCGAGCAGCCGGTCGAGCGCCGAGCCGTTCGCCGCGGGCACGCGTGTCCAGCCGCCGACCGGCTCCTTCGCGCCGCGCTCCAGCTGGCGCTCCGCAGGCCCAACGCCGAGCACGGCGTCGCAGAGCGGCCCGCAGAGCCGGTCGAGGACCGCGGTCTGGAGCAGGAACGCCTTGAGGTGGGCCGGCTGCTGCGCGAAGACGTCGTCGGCCAGGTAGGCGAAGAGGTGGCGGGTGTCGGAGAGGCCGCCGAACGTCTGGCCGGTGCCCTCGCTCGCTCCCGCCCGGCGCCGCCCCGCCGCCCGCAGCGCGAGCGTGATGAGCTGAATGCCGGCGGGCCAGCCCTCGGTGTAGTCGCCGATCGCCCGGACCTCATCGGGCGTGAGGGCCAGATTGGCGGCGGCGCAGTAGGCCCGGATCTCGTCGGGGGTGAAGCGCAGCTCGCCGGCGCGCAGCTCGATCAGCTGCTCACGGGCCCGCAGCCGCGCGAGGGGCAGCGGCGGGTCGGCGCGGCTGCCGATCGCCAGGCAGACGTGCGCTGGCGCGTGCTCCAGCAGGAAGGCCACCGCGGCGTGCACCGCCGGCGCGCGGATGACGTGGTAGTCGTCCAGCACCAGCACCAGCCGCGCGTCGCACCCCTGCGCCGCGAGCGTGTTGATGAGCCGGGTCAGCGCCGGAACCACGCCTGCGCGGGCCAGGTCCGCCGGCGGCTCGAGCCCGGCGCCGCCCACCGGCTCCAGCGCCCGCGCGACTGACGCGGCCAGGTAGGCCAGGAAGCGCGCCAGATCGTTGTCGCCCTCGTCCAGGGCCAGCCAGGCGATCGCCGCCCGGCCCTGCGCGGCCAGCGCGTGGCACCACATCGAGAGCGCCGTCGTCTTGCCGAAGCCGGCCGGCGCGCAGAGGAGGACGAGCCGCGTCTGCGGCGCGGGCGACAGGCGGGCGCGCACCTGCTCGCGCGGAAGCAGGCCGTCGCGTGGTGGCGGCACGTCCAGCTTGGTCTGGAGCAGCGCTGTACATCCTCCGTGCATAGCATTCTCCGCGGCACAATTGCCCAGAATGAGTCTAGTCCTTCGCGTGCGCCGCGCGGGTGAACGTGCGGCAACCAGCCGTAACGATGCGCCGGGCCCCAGCCGCTGTTGCGCGGCGCTCACCGACGGTAGCGGCATCTTCTCACGTAACATAAGCGATGCCGCTAGACTCAGAGGCGCAGATGGCGTGCAGCGCCGCGCGGTGGGCCGAGCGCAACCCAGCGCCGCTGCGCCTGGTGGATGGCACTATGTCAGTACAGAGCCTGCGAGCGCCTGCCATGCCCGAGCCGGCTGCCGAGAACGGCGCCGCTCGTTCGCCGGACACGATCCAGCTGGGTCGGCGCCTGGCGGAGCAGCTCAGCGCATACCGCGGCGGGGACGCGCTCGTGCTGGCGCTGCCGCCGGCGGGTGTACCTGTGGCCGGCGAGCTGGCGCGGGCGCTGCGCCTGCCGCTCGACGCGCTGGCGGCGCGCGAGTTCAGCGTGCGCCCCTACCCCGAGGTGGTCGCCGGGGCGCTCTGCGAGGGCGGCGGGCTGTGCCTCAACGCCGCCGCGCTGCGTCTCCCGGGCGTCACCCTCGAGTCGGTGTGGGAGGAGGTCCGGCGCACGGCCGCGGCCCTGGCGGACATCTCACGGCTGTACCGCGGCCAGCGGCCGCTCCGCGCCTCCCACCGCCTGGGCGCGGTTGTGGTCAGCGGCGGCATATGGGACGGCGCGCTGCAGCTGGCGGCGATCCACGGGCTGCGGAACATGCACGTCCGCCGGTGTGTCATCGTGGCCCCCTTCGCCGTCGATACCGCCGCGAGCCTGGTGGCGCGCTACGCCGACGGCCTGATCGCGCTCGAGGTCGCCGCGGAGCGCGATGTGTGGGCGGGCCGCAGGTGGGCCGGGCTGGGCGACGAGGCGGCGGCGGAGCTGCTCGCCCAGTACCGCGGCTACACCTCGGACCCCTCGATCGGCAGACAGCCCCTGGCTCCGCTGCCTGTCCGCCGCTGAAGCCGGGGACGTGCGCCCTACGCCGCCCTGCGGCGCTCGACGCCGACGGGGGTGGCGCAGCTGCACGCGGCGGCGCTGCCACGCCCGCGCGCCCAGCAGCCGCACGACGCCTCGCCCCGCGGGCAGCACCAGCACGCGGAGACATCGCCCTCGGCGACATCCACGCCGAAGAGCGCCGCGCTCCACCAGGCGCGCATGCTGTCGCGCACATCCCCGAGCGCCACGCCCCCGTCCGCCTGGAACGAGAGCCGCCCGACCGGGCGGAAGCCGGCGCGCGCCATCCCCGCGCCGGACGGCAGGTTCTCAGGGGCGTGGAGGATCCACGCCCGCGCGCTCGCCTCGGAGCGCAGGATCGCCTGCAGCAGCCGGGGGTAGACCCCCAGCCCGCGGTAGGCGGGCAGCGTCGCGAAGTCCCACAGGTAGCGCTCGTCGCGCGGGAGGGCGAACGCCAGCCCCAGCTCGCCGATGCTGGCGGCGCGCGTCGCGGCCCAGCCGTAGCCGACCGGCCGGCCGTCGAGGGTCGCGATGTAGGCGTGGTGCCCGCCGCGCAGCCGCGCCCGCGCCTCCTGGATGTCGATGCGGTTCAGATCGGCGATCAGGCCGGCGTCCTCCGTGCGCCGCGCGGCGAACCCGGGCAGGGCCGGAAGCGCGGGCAGGGCGTCGGTGCGCCACCAGGTGTTCAGTGCCATTGCGAGTGCCTCCCTCAGCCTGTCGCCAGGCTCGTCGCGTTCGAATATGGGCGCAGTCTAGCGGCGGCGAGGGGGATGGGGCATCACCCGCCGGGGGTGATAGCGCGGGTGATAAGGTGCTGCTGTGGCTCTGCGAGGCGGCCGCGGAGCATAAAAAACAGAACGTACGCGGTGCGGTCAGAGCGTGCTCGAGGGCGAGAGGGGTACCGACCTCTCTGGCGCTTAAGCCCGCTGGAAGGGGCAGTGCAGCACTGCCCGTTGCGTTGCAGCACACCAGTTGCTCGTCTCAGCCAAACTGGCGTTGCAGCGCATCAGTCTGTGCCTGGAGCACGGGCATCGGTGTACGTGGGCATGACAACGAGCAAACTGGCACGGGACACGTTCTCTTGCGGGTCCAGGGCCGCAGGCCCTGGCGCGGGTGGTGCAGGGCGGAGCGCCTGCACAAGCGCCTACGGAAGGCACCAGGTCACAAGCGGAGCGCCTGCGAAACACGCTTGGGCGCAGGGCAAAGCACCGCGTAAGTATCCCCGCAAGGGAGGCGGCGAAAGCCTCCCCATCATGCGGAGAGGGCGTGGCGCGCTGTGTTGTCCTTGTAGATCACGCCGCCCTTCATCACCAGATCCAGGCACCGCTCTGGCTCGCGCAGGCAGCCCAGGTCGCTCAGCGGGTCGCCGCTGACGAGCAGCAGGTCGGCGCGCGCCCCCGGCGCCACCACGCCCGTCTCCCCGGCCTCGCCGAACAGCGCGGCGGCGTTGCACGTGGCGGCGCGGATGACGTCGATCGGCGGCTGCACCTGCGCGCGGATCGCCAGCTCCTCGAGCTGCTCGCGGTGCATCGCCCCGAGCAGGTCGGTGCCGTAGACCAGCGGCACGCCCGCGCTGTGGGCCAACTCCAGCGCCCGCAGCCCGGCCTCGCGCACCCGCTCGAGCTTCCCGAGCAGGTCGGCCGGCAGCCCGGCGGCCACCCCCTCGCGCGCCAGGGCCTCGTAGGTGACGAGCGTCGGCACCATCACCGCCCCGTGGCGCAGGAACAGCTCGACGCTCTCCTCGTCGATCAGGTTGCAGTGCTCGAGCGAGCGCACCCCCAGCCGGATGGCGCGGTTGACGGCGCGGGCAGTGTAGGTGTGGGCCGTCACGTACAGCCCGGCCATCTCCGCCTCCTCGACCGCCGCGCGCACCTCGGCGTCGGAGAACTGCAGGTTGTCGAGCCGGTCGGTCGGCGAGGCGATCCCGCCGTTGAGCATGAGCTTGATGTGGTGGGCGCCCTTGCGGATCTCGTCCCGGCAGGCGCGCTGCACCTCGGCCACCCCGTCGCAGAGCCGCCCCAGGCCCATCGCCAGCCCCTCCACGACCTCCTCGCCGCGCGCGCGCAGGTCGGCGTGGCCGCCGGTGGGCGAGAGCCCGTGGCCGCAGAAGAGCAGCCGCGGCCCGGCGATCACCCCCTCCTCGACCGCGCGCGCCAGGCCGTAGTCGGCGCCGCCCGCGTCGCGCACGGTGGTGAAGCCGCGCAGCAGCATCTCGCGCATGATCTCGGCCGCGCGGGCGGCGGTGTAGGCCGCCGAGGTGCGCATCAGCTCGCTGAGGTTGGCGGTCCAGGCGATCACGTGCACGTGGGCGTCGCACAGGCCCGGCATGAGCGTGCGCCCGGCGCAGTCGATGGTCCGCTCCGCCGGCGGCGCCGGCGCCTCCATCGGCTCGACCCGCGCGATGCGGCCGCCTTCGACTACCACGCGCTGGCCGGGCACGCTCCGCCCGGCGACCACATCGAGCACTGTGGCGCGCTCGAACACGATCCGTTCCGGCTGCATTGTGTCTCCTTACTGGTGTCCGCCCAGCCGCGCCTCCCGCATCGTCCGCTCCGCCAGCTCCCCGCACGACGCCCAGGCCACCTCGCCGGCCAGCGCCGTCGCCACCCGCTCGCCGAGCAGGTCCAGCGCGGCCAGCCCGGTCTCCAGCCCGTTCGAGAACAGCGACTGCCAGTGGGTCATGATCACCGGCCAGCCTCCGGCGTCGAGCACGCGGCGGATGGCCCCGCCACGCCCGTCGGCGGTCAGCATGTGGTCCACCACGGCCTCGACGAACGCGCGGTCCGTCCGCGGGCTGTCGATCGTCGCCCAGAAGAAGTCGTCTACGGTCGAGGGGATCGAGACCACCGCCGTATCGCCCTGCGCGAAGGCCAGGTACGGCCGGCTGGCCGGGTAGTCGTGCCAGATATGCAGGAAGTACCAGGTCGCCGTGCGGCCCCAGACCTCGCGCTGGGCGGCGGCCATCGCCGCCAGGTACTCCGCCTCGACGCGCGCGCCGAAGTTCCACGGGCTGGTGAAGCCGGCCGCGTCGATGCCGGCCTCGCGGAGGATCTTCAGGCTGCGCGTCAGGTAGGGCGTCAGCGTGCGCCGGCTCTGGGCCTGCGACCAGTGCGCCTCGCCGAGCTCCAGCGGCCGTTCGGCGGCGAGATCCCAGGCCAGGCTGTGGGTGAGCATCTCCGGGGTGAAGTCGAAGCGCGCCGCGAGCCGCCGCCGGGCGGTCTCCAGCCACGCGCGCGTGCGCGCCGGGTCGTGCCCATCGATGCCGCGGACCACGTCGCCCCGGCCGGCGGGCGCCGGGACGACCGAGAACTTGCCGGCGATGCCGTGGCGCTCCACCACATCGCAGAAGCGGTCTAGGAAGTCGTCCGGGATGCTCTCGGCCAGCGGGCGGCCGTCGGCGGTGACGGGCGGGCGCCGGTCGACGGCGATCAGGTGCTCGCGCAGGATGTGGACGTGCGGGCAGCTATCGTCGACCAGCAGGGTCAGCGGTGTCGGCGCCATGGGCGGCTCCTTCTCTCAGCGCGGCGGCAATGCCAGCGATCATAGCACCGCTTTGGGCGAGCCAGCGGCGGCTAAGCTGGCCGCCGCCACCAGCGGTAGGCCGGCTCCCGCGCCAGCAGCCCCGCCGCCGCGGCGACCGTCACCGCGCCGTTGATCAGCAGCGCCGCCGGCACCCCCAGGGCCGCGATCAGCGCCCCCATCTCCAGGTGCCCGGCCGGCGCCGAGCCGATGCTGAACAGCCACACCCCGACCGCCCGGCCGCGCTGCTCGGCCGGCACCGCGAGCTGCAGCAGCGCCTGCTGAAGCACGTCGAACGCAGCCGCGCACACGCCCGTCACGACCAGCGCGACCACCGCCGGGCCCAGGCTGCGCGTCGACGCCAGCAGCGTGATCGCCAGCCCGTAGGCCAGGAAGACCGCCCCGAGCAGCGGCCGGCGCGGGAGCCGCTCCGGCAGGGCCGCCAGCAGGGCGACGGCGACCGCCCTGCCGATCGCCAGCGCGGCGTTCAGGGTGCCGAGCTCCTCCGGCCCGGCCCGCAGGACATCCTGCGCGAACAGCGGCAGCGCGGTGATGTGTGAGAAGGCGAACACCTCGCAGACCAGCCCGGCCACCACCAGCGTCCGCACGTCCCGCACGTCGACGATCAGCCGGGCGGCGCCCCACAGCGCCTCCCGGAACGGCGCCGGCGCGGCCGACGAGCGGTGGATCTGCGCGGCGCGGACCGAGGCGACCAGCAGCGCAGTCAGCCCGTAGACCGCCGCGACGGCCAGGAAGCAGCCGGCGACGCCGATCGGCGGGATGAGCGCCCCCGCGGCGAGCGCGCCGAGCCCGGTGGCGAGGCGGGCGGCGAGCGCGTTCAGCGCCAGCCCGCGCAGCGCCGCATCGGCCGGGACGGTGTCCAGCACGAGCGCCTGGCGCGCCGGCGTGTCGAACACCTGCGCCGCGCCGAACGCGAACGCGAGCAGGACGAGGTGCCAGACGCCCAGCGCCTCTGCCCCGACCAGCAGGCCGGTGGCGGCCGTCAGCAGCAGCGCCGCCCCGCTCACCGCCGCCAGCTGGTGAGTCCGGTCGACGCGGTCGGCGACCGTCCCGGCCCCCAGCCCGAACAGCAGCGACGGCAGCATGCGCGCCGCGAAGATCGCGCCGACCATCAGCGGGCTGGCGCCCAGCTCGAGCGCGAGCCAGGCGGTGGCGGTGCGCTCCATCCCCTGTGCGCCCGCCAGAGTCACGCTGGAGCACCAGAGGCGCCGGAACGCGGGCGCACGGAAAGGGGCCATACTTGATCAGAAACGCTCTCGTTGTTTTATACTACACGGCAGTGCGGGCCGGCCAGCCGCCAGAGGTGGCGCCGCCCCGCGCCGGCGCAGTCTCGCTAGAATTCAGTGGCGGTGTACCGTGACACCTGCAGACACGCGATCGACTGTCTTGCTCACCCGGAGCCAGCGGCTCGACCTGCTGGCGAGCTGTGTGCCGCTCGCCATTGTGCTCGGGCTGGTCGGCGGCTATGTCGTGACCGCGCTGATCGGCACCGTCCCGCACCCGCCCGCGCTCATCTACGCGGTCCTCGCCGCGGTGCTGGCGCTGGTCGTGTATCAGGCGGTCCAGATCATCCGCGATCTGGCCTCCGGCGTCGCGCTCGTCGAGGAGGACCTCCTGATCAACGCCTGGAAGGCGAGCGGGCCGTCCAGCGACTTCTACGCGAAGTTCGAGCGGCTCGGCACCCTGAGCCTGAAGCATCGCGCCGAACACTTGCCTTCCCCACGCACCCGCTACCTGGTCACGTATAGCCCGGCCAGCAAGACGGCCTGGTCGCTGGTGCCGACGGGCGAGGCGATCGTCTGACCCGCGCCGGGCGGCGTCGCGAGACGCCAGGGCCGGCCTCCAGATCCTGCCACACCGAGGTGTGGGTGCCACGCCGCGGCATCCGCGCCTCGCTGTTTTCGGGCGCAGCCGAGGGATCTTCGCGCTTCCTGACGGCTCGAACGTCGCGCCGGGCCGAGCGAGGCCGTCCTTGCGAAGATCGCCCCTTCGACGTGCGGGCCGCCGCGCCTTCTACTCCAGCGCGCGGATCTCCGGCGTCAGCAGCCACACCAGCGCCGCCACCACCAGCCCCGCCGCAGCCCCGGCGATCACCGCGATCGGCGCGCCGGCCAGCTCGGCCACCGAGCCGATCCACAGCGCCCCGAGCGGCATGCTGCCGAAGAACGTCATGCTGTAGACCGCCATCACCCGGCCGCGCAGCCCGTCCGGCACCAGCGACTGCACCAGCGCGTTGGCGAGGTTCATCACCAGGATCACCGCCATGCCGCTGGCCATCAGCACCAGCAGCGACAGCGGGAGGGAGCGCACCAGCGCGAACACGGACAGCAGCAGCGGGAAGAGGAACGAGCCGAGCGTGAGCAGCCGCCCCTTGAACGTGAAGCGCCCCAGCGAGGCGATCGTCAGCGCGCTCATCAGCGCCCCGAGCCCGCGCGCCGACTGCAGCAGCCCGTTGGTGGTCGCGTCGCCGCCGAGGATGTCCGTGGCCCATACCGGGAACAGGGTGGTGAACGAGATCCCGAACAGGCCGGTCGCGCCCGCCAGCAGCATCAGCGTCCGCACCGTGCGCGTGCCGGCGATGTAGCGCAGCCCCTCGCGCAGCTCCTGCCAGGCCGTCGCGCGGGTGGCCCGGCGCTGCTGCGGCGGGAGGCGCATCAGCGACAGCGCTCCGATCACCCCCACGAACGAGAGGCCGTTGAGCGTGAAGCACCAGGCCGGCCCGACCAGGGCGTAGGCCAGGCCGGCGACCGCCGGGCCGGCGAAGCTGCCCAGGTTGAACATGGTGGCGTTGAGCGCGATCGCGTTGGTCATGTCCTCGCGGTCCACTAGCTCGCGCACGAACGCCAGCCGGGCCGGCGAGTCGAAGGCGTTAGCGATGCCGAGCGCGAACGCCAGCGCCGCGATGTGCCAGGGCTCCACCGCGCCGGTGGCCACCAGCGCCGCCAGCACGAACGCCAGCGCCATCATCGTCGTCTGCGTGATGATCAGGAGCGTGCGGCGCGGCACGCGGTCGGCCACCACCCCGCCGTAGAGCGTGAAGATCCAGGAGGGGATGCCGGCGGCGAACCCGACGGCGCCGAGGTAGGCCGGGGAGCCGGTGAGCTCGTAGACGAGGAACCCCTGCGCGGTGGTCTGCATCCAGGTGCCGAACAGCGAGATCATCTGGCCGAAGAACCAGAGCCGGTAGTTGCGGTGCCTGAGGGCGGCGAAGGTCTGGCTCAGGCGGCGGCGTGGCGCCTGCGCGGCGTCCCGCGCCACCTCGGGGGACTTGTGGGCGGTTGCCATAGCTTGGTGCTCTCGGGACAAAGCGGTGACCGCCCACCATCATACCACTGCCCAAATGGCCTATGTGCATCTCCGACCAATGACAGATACCCCATCCACCCCCTCCGTGTAGCATGCACACCTGTTCCAGTAGTACGAGCTAGTAGCCCCGCCGCCTGTGCACGCAGAAGTGCGGAGGGCGGCACCCATCCACTCCCCGCCGCAGCGCCGCGGAGGCCGCGGACCCTCTTTGGATTCCCGTGCGGGCCGCTGCGTGGCGGGGCAGGGCATCGAGTGTACGTCGTGCCGTTGACTACGGGAAGGAGTCTGAACTTGACAGTCGTACACCAGAACAGCATCGTCTCTGATCTGCGCTCGGTCCTGCGGGGCCGGGTGATTACACCGGACGACGCCGGCTACGACGCGGCGCGTACCGTCTTCTACGGGGGGTTCGACCGCCGGCCGGCGGCCATCGCGCGGGTCGCCGACGCCGCCGATGTCGCGCGTGTGATCGAGCTGGCCCGCGAGAGTGGGCTGGAGCTCGCGGTGCGCGGCGGCGGCCACAGCGTCGCCGGCCACAGCGTCTCCGAGGGCGGCATCGTGCTCGACCTGGGGGATATGAAGGGGCTGGAGATCGATCCCGAGCGGCGCGTCGCCTGGGCCGAGGCCGGCCTGACCGCCGGCGAGTACACCGAGGCGGCCGCGGCCCACGGCCTCGCGACCGGCTTCGGCGACACCGGCTCGGTGGGGATCGGCGGCATCACCCTGGGCGGCGGGATCGGCTACCTCGTCCGCAAGTACGGCCTGACGATCGACAGCCTGCTGGCGGCGGAGATCGTCACGGCGGACGGGCGGCTCCTCCGGGTGGACGCCGAGAGGCACCCGGACCTATTCTGGGCGATCCGCGGCGGCGGCGGCAACTTCGGCGTCGTCACCCGCTTCCAGTTCCGCCTCCACCCGGTCGACACGGTCGTCGGCGGCATGCTGGTGCTCCCGGCGTCGCCCGAGATCATCGCCGCGTTCATCGCCGAGTCGGACGCCGCGCCGGAGGAGCTCTCGTCCATCGTCAGCGTCATGCCCGCGCCGCCGATGCCGTTCATTCCCGCCGAGCACCACGGCAAGCTGGTGGTGCTGGCGTTCATGGTCTACGCCGGGCCGGTGGATGCCGGCGAGCGCGCGATCGCGCCGTTCCGCGCGATAGCGGCCCCGATCGCCGATCTGATCCGCCCGATGCGCTACCCGGAGATCTATCCGCCCGAGGAGGCCGAGGGGGATTTCCACCCGATCGGGGTCGTCAAGACGCTGTTCGTCGACTCGATCGACCGCGGCGACGCGGAGACAATCCTGGACCACCTGCGGGCCTCGAGCGCGCTGATGTCCGTGGCGCAGCTGCGGGTGCTGGGCGGCGCGTACGCCCGCGTTCCGGACGAGGCCACGGCGTTCGCGCACCGCTCCCGCAAGATCATGGTCAACGTCGCGGCGATGTACGGGCGGCCCGAGGAGGGCGCCAAGCACGCGGCGTGGGCCGCTGAGCTCGCGGAGGCGCTGCGCCGCGGCGACGCCGCCGCGTACATCAACTTCCTCGGCGACGAGGGCGAGGCGCGGGTGCGCGACGCCTATCCGGGGAAGACCTGGGACCGCCTGCGGGAGATCAAGGCGCGCTACGACCCGGACAACCTCTTCCGCCACAACCACAACATCCCGCCGGCGACCTCCGGCCGGTAGGATCTCTGCCGTGCGCACGGTGCAGGGGGCGCGAGGGGCATCCCTCCTCGCGCTCCACCCGCTCCCCTGCGGCGCCGGCGGCAGTTGACAATCCCCCGAATCCTCATATACTGGCGCGCGACCCTTATCGAGACAAGCGAACACCAACGGGCGCACACGGCGCCGGCAAGGCGCTCGTGCCGATCGTCGCGCTCGGCGACGGCCGCTTCAAAGCCACGCTGCAGCTGGAATTCATCCTGAGCGGCGAGGACGAGGCGCGAGACTCGCTTCCTGATACGAAGGACTGACCATGCCAACCGTCCGATCGTTTGTCATCCCAACCGTGATGAAGCACGGCCTCGGCGCGATCCAGACGCTGGGCGACGAGGTGCGCGCGCTCGGCGTGCGGCGCCCGCTGGTCGTGACCGACCCCGGCGTGGCGCGGGCCGGGATCCTGGAGACGGCGCTCGCCGCGCTGCGGGCCAGCGGCGTCGAGTACGCGGTGTTCGACCAGGTCGCGCCCAACCCGCCGATCGCGCTGGTCGACCAGGGGGCCGAGGTCTACCGGGCCGAGCGCTGCGACGGGCTCGTCGGGCTGGGCGGCGGCAGCTCGATGGACACCGCCAAGGCGATCGGCGTCGTGGTGACCAACGGCGGCTCGATCCGCGACTACGAGTGGGCCGAGCCGCAGCCGATCCGCCAGCGCATCCCGCCGACGATCTGTGTGCCGACCACCGCGGGCACCGGCAGCGAGGTGACGCTGTGGGCGGTGATCACCGACCCGGCGCGCAAGATCAAGTTCAACGTCGGCGGAACGCCGCTGATCGGCGCCTGGACGGCGCTGATCGACCCGGAGCTGACCTTCGGGCTGCCGGCCGCCGTGACGGCGGGCACCGGCATGGACGCGCTGGCGCACGCGATCGAGTGCTACACCTGCGCCTACGCCCAGCCGATCTCGGACTCGGTCGCGCTGCTGGCGATGGAGTACGTCGGCCAGTACCTGCGGATCGCCTACGCCCAGGGGCGGAACGCCGAGGCGCGCTACAAGATGAGCATGGCGGCCATGCTCGGCGCGCTGGCCTACGGCACCGAGAGCGCCGGCGCGGCCCACGCGATGAGCCAGTCGGCCGGCGGCGTCCGCGATGTGCCGCACGGCGCGCTCACGGCCCGCCTGCTCGGGCCGGTGATGGAGTACAACTACATCGCCGAGCCGCAGAAGTTCGCGCGCATCGCCCAGGCGCTCGGCGAGGATATCCGCGGCCTCAGCGTGTGGCAGGCGGCCGAGCGGGCCGTCGCGGCCGTCTACCAGCTCACGGCGGACCTGCAGATCCCGACGCTGCAGCAGCTCGGGTTCTCGGAGGACGAGATCCCGATGCTGGCCGAGATCGCCTACGCCGACCCGCAGACGATCGGCAACCCGCGCGACCTGACGCTGGAGAGCTACGTGCAGATCTACCGCCGGGCGTTCGCGTGATGCGCCCGCGTAAGCGCGGGGAGGTGTGGAGGGCCGCAGGCCCTCCACGATCCTTTTCGCGATCCTAGCGGCTCGCGAGCGGCAGCGCCACGCCGCGGCGCACGGCGATGTCGATCCCAGAGGTGGTATCCCCGGCTGTCACAGCCACCGGCGTCGATCCGCCGGGGCCGAACGACCCGCCGTAGAAGGTCGCCATCTGCCCGTAGGTCGCGCTGTCCAGAACGGCGCTGATCGACGCCACGCTCGCCACGCCGGCGACCTGGCCCGGCAGGAGGCTGTACGGGATCACCGCGACGTAGTAGCTGCCGGTCGCCAGCCCGTCGAGGACGTTGTAGCTGCCGTCCGACTTGATGCTGCCGTAGCCGACCTCGTTGCCGCTCGCGTCGTAGACGATCACGTACCCATTGGTGAAGGGCGCGCCGGTGGCCGCGTCAGTCGCTCTGCCGCTGATTATGCCGCCCTTGACCAGCTCCGCGTCGATCCCCGTCACGTCGTTCGGCGCCGTCACCACCACCGGCGTGGCCGTCGCGAGGGTCGGCTTGTCGTCGTAGAACTCGTCGACGTAGCCGCCGTCGCCGTCGGTGAACTGGACCGTGTAGCTGCCGCTCGGGAGCGCGCTGCCGGTGTGGTAGCCGCCGAGGAACGTGAGCCAGCCGGTTGTCACGACTACGCCCTGCGCGTTGCGCACGATCACCGTCCCCTTGGTGATCGGCGCTCCGGTGCCAGCCTCGGTCACCCGGCCGAAGATGATGCTGCCGCGCTTGAGCTGCGCATCCACGTTCGGCGTCACGTTGGGCGCTGTGACGTTCACCGGAGTTGCCTCCTCCAGCGTCTGCGCGCCGCCGTAGTACGCCGAGATGTACGCGCACGAGGCATTGTAGCTGTAGCTGCTGAAGTGCACCAGGTAGCTCCCGCTCGGCAGTATGCCGGCGATCTCGTACGTGCCGTCCGCGGCCGTGTACTTGCTCTCCACCACGTTGCCGTTCATGTCGAGGATGGAGACCCCAACTCCCTCCAGCGGCTGCCCGGTCGTGGCGTCCGTCACTTTGCCGCGGATGCCGCCGCCCCTCGCCAGCTGGGCGTCGATGTTCGCCACCGTCTCGGGCGCCGTTACGGTGATCGGGTCACCCTGTTCGTCCGCCGGGCGATCGTTGTACCGCTCGGGGATGTAGTCTGCGGGGCGGAAGAACACGGTGTACTCCCCGCTCGGCATCCCGGTGGCCTGGTAGACGCCGCTGGCGTTGGTGTAGGCGTACTTCTGGTAGCTGCCATCCTGGTTGCTGATGAACACGGCGATGCCGTCCAGCGGCGTGCCGCCCGGCCCGGTGACGCGCCCGGTGATCGTGCCGCCAGGGGACATCGCGAAGTCGACGCCCGTGGTGGCGCTCGGCGCGCTGACCGTCACCGTCCGCTCCTGCTCTACCAGGTTCACGCTGTCGAGCAGCGTCCTGGCCCACACCTGGTAGCTGCCGCTGCCCAGGCCGCGGAGCACGTAGTTGCCGGAGGAATCGGTGAGGCCCGCGTCGAAGCCGTTCTCGCCGGAGGCCGAGACGTAGATGCCGCTCAGCGGCAGCCCGGTCGTGGCGTCCGTCACCGTGCCGCGGATCTCGCCGCCGCGCGCCAGCACCGCGTTGACGCCGGAGACCACCGTGGGCGCGGTGGCCACGAGCGGCTCGGCCTCCGCGAGCGAGGGCTTGCCGTTATAGAAGCTGCCGAGGTAGCCCGACCCGCTGCGGAACTCGATCCGGTAGCTGCCGCTCGGGAGCCCCGGGCGCGTGGTGTAGTTGCCGGACGCGTCGGTGGTGGCGCGGGCCACCTGCCTCCCGTCGCTGTCGTAGACGACCACCTCGATGGACTGGAGCGGCCCGCCGCCCTCGGCCGTGACCTGCCCGCTGAAGCGCGCGCCCAGCGCAAGCTCCACATCGATGCCGGTCACGGAGCCGCCGTCTGCGACCGTCACGGGCGTGGCGGTGAGGGCGCTCGGCTGGTCGTTGTACCACTCCTCGGCGTGGTCCCCGCTCCGCGGGCTGAACCGGAGCAGGTAAGAGCCGGCGATCAGCCCGGTGATCTGGTAGTTGCCGCTGGCGTCGGTGTAGTCAACGCCGGCGTACACGCCGTAGGTTGTGTAGGCGGTGACCTCAACCAGGTTGGCCGGCCCGCCTCCGGCGAGTGTCACGTTGCCGCTGATCGTCGCGCTGCCGCTGTTCGGCGCGCAGGAGGCCGGCAGCATCGCCGCCATCACGCGCGTGGGCTGCCAGCTGCCCAGTATGACTACGGCAGCGAGCAGGACCAGCAGCGTCGTTCGTGCGGCGAGAACAGACTGGTGTCGTGGCATCGAACGCTCCTTCTTCAGTTCCACCGGGCTATCGAGCTTCGCGAGTGGAGCGGTGCGCCGCAGACGGATGCCCACGGGCGCGGTCCTGGCTCGCTGTGAGGGTGTTCCGCATGACAGAACGTGCGAAACCTGGCGTCCTGCGCGGTGCGGGGCCGGCTTCGAGGGAGATTCCGACGAGGCTGCGTAGAGGGCCTGCGGCCACGGAGCCGGGCTGAGCGGCTCGTGTGGGCGCCGATGATCTAGTCGGGCGGCGGGCGGGCCTCGGGGTGGAGCGAGGCGCGGCTGAGGGCTGGCGAGATGGCTGGCTGCCCGCGCGGTCGCGCTGGGCGAGCGCCTGACATACGATCTGCAGGTCGTTCCGCAGGTCAGAGGCTTCGGATGTGGCAGCCTTCCCCTGCGTGCGCTTGTTTCGCCAGAGCATGCGGGCAGCTCCACGACGGCGTGCAGGAACGTGTGCTACGGGCAGTATAGCGCCGGCGGGGCAGCGCTACAATAGCCCATCGGTCCGCGGGGAGCGAGGCGGCGATTGCGCTCCTGGGCCACCTCTGGTATCCTCTGCCGCGATGAAAGCGCTCATTCTCTCGGACATCCACAGCAACATCGTCGCCCTCGAGGCCATCTGGGCGCGGGAGCGCGACGCGGACGTCATCTACTGCGCGGGCGACCTGGTGGACTACGGCCCCTGGCCGCGCGAGGTGCTGGAGTGGGTGCGGGCGCACGGCGTGATCTGCGTGCAGGGCAACCACGACCGCCAGGTGGCGGCGACGTGGGCTGAGGAGGATCTCTGGCGCCTGCCGGACGGCGCGCTCTACTGGCGCCACCACAACGCCCGCCGGCTCACGGCCGAAGACGCGGCCTTCCTCGCCGGGCTGCCCGAGGCGGTGACGTTCGAGCTCGACGGCATCCGGTACGGCATGACCCACCTCTACCGCGGCTACGACCTCATCCTGCACCGCCACGCGTACCGGACCTTCTGCGCGCAGCGGTTCGCCGGCGAGGTGATCGAGCGGCTGATCCTTGGGCACACGCACCGCCAGGCGGTGGTGGTGCTGGGCGAGGAGGAGCAGTGGCTCAACCCGGGCAGCGTCTCGTACCGGCGCCGGGACGACCCGGATCAGGAGGCCCACTACATGGTCATCGCGGATGGCCAGGTGTCGCTGCGCAGTGTCCCGTACGACCTCCAGACTGTGTACCGGGAGGCCATCCGGCAGCCGCTGGTCGAGGAGGAGCTGGAGGTGGCGCGCTGGTTCTTCGGCCCGCGCGACGGCGAGGCGCACGGAGGCTGACTCCGAGGCGCGCCCCGCCGCTCAAGACGCCGCGGCTTCGCTTCCGCTGAAGAAAAAGCCGCTCCTCGCCAGCGCTCGTCACCCCGGCGCCGCGAGGCCGCCCGGGCGCTGTGTGGCGCGGCTGCGGACGACCCCGCGGCTCCTGCACATCCCGCCGCGTCGCTGGGGACGCGCGGGCCCGCACTCACTCCTGCCACGTATAGAACAGGACGCCGTCCTCCACGCGCGTCGGCAGGAACATCAGCCGGGCGTCCGGCCGGCCCGGGCCATCGCACTTGCGCCCGTCGGCCTTGCTGTAGGTCGCGCCGTGCCACGGGCACTTCAGGCAGTCGCCCGTATCCTCCAGCGGCCCCCCGAGGTGCACGCAGACGTTCGCAACGGCGCGCGGGCGCCCATCGGCGAGATAGACCAGCGCCTCGCGCCCGAAGAAGTCGATCTTCTTCACGCCAGCGGGCGGGATGTCCGCCACGCGGCAGAGTGCGACTTTCATCGCTCTTCCTCCTTGCTGTCGCTTCGCTCGCCCTCGCGAGCTGGGAATGTGGTGGGCTTGCAGGCCCACCGAGGCTGCTTCCGCCGGAAGGAAGAGGGAGGCGAAGCCTTCCCAAGCCCTTCCAGCGAGACTCGGCTTCCGCAGGCCACCGCGCCGACGCCAGGAACGGCGAGCATCCTCTAGCTCGTGTCGTCGTACGCGGGCGGCTGTGCGGGCGGGCCGTCCGCGAGCGCGCGGGCCGCCTCCGCGGTCGTTCCTGGGGTGTAGATCAGCAGCACCGCCGCCGGCAGCGCGGTCGGGTTCCAGAAGGTGTGGCGGGCGCCCGCCGGGATCCGGGCCGCCGTGCCGGCCACGAGCGTGACCGTGCGGTCGTTCCAGCTCACGGCCACCGTGCCCTCGAGGACGTAGCACCCCTCGCTGTGCTCGGGGTGGGCGTGGAGCGGCTCGCCGGGGTGATGGGGCGGCAGCGTCCGCTGGATCAGCGTGAAGGCGTCCATCGTCGCGGCGCCGGTCAGCAGGACGCGGGCATCGCCGCGCTGCGATCGAGGGGCGCCGGTCGCTTCTGTCGGGCTGTTCATCTGCTCCTCCTGGCGTAGCCTGCGGGTGCCTCGCATAGCGAACCACATCCCGCCCCGTTTCAGAAGCGACAGGTGCGACAGCGGGCGCGACAGAAAGTGCGACAGTTGGCGCCTGCGCGGCCGTTCATCCCGGCCAGGTCCGATGTTGGTATAATGCCGCGCATGCACCACGAGCAGGACTTCTGCAGCTGGCTGCGACGCGCGCGCGTTGCTGCCGACCTGACCCAGGAGGCGCTGGCCGAAGCCGTCGGCTGCGCGGCTCAGACCCTGCGCGCCTTCGAGAGCGGGCGGCGCCGGCCCTCGCGCGAGATGGCGCTGCGCATCGCCAGCGCGCTGGAGCTGCCCGCCGAAGAGCGGGACGCGTTTCTGCGGCTGGCCCGGCTCAGGAAGCCATCGCCGGGGCGCGCGACCGCCGCGGCTGAGCCCTCGCTTGTGGATGCGGCGCGGCAGGATGACTACGTGCCGCCGCCCGACGCGCTCATCGGCCGGCACGCCCTGCTGGAGCAGGTGCGGCGCACGGTCCTGGAGGAGCAGCGCCGCCTGGTGACCCTGCTGGGGCCAGGGGGCATCGGCAAGACGCGCCTGGCGCTTCACGCCGCCGCCGATCTCGCCGGGCACTTCGCCGACGGCGTGGCCTTCGTCGGCCTCACGGCGGCGGCGACCGCGGACGAGGCGGTCACCGCGATCGCCTCCGCGGTCGGCTGCCCGCTCCTTGGCGCCACATCCCCGGAGACGGCGCTCCTCGCGTTCCTGCGCCCGCGCGCCCAGCTCCTGGTGCTCGACAATCTCGAGCAGCTGCTGGCCTCCGAGCACGGCGACCGGCTGGGGCAGCTGCTGAGCGGCATCGCCCACGAGGCGGCCGGCGTCCGCGTGCTCGTCACCTCGCGGGAGCGGCTGCGGCTGCGCGCCGAGTGGGTGATCGAGGTGACCGGGCTCACGCTGCCCGCGGACGACGGGGCACAGCCGATCGAGCGCTCTGAGGCCGTGCTGCTCTTCCTCGAGCGGGCGCGCCAGGTGTCGGACAGCTTCGCCCTCACCCCGGACAACCGCGCGGCCGTCGCCCGGATCTGCCGGCTGCTCGGCGGGGTGCCGCTGGCGATCGAGCTGGCGGCCGCCTGGACCCGCACGCTGTCCTGCCAAGAGATCGCGGAGGAGGTGGAGCGCAGCATCGACTTCCTGACGCTGGAGGAGCGCGACCGGCCGTCGCGCCACCGCTCGCTGCGCGCGGTGATCGACCACTCCTGGCGGCTGCTGAGCCCCGCCGAGCGGCGGCTGCTCGCGCGCATGTCGGTGTTTCGCGGCGGGTGCCGGCGCGATGAGCTCGTGCCGGTTGTGGCGGCCGCCGGGGGCGCGCAGGCGCTCTCACGCGAGGCGCAGCTGGCAGCCCTCCGCGGCGTGGCGTCGCTGGTGGATAAATCGCTGGCGCGGCGGACACTGGACCGCCGGGGCGAGACGCGCTACGACCTGCACGAGCTGGTGCGGCAGTACGCCGCCGACGCGCTCCAGCGAGACCAGGACGAGTACGCGGAGGCCCGCGAGCGGCACTGCGCCGCCTACGCCGCGCTGCTGGAGCGGCACGAGCCGTCGCTCCGAGGCGCCGGCCAGGCGGAGGCGCTGGCGCTGCTGGCGGACGAGATCGACAACCTGCGCTCGGCGTGGCAGTGGGCGATCGCCCGAGGCGACGCGGCCCGCGTCACGCAGATGCTCGAGCCGCTGTGGCAGTTCTACGAGGGGCGCGGCTGGTTCCAGGAGGCGGCCGCGACGTTCACCCAGTCCGCCGAGGCGTGGCGGGCAGCCATCGCGCAGACGGGGCGTGACGAGGCCGAGGACGGCTTCGTGTACGGCGCGCTGCTCGCCGTGCAGGGCTGGTTCGCCTACCGGGTCGGCCGGCTCACCGATGCCCAGGCGGCGCTCGCGCAGAGCGTCGAGCGGCTGCGCCCGTTCGGCGAGCGCCGCGCGCTCGCCCACGCCCTCAGCTTCCTCGGCGTCACCCGGCTGTACGCCGGCGACCACAGCGGCGCGCGGGCGGCCTGCGAGGAGAGCGCGGCGCTCTACCGGGCGCTGGGCTACGAGTGGGGCTGGGCCTACTGCCGCGGCACGCTGGGCGTCATCGCCGGCGCCGTCGGGCAGGCTGACGAAGGGGTGGCGCACTGGCGCGCGGCCCTCGACGTCTACCGAACCCTCGGCGACGCGCGCCTCACCGCCATGTCGCTCAACTTCCTGGGGGCGGCGGTCGCGGCCGCCGGAGACGAGCGCGAGGCCGAGCGCCTGCTGAGCGAAGCGCTCGCGCTCGGCCGCTCGATCGACGACCCGCTGATCGTCGCGTTCGCCCTGCTTGAGCTCGGCAGGCTGAGCGCGCGGCACGCCAGCTACGACGCCGCGCAGGCGCAGTTCGCCGAGAGCCTGGCGCTGTTTCGCACGCTCGGCGACCGCCAGCGGGTGGCGCTGGTGCTGTCACATCTGGGGCAGGTCGCTCTGGAGCAGGACTCGTACGCCGAGGCGCAGCGGCAGTACACGGAGAGCTACCTGGCGGCCGCCGGCGCGCGCTCGGCGCCCGGCCTCCTCGGGGCGCTGGCCGGCTTCGCCGCGCTGCTCCAGCGGCGGGGCGCGCACGCGGAGGCGCTGCAGCTCGCCAACATGGTGCGGCGCCACCCCGCGGCGACGGCGGAGCTGCGGGCGCGCATGGACGAGCTGGCGGCCGCGAGCGCGGCGCAGCTTCCAGCGCACGGGGCCGAGGCGGAGGTCGGGCGGCTGCACCTCGAGCTGCTCGACGACATTGCGGCCGCGGCGGGCGGGGGCCTGCCCCTCTGGCTTGAGCGGGTCCTCGCGGCGTGAACCTCCGGGCCTGAGCCGGCCCTCGAGCCACACCGCCCGTGTCGAGAGCAGGCAGATGCCGCGGGACACGACAGCCGGCGCCAGAAATGACGCGGGCCACGAGCGCTAGGAGCCGCATGCACCAGCGAAGCGATACGGGCCACGGGCGCGACTTCTGCGCGCGGCTGCGCCACTTGCGCACGGCGCAGGAACTCACCCAGGAGGCGCCGGACCACGTGCCCCCTCGCTCCCAGGTGCCGCCCCCGCCCGACCCGCTGATCGGCCGGGCCGCCGATCTGCGGCGCCTCGTGGCCGCGCTCAGCGCTGGCGGCAGCGGCAAGACCCGCCTCGCCGCGGCCGCCGCCTCGCAGCCGATCGCCCTAGACGAGTTCGCCGTACTTGCGGGGCTCGTGCTCCTCACGCTGCCGGACGCCGCCGCGACCGCGCTGGCGTCGCATCAGCAGCCGGCAGATCGCTCCCAGGCGGCCGAAGCAGCCGCGCGCGCCTTTCCGCCAGATCAGCCTGCCGCGCCGCTCGCGCTCTTCCACCCCGCGCCGGGCCCGGCGCGCGGTGTGTGAATATATCGCCCAGCTGGCAGCACCCCCCTCTCCGAACCGCGCCAGTGCGCCGCTGTGCCAGGTGTACCCCGATCGGTAACGCTGCTTGGCACGCCTGCTGTAGCGCTTGTCGCTTCTGCGCGACGGGCGCGTGTGGTTCCATAGACCCACGGACGGCAGGCAGCACTGGAGGGCGACGATGGGCAACCGGACATCGAGTGTGAGCGGGGCGGCGCGCGCCCGGGCCAGCAGCTGGCGCGCTGTGTTGTGCCTGGCTGTGCTGATCGTATCGCTTCTCCCCCATCCCGCCTCGGCGGGCGCGGGCAGCGCGGCGGGCGATGCGGCGCGGATCGACGCCTTCGCGCGCGAGCAGGTGCGGCGCCACGGCAT
>ERZ777003.1452-NODE-1452-length-35394-cov-6.832367_pt1 | contig 35394 bp, 32 predicted proteins | sample MGYA00374956_ERZ777003 | MGnify/ENA primary metagenome ERZ777003 (study PRJEB29302, sample SAMN06268252) | bioreactor metagenome | isolation source: Joint BioEnergy Institute, California, USA | place: USA:Joint BioEnergy Institute, California, USA | collected... | reverse complement strand
CCGGCGGGCCGCCGCTACCTCGCGGGGTGGGCGATGGCGGACGAGCTCCACGTGCTGAACGACGAGTACCTCGACCGCCGCGCCGCCGGCGAGGACTCGCTCGCCGCCCTGCGCGGCACGGCCGAGCGCCTCTATGCCCAGATGGTGATCGCCGCCGCGAACAAGAACCTGCCGCCGCCGTGGGGGCCGCGCAAGTTCGTGCGGTACGTCCGCTGGGCCTGGCTGATCGAGGGGGGCGCCCAGTACTTCGCGGGCCAGACGCAGCTCTTCCGCGCCGCGGTCAACACGCGCATGCGGCTCGGCAAGCCGCCGTCGTTCCCGCCGTCGGCCCGCGACGCGATCATCCTCGGCGGCACGGTCTTCGACCTGCTCGACCGCGAGCGCGGGCCGGACGCGTGCGAGATCCTCGTCTCCCGGCTGCGGCGCGAGGGCGCCGAGCGCGCGATCGAGCTCGCCTTCGACGAGCGCTTCCGCGTGGTCGAGGCCCACTGGCGCACCTACCTGCGCGAGGAGCTCCCGCGCGCCGGATCACTCGGCGACCTGCCGGACGAGGACCCGTTCGCGGATTAGCTCACGCGAGCAGCTCGGCGAGCACCCATACGAGCGCCGCCGCGACCGCGAGCCCGACGAGCAGGCCGGCGGCGAGGCGCGCCGGCTGCCCCGTGTTCTCGTCGGCGAGCGTGTGCTCCCGAGTGTCCGCGACGAGCGCCCGCGCGGCGTCGTAGGCGGAGCGCGGAACGAGGATGTCGCGCGATGACGAGGGGAAGACCGACGCCAGCTCGTTCGCCACGCGCGCCGGGATTCCCTGGTCGAGGAGGATGCCGACGATGAGCTCGGCCTCGGCCTGGCTCGTCGCCGCCGCGACCTTCACGAGCTCGCCCGAGGCGTACTCGGGACGCACGCGCTGAGCGCGGATCTCCGGATCCGTGATCGGCTCCTCCTCGCCGCGGCCGACGTAGACGAGCGGTGTCCCGCAATGCGAGCAGAAGCTCTCGCTCAGCGGGAAGCGCCGCGCGCACGTCGGGCAAGCGAGCGGCTCGACCGTGCCGGCGCGGCCGGCGTCGCCATTCGTGTGGTCGTCCGGGGTCACTCGGCGACGAGCTCGAGCTCGTCGACCCGCGGGCCGTCGATGCGGAACGCGCGCAGGACCGCCTCTTCGTCGGCCAGCGAGCAGATCACCCAGATCGCCCCGGGCCAATCCGCGGCCAAATTGATGTCCGTCTGCGAGGGGTACGCCTCGGTCTTCGGATGTGAGTGGAAGATCGCGACCTCCTCCCCGCGTTCGTCGATCTCGTTGTAGATGCGGATCTGGTCCTGAGCGGCGATGCGGAAGCGCATCGGGCTGGCGAACTCGTTCTCCGCCGGGAAGAACGCGGTGAAGCGGTCGCCGTTGACCGCGAGCATCCCGCAGGATTCGTTCGGGGCCTCGGCCCGCGCGTGGGCGATCATTTCGTCGTAGAGCTGGCGTGTGAGGTGCATCAGAGGCGAGGCTACCGGGCCTAGACTCCGCGCCGTGAGGGCTCGAGCAGTCGCCGCCGCTGTCGCGCTCGCCGCAATCGCGCTCATGGCGCCCGCCGCGGCGCATGGCAACCCCTGGCTCGAGCAGCGCGTCCTCAACATGGCCCACCAGGGAGGCGAAGCCGAGGCTCCCTCCGGAACGATGTACGCGCTCAAGCGGGCGATGAAGCTCGGCGCGGACATGCTCGAGGTCGACGTCCACACGACCGCCGACGGCCGGCTCGTCGTCCTGCACGACTCCCGCGTCGACCGCACGACGAACGGCAGCGGGGTCATCTACGGGATGAGCCTCAAGGAGGTCCAGCGCCTCGACGCGGCCTACGACTTCGTGCCGGGCGAGGGACCGCGCACCGGCCGGCCCGAGCGCGATTATCCGTTCCGCGGAGTGCGCACCGGCGAGCGCAAGCCGCCGCCGGGCTACCGCGCCAGGGACTTCCGCATCCCTACGCTCGACGAGGTCCTGCGCACCTTCCCCCGGGTGCCGATCAACATCGAGATCAAGGGCCTCGCCGACTCCGACAACGCCTCGTTCTTCCGCAACGCGGACGCGCTGGCCGCGCTCCTCAACGGGATCGGGCGCAGCGAGGGCGTGATCGTCGCGTCGTTCAACCAGATGGCGCTCGAGCGCTTCCACGCCCAAGCCCCGGAGGTCGCCCTCGCGCCCGCCCTCCCCGGGATCGCGCTGTTCAAGTTCGCCAACCTGCCGCTCGCCGAGGGCATGGCCGCCCTGCAGGTGCCGATCACGTTCCAGGGAATCCAGGTGACCGACGCCGACTTCGTCAAGCGCGCCCACGCCCAGGGATACGCGGTCCACGTGTGGCTCTCGAACGACCCGGAGAACGAGGAGATCTACGACCGCCTGCTGAGTTGGGACGTGGACGCCGTGATGCCCGCCGAGCCGGGTCGCTTCGAGGACTCGCTCTGCGAGCACAAGGCGCCTCGCCCCCCGCGCCCGAAGGACTGGCCGGGCGGGAAGCGGTGCTCGAAGCGGTACTCGATCGCGTGCAAGGTCGAGGTCATCGGCTACGGGCGCAGCGGCCGCAAGCTGCGCCTGATCCTGCTTCGCTACGACGACTTCGCCGGCCGCTGCGCCGGCCGCGTGCGGGTGCGCGCCCGCGGGCTCGGGACGGTGGCGCGTGGGCGCTTCGACTTCGGCAAGCTCCCGCCGAGCCAGGGCGGGCCCGAGGAGCGGTCGATCACCATGCGCTCGAAGCGCGCGGGCGTCGGCGCGACGCCCACGCTGCGGACGATCGCCCGCCCCTACGACGCCTTCCCGACCGTCACCACGTTCCACCGCCTCCCGGGTCGACGCGCTCAGTAGTAGGCGCTGTCGGGATCGCGCGGGGGCTCGCGCAGGTCGCCGCCCTCGCGGCCGAGGAGGTCGGGGTCCTCGCGCCCGCGCTCCCAGAGCAGGTCGTCGAGAAGCGGCGGCGAGACGTCGGCCTCGCGAGCGACCCGGCGGAAGGCCTCCCGCGTCGCTCCCCGGATCTCCTCCAGCTCACCGTCCGGTGAAACCAGGCCGCAGCGCAGCGCGAGCCGCATGAGCACGCTGTCGGCCGACACCTCCCAGCGCTCGGGGTCGGAGACCGTGAGCCACCCGCGACGCTCGCAGATCTTCGCGTAGAGCTGGGCCTTCTTCGCGAGCGGGTCGGCGAAGGCCTCGTAGCGCCCGAGCAGCGCGAGCAGCCCGGCGGGGCCGCCCAGCTTGCCGCCTGCCGCCCCGTTCAGGGCAGCGGCCGAGCCCTCGTGGTCGCGCAACAGCCCGCGGGCCAGGTCCCGCCACAGCGCCGCGCGCCGCTCGGGGTCGCGCACGGTCTCCCCGCCGATCGTGAACGCCTCCGCGACCTCCCCGGCGGTCACGTCGCGAAGCGCCGCCGCGGTCAGCCACCCTCCCCCGCGCTCCCGCGAGGCGCGCAGGCCGACGGCCCACATGAGCGCCGAGCCGCGCAACGGCCCCTCGCCGTCGACGGTGTAACGGCCCTCGTAGCCGCTCTTGTGGTCGACCGCGCAGAGGAAGATCGCGGCGTCCGGGTCGGGAACGTGGGCGAAGTCGGGCGGCTCGTAGGCCTCGAGCAGCGCGCGAACCCGCGCCGCGACTCGCGGCACCGCCTCCTCGGCGATCGCCGTCATCGCTTGGCCGCGGCGGCGCCCATGTAGCGCTTGCGGTCCGCGGCCGGGAGGCGCTCGATCGAGTAGCGCAGCATCGTGCGCGGCATCACTGCGGCATGCTCGTCGAGGAACCCGCGCAGGACCGCCTCGTCGCGCTTGCCCACCTCGCGCAGCATCCACCCCGTCGCCTTGTGGATGAGGTCGTGCTCGTCACCCAGCAGCGCCTCGCAACAGCGCAGCGTCTCGGCGAACTCGTCCGCGCGGATCAGCGGGAACGTGGCGAGGACCGCTATCCGCCGGTCCCAGACGCTCCGCGAGCGCAACAGGGGATCGAGGAGCTTGCGCGGCGCGCGGCGCACCCGGTCGACGAGCAGGTACCGCGCCGACGCGTCGACGAGATCCCAGTTGTTAACCCGATCGCGGTTGGCCAGGTAGAGATCAGCGATGCGCTCGCGCTCCGCCTCGTCGCCGCGCTCGAACCGGAGCTGCATGATCGCGAGCGCGACGAACCGATGCTCGTGGATCTCGCTCGCGAGCAGGCGCTCGCAGTCGGCGAGCGGCAGGTCGCGGTGCCTGCGGGCGACCTTGCGCTGCTCCGGGACAGGAATCCCGAGCAACACGTCGCCCTCCCCGTAGCCGCCTGGGACGATGCCGAAGTAGGGCGCTGTGAACTCGGCGCGCTCCGGATTCGCGAGCGCGCCCAGGTCCGCCTTGACATCTGCCAGTGACCCCATGCCTCCGATGGTTGAATGTTCGCATGAGCACCGAAGCCGCCCGCTCGCTCCGGCCGCGACCGGCATCGCCCGGGCCCGATGCCGAGCAACTACGGTCCGCGTACCTGGACCTGCTCCGGCTCGCCCTCTGCGACATGGTCGCGAGCGAGACGGAGACGGTGGTGAAGAACGAACGGGGCTACGTGTCTCACCCCCTGCCCGAAGAGGAAATCGGTCAGCGCGAGGTCGGCCGTGATTGGCCGCTGCGCGGGCTGACGATGGTCGGGTACAAGCGCCTTGGAGACCTACAGGAGTGCCTCGAGAACATCGTCGCCGACGGGATCGAGGGGGACGTCATCGAGGCAGGGGTGTGGCGCGGCGGCGCTTCGATTTTCGCGCGGGCAACGTTGGATTCGCTCGGGGAACACGATCGCAAGGTGTGGCTCGCCGACTCCTTCGCAGGCCTGCCGCAACCCGATCCCGGCGCGTTCCCGGAGGACCATGAATCCACGTTCCACGACGAGAACTACCTCGCGGTTCCCGAGTCGGCCGTGCTCGCCGGCTTCGAACGGCTCGGTCTCGATCACGATCTTGAGTTCGTCAAGGGATTCTTCAGCGACACGATGCCGCAGCTCACCGGTCGCACCTGGGCGCTGATCCGCCTCGATGGCGATATGTACGAGTCGACCTGGGTCACGCTCGAGTCGCTCTATCCCGGGCTTGCCCGCGGCGGCTATCTCATCGTCGATGACTACGGCGCGGTCGAGCAGTGCAAGCAGGCCGTGGACGACTTCCGCGAGGCACACGGAATCACGGCTCCGCTCGAGGAGATCGACTGGACCTGCGTGCGCTGGCGGCGCGACGACGATCCGCAGCTCGGCAGCGGGGGCGAGCCGCAGCGGCGGCGGGAGGCGCCGTTTGCGGCGGAGCCACCCCCACCGGCCAACGTTCTCACGCACCGCGAGGCAGCGTTGCTCGACCGCGTCCAAGAGTTGGAGCGGGAGCTCGCGGAGCGGCAGACTCGGCGCCGGCGACTACTACGCCGCCGCTGACGGGGCCACTCAGCCCAGGCGATATCCGGCGTCCACCGCATCGCGGTGGAACATGCGCACGGTGTCGAGCGAGAACTCCTGGAGGTCCTTGCCGAGGAGCTTCAGCTTGCCGAGCAGGTCGTGCGTCACGGTGATGATGTGGCACCCGGCGCGGTCGGCCTGCACGACGTTCAGCACCTCGCGCGGGCTCGCCCAGATCAGCTCCTGTTCGGGCCGGTCGGCGATCGCCGCCACGGCCGCCTCGACGGCGGGCACCGGCTCGATCCCGGCGTCGGCGATCCGCCCGGCGAACAGCGAGATGCAGGCGGGGACGCCCTCGGCCAGCGCCGCGGAGATTTCCTCGACCTGGCCCTGCGTGAACAGGCCCGTGACGTTGAGCTTGATCCCCTCGCCGCTCAGCGTCCGGACCAGGTCTGCGCTCGAGTTGCCCTTCGTGTCGGTGACCGGGATCTTCACGTACACCGACTCGCCGAGCCCCGCGAGGATCCGGGCCTCGCGCGCCATCTCGTCGAAGTCGTCCGTGAAGACCTCGAAGGAGATCGGCCGGTCGCCGACCACGTCGAGAGCCGCGCGGGCGAACCCCTCGTAGTCGGTGACGCCTGCCTTGCGCATCAGCGTCGGGTTGGTGGTGAAGCCCTTGATCAGCGGATCTGCGGCGAGCTTCTTGATCCCCTCGAGGTCAGCGCCGTCGGCGAAGATCTTGACCTTGAGGTCGTCGACGGTCGGCGCTTCGGCCAGGACTGCGGTGCTGGTTTGGTTCTCCATAAGGACGCCTCAGGGTAGCTACCCGATGCCCGAGTCGAGGTCGGTGAGCATCGCTTGCATCGATTGACGCAAGGCATCTTCCGACCCCGCCGAGGGCTCCCAGCCCAGCGAGCGGATGCGATCCGTGTTCAAGCGCACGATCGGGACGTCTCCCTTCCACCCGCGCGGCTCCTCGCCGTACCGGACATCGACGCTCTCGCGGTCGAGCCCCACGACCTCGATCGCGAGCTCGGCGATCTCGCGGACGGTGATGTAGTCGCCCGTGGCGACGTTGAACACCTTGAACGGCTCCCGGCTGGCCTCGAGCGCCCGCAGCACGGCGGCGACGACGTCCGTGACGAGGATGTAGCTCTTCGACTGCGAGCCGTCGCCCATCACCTCGAGCTTCGACGGGTCCTTCCGCAGCCGCCGGACGAAGTCGAAGCCCACGCCGTGCGTCTGCCGGCGGCCGACGACGTTGCCGAACCGGCACGCGACCCCGCGCATCTCGAACATGTGGGCGTAGGCGCTGATCAGGGCCTCGCCCGCGAGCTTGCTTGCGCCGTAGGTCGAGACGGGGATCAGCGGCCCGTAGTCCTCGTGGGCCTCGAGCTCGCCGAGGTCGCCGTAGACGCCGCTGCCCGAGGCGTACGCGATCCGCGACACGCCGCTGCGCCGCATGGCCTCGACGACGTGGTGGGTGATCAGCGTCCCCTCGTCGAAGTCGATCGCCGGGTTCGTCATCGCGGCCGCGATGTCCGGGTTCGAGGCCAGGTGGATGACGAGCTCGTGGCCCTTCATCGCCTCGGTCAGCGACGGCAGGTCGTTTGCGTCGCCGCGCACGACGCGCAGGCGCTCGTCGTCGGCGTGCTCGGCGTAGTGCCACTCCTGCCCCGAGCTGAAGTTGTCGTAGATCGTGACGAGCTCGGTGCCCTCGTCGGCGAGCAGGGCGTCGATGAAGTGGCTGCCGATGAACCCGGCGCCGCCGACGATGATCGTGCGTGAGGTCTCCATCTCAGTCCCGGACGATGACCGATGAGCCGTCGAAGTCGAACGAGAAGCGCGTCTCCTTGAGCCCCTCGGCCGCCATTGCCTCGCGCAGGGCGGGCGGATCGGACGCGTAGAACATGAGAAACCCGCCGCGGCCGGCGCCCACGAGCTTGCCCCCGATCGCCCCGTTCTGGATCGCCTTCTCGTACCAGCGATCGATGTCCTCGTTGGAGATTCCCTTCGAGCGCGACCGCTTGCGCTCCCAGTGCTCGTGCATGAGCTCGCCGAACCGCTCCGCCTCCCCCGCCTCGAGGACCTTGCGGATCTCGCGGCCGAGCTCCTTCGTGCGATCGAGGTTCTCGAGCATCTCGGCCTCGTCCGCCTCCGAGCGCTCGTGCTGGTCGGCCAGGATCTCGCCCGCGGAGCGCGAGTAGCCGGTGAAGAAGAGGAGGAGCCGCTCCTCGAGCTCGTGGAGCGTCTCGTTGGAGACGGCGAGCGGGCTGACGTTCACGTGCCCATCCTTCTCGATCTCGAAGCAGGTGAGGCCGCCGAAGGCCGCGATGTACTGGTCCTGCTTGCCGACCGGCTCGCCGAGCACGTCGATCTCGATCCGCGCGGCCTCCTCCGCCAGCGCGCTCGGCGAGACGTGCTCGCGCTTGATCGCGTAGATCGCCCGCAGGAGCCCGACGGTGAACGCGCCCGATGAGCCCAGCCCCGCCCCAGCGGGGATGTCCGCGGTCGAGACCACCTCCAACCCCGGGCCCATCTCCTGCTCCTTGAGGACCGTGCGGACGATGCGGTGATCGATCTCGTCAACCGAGCTGACCCGCTCGAGCTCCGCGTACTTGATCAGGTAGTCGTCGGTGAACGTGCGGTTGATGGCGATGAACATGTACTTGTCGATCGCCGCGGAGATGAAGAAGCCACCGCGCCGCTCGTAGTAGCTCGGCAGGTCGGTGCCGCCACCGCCGATGGAGATTCGAAGTGGGGTGCGAGTAATCAGCATGGACTTCGGGCCCCCACGGAGACGGCAGGATACGTAATCCCGGTAACCGGCAAAATCAGCGGCCTTGCTCGGAGCCCCAGCCCACACGGGAGGTTCAGCGGGTCGCCTCGGGACGGCGGCCCGGGTGGTCGCCGCCGTCGCCATCGCGGTCGGCCTCGCACTGCTCGCCTGGATCGCCTACCCCGAGGAGCTCCGGGTCCGCACGGACATCGTCGGCTATCCCATCTTCCACGACTTCAACGCCGGCCGGTGGGTCGTCGGCTACATGCTGGTCGTCGTCGCCCTTCCGGCGCTGGCGATCGCGGCGTACGCGGTCATCACCCGGCTCGTGCGCGGACGCGGCCCCGGGCTTCGGGCCGAGACCGTCCCCGCCGAACCCGGGATCTCCCTAGCGGCGGACGAGCAGCACCCTCGGTGGGCGCTCGTGAGCGCAGTTGCCCGCGCCGCCTTCGTCGGCGCCCTCTGGGCGCTCACGCTCGCGCTCGCCCTCGAGGTCGGCGACGAGTGGTGGCTCGTATTGGGACTTCCCGTCACTGCGGCTTACGCGCTCGGGATCTATCTGCTCGCGCCGGCCGGCAACCGGATCGACGGCATGGCGACCCTGAACGGCATCGGCGCCGCCTTCCTCGGGCTGGGCATCGCCGCGCTCTCGTCAGCCGTGCGCGTGCGCGAGCTCGACACGGGCACCGTCGTGCACTACGACATCGCGCCGGAGTGGCTGCTCATCGGGATCGGCGTCGCGTTGGGCGCGGTCGTCGCCCGCGCGGTCTGGCGGGCCCGCTCCCGCCGCGCGCGCAGCGCGGAGACCCGCGTGCTGGTTTTCCTCGCAGGACCCGTCGCGCTCTTCTTGCTCCTCGCCTACATCGCGGGCGACGTGCCCAAGTTCGACCTGTTCGAGGCCGGCCAGGGAATGGCGGGCGGCCGGCTGCTCGGCGAAGGCTGGATCCCGTATCGCGACGTCCTGCTCATCCACGGCCCGCTCGAGGACGCGCTGCTCGGACGCGTGGGAATGTCCCTGCTCGAGGACAGCCTCTGGGGGAATCTCACGGGCCGGGCGCTGATCGTCACCCCGATCGTCTGGATCTCCAATTTCGCCCTGGCGGCTTATCTGTACCGTCATAACCGCTTGTTCCTCCTGGGCACCCAGGTCGTCCTCCTGCTCGCCTGGATCGACGAGCTCGGCCTGGAGCGGATGGTCTTCGTCCCCCTCGTGCTCCTGTCGCTCGGCCTCCTGCTCGACCGCGCAACCTGGCCCCGGGTCGGCTTGTTCATGACGCTCTCGGTGGGCCAGGTCGCGCTCGTTCCCGAGACCGCGATCATCACGGGCTCGGCTTGGGCCGTGGTGCTGTTCCGTGATCTCTGCGCCGGCCTCGGGTGGGTGCCCTACGACGAGCCCTGGGCCCGCACGTTGCGGTGCGTGATCGCCGGCCTCGCAGCCGGCGTGGTCCTGCTCGCCATCCTGATCGCACTGGGCGCTCTCGACGAGTTCTTCGCCTTCCTCACCACTTACGGCGGCCGGATCGAGCTCGTCTCCGGCATCCCGGCCCAGTGGCACACGATCGGACCCTTCGAGTTCTGGGTCTTCGCCATTCCCGTCGTGATCCTGATCGCGTGGGCCTACGCGGCCGCACGGATCGGCTCCCGCCGCTGGTTCTCCAACCGCGATCTGGTCGTCGGCGCGGCGGTGATCGCGCTGATTCCCTACTACGTCAAGTTCCTCGCCCGGGCGGACGGCCACATCTACCACGTCGCGACGCTCGCACTCGTCCCCTTCACCTACATCGTGTACCGGCTGGTGACGGCGGCCGAGCAGGCGCTTCGCGACCGCACCGTCTCGCTGTGGGGCCTCCGGCACCCCGTGACGCTCGTGCTGCTCGCCGTCGCCGTCCTCGCAGGGCCGCATCCGGCAACCAAGTTGATCGAGGAGGCATCGACGCGCGTTGCGACCGTCGCAAGCGCCAAGCCGTTCAACGAGCGGGTCGGATACAGCGGCGACCACGACCTCGCCCAGATGCTCCCCGTCGCCCAGGCAGCGGTCAACCAGTACGCGGGCCCGGGCGGGGAGATCTTCGACCTGACCAACAGCCCCGGGCTCTTCTACTACGTGACCGGAGGCAAGCCGGCGACCCGATACATCGAGATGACCACCGCTGTGCGCGAGCACACCCAGGAGGACGTCGTCTCCGAACTCGAGGAGGCCCGCCCGCCACTGGTGGTCTTCTCAAGCCTCGGGCACGGGCTCGCGAACTGGGACGGGATCTCGAACCCGGTGCGCAACTACCTGATCAGCGACTGGATCCTCGACAACTACCGGCCGGTGAGCTCCTTCGCCGACTACGTCCTCATGGCGCCGAAGGACGCCCGGGTCCCCACCGACGACGACGCCGCCGCCCTCTATTTCCAAGCGCCTGAGTGCGACTGGGGCCAGACCCCGAACTTCTTCGACCAGGAACCCGAAGACGGGGTCCCCGCGACCCAGCTCGAGATCGATCAGGCGGGCATGGGAACGCTGGTCAGCGGCCGGGGTTGGGCCGCCGACATCGGCGCGCGGCTCCCCGCCGCCGAGATCCTGATCGCCGACGGCTCGAAGGTCGTGGCCGGCATCAACCTCATCGGCGGGCGCCCCGATGTCGCCGATGCCCTCGGGATCCCCGCGCTCGTCGGATCCGGATTCGAGTTCTCGGACCTGCTCGTCGCCGGCGATCCCGAAAGACTCCGGGTCTTCGGCGTAACTCACAACGGTCTCGCCGGCCAGATCGCCGGCCCCGATGACTCGCCGCCGGCGCGGCTCATCCACGAAAACGGGCGGCGGATCCCAGTCGTCTCCGGTGCAATCGAGGGGAACCTCGACCAGCTCGAGACAACGGAGCTCGAGCGACTTCGGCTCAACACTCCGGCGAACCTGGCCGATTACGACTGGCTGGAGCTCTCCGCCGAGCGCGAGCTCCCCGAGACCGACTTCATCCTCACCGACGACGGCGATGGTGGCCACCGGGCGATCACCTTCACCACCGCCGAGGGCGAGCGCGAGATCCGGGTCCGGGTGGGCAGTTGCTCACAGTGGCACGGCTACGGGAAGGGCCCGCTGTTCCTGTACGCGCTGCCCGAGACCGGCGGCTTGGCGGCGAAGCTCCGGTAGTCAGCCGCCGGGCTTGCGGGCGCAGACGATGCAGGCGCTCGCGAGCTCGAGGTTCTTCTCCCGCGGCAGCTCGCGCACCCACGGGCGATCGAGGTAGTCCGGAGGGTCGCCGATCAGGTCGGCGACGCGCAGGTCCATGAACTCCTCGCGCGCCTTGCCGGCGAGCCCGTCGGCCCAGCTGCGCAGGATCCAGGTGAGCGACCAGATCGGGGAAGTCGTCTCGAGGGTGTCCACCCGCTCGATTTCGAGCGGGCCGTCGAACAGGTTGCGAAGGCCCTCGTGGGTCATGTTGTAGTAGTGGTGCGGGTAGCCGTGGAGCGGCTGCAGGAAGGGCACGCAGCAAAAGAGCTCGCCCCCCGGCTTCAGCACGCGGACGATCTCCGCCGCGGCCCGGAACGGATCGCGCACGTGCTCCAGCACGGCGATCGAGACGACCGCGTCGAACGACTCGTCGACGAACGGGAGGTCCTCCGCGACGCCACGGACGTCGGTGGTCAGGAACGGGTAGATCTCGAAGTTGACGACGTGCTCGAAGTACGCGGGCCTGCGGCCGGCGCCGACGTCGAGCACGAGGCCGTCCGCGTGGCGCTCGAAGAGGTCGAGCACGATCTGGTCGTACTCGTGGCTCGACTCCGCGCTCGAGTCGTCCATCCCGAGCTCGGCGCGCAGCTCGTCGGTGAGGAAGTCGAAGCGCTCCGGATCGTCGCGCTGCGACATGTCGCTGCGCAAGAGCGGCTCGATCCGCGCGAGCTTCGCCCGCTTGGCCCGCACGAAATCCTCGGTGGCGCCGACGAACACGCGCCTCCCCTCACGCTCGCCGAACTTCTTGAAGTGCTGGCGAGCGGAGCGGAACTGCCCGTTGCGGACCGCCTCCGCGACGTCCGGGTTCGCCGCGAGGTAGCCGTCCTCGTCGAAGTTCTTCTTGGTCGCCGGGACCTCGAGCCGGTAGCTCTTCACGCGGCGATCGTACCCGCGTGAATTACCACCAGACCGTCGAGTCGACGCCCTCGAGCTCGTCCACCGGCGTCGTGTACACGCCGGTCGAGAGGTACTTCCAGCCGTCGTCCGGGACGATGAAGACGACGTTGCCCTCGTCGATCTCGTTCGCGATCCGGACGCAGATCGCGGCGACGGCGCCCGCGGAGACGCCGGCGAAGATGCCCTCCTCGTGCAGGAGCTTCTGCGTCCAGACGATCGCGTCGCGGTTGGAGACCATGATCTTCCGGTCGAGGACGGAGAGGTCGATGATCGGCGGGATGAAGCCGTCGTCGAGCGAGCGCAGGCCCTGGACCAGCTCTCCCTGCATGGGCTCGGCGGCGACGATCTTCGTCTCCGGGTTGACCTCCTTGAGCCTCCGCCCCACGCCCATCAGCGTCCCGCCGGTGCCGAGGCCGGCGACGAACGCCGCGACCTCGTCCAGCTCGTCGAGGATCTCGACGGCCGTGCCGTTGTAGTGGGCGCCCGGGTTCGCCGGGTTGCCGTACTGGTAGGGCATGTAGAACGAGGCATCCTTGCTCGCCATGTCGAGCGCCAGCTCGACGGCCCCGTTCGAGCCCTTGGCGCCCTCGGAGTACACGATGTTCGCCCCGTACATCCGCAGGAGCTGCGTGCGCTCCTCGGTGACGTTGTCGGGCATGACCGCGGTGAACGCGTAGCCCTTGCGCCGGCAGATCATCGCCAGGGCGACGCCGGTGTTGCCGGAGGTGGGCTCGAGCAGCGTCTGGCCGGGCTGGATCGCGCCCTCGGCCTCCGCGCTCTCGATCATCGCCTTGGCGACCCGGTCCTTCACCGACCCGGTCGGATTGCGCCCCTCGAGCTTCGCGAAGATGCGCACGCCCGGCTTGGGCGAGAGTCGGGGCAGCTCGACCAGCGGGGTATTCCCTACGGCCTCGATGATGTTTCCGTAGCGTCCCCCGCAGGGCCGGTTCAGGCTCGGCTCCAGCATTACTTCAGGAAGTGTAGTGCCGGAATCGCGACCTCAACTCCGTGAGTTGCCCGCCGCGGGCCACCCGTGCAGGCGCCAAGCTCGCCGCAGGCCGGATCGCGGGATAAGCTGCGGAATCGCAAGCACCCACATGCGAGAGAGAGGAACCACTTGATGAGATCGCGGTTGCTGATCCTGATCGCAGCGCTGACCCTGGGGCTAACGGCGCTCTTCGTCGCTGGTTGCGGCGATGACGACGATGATGACGGCGGGGAGACCACTGCGGAGCAGACCACCGGCGCGGACACCGCCGACCTCGGCCTGGTCAAGGAAGGCGTGCTGACGGTTGGCACCGACGCGCCCTTCCCGCCCTTCGAGATCGGCCAGCCGCCGGACATCACCGGTTACGACATCGAGGTCATGAACGCGATCGCGGAGGAGCTGGGGGTCGAGGCGGAGTACATCGACACTTCGTTCGACACGATCTTCCGTGACGTCGCGTCCGGCCAGTTCGACATCGTCGCCGCCGCCTCGACGATCACCCCGGGTCGCCAGAAGACGGTCGACTTCTCCGATCCGTACTACGAGGCGCAGCAGGCGCTGCTCGTCCCCGAGGGCTCCGACATCACGTCGGTCGATGACCTCTCCGGGAAGGTCGTCGGCACTCAGGACGGCACCACCGGCGAGACCTACGCCAACGACGAGACCGATGCCGGCGAGGTCCGCGGGTTCCCCGAGGGCCCGGACGCGGTGCAGGCGCTCGTGAGCGGCCAGGTCGATGCCGTGATCATCGACCAGCCGGTCGCGGTTGACGCGATCGACAAGCAGGGCGGCGTCGAGATCGTCGAGGAGATCCCGACGAACGAGCTCTACGGCTTCGCGATGGCGAAGGGCGCTCCGCTCGTCGAGGCGGTCAACAGCGCGCTGCAGACGCTGAAGGACGACGGCACGATTGCCGAGCTGTACGAGAAGTACTTCCAGGCAGAGCCGCCGGACTCCGTGCTCAACGGAACCACCGAGAACCCGAGCTGAGCAAGAACCCGCGTAAGCGCGTAGGAGGGGCGCCGTTTGGCGCCCCTCCTCGTTGCGGCTAGCCTCCCGCCAAACCCTCAGGGAAGAGCGGTATGGACTTCATCTTCAACTACTACTTCGACTTCAAGAACTACGTCTTCTCAGACGGCCACTTCGCCGATCTGATGAGGGGGTTCTGGTACACGATCAAGCTCCTCGTGATCGCGGGGATCCTGTCCCTGCTCTGGGGCCTCGTCCTTGCCGTGCTGCGCCAGTCACGGGCGAAGGCGATGGCCCCGCTGCGGTGGCTGACGATCGCCTACATCGACATCTTCCGCGGCATCCCCCTGCTGATGGTGCTGCTGCTGGTGTCCGGCGTCTCGATCTTCGGCGCGCCGATCAGCGGCGAGATCCTGCCGAAAGAGCTCGTGAGCCCGACCTGGCTCGGCCAGCCCTCGCCGTTCTGGTACGGGATCGCCGCCCTCACGATCACGTACGGCGCCTACATGGCCGAGGTCTACCGGGCCGGCATCGAAGCGGTGCCGGAGGGCCAGATGGAAGCCGCGCGCTCGCTCGGAATGAGCCATAGCGACGCGATGCGATACGTGATCGTCCCCCAGGCGGTCCGCAAGGTGATCCCGCCGCTCCTGAACGACCTGATCGCGCTGATGAAGGACACGTCGCTCGTCGCCTTCATCGGGCTGATCGAGCTCACGCAGGCGGGGCGCGACATCCAGGCCGAGACCTACAACGGCTCGGCGATCGTCTTCGGGGCACTCCTCTACCTCGCCCTGACGATCCCGATGGCGCGGGTCGTCGACATCCTGATCGCGCGCGAGCAGCGGCGCACCCGCCGCGGCGGCGGCGAGGGCCCCGCCGAGGTGGAGCCGCTCCCCGTCGGCGGCTCGCCCGCCGGAGGTCCGCTATGAGCGGCGAGCCGATCCTCCGCCTGGAGAACGTCCACAAGCGCTTCGGCAAGCTCGAGGTCCTCCGGGGCATCAACCTCGACGTCGGCCGCGGCGAGGTGGTCTGCGTGATCGGGCCCAGCGGGTCGGGCAAGTCCACCCTGCTGCGCTGCATCAACCTGCTCGAGCCGCCGGAGCAGGGGCGGATCTTCCTCGACGGCGACGAGATCACCGCGATCGCGCGCAGCGACCGGGTCGACGAGGTCCGCCAGCGGATGGGGATGGTCTTCCAGCAGTTCAACCTGTTCCCGCACAAGTCCGCGCTCGAGAACGTCTGCCTGGCGCAGGTCAAGGTCCTCGGCCGCGACGAGCGGGAGGCCCGCGGCCGGGCCGAGGCGCTGCTCGCCCGGGTGGGCCTCGCCGACAAGCTCGATGAGTACCCGGACCGGCTTTCGGGAGGTCAGCAGCAGCGGGTCGCGATCGCCCGGGCGCTCGCGATGGACCCGCACGTGATGCTCTTCGACGAGGTCACCTCGGCCCTCGATCCGGAGCTCGTCAAGGACGTCCTCGACGTGATGCGCGAGCTCGCCGCCGAGGGGATGACGATGGTCGTCGTCACCCACGAGATGGGATTCGCGCGCGAGGTCGGGTCGAAGGTGGTCTTCATGGACGGCGGCGTCGTCGTCGAGGAAGGCGCACCGGCCGAGGTGCTCGATTCGCCGCGCCACGAGCGCACCCAGCGGTTCCTCGGGCGCGTGCTCGAGCACTGAGCGCGGCTCAGAAGTCCTCGGCGAAGATGACCTCGAGCTCGCGCTCCGAACCGGGCTCGATCGCGTCCTTCACGCGCGGGTGCGGGCGGCGCGAGATCGTAAGCAGGGCGGCGCAGAGGATCGCCGCCACGGCAAGGAACCCGACCTCGACCCTCGTCACCGGGTCGATCCCCGGCAGCAGGTTGATCCCGGCAAACAGCAGGGCGCAGCCGACCCAGACCGCCGCGCACCGCCGCACCTGCCCCTGCGCGAGCACCGCCTGGTTCAGGGCGACCGCGGTCAGGTACATCCCGGTCGCCACGGCCATCAAGACGAGCTCGCCGCGGTCGTAGGAGTACTGGTCGCCGAAGGCGGTCTCCATCGCCTGCGGGCCCACGGCGGCCACGACAACGATGAGGACGGCCGTGAACGCGAGCAGCGCGCCGACCGTGCCCCGTACGGAGCGGCGGAACTCCGCGAGCCCCGTCGCGTCCCCGGGCGCCCACATCCGGGTGAGGTGGGGAAGCATGCTCGTCGCGATCGCCTGGAAGAGCAAGAGCGGCGCCCTGGGGACCATCAGCAGGTTGAAGGCGAGCGCGGCCCCGGCGCTCCCCTCGACCGCCTTGACGAAGAGCGGGCCGGCGCTCAGGATCACCTGCTCGCAGAGGAGCACGACGAGCAGGGCGCCGGCAAACGTCCCGCCCTCGAGCACGCCCCGCAGGGACCGCCCGCCGCCGGCGGGCGCCGCCTCCGGCGCGGGCTCGGCCGCGGGTTCCCCGGCGGAGGGGCGGCGGCGAACGAACGCCAGCGGGACCACGAACAGGCTCGCCGCCGGGGCGACCGCGATCGCGATGACCGCGACGTTCTCGTTGCCGGTGGCGCCGGTCGCCACGGCGAGCGCCATGGCAACGCGCACGACCCCCTCGACCACCAGCATCACGGCGAGGAACCCGAACCGGCGCAGGCCGGCGAGGACGCCGCGCGCCGTGAACCACACGGCGAAGGTCGTCAGCGTGGCGACGACGACCAGGAACTCCGTCTCCCCTTCGATCAGGCCCTCCGGTCCCTCGATCTGCGGGCGCATCACGAAGACCGCGCCGAGGACCACCACCGCGATGCCGAACTGGATCGCCGCGGCCGTCCGCAGCACGCGGCCGCGGCTCGCGGCCTCGCCGGGGCGCGCCAGCGAGTGCGCGAGGAGCTGCTCCACCGGCCTGAAGACGACGACGCCGATGACGTAGACGATCGTCCACAGCACCACGAGCTCGCCGTAGCTCTCCGGCGCGAGGTTGTGCGACGCGAGCGCGAAGTAGAGGTACATGAGCACCCCCGTCGCGCCGTATGCGGCGGTGAGCAGGCCTGCGGTGCGCCCGTAGCTGCGCGCGTCGCTCCGCGTGCCGCTCATCGCGGGCGGCTCAGGAGCGCGGCGTGGTGACGACCGCGACGAGCTGGTGGCCCCAGGGCGAGCGCGGCAGGTTCGCGTGGAAGAGCGCGCGGAAGACAGCCATGCCCGCGCGGGCGAGCGCGCTGGGCTCGCCGGTCTCGCCGCCGGCGTCCGCGATCAGCTTGTCGCCCCGGGCCTTGGCGGCGGCCTGGTAGAGGTTGAAGAACGGCCACCCCGCGCGGTCGATGCGCTCGACGACCAAGCCGGCCTCCTCGACCTGCTCGCGCAGCAGCTCGGGCGTGTAGTGGCGGCGGTGGCCGAGGTGACGGGCGAACGCCGTCATCGGGCCGGCCGGAACCGTGATCACGAAGCGCACGCCAGGGGCGAGCATCACCTGGCAGTTGCGCAGGAGCGCCACCGGCTCGTCGAGGTGCTCGAGCACCTCCGAGCAGACGGCGTGGGTCGCCCAACCGTGAAGCGCGTCGGACGTCGGCGCACCCGCGGTGAGGTCCGCGACCTCGCAGGTGGCGCCCGGCACCCGGGCGGACGCGATCCGCGCCGCCTCGGCGCTCACGTCGACGCCCGCGAGCTCGGCCTGCGGCCAGCGCCGCGAGGCGTGCAGGAGGAAGTCACCGACGCCGGCGCCGATGTCGAGCACCCGCTCCGGCGGGCCCCCGGCCTCGAGCAGGCCGCCGATCAGGCGGGCCCGGTAGAGGACGCCGGGGTTGCGCTCGCTCTCGGCCCCGAGCTTGCGCCAGTGCTCGTCCCAGTCGTCTCCGCGCGCGATGTCAGTCGTCGTCAAGTCCCCTCCTCCGGGATGCGGGCAACCGCGAAGGTGCAGAACCCGAGCTTGTACCAGCGGCAGCGGATCTCGCTCGGCCGGAACCCGGCGTCGACGAGCATCGGCCACAGGTCGCGCGGGTTGTAGTAGCGCTTGTGGTCGTTCATCTCGTCCTTCGGGCTGATCCCGAGGCGGAAGGCGAAGAGCTCGAGGACGGGCTTGCCCAGCCAGGACGGCACGTTGATCAGGAGCGCGCCGCCGGGCGCGAGCAGGCGGTGGAACTCGTCCAGCGCCGCCTGCGGCTCACGCAGGTGCTCGAGCACCGAGAGGCACGCGATCACGTCGAACGAGGCGTCGGGCAGCTCGCGCGCTGCCTCCTCGATCGGGCGCTCGATCGCGGTCACCTTCGGCATCTCCTTGAGCGCGGGCGAAAGCGCGAGGTCGACCAGCGTCGCCGAGCGCACCCGGTCCATGACCGAGCGCGCGAAGCGGGCCTCGTAGCCGCAGCCGAAGTCGGCGAAGCGCGCGTCGCGGAGGTTCGCGCGGCGCCGCACCCCCGACCCGCTCAGCCACGAGTTGAAGCGGTCGAGCGCGCTCGGCTCGCGCAACTCGCCGAAGGCGTGCTCGCGGTCGGGGCCGGCGGCGGGCGCCGCCTCAGTGCTTGATGACGAGCCCGTGGCCATTGAGGTTGTGGACGACGAAGCGATCGTCGCGACCGCGCTGCTCGTCGACGAACTTGGTGACGCCCGGGGTCGCGGCGCAGGCGTAGTCGTCGAAGACGATCACGCCCTTGGGCGAAAGGCGCGGCCACGCCCACTCGAACACGTCCTTGGCGGACTGGTAGACGTCGACGTCGATGTGGCAGAGGCGCAGGCGGTCCTCGGTGACCTCGTGCGCGGTGTCGTCGGGGAAGATCCCCTGGAGGAGCTTCACGTTCGTGAGCCCGAGCTTGTCGACCAGCTTCTCGACGATCCCGCGCGAGGTGTCGCTGTGGGCGCCGTCGCGGTAATAGGTGTCGACCTCGCTCGTCTTCACCACGCCCTCCCAGGTGTCGCACAGGTACACCGTCTCCTCGTAACCGAGCTGCGCCGCGCGGGAGGCGAGGATGGCCCCCGTGCCGCCGCGCCACACGCCGACCTCGACGATCGCGCCGGGGACGTGGCCGAGCTCGCCGAGCATGTCCCAGAGCTCGTAGCAGCGCCCGATGTCGACGAGGGTGTTCTTGCGGGCGTGCTTGTAGACGCGCTGGAACTCCTCGTCGGCGCCCCAGGGGGCGTACGTCGAGATCGGGAAGATCATCTCGTGCTTGCCCTCCCGCACCGCCTTGCGGCGGACGAACGGCAGGGCGGCGCCCTTCGCCAGGGAGTAACCACCCTGGCGCAGCAGACGGCCGTAGTACCTCGCGTAGGACATCAGACAGGCTCTCGATCCCGGGATGCGGCGCGCCCTTGGGTGAGCGCGGCGACGGTCCCGTGCAGCAAGAGCGTAGAGGCGAAGAGCTGCACACCGCTGACGGCCGCCGCCAGACCGGTCACCGCGAGGTGCTGTTCGTCCTTGTTGGCGAAGCTCAAGCGCAGGTCGTTCTCGAAGTAGCTGATCACGAGCGGCATGGCGAGACCGATGCCGATCAGGACCAGCAGCGCGGCGATCGCGACGGTCCGCGTGTAGCTGAAGAACGAGAGCCAGCGGCGCGTGCGCCTGCCTGTGTAGTCGAAGAGCACCTGCGCAACGCAGCCGAGGAAGAAGCCCTGCAGGCCCACGATGAGCAGGGCCAGCCCGAGGAACTGCCAGTTGAGGGAGAGCGTCACCGGGCCGACGTCGAGCTCGCCGAAGGTCACCGGCACGACGAGCAGCGTGCCCAGGATGGCGAGGACGATGCCCGGCTTGAAGACGAAGAAGTCGGAGCCGTAGACGAACATCGCCCGGAGGTTGATCCAGGCCGCCTGCCACGGCGAGAACCAGCCGGCGCGCTTGTGGTGGGAGAGCCGGCCCTCGCGGTCCTTGAGGAAGGTGACCGGCACCTCCGTCGTGGCGAGCTCCATGTGCACCGACTTGAGGACCATCTCGCTCGCGTACTCCCACGACTGCGAGTGGAGGTCCATCCGCTCGAGCGCCTCCTTGGTGATCCCGCGCATGCCGCAGTGGATGTCGGAGAACTTCGAGCCGTAGAGGCGGTTGAGGATCCAGGTGGTGATCGGGGTGCCGAGGTACTGGTGCAGCCACGGCATCGCGTCCTTCTCGATCGAGCCCTTCCAACGCGAGCCCATCACGTACTCGTAGCCCTCGCGGAACGCCTCGACGAAGACGTCGAGGCGGCGGAAGTCGTAGGTGCAGTCGGCGTCCCCCATGAGCACCCACTTGCCGCGGATGTAGGGCAGCGCGTCGATGTAGGCGCGGCCGAGGCCCCGCTTCGGCACCCGCAGGACGCGGGCGCCCTCGGCGAGCGCGAGCTCGGCGGTGCGGTCCTTCGAGCTGTCGACGATCAGGATCTCGCCCTCGACGCCGGCGCGCTCGAGCCCCTCCTTGCACCAGCGCACGAAGTCGACGATCGTGAGCTCCTCGTCGAGGGCCGGAATCACGATCGAGAGCTCGGGCGCCTGGGTGTCCTCTGCGGGGACGAGAAGCTCGACCTCCGTGGGGCGCTCTCCGGTGCCCGGGACACTGTCGGCAGCCCCTACTTGGCGCACGGGGGCCTCCATCGAGGCGGTGATGATAGCCCCGGCAATCCGGGCACCGCTCTAAGTTCCGCCGCATGAGCGCGCCATCGCAAACGGCGGAGTACCGCCGCGAGACAGGGCTGCTCGGCTTCGCCGTGTCCGCCTCGGGCGGGCTCGTCTACCTGTACTTCGTCCTCGCCTCGCACGCGCTCTCGGCGGTCGAGTACGGCGAGCTCGTGCTCCTGTGGTCGGTCTCCTATGTCGCGGCGGCGGTCCTGTTCCGCCCGATCGAGCTCCTCCTCGCCCGCACGCTCGCCGAGGTGATCGAGCAGGGCGGCTCACAGGCGCACGCGATCCGGGTGGCCGCAGTGATCCAGGCCGTCATCCTGGCGATCGCCGTCGGCCTGGCCTTCGCGGGCCGAGGCGCGCTCGAGGGCGACCTCTTCGGCGACGACGCCACCCTGTTCGCGGTCCTGATCGTCGCCCTGATCGGCTTCGGGTTCAACTTCTACGCGCGCGGACTGCTCGCCGGCAGGCGCCGGTTCGAGGCCTATACGTCGCTCCTCGTGCTCGAGAGCGTCGCCCGCGTCGTCTTCGCGATCGTCGTGGCGCTCGGCATCGCCTCCGGGCAGGACGCGATCGCGCTCGGGATCGCGGTCGCGCCGATCATCAGCCTGATCGTCGTTCCCTCCGCGCTTCGGCGCTCCCGGCCGCAGGCCGCGACCCCGGCGGCCGGGCACCTGAGCCTCGCGGCCGGCGGCGGGTTCGCCGCCGCGGTACTCGTGGTGATGCTCGCCGAGCAGGCGATCCTCACCTCCGGGCCGCTCTTCGTGCGCGCGAGCGAGGGCGCCGCCGCGGCGGGGCTGATCTTCAACGTGCTGCTGATCGCACGGGCGCCGCTCGTCCTCTTCCAGGCGGTGGCGACAAGCCTGCTCCCGCGCCTGACCCGGCTGCGGGCCCGCGGGGATGCGACCGCCGCGCGCGAGTTCGCGTCGTCCGTGCGCAACACGGCGCTGGGCTGCCTCGCCTTCGGCGCCCTGGTCGCGCTCGCGGGGCTCGCGCTGGGGCCGGAGGTGATGGAGCTCGGCTTCGGCAGCGACTCGGAGTACGACCGGCTCGGGATCGTGATCGTCGCGATCGGCACCGGCTTCCACCTCACCGCGACGACGCTCACGCAGGCGGCCCTCGCGCGCGCCCGCGCCGGCACGGCGGCCCTCTGCTGGGGCGCCGGCGCGGTGCTGTTCCTGATCGTCAACGCCCTCCCGGGGCTGGACCAGGTGCGCCAGGTCGAGATCGGGTTCGCGGCAACCGGCGTCGTCCTCTGCGTCCTGCTCTACGTCCTCTACCGCCGGCCCGACCTCCCCGGCTCCCCGTCGCTGGCACCGGGCGAGGAGCTCGAGCTGCAGATGGCCGCAACCGACGAGGCTTTCGGCTGATGAGCGCTGCCGCCCTCGACGTCGCGATCGTCTCCTACCGGTGCGAGGGGCTCCTGCGCGACTGCCTGCAGTCCCTGCGCGACCATCCGCCCGAGCGGCCGATGACCGTCCACGTCGTCGACAACGCGAGCGGCGACGGGACCGCCGAGATGGTCGCGCGCGAGTTCCCCGAGGTCCGTCTCACGGTGAACGAGGAGAACGCGGGCTTCAGCATCGCCAACAACATCGTGATCCGGGCGGGCGAGGCGCCGTACGTGCTGGTGCTGAACCCCGACACGCGCGTGACCGCCGGGGCATTGGAGCGCGTGTGCCGGGTCCTCGACGAGCGGCCGGAGATCGGCATGGTGGGCCCGCGACTCGAGCTCGAGGACGGCACCTTCGACCACGCCGCGAAACGCTCCTTCCCCACCCCGCTGAGCGCGCTGGGCCACTTCACCGGGATCGGCCGGCGGCCCGGGGCGCGCGGCAAGCTGGCGGACTACAGGGCGACGGAGCTCGGCGAGAACGAGCCCGGCGAGGTCGATGCGGTCAACGGGGCGTTCATGCTCATGCGGCGCGAGGCCCTGGACGGGGTGGGGCTGTTCGACGAGGGCTACTGGATGTACATGGAGGACCTGGACCTCTGCTACCGGTTCAAGCAGGCGGGGTGGGTGAACTGGTACGAGCCCTCGGCGACCGTGATCCACGTCAAGGCCGGGACCAGCGGGAAGCTGCGCTCGTGGAGGCTGAACCGGGCCTTCCACTACGGCATGTACCGCTTCTACCGCGACCACTACGCACCCGAGGCGAACCCGGTCGAACGCGTCGCCGTCTACACGGGGATCGTCGTGAAGCTCCTGATCTCCGCGACCCGAAGCGCGGTTGGGCGCGCGCTGGCCCGGATCCGCGGGCGGGCCCGCTAGGCGCCCGCCCCGAGGCGCGGAAACCAGAGCCTCACGGCCGCGTGCCAGGGCAAGATCAGCTCGCGCAGATCCGCGTGCCCGATCCGCCGACGCCGCTGGATCTCCCGCCGCTTCGAAAGGGTTCGCGGCAGGCGCCGTGCCGCCGAGGCCCAGGCCGCGAGCTGGAATCTCAGGGTCCGCGTCCTCAGCGCGATCCAGAGGGCATGGAGCTGCTCGCCGAGGATCAGCCACCAGAACCGGGCGAGCGAGGAGAGCGGCAGGTTCTTGACGACGAGCGCGAGCTGATTGCGGCGCGCGAGGAAGACCTCGAGCCCTCCCTGCCGGCTCGTGGTCGCCGCACCAACGTGGTAGGCAACGGACGACGGGACGTACCGGCATTTCCAACCGCGCAGCTGGGCGCGAAAGCCCCAGTCGACGTCCTCCAGGTAGGCGAAGAAGTCCTCGTCGAAGAGGCCGACCTCCCGCAGGGCCGAGCGACGGTAGAGCGCGGCGCCGCCGCAGGCGCTGAAGACGTCACCGGGCTGGTCGTACTGGCCCGAGTCGAGCTCTCCTTGGCCGCGGCGGTTGGCGTTGCCCGACCAGGTGAGGACGTCGCCCGCGCCGTCGAGCACGTCGCGGTCGTGGAAGCTCAGCAGCTTGGACGTGACCGACCCCGCCTCGGGATGACGGTCGAGCTCGAGCACCAGCTCTCCCAGCCAGGTCGGCGTGACCTCCATGTCGTTGTTGAGAAGCGCGACGTACTCGGCTCCCGTCGCTTCGATCCCTCGGTTGACGGCAGGCGCAAACCCGACGTTCTCCGGAAGGGCCAGCACATCCACGTCCGGCCACCGCTCGCGCACGTACTCGACGGAACCGTCGTCCGAGCCGTTGTCGACCACGAGCACGCTGAAGTCGTCGTACTCCTGCTCGGCGAGCGAGGAGAGCACGATCTCGAGCATCTCTCGCCCGTTCCAGTTGGGGATGATCACGGTGACCCGTTTGGGCATGAAGACCCGCGGCAGGTTAGCCCTCTCCCCTATCCTGCCCCACGTCGCGATTGGCTTCCGGGAGCCCCCTGGGGGCGCCTCCCATGTCGAAGTACGAGACAGAGATCGATCTCTCCAACACCAACACGAGCCATTTCCACATGCTCGAGTTGGTCGGTCACAACAAGCGCGTGCTCGACGTCGGCTGTGCGTCCGGTTACCTGGCGCGCATCCTCGTCGACCGCGGCTGCACCGTCTCCGGCGTCGAGATCGACGCCGAGGCGGCGGAGCACGCCCGCCCCATCTTGGATCGGCTCGTCGTCGGCGACCTCGAGCGCATCGACCTGACCCAGGAGTTCGAGCCGTCCTCCTTCGACGTGATCCTCTTCGGGGACATCCTCGAGCACCTCCGCGACCCGCTCAGTCCACTGGCCCAGGCGAAGAAGCTACTCGCGCCGGGCGGCTACGTCGTGATCTCGATTCCGAACATCGGTCACGGCGCCGTGCGACTCGCCCTGTTGGAGGGCAAGTGGAACTACGGGCCGCTCGGCCTGCTCGACGAGACCCACCTGCGCTTCTTCACCCGGGAGAACCTGAACGAGCTGCTGTACCGCGCCGGGCTTGCGGCGGCCGAAATCCGCCGGACGACGGCGGGCCTGTTCGAGACCGAGCTTGGGGTGCGTCCCGAGGACTACCCGAAGGAGCTCATCGAGAAGATCGAGGACGACCCGGAGGCGACGACGTACCAGTTCGTCGTGCGCGCCGTTCACGACGACGCGGATCGCTCAGTCGCGGCCCTGGCGGAGCGCCTGCAGAGCCGCGAGGACGAAGTGCACACCCTCCGCCGCGAGCTCGAGCGTGAGCGCACCGAGCGGGCGGCGGATACCGCCAGACTCGAGGGCCGGGTGGCCGCGCTCGAGAACGAGCTGGATGCTGTGGTGAACTCGACGACCTGGCGGTGGACCCGGCTTCCCCGCGCGCTGGTCACCCGGCTGCGCCGACGCAAGTGAGCGCGATCGCGGGGCGCCTCACCCGCACCGCGGGACCGATTGCAGAGCTCGGCCGCTCGCGCGAGCTGCTGCTCAACCTCACGCTGCGCGAGATCCGCGGCAAGTACAAGCGGACCTTCTTCGGGCACGGGTGGTCCCTGGTCAACCCGCTCTCCCTGATCCTCATCTACACGATCGTGTTCGGCCAGTTCCTGGTCGTGAACATCGCGCCCGGGGACCCGAGCGGCGTGGACTCCTTCGCGCTGTTCCTCACCTCGGCCCTACTGCCCTGGATGTTCTTCGCCAACGCCCTGCAAGCCGGCATGGGCGCGATCACCTCGAACGCGAACCTCGTGCAGCGTGTTCACTTCCCGCGCCAGGTGCTCGTCGCCGCGGGCGTCCTTTCCTGGACGGTGTCGTTTGCGATCGAGCTTGCGGTCCTCGCGGTCATCCTCACGATCGCCGGAGCGTCCGTCTGGCCGTGGGTACCCGTCATCGTCCTCGCGATGGCGCTGCTGACGCTCTTCGCCTACGGGTTCGCGCTGATCCTCTCGGTCGCCAACGTGTACTTCCGCGACACCCAGCACTTCATCCCGATCCTGCTGCAGCTCTGGTTTTTCCTGACACCGATCGTCTATCCGATCAGCTATGTGCGGGATGCGGCAAACCGCCTCGCGGCGGAAGGATGGGATCTTCCGATCGATTTCATCTACCGGCTGAACCCGATGCAGCGCTTCACGGACGTCTTTCGCGACCTCATGTACGACAACCACTGGCCGTCGCTCGCCGACTCGCTGTACTGCGTCGGTGCCACCGCGGTGCTGTTGATCGTCGGCTACGCCGTGTTCAAGCGCTTCGAGCCCCGGCTGGCCGAGGAGCTCTGACCCGTGGCGGAGCCAGCCGTTGTCATCGACCGCGTCTCGAAGAGCTACCGGCTCTACCACGAGCGCCAGCACTCGCTGAAGTCGACGATCCTGACCCGCCGCCGCAGCCGTTTCGAGGAGTTCTGGGCACTCCGCGACGTCTCGTTCGAGGTGGCACGCGGAAAGACCTTCGGGCTGATCGGCGAGAACGGATCGGGCAAGTCGACGCTGCTGAAGTGCATCGCCGGGATCCTGCAGCCAAATGAGGGCAGCATCGTGACCAACGGCAGGGTCGCCGCGCTGCTCGAGCTCGGCTCCGGCTTCCACCAGGAGCTCACGGGACGCGAGAACGTCTACCTGAACGGCTCCATCCTCGGCCTTTCCAAGCGGGAGATCGACGAGAAGTTCGAGCAGATCGCCGAGTTCGCCGGGGTCGACCAATACATCGACCAGCCGGTGAAGAACTACTCGTCGGGCATGTACGTGCGGCTCGGGTTCGCCGTCGCTATCCATCTCGACCCCGACATCCTGCTCGTCGACGAGGTCCTCGCGGTCGGCGACGCGTCCTTCCAGCGCAAGTGCATGGACAAGTTCCGTGAGCTCAAGCTGGCCGGAAAGACCGTCGTGCTCGTGAGCCATTCGACCGGCCCGATGAGGACGTTCTGCGACGAGGTCGCCCGCCTCGAGCACGGTCGCCTGGTCGCCGTCGGCAAACCGGAGCAGATAATCGACGACTACGTCGACGAGGGACAGGAAGATGTCCAGCACCTGCCCGGCGGGGCCGTCCGCTCCGGGTCGGGAGAGGCGCGGATCACCGATCTCGCCCTGCTGGACGCGTCCGGCAAGCGCACCACCCACGTCCACACCGGCGAAGAGGTGACGATCGAGGTCACGTTCGAGGCTCGCGAGCGGATCGAGAAGCCCGTGTTCGGCCTCTCGTTCGAGTCGGTCGACGGGATCTACGTCTGGGAGCAGCACACCCGCGACGGAGGCCTGGAAATCGACGCGATCGAAGGGACAGGCCGGATCCGGTACACGATCCCCAACCTCCTCCTGCAGCCGGAAGAGTTCTACATCCACGCGTCGATCCTCGATTACACGACCGCGCACTCCTACGACGTGCTGCGCAACTCGTTCCGTTTCCGGGTGGGCCGTGGGACCCCGGTGCAGTCGAACGGGATCGTGTCCATCCCGGGGTCGTGGGAGCGTCTGGCCGACCGCGCGAGCGCATCGCCCGTGCCGTGACCGCGCCCCTCTTCTCGATCATCACGCCCGTCCACAACCCGCCGGCGGAAGTGCTCGAGCGGATGCTCGCCTCGGTGCGCAGTCAGACGTTCACGGATTGGGAGCACTGCATCGTCGATGACGCCGGGGGGGATTCGACTGCGTGGCCGCTGCTCGAGCGCGCGGCCGCAGACGAGCCACGGCTACGGATTCGGCGCTCCGAGGAGCGGGGAGGGATCGTCGCCGCCTCCAACGCGGCACTCGAGCTCGCTCAGGGCGACTTCCTCGCCCTCCTCGACCACGACGACGAGCTGGCGCCCGGCGCCCTGGAGGCGATGGCGCGCCGGATCAATGCCGACGCCGAACTCGATGTCCTCTACTCGGACGAGGACAAGCTCGGAGAGGGAGGCCGCCACTACGACCGGTTCGTGAAGCCCGCCTGGTCGCCGGACCGGCTGCGCTCCCAGATGTACGTCGGGCACCTCTCCGTGCTGCGGCGAACCCTCGCCGAGGAGGTCGGCGGCTTTCGCCCGGGCTACGACGGCTCGCAGGACTGGGACCTCTGGCTGCGCGCGAGCGCCGCCGCGCGCCGGGTCGAGCGCGTGCCCGAAGTCCTCTACCACTGGCGCGCCGTCGGGGACTCCGCCGCCACGGACCTCGACGCGAAGCCGTGGGCCCACGAGGCAAGCAGGCGGGCCTTGACCGAGCAAATCGAGCGCGACGGGATCGAGGCCACCGTCGAGCAAACGCCGGGCTATCCCGGTCACTACTGGCTTGCGCCCGCGCTTCGCGACAAGCCGCTCGTGAGTGTCGTGATTCCGACCGCAGGCCAGACCCAGGAGGTCTGCGGCGTGGAGACTCCCCTCGTCGTCAACTGCGTGCGGAGCATCATCGAGCGCTCGAGCTACGAGAACCTGGAGTTCGTCGTCGTCGCGGACACGACGACCCCTACCGAGGTCCTGGACGAGCTGCGCGCGGCTGCTGGGAGGCGATTGCGCCTCGTCGAGTACGAGCCGCCGTTCAATTTCTCGGCCAAGATCAACCTCGGGGTGCAGGCCGCCGCCGGGGACTACCTGCTGCTTCTGAACGACGACATCGAGGTGCTCCCGCCCACCTGGCGGCCGAGCCCGCCCAACTCCCGGAGCCCAGTGCCCGATTGGCCCTTGGCCGGCGAGGACGGCCGCCGAGCCTGGCTCGAGGCGATGCTCGTGTACGCAAAGCAGCCCGGGGTCGGCGCGGTGGGCGCGAAGCTCTACTTCCCGGACGGCAACCTCCAGCACGTCGGCGTCGCGATCATGGGTGGCGCGCCGGGGCACCCGTTCTACGGGGCCCCGGGCAACAGCGCGGGGTACTTCGCGAACCTGATCGTCGCCACGAACCACCTCGCGGTCACAGCGGCCTGCATGCTGACGCGCCGCGAATCGTTCGAGCTCGTCGGCGGCTTCAACGAGGACTTCCCGGTCAACTACAACGACGTGGACTTCTGCCTCGAGCTCCACAGCCGCGGGTTGCGATCCGTGTGCCTGCCGTGGGTCGAGCTGCTTCATCGCGAGTCGGCCTCGCGCGGCAAGGATCCCGTCTCGCCGCCGGAGCTCGATGCGTTTCGGAGCAAGTGGGGCGAGCGCCTCGCAGAGGACCCGTACTACGACAGGTCCTTCGTCGGCGGCAACTACGGATTCGATGCGGGCGCGGCCGCGGCCTCGTACCGGATGCGAGCCCGCCAGCTGCTCCGCGAGGGCGGCGTTCGCGTGCTGGTCGCGCGCTCGCTCGGCTTTCTGCGCCGGCGCGCGCGGGAGCGACTGCGCCGGCGCTGAGCGGCGATGAGCAGTTACGCTCGCCCGGTGCGCGCACTGGTGACAGGGGGAGCCGGCTTCATCGGCTCACACCTCGTAGACGCACTCCTCGCCCGAGGCGACGAGGTGTGCGTGATCGACAACCTCACCACGGGACGGCGGGAGAACCTGGACGAGGCGCTCGCGGGCGGCGCGACGCTCGTCGAGGCGAGCGTCACGGACGAGGCGGCCGTCGCGAACGTGTTCGAGGAGCACGAGCCGGAGATCGTCTTCCACCTCGCAGCGCAGATGGACGTCCGGATCTCGGTCGCGAGGCCCGTCTACGACCTCGAGGTCAACGTCGGCGGCACCCTCCAACTCCTCGAGGCGGCGCGCAAGCGCCCCGGCTGCAAGATCGTCTTCGCCTCGACCGGCGGCGCCGTCTACGGAGAGGGCGCCGAAGCCTCGCTGCCGTTCACGGAGGAGGATCCCTGCCGTCCGGACGCGCCCTACGGGCAGTCGAAGTACACGGCCGAGGGCTACCTGGACCTCTACTCGCGCCTGCACGGGGTGCCGGTCACCTCCCTGCGACTGGGCAACGTCTACGGCCCCCGCCAGGACCCGACCGGGGAGGCGGGCGTCGTCGCGATCTTCTGCTCGGCGCTGCTCCAGGGCGAGCGCCCACAGCTCTTCGGCGACGGCGAGCAGACGCGCGACTACGTCTTCGTCGGGGACGTCGTCCGGGCCTTTCTCGCCGCTGGCGATTCCCCGCCGGGCGGCCCATACAACATCGGGACCGCCCGCGAGACGAGCGTGCTCGAGCTCGGCCGGCTGATCGCCGCCGCGTGCGGCAGGGAGTTCGAACCGGACTACCAGCCGGAGCGCCCGGGCGAGGTCAGGCGCACGGCGATCGACCCGGCGCGTGCGAAGCGTGAGCTCGGCTGGAGCCCCGAGCAGGATCTCGAAGCGGGCCTGCGACTCACGGTCGATGCGTTCAGGAAGGTGCTCGAGTCGAGGGGGAGCTCGAGCTGATCCCGTTCCTGCAGCATCAGGCCCGGCGCGTGCGCGGGGTCCTGCTCGACCTCCGTGAACGGCTCACCGGCCGCCGCGACCCCGAGCTGCCCCCCAGCCGCCTGCGCGCGTTCGTCGGCGGCGACGACTACCGCGAGGCGGGCGAGGAGTTCAAGCGCCACTTCGTCGAGCTCGGCGGGCTCGCACCGGACCACGACGTGCTCGACGTGGGGTGCGGATCGGGCCGGATGGCCTTCGCGCTCCGCGGGTGGCTGCGCGGCCGCTACGAGGGCTTCGACGTGTACCGGGAGGGCGTCGAGTGGTGCCGGCGGTCGATCACCCCGCGCTACCCGAACTTCCGCTTCCAGGTCGCCGACATCGCCAACCCCCGGTACAACCCGACGGGACGCCACTCCGGGGAGACCTACCGCTTCCCCTACGACGACGACTCGTTCGACTTCGCCTTCCTCACCTCGGTCTTCACCCACCTGAAGCCGGCGGAGGTCGACAACTACCTCGGCGAGCTCGCGCGGGTCCTGCGCCCGGGCGGGACGTGCTTCGCCACGTACTTCCTCATCAACGACGACGCGGTGGCCCGGATGGGAGGCAACGGCCGCTTCGTCGTCGACAACGGCGAGTTCCTGACCACGAGCGCGTCGGTGCCCGAGCGCGCGATCGCCTACCGCGAGGAGCGCGTGCGCGCGGCGCACGAGCGCCACGGGTTGCCGGTCGAGGCCGCGTACTACGGGGCGTGGTCCGGGGCGCCCGGCGCGCCAAGCGGGCAGGACATCGTGGTCGCGCGGCGCGCCTAGTCGCGGCTGCGCAGGCGCGCACGGCGGGCAAGCCGGCGCTGGAGGGTGCCGAGCGCCGAGGGCGCGCGGCCCGCGGGCAGATCGGCGGGATACGGGAACTGCGGGCGGACGTCGCGCCAGCCGCGGATGCGGCCGCGCACGCCGCTCAGGTTGCGATCCATGACCGCCTGACCGGCGCAGACGACCGCGTCGCGCGCGAGCACGGCCGGGATCCGGCGCGCGGTCATCACGCTCCACTTCCGCAGCACGTAGCCGCGCCCGTAGCCCGTCAGGTAGTTCTTGCGCGCCGAGCCCGAACCGAAGCTCGCCGAGTGCTCGTGGGTGCCCGTCGCGCCGGCGGCGAGCCTGCACGTCTGCCCCTCCCGGCGCATGCGCAGCACCAGGTCGACGTCCTCCCAATAGGCGAAGAGGCCCTCGTCGAACCCGCCCACGTCGAGGAAGGCGCTGCGGTCGAACGCCGCAGCGGCCGCCGAGGGGCCGACCGGGTCCGGGACACCGCGCTCGATGAGCTCGAGCGGCTCGCCGTTCAGGTAATCCCACACGAGCAGGGTGTGGTCGAGCTCCATCCCCGCGCTGTCGATCAGCTCGGGCTCGGCCCAGTCGCGCATGATCGACGAGGCCATCGTCACCCCCGCCGCCGGGTCTAGCACCTCGACGAGGCCGGCGAGGAAGCCCTCATCCACGACGCAGTCGTCGTTCAGCAACACGAGCACGTCGCCGTCGACCCGCTGGGCGGCGAGGTTGCAGGCGCGCGAAAAGCCCGAGTTGCGCTCGAGCGCGAGCAGCTCCACCCCATCGCGCTCGCGGACGAGCTCGGCAATCGCGGGGTCGCCGCTGCCGTCGTCGACGACCAGGGTCTGGTGCGGGAGGGTCTGGCCGGCGAGGGAGTCGAGCACGCGCGCGAGGCGCGGACCTCCGATCGTCGGCACGACGACCGAGATCGCCGTCATCGCGCGACCACGCCGACCCGGTCCGGGTTCAGTACGCGCCCGTGCCCCGCAGGGCTACCGGCACGGTCTCGACGATGATGCGCAGGTCCCGGGCGAGCGAGAGGTTCTCGATGTAGTCGAGCTCGACCGCGAGGCGCTCGTGGAAGGTGAGGTCGCCGCGGCCGAAGACCTGCATCGGCCCGGTGATCCCCGGCTTCACCGAGAGGCGGAACCGGTGCTCGGGCTCGTAGCGCTCCACCAGCTCGACCATCTCGGGGCGCGGGCCGACGATGCTCATCTCGCCGCGCAGGACGTTCCAGAGCTGCGGCAGCTCGTCGAGGCTGAGGCGGCGCAGCACGCGGCCGACGCGGGTCACGCGCGGGTCGTCGGAGAGCTTGTACATGGGCTCCTCGAGCTCGTCGATGCGCACGAACTCATCGAGCCGCTCGTGCGCGTCGTCGACCATCGTGCGGAACTTGTGCATGAGGAAGGGCTCCCCGTCGAGCCCAGCGCGCGGCTGCGAGAAGAACACCGGGCCCTTCGAGTCGAGCTTGATCGCGAGCGCGATGAACGGCCACAGCGGCAGCGTCACGATGAGGCCCAAGGCCGAGGCGAGGACGTCGAACGCGCGCTTGATCATCACCGTCGAGCGCGACGGATCCCACGTCTCGTACTCGAGCACCGGCAGGTCGGCCACCCGCGAGAGCCGCACCGGCCCGGTGCGCCCGTAGAGCGGCGAGATCACGCTCAGCTTCACCTGGCGCTCGCGGCAAAGGGCGACGATGCCGCTGACCTCCGCGGGCTCCATGCGCTCGGAGGCGAAGATCACCCGGTCGACGCGATCGACGAGCCCCTCGAATTGGTGTGCGTCGGCGTCCTCGAGCAGCTCGAGGTGCATGTCGGGGAAGAGCTCGAGCTTGCGGCGGATCATCTGCGCGAGGTCGCCGGCACCCAGGACCGCGGTGACCTCCTTCGGCGTCGTGCGCCGCCAGGCCCACCGCCCCACGGCGCGCAGCGTGAACGCCAGGACCGCCCCGACCGCGAACCCGATCGCCACCGCCGCCCCGTCGACACGACCGGACGGCGTGAGCGGCAGGGCGAGCGCGAGCAGGCCGCATCCGATCCCGGCCCAAGCCGCGATTCCGGGGATCTCGTCGACCGTCAGGTGGCGGATCGCGACGTGGTCGCGGTCATACAGGCCGAGTAGCTTCGCGAGCAGCACCCACAGCGGCAGCAGCGCGATACCCCAGAAGACGTGGTCGGTCGAAGACGCGATCACGATCGTCGCGCCAAGCGCCGCAATCAGGTCCGCCAGGGCAAGAATCCGACGCCGCCGCGCATCGCGCCAGAAGCGCGAACGCTCGGCAGCATCAGGCGCAGAGCCGTCTGTGACAAGAGCTCCCATTGTGCGCAAGGGTACCCTCGCCGGTCCAAACCCGGCTGTCGGCGTCGGGTTTCGGGGGATCGCGTTCAGGGGCGGCTGCGCCTGCACCCGCCCCGCACATCGAACGTCCCTAACACCCCGCTATAGGAGGTCCGTTGGGACGTTCGGCGATGCGCCGCGTGGCTCAGCTCCCGCCGGTGTAGCGCGTGTAGACGCGCCAGGCCGGCTTCGGCTGGAAGCCGTCGCGCGTAAAGAGGCCCGACTGCGGGCACCACAGGCAGAGGCTGAAGTCCGGCGGCGTGTCGCGCCAGGAGAACCAGGCCACCGCGCGGATGCGCAGGCGCTTGCGCTGGTTCGTGAAGTACTTGAAGGATTTGTGGAGCATCTCGGCCTGGCGGTTGGCGCCGACGTTGAAGACGTGGACCTTCTTCTTCTTGGAGGAGGACCAGCCGATCTCGGTGACCCAAAGGCCGGTGCCGCCGTCGCCCGCGCGCTTCATCTCCTTGCGGATGAGCTTCACCTGGGCGCGCACGTCGCGCATCGTGAGCGCGTACGGGTGGATGCCCACGCCGTCGAAGCGGAAGGCGAAGCCCGGCTTGCGGTAGAGGGCGCGCAGGTAGAGCGGGGCGAAGTGCGGGAAGGTGTTCGAGCCGTCGGGCGTCGCGAACATGCCGCCGAGGATCACGCGGCCGTTCGGGTCGACGGACTTGATCGCGCGCGAGGCCTCGGTGACCAGGCGGGCGTAGATGTCCGGGTCCGGCGTGCCCGCCCAATACTGGGAGGAGTTCTGCTCGTTCCAGATCTGCCACGTGGTGATCGGCTTCGGCGGGACCTCGGGGTGCTCCGCCCAGAAGGTGCCGTTCGGCCCGTAGCGCGTGACCATCGAGGCGATGAAGTTCCTCCAGGCGAGCAGCGAGAGCTCGCTGCGCGGCGCGAAGCGGTAGCAGTTCTCCGGGCAGTTGTCGAGCGCCGAGACCCATTCGGGCACGTTGTCGAAGACCGGCAGGACCCGCATGCCGTGGTGGGCAGCGCCGCCGATCAGCTGGTCGTAGAGCGTCCAATCGGTATCGCCGGGGATCGGCGTCTGGTCGATCGCGGCCCAGGCGACCGAAACGCGCAGAAAGCCGACGCGCCCGTGGCCCATCCGCTCGAGCTCCTGCGGGCTCAGCTGGGACTGCGGGGTGAGGCCGTAGAAGGTCTTGGGCGGGCGCTTCTTCTTCGCATCCGCCGCCGGGACGAGCAGCGCGAACGCGAGCAGCGCAAGCAGCGCGCCGAGAAGCGCGCGCCCGGCAATTCCCTGCCTGCCGGCGTGCGTCATCGTCCGTACCTTAGGGCGAGCTTCTTGAAGGCGCGACCGGAGGGCTTGGGCGCCCCGGTCTTCGTCTGCAGGCCGGCGCGGGCGCACCACGCGCAGTCCGAGTGCTTGTTCGAGGCGTCACGCCACGAGAACCAGGTGACGCCGCGGATCCTCCACGCGCGCCGCTTCTTGAGGATGAAGCGGAAGGACTTGTCGAGCATCCGGGCCTGGCCGTTCGGCGTCTTCACGAGCCCCTGGGACTTCGGCCCGGCGGACGCCCACCCGAGCTCGGTGATCCAGAGGCCGACCTTGCGGTCGCCCGCCTTGCGAACCGTGTCGCGGGCTCGCTTGAGCTGATCCTTGACCCCGGACATGTTCGGCGCGTACGGGTGGATCGCGATCGCGTCGAAGGTCGCCTCGATTCCGGGCACCGAGTAGAAGCGCTTGAGGAAGCGGGGCGTCGGGATCACCGCGTCGGTGTCCATCGGCCCCCACATGCCGCCGAGCACGATCTCCGCCTTCGGGTCGACCGAGCGGATCGCGCCGGCCGCCGCGCCGACGAGCTTCGCGTAGTCGACGGGGTTCGGCGTCGGCCCGAAGTACTTCGGCGAGTTCTGCTCGTTCCAGAGCTGCCACGAGCGGATCGGCAGCGGCTTCTCGCAGTTGCAGGCCGCCCCTTCGTAGGGGCAGAGCGGCGGGAGCACGCAGCCGCCACCGCTCGGACTCCAGAAGTCCCCGCCGGGGCCGTAGCGCTGGACAAGCGCGCGCATGAAGTTCGCGAACGCGGCGAGGCCGGCCGACGACCGCGGCGCGCACCCGGGCCCGCAGTTCGCGCGCCCGTCGAAGAGGTTCACCCAGCCCGGCGTCCCGTAGATCGTCGGGAAGACGCGGATCCCGTGTGCGGCGGCGCTCGCCACCGCACGGTCGAGGCCTTCCCACTTGTAGTCGCCCGGACCGGGCTCGTGCGCCGGCCAGGAAACGAGGATGCGCATGGTGCCGACGCCCATGGAGGCCATCTGCGCGTACTCGGCGCCCTCGGGAGTGAGCACCGGAACGACGCCGAAGAACTCACGCGGAGCCTTCGCGGCCGCCGCGTCCTCGGCGGCCAACGCCGAGCCGGCGGCCACC
>ERZ777003.1449-NODE-1449-length-35475-cov-14.735121_pt1 | contig 35475 bp, 33 predicted proteins | sample MGYA00374956_ERZ777003 | MGnify/ENA primary metagenome ERZ777003 (study PRJEB29302, sample SAMN06268252) | bioreactor metagenome | isolation source: Joint BioEnergy Institute, California, USA | place: USA:Joint BioEnergy Institute, California, USA | collected... | reverse complement strand
CGAGAAAACGGCGGCGGAGCGCCGTTACCCAGTTACGGCTCGGGAACTCTGGAGCTCAGGTCCATTGCGCCGCTCATCTGCTCGCACTGCACTCCGTCCGCTCCGCGGACTCCGTGCAGTGCGAGTCGATTCCAGGCGCCTCCACCTCTGACCTGAGCGGAGCTCAGGTCCATTGCGCCGCTCATCTGCTCGCACTGCACTCCGTCCGCTCCGCGGACTCCGTGCAGTGCGAGTCGATTCCAGGCGCCTCCACCTCTGTTCTCGCTCGAGCGCGAGAACTCGTGCCGCTCATCTGCTCGATTCTCGGCGCCTCCACCTCTGACCCGAGCGGGGCTCAGGTCCATCGCACCGCTCAGCGGCGTTGGTGGACGAGGTTGCTTCACCCAGACAGATGCGATGGGTCGAGCCCCACTGGAGCCTGGAGCCTGGAGCCTGGAGCCTCCCTTCAGAGCACCTTCTCGAACCAGCGCGCCGCGTACGGGTTGTCGTTGTACCGCTCGATCTCGACGTAGCCCTCCCGGAGGTACAAGCTCGCCGCCTCCGTCAGAGGCGCAGCAGTGTCGAGCACGACGCGCGAGCAGCCGACGGTGCGGGCGTGATCTTCCAGCGCGCGGAGGATTCGACGTGCATGACCACGGCCCCTCGCCTTCGGCGCGACGAACATGCGTTTCACCTCCGCGGTGGCTTCGTCGAGGACGCGGAGCGAGCCGCAGGCGACAGGGGCTCCGTCCTCGTAGACGACCAGCACGACTCCCCTCGCGGCATCGGCCCGGAGCTCCTCGACCGTGGGTGCCTCGAACGAGCCGAGCCGCTCACGTAGCTCGTCGAAGTACGCGTTCAGGAGAACGAGCAAGCCAGGGTCATCGTGAGCGACCACGGTCAGCAAGACGTCCTCCCGCACCGCCTCAGCGGCACACCCCGTACACGACATCGACGGCGACATGGTCGCGGACCGCTCCTTCCGTCTTTCGACAGACGACCGCGTAGCGCGTGGTCGTGGCCGCGGCTTGATACGACTGGTCCGCAAGATCGTCGGTCGCGGCGGTCGCGCCGGCGAGCTGAAGGCCGTCCGGCGTGAGGCGCGCGAAGACGCTCATGCGTCGACCGGTACCGCAAAGGCTCGTGCACATGGGCTCGGGGAGCTCAGCGAAGCGCCGGCCCGCAGCGCGGATCGCCGTCCTCGACGTCCTTGCCCTTCGCCTTGCCGAGCGGGAACGCCTTCCGGTCGCAGAGCGCCGTCAGGATGTCGAGCAGCTCCTGGGCCATCTCCTGCGCGGTATTGCCACGGACTTGCCGTCCCATCGCCGTCCCTGGCTGGCCGTTCAGGATCTTGAACCAGTCCTCGTACGCCTTCTGGCGCGCGTGCGAGCCGAGCGAGAACTCGCCGTCGTCGATGAGGATGTCGGTGCCGTCGGAGCCATGGCAGCCGGCACATCGCTCGGCGATGAGGCGCTTGCCGCGCTCGGCGTCTCCGCCCGGCTTGAGCGCGTAGTCCTTCGCCTCGGGCGAGGTGAGCGTGAGCACGGAGCTCGCCGTCGGCAGCGTGCCGTCGCGCTGAGCCACGATGAACGCCGCGAGCGCCTCGAGCTCCGCGCGCGGCATCACCGGCCCGAGCGCAGGGACCGGTCCCTCGCCGCGCTCCAGGCGATCGGCGAGCTCGGCCACCGATCCCGTCCACGTGAACAGGTCGACGTCGAGCGCCGTCTTCTTGTTCATGTGGGAAGGTCCGTACATGCCGGCCTTGCCGCGGAGGTCCCAACCGAACCAGTTCTTCAAGCGGTAGTCGTGCCCCGCGTCGTTGAGAACGGGCTCTCCCGACGCGAGTCGGAGCGTGCCGTCGTTCGACGGGCCGCCGCTCCCGTCGGCGACGCCGGGCGTGTTCTTGGCGTCGGGCACGAACGAGGACTTCAGCTCCTTCCTCCAGTTGTCGAAGAGGCGGCCGCCCCGTGCCGTGTCCCACTGCGCGCCGGTCGCGCCGCGTGCCTCCCTCCCCTCGCTCGGACCCGTACCGGCCATCGGACGGTTCGCTTCGACGCTGGACGTCGACGTGGTGCCGGCGCTCGCCGCGCCGCAAGCAGTGAGCACGCCGACGAAGAGGAGGACGAGAGGCCTTTGCGCGATCATGAGCGCGGATCGCTACTACAGGTCGGCGCCGAGGTCTCGCACGTCGGCGCGCCCTCGTCACGGCTGAGCTACGGTCGGCTAGTTCGCGGCGCGGATCGTCGCCAGCACCGCGTAGTGGTCCGACGGCGTGATGCCGTTGACCGTCGTTCGGTCGATGGTCGGCGACGTCGACGTGATGTCGCCTCCGGAGTGGAAGATGTAGTCGAGGCGCGTCGAGCTCTTCCAGCCCTTCTTCTTCCAGTCGCTGTTGAACGTCGCTTGCGTCTTCGTGGTCGTTCCGCTGAAGGTCGCGGTCTTCTTCAGACCGATCTTCTCCAGGATGGAGATGGTCGTCTCGCCCTTCGTCGACGTGGACTGAGGATCGGTGTTGAAGTCGCCCATCACGATCTTGGCGAGCCCTTTGCCGTTGGTCTCGACGAGCTTCTTGATCGCCTCCACTTGCTTCTTCCGGCCCTCGGAGCACTTCGCGCCATGCGTGATGTGCGCGTTCACGACGAAAAAGACCTTCTGCGAGTCCTTTTCGCGGAGGCCGACCCAAGCCGCCTTGCGTCCCTTCGCGTTCGAATGGCACTCGTGGGTCTCGGCGTACGGGTTCGGCAACGCCACGTTGCCCATGCCGGTGTCGGCGTCGAAGACGAACCGCGTCTTCTTGTAGAAGACGAGCTTCGGGCTGCCCGATAGGCTCGGACGGAACACCGCGTACGGCTTGTCGTCGCCCGTGAGACCGGCGATGAGGTCCTTGTCCGCCCCGTTCGACGCCTCCTGGACGCCGACGATGTCCGGATTGTTGGCGAGGATGCGCGCGATGACGGCGGCCTTGCGCTTGCTCCACGCGTAGATGCCCGTATCGTCCGTCGTCGGGCGCCGGACGTTGTAGGTCATCACCCGGAACGGCTCGAGCGGCTTCGGTGCGGCCTTCGGAGTGAGCTCCTCCTCGTCGGGAGCGCCCTCTCCGTCGATCACGGGGCCCGCCGCGCCGTAGCCGCCAGCTTCCAAGCCCGGCGCGTCCGTGTCGTCGTCTTCGCCGTCATCGCCGTCGAATGGATCGACGTCGGAGGGTCCGTCGCCGCCGGAATCTTCCTCGCCATCGGCGACTCCTCTGGGCACGGTGCGCTCGGCCATCGCGCCGAGGTCGGCGTCCCCGCATCCGGCGAGCGACGAGAAAAGCAGTCCAGCAACCAGCGCGGGGAAGCGACGATCCAGCGCCATGCGCTCGAAACCACTGCATGCTCCGCACCGGCGGCAATTCGCCGCGTCAGGCCCGCGCTTTCGCGATGGCTCTCGATGGAGTCGAAACGGCGCTCACGAACGATTTCGAGGCCATGTGCACGCACGTGGATCGAAGATCCGATCCGGTCTTCGGCCCCACGATGCGCGACGACCTGCGCAACGCCGCGTGCTGATCCGTGACTCTGAACTTTTTCGCGCCGTGCTCGTCGACCCCCTGCGCCGTCCGGAGAGGGTGCGCGAGTGAGGGGCCCGCCTCGGTGGGCCTCACGCTCGGCGCCCTCGTCGCGCTCCAAGCGTGACGTCACAACGACCGGACGAGGCGCGGCCCGACGAGACCTCGGCACGATCGAACGAGAACGTCTCACGCACTTCGCTCGCGACCGAGACGGATGACGAGACAGAAGAACCCGGAACCGAATGCGTCGATTGGTACGACTGCGGTCCGGCCTCGTACTGCTTCCTCTCGATCCACCCGATGCGCTCGTACCCGATGTGCGTCAACGGTCGATGCGAGGGGCATCGCACGGAGTACGGCTGCGTGCACATGGCCGGCATGGCCGAAGGGGACACCTGCGACGTCGACAACCCGCAGTGCCCGAACGGCATGCAGTTTCTTCTCGCGCACGCCGCTGCGGCAGCCTCGGACCGAAGATCCTCTTCGAGGTCGATCGCTCGGGCTGGACGCTCGAGATCCTGCTCGTCGACGAGGCCGGGCACGTCGCCAAGCGCGCATCCGTGCGCCGACCGGGCGAGGCAGTGGCGCCGTTCGATCTCGACGTGGCCCTCGGAGACCGCAAAGCGGCGATCCTCGTCCAATGGGATCGCCGTGGGTACCTCGACGCGCGAGCGCGCGGCGACGAGTCGAGCTCGCCGACGCGGATGCAGATCTTCGAGCTCGAGCTCGTCGGCGAAGATCTGCACGTCGCGGAAGGCCCGCTGGAGACGCTGACCCGGCAGGACATCCGAACGCTCGTGGCCGACTACGTCCACGAGCCGGAGTGCTCGGAGCTCGAGCGCGCTTGCGGTCCTCTCGTGACCGAGCAGGGCGTCCGGAGCTGCGGGACGTGCTCGGCCGGCGAGGTCTGGAAAACAATCAATGCCGTGACGCCGCCAAGGGCGAGTGCGTGCCGACGCCACGTGACGTGCTCTGCCCGCCGGGCGCCTGCGGCCTGCGCTACGACGGCTGCTCCGGAGTCGTCGATTGCGGCGGCTGCGCCCCCGGCCTCGAGTGTGGCGGCGGCGAGCACGCCGGGATGTGCACCGATCCGTTCGCCGTCACCCCCTCCGACGTGCGCGCGATGCTCGGCGCCTCCGTCCGTGGCTGCTTCGCAGACGAGCGCGGCAACACGATCGTCGTAGACTGCCCGGCAGGGCAGCGCTGCGAGAGCTCGCAATGCGTCGGGGTCGCCATCCCCGATTCGAACGCTCCTCCGGACCTCCTCTCGCCGGACGCGGCGGCCCCGGCTCCCTGAGACCGAGCGCTCCGCGCCTCCCCCGCGAGACGGCGGGCGAAGATCGACTCCGCACACGCTCGCCGAGACCGTGTAGCATCGGCGTCATGCGGAAGCGGTCGGCGATCGTCGGTGCGAGCCTGGTCGCCGTCGCGCTCGCGATGGGAAGCTGTCGCGAGCCCACGCAGGTGAGCGTCGAGGCCCGAACGAACGTGCCCTACCGCCCCGGCCTCGTCGTGAGCTTCACGGTCGGCCGCCCGGGAGAGACGGAGACCGCCGAGCCGACCACGGACACGCGCGAGCTGTGGGCGGAAGACGGATTCGTCGGGTCGCTCACGGTCGTGCCCGCCACCAGCGACACGGCGGAGCTGTCCGTCAAGATCGTCCTCGGCGTCGATCGGGACACGGAGGCTTGTACGCCGCCGAACTATGCGGGGTGCATCGTCGCGCGGCGACGGCTGCGCTACTCACCGCACGAACGCCTGCGCCTCCCCGTGATGCTCTACGCGCAGTGCAAGGACGTCCCGTGCGACGCGGACACGACCTGCAACGCCCTCGGCCAGTGCGTCGGCGCGCAGGTCGACTGCACGACCGGCGATACGTGCGTCCTCGAAGGCGAGCTCGATGGCGACGGCGGCGCTCCGATCTCGCGTCCGGACGCCGCGCCCACCGACGACGCCGGTCCGGGCGAGGACGCCGCTCCGAACGACGCGGGCGATCCCGAAGACGGCTCGACGCACGACGGTAGCTTCGACGACGGCGGCATCACCGACGACGGCGGCATCACCGACGACGGCGGCCACGACGACGGCGGCCACGACGACGGCGGCACGACCAACGAAGGGATCCCGGGCTTCGTGCTCTGCAGGGGCAGCGCCGAGGAGCAGTGCGACCTGTCGATCTCGAAGTGCTGCTACAACTCCGCGACGCAGCATGGCGTCTGCGCCGGGATGGCGACGCCCTGCCCGGCGATCGAGCTCCCGCTCTTCTGCGACGGTCCCGAGGACTGCGACGCCGGTGTTTGCTGCGCCCACTCCGGCGGAACCAGCTGCATGCTCGACGGCTGCCTTCAGGGGACCGTCGAGGTCTGCGAGTGGACCGAGACCTGCTCGGGCGGCCGCACCTGCACCGGCACGGCGTACGGGCTGCGGACGTGCCAATGAGGCTGCGTCCGCCCGCATGCCGTCGGCGCATCGTGCGCCCGACCGATCGTGACGTCCGAGCCTTCAGGGCAGCTCGATCTCTCCGCTGCCGGTCACGTCGACGCTGCCGGTCGCGTCGCCGCCTTCGGCGGTCAGCCTGGCCGTCAGCGCGAACGAGAATCGGTCGTCGGTCAGGTTCGAGATCGTGATCGCCCCAGGCGGCTCGCGGCCGGTCCACGACCGCTTGCTCGAGGACACCCTGTAAGTGAGCGAGTCGAAGCTCTCCGCACGGAGCGGCCGCGCCTCCTCCGCGAGCGGCAACGCGACACGAAGGTTGAAGACGCGCGACTCGTCGCCGCTCACGATGGATGACGTCCGCCGCAAGCACGCGACACCGGCGACGGTCTCTGCGGCATCATCAAAGACCCGCTCGCGGTCGACGTCGATCTCGGTGCCTGCCCGAGCGGCAAGCAGTGCGTCGACAACCTGTGTCGGTGAGCGCGCCGTCGGTGCATGACGGCGATGTTCAGCGCCTCACGGCGCTGGTGATGGTTCAGCACACGCTGCGCGACCTCGGCCGCTTGCTGAATGCGACGCGTTGGCGTTCGTGTTCCGCACCAATCTCGGACATCGCCCAGAGAAGCCTGCTCGATCGTGGCTAGGATGGAGGGGCGGTCGGGTCGCGAGGCCGGGGCGCAGGCGCGAGTCATGTATTGCACCAAGAGTTCCCTCCAGCCGCTCCGCCGGCTCGGCGCTCTCGTCGTGTGCATCCTCGTGGCGGGCTGCGACCGAGCGGGCACGACCAAGACCCCGTCCGCGCCCGCCGTCACGCTCCAGGACGCGAGCGCGCCCGCCACGAGCCCCACGATGAAAACCACGAACGACGACGCGACGGAGCTGCCCGGCGTCGAGGTGCTGGTGAGCTGCGCCGGCGTCCGGAGCACGGGCAAGCGGCACAACAGCTTCTTCTTCACGTTCCGGATCGAGCAGGAGATCCAGGGAGAGCTCGGCCGGCAGGAGTACACCTCGCAGGAGATCTTCTGGGACTTCGGCGCCGCACAGATCGTCGAGAAGCTCGGTATGAAGTTCGACGCCGCCGCCGGTCCGAACACGAGCGCGTCCGCCTCGTGCGCGCATCGCGGCGTCCTGAAGTTGGTGCCGGATCCCGATCGCAGAGGCGAAGACGCCACGGTGAGCTGGCGCATCCTCTGGGTCGCGCGGGAGGACGAGGCCGAGTCGGCGCGCGCGCTCGAGCGCGTCGCTCGCGCCTTGATGACCGCGGTCGAACGCAAGGAGCTCGCGCCCGTTCGACGCCACCTCGCGCCGGAGAGCAACTTCACGGAGGAGGAGCTCCTCGCCGTCGCTCGCGCGGAGGAGCGGCACGGGCACGATGCGTTCACGAAGACGGTCTACGCGGCGTTGCTGGGCGAGCGCGGTGGTGTCGCGTGGGTCGGAGGCCGGGGCGCCGACTACACGATCGAGATCACCCGCGGCACGGACGGTGCCTGGACGATCGGGCGCATCGATTGGCGCCGGCGGCCCGCATGATCCTCGACGCCGCCCGCCGTCTCCGTTCGGGTGATACGCTCGGTTGACTCGCGTCGGGGCCCCCGTCGTCGAACGTGTCCGAGAGCCCGACGCTGGCGAGGCTGAGGAGGCTGAAAGATGAAGATCCGCTGGTCCGTACTCGTGTGCCTGTCGCTCGCGGCCACCTCGGCGTTCGCGCAGCCCCCGACGCTGAAGCCCCCTGCCGCAGCGCCGATGACCAAGGCGCAGGCGACGACGATCAAGGCGCCGCCGGCTCTGGGGGCGAAGCGATCCAACAGCTTCAACACCGCGCTCCGTCGCGCCAACCTCCCGACGCTGAGCGTCCCGCCGCCGCCTCCCTTCATCAAGCTCACGCCCGCCGCACCCGTCAGCGGTAATGCACGGATCAGCCGCGTCGGCGCGTCCATCTACCGCGGCCCCGACGGCGAGTTCCCGGACGGTCTCTTCGGGATCGATGCGGCCCCTCCGCAGCGCACCGGGTCGTCCATCTTCAACTTGGCGATTCCCGAAAACCCCTTCACCGTTCTGAATCACGTCCCGCAGGGTGTCCTTCTTCTCGATTTCCCGGCTCAGGGGAACTCGCTCTACTTCGTGGACTGTCGCTCCGTGACCATGACTGGAGGCGCCATCAAGTTCTCGCGGTCGGGCTCCACGGTCTCGCAGGCGGTCTCCCCCGAAGACGGTCACTTCATCTACGCCTTCCGCACCGGAGCCGGCACGACGATCAACCAGAGCGTCGCCCTCGAGTTCACGACCCCGGGCTACTTCTTCGGCTGCGAGATCACGAAGACCAGCTAGCCGCCGACTGCGCCAGCGTTTCTTGACACCCGAGTGTCAGCTTCGCGGTTGCGCGAGCCTTGCCCAGGTGCCAAGGTAGCGCCATGCCGTCGATGCGCCTCCGCTGAGCCGACAGCCCGTGTGCGATCCGCTCGCGCGCGCCGATGAGCGCGCCGAGGCGGCGTGCGTGGTGCGCGCACGAGCATGATGCTCGTCGTGCGGCCGCCGGGATCGTCACGGTGCTGTCGTCCGTGTCGGCTTTCCGTGTCCTGGTTCGCGGAAGTGCCCGCGCGTGACGGCTCTCGAGGACGCGTCGTGGCGATGCTCTCGGCCGCCCGGCCGTCTCGGACGTTTCTCGCGGGGCTTCCCATGGCTCGTCCCGAGCGAAGGAGACCTCGTGATGCTCGAATCTTCCCCCGAATCGAATCTTCCTTTTGGCATCCAATCCGCGACCGCCCTCCTCGAAGCGGCGCGCGCGCACGGGCTTCGCCTCACGAGCACCAGCGCGGACTTCGACCAGACGGGGCTCGACTTCCGCGTCGTGCACGGCAAGGACGAAGACGGGACGCAGTGGATCGTCCGCACGCCGCGGCGGCCCGACGTCGTCGAGTCGGCTCGGGTCGAGGCGCGCGTGCTCCGGCTCGTCGCGCCACGGCTCCCGGTTCGCGTCCCCGAGTGGCGGGTCCACACGGACGACGTGATCGCGTACCCGCGGCTCGACGGGACGCCGGCCGTCACGGTGGGGCCGGACGGAACGACGTGGAACGTGATCGATCCGGCGGCCGTGCCCGACACGTTCCTCGATTCCTACGCGGAGATGCTCGCGTCGCTGCAAGCCATCGGTCCGGAGGAGGCGGCGCGCGCCGGCGTCCCGGTCCGCACCGTCGCTCGCGCGCGCGCGATGGTCGCGGCCGCGATGGAAGCGACCCGCAAGGTGCTCGCTCCGAGCGAGGCGGTCTGGAGCCGCTGGCAGAAGTGGCTGTCGAACGAAGCGCTCTGGCCGACGCACGTCGCGCTCGTGCACGGGGATCTCCACCCGGGGCACATGCTCCTCGCACCGGACGGGTCGCTCACGGGCGTGCTCGACTGGACCGAGGCCCAGGTGAGCGATCCGTCGATCGATCTGGCGATGTTCTACGGCTGCTTCGGCGCGGAAGCGCTCGCCCGCTTGCTACCGAGATTCGAGCGCGCCGGAGGCAAGGTCTGGCCTGGTCTCGCCGCCCACGCCGCCGAGCGGTGGGCGGCGTTTCCTGCGCTCGCCGCGGAGTGGGCGCTCCGCACGAAGAACGACGCCGCCCTCGAGCACGCGCGAGCACATCTCGCGGCGAGCGGGCTCGCGTCGTAGCGCGTGGGCGAGAACGGGTGTGCCCGCCCTCGCCTCCGCGCTCCGGACTCCGTACGCTGCGCGCAACGGAGCGCGACGTCGCGGCATCGATCGCGTGCTCCCCGGAGGATTCGATGAAGCTCTACATGAACAAGCTCTCCCCCAACGTCCGGCGTGTACGGCTGACCGCAGCCGTCCTCGGGATCGAGCTCGAGGAGCAGGAGCTCGATCTCAGGAAGGGTGAGCACAAGACGCCCGAGTACCTCGCGCTGAACCCGAACGGCGCGGTGCCGACGCTCGTGGACGGCGACTTCGTGCTGACCGAGTCGCGCGCCATCATGCAGTACCTCGCGTCGAAGAAGCCGGAGTCGGGGCTCCTCCCGCGCGACGAGGCGGCCCGCGCGGACGTGACGCGGTGGCAGTTCTGGGATGCGTCGCACTTCTCGCCGAACGTCGCCTCGATCGTCTTCGAGAAGCTGATCAAGAAGCTGTTCGGAATGGGCGAGCCCGACGCAGCGAAGATCGCCGACGGGCTCGTCACCTTCCGGCGCTTCGCCGCCGTCCTCGACAAGCGTCTCGACGGACGGAAGTACGTCGTCGGCGACGCGCTCACCCTCGCCGATCTCACGCTCGCGTCGACGCTGGGCTACGCGCGGCAGGCCGAGCTCCCGCTCGCCGAGTTTCCGAACCTCGACGCGTGGCTCGGACGCATCTCCGAGCTCGACGCCTGGAAGAAGACGAGCCCGACTCTCTGAACGGCCCGTCACGCTCGAGCCACGGAGAGCGACGAGCTCGCGTCATCGCGTGAGGCAGGGGACCTCGCACGGCTCGTGCAGGTCCCCGGTATGCCTCTTCGCATCCTTCTCCTCGAGGACGACCCGAACCTCGCTCTTCTCGAGCGCGAGATGCTGGAGCTCGACGCGCATACCGTCGAGTGGACGCCGAACGGCGTCGAAGCGCTGATGATGGCCTCGCGGGAGGAGTTCGGGCTCGCGATCCTCGACGTCGAGGTCCACGAGCTGTCCGGGCTCGGCGTCGAGCGCGTCCTCCGCGACATCGGCGACGCGCCGGTCGTCGTCGTCTCGGCCCGTCCGAACGGCTGGCGAAGGGAGGCGTTCTCCGCGGGCGCGATCGCCTGTCTGCAGAAGCCGATCGACGTCGTACGGCTTCCCCAGCTCGCGCACGCCGTCGAGGTCGGCCTCCGCCGAGGTCCGCCGGTGCCGGGTGACGTGCGCTCGCTCTCGGCCGAAGACCTCGATCGGGTCGCGAGAATGGCGTCGGAGGAGATCGACGCGCTCCCGTTCGGGGTGATCCGCCTCGACCGTGAGGGGAGAATCATCACGTACAACGCGTTCGAGGCGACCGCCGCCGGCCTCGAACGCGAACAGGTCCTCGGCCGCCGCTTCGCCGACATCGCGCCGTGCGTGCTCGTGAAGGACTTCGTCGCCGCGGCCGAACGCGCGAGATCCGACGAGCCGGTCGACGAGGTGATGCGATTCGTGTTCCCTCATCACTCGGGCGCCTGTCTCGTCAACGTGCGCCTCTGGGCCGAACCCGCGAGGGGCGAGCTCTGGCTGTTCGTGTCCAAACGAGGCCGCTCGCACGACGGCGAACGCGTGGAGCTCCCGTGACGCGGCGCACGCCTCCGCAGGTTGACGCTCGCGGGGTCACGTCGTACCGAGGGGTGTGGCGCGACGTGAGGGGGGATCGGCTTCGCCTGGGGAGGTCGACCGGCGAAACGACGGCGAGCTCGACATCGATGCGATGCGCGCGCTCGTCGAGCGCGGCGACGGAGGCGACCGCGCCTTCGTCGATGCGCTGATCCGCATGCGTTGGTCGCGCGCGAGCACGCCGGCCGAGCGCGCCGAGCTCTGCGACCTGCACGTTGCGGTCCGGGCCGCGGCGCTCGAGAGCCACGCGGAGATCCGCGCGAGCATCGCCGCGGGCTCGCTCCGCGGCGTGTCGCTGAGGAGGCGCTTCGATGCGATCCCCTCGCTCGAGCGCGATCACTTCGTCGAAGAGGTGCTCGGGATCGCCTATCCACCCCTCGACGAGGAGAGGCCGCCGCGGGAGCTCGTCGCGTACCAGCCGAGCGGCTACGACGAGATCGTCCACGCGCTCGACGTCACGCGTCTGGGGCCGAACGATCGGCTCCTCGACGTCGGATCCGGGGCGGGCAAGGTCGTGATGCTGGCGGCGCTGCTCGCCGGCGCGACGAGCCACGGCATCGAGCGCGACGCTGCGCTCGTCCAGCTCGCAGAGGCCGGGTGTCGCGACCTCGGCATCGGCGAGGCGGCGACCTTTCGTCGTGGCGACGCGCGCGAGCTCCCGTTCGAGGACGCGGACGTCGTGTTCATGTACTTGCCGTTCACCGGCAGCACGTTGACGACGTTCATGGACGGCCTGCTCGACCGCGGGCGGCACGCCCCGCCGCGAGCCCGCGGTCGGTTCCTCTGCACGGGACCGCTCGACCCGAATCGATACCCCGACCTCGTCGCGGTCGGACCGCCGAGGTCCTGGCTCAACGTCTACGCGTGGCGCTGAGATAGCATCGACGACCTTCGGTTCGAGCACGCCGGACGTCGCGGAGGGCGCGTCTCACTTCTTCGGCTCGGGCTCGGGCTCGGGTGCGGGCTCGCATTTGACCGCCACGCTGGTGACGTTCGTCGCGCCCACGGTGCCGCTGCCCCGCTGGACGGTGCAGACCCGCCCCTTCGGGTGGACGAGGACGGTCACCTCGTAGGTCGTTCCTTGCTCGACCTTGGTCGGGAACGTGAAGTTCCCGTCCGCCGTGACCTCGAGGTCGTCGCCGCCGTTGTTCTGCAGCACCACCCGACCGCCCGCGAGACCGGTCACCTTTCCGCCGATGGTGCGGGTGTTCGTCTCGCACGTGACGAGGACGTCCGTGACGTGGCCGGAGATCGTCCCGCTGCCGTTCGTCACCTGGCAGGTCTGGTTCGCCGGCTGCTTCTTGATCGTGACCTTGTACGACTTGCCCTGCCCGACGGGCTTGGAGAAGAGGAACGATCCGTCCTCGGTGAGCTTCAGATCGTCGCCGCTGTTGTTCTGGAGCACGATCTCGCCACGCAGGCCGGTGATCGTCCCTGCGACGGTGAAGACCTGCGAGCCCGGCACGCGATCGAGCACGACCGATTTCTCGGTCTTGTTGTCCTTCGCGTCCCAGAGCGTCACCGAGACGTCGAGCTTCAGGACCTCGTTCGCGACGTCGAGGACGCCCTCCTCCTCCCCTTTCAGCGTGCAGCGCCCTTGCTCGTCGACGGCGAGTCGCGTGAGCGAGTAACGGAAGGTCCGGGAAGGGTTGTCGAGGTCGCTGTCCGGCCAGGCTCCGCGCTTCTGTCCCGCCGCGATCGCAGACCCGAAGTCGACGAGGCCCGTCGCCGAGAAAGACCCCGACTCCGAGAGGTCGTCGTACAGGTGCAAGAGCTCGCAGCGCGGCTGCTCCGCGATGAGGTTTCCGTCCTGATCCTTGATGGTGAACGCGATCGCCGAGACCTCGAGGTTCCGCTTCGAGTCGTCGTCGCGATCGTAGGCCTCGACCACGACGTCGACCTCGCCGTTGCGGAACTGCTCTCCGGTCTTGCGCTCGCCGTCTGCGAGGTAGACCCTCCTGAGGGTGGGCTCCACCGAGTCGGCGTAGTCGGAGAACAGACGGGCTGGATCGAGCAGCCTCTGGTTCGCGCCGTCGATGAAGAGCACCTCGGTGTTCGCCAGGCGCGAACCGTTTCCGTCCGGGAGAGGAGCCCAGGCGAGGGTGCCGATGGCCGAGCCCTTGGAGACGGAGACCGGGCCCGTCGCAGACACGATCGCCGGGAGCGGCGCGACGTGCATCATCGTCGTGATGACGTGCGAGCCGGGATCGTAGATGGCGACGATCGTCGAGTAGGGATCGATCGCCGAGGTGATCCGGTTCCCGTTCCAGTCGAACGCGACGGCGAGCCCGTCGTGCGGCGCGAGCACGTCCCTGCTCACGGCGGAGCTCGAGCGGACGACGTCGAACCCGAGGTGGACGTAGCCGAAGCTCGAATAGATGACCGGCGTGCCGACGCGATTGAGCACGGCCCTCTTCGTGTCGGCGAGCGGCCAGGCCGGCTCGAAGCCGTCGAGGTCGACGCTCAGATCGAAGCCGGCGTCCGCGAAGTACTCCGCGATCCTCCGGTACGCGGCGTTGTCGTGCCGGGGATCGCGGATGTTTTCGTTCGGAAGAAGCTTTCCCTGCGCCACGTCGCCGTCGACGGTGGCGTCGTTGCAACCAAGCACCAAGCCGAGCGCAAGCAGCGGGAACGAGAAGGACGCTTTTGCGAAGCGGAGCATGTCACCCCAAGGACGAGGGAACGTGGTGAACAGGGGTCGGCACGTGGTCTTACGCAGAGCGCCGACGTTCCTTCCCTCCCTGCTCCCCCGAGCGGTCGGCGCCCGGCCGCAGCGCCGGACCGCAAAGCGATGCCACAAGGAATCTGAAAGCGATCTGAAAAAGCGAAGCTAGAACCGAGCCCTGAAAGCGGAAGCTAGGAACCGAGCCAATCGACCATTGGCGCCGGCGCATCGCCGTGCGCGAAGTCTTCGGCGTAGGCGGGCACGTCCTCGCGAGCCTCGTCGCTCACCGCGCGCTCGCTCGCAGCGACTCGTCCGCAGAGCGCACGGAGCGACTGCCCGTCGTCTCCGAACCATGGAGCTTCCTCGACCGCTCCCACGCATCGAGCGTGGAGATCCGGCACCGGAAGGATCGACCCTCGACCGCCCACCCGCATCTCACCCACGCCAGTAGCAGCATGTGCGCCAAGGTCGGACACGATGCCGGGTTGCGCAGGGATCCGTTTTTTGGCGCGATTCTCGATAGATGGGAGAGTTGCGCATCTCGTCACCTGGAGCGAGCCGGATCGGCCGGAGCCAAACGAGTCGATCCGGGGTCCGCGACGGCGTTGTGCGGCGCCTTGCGCTTGCGCGAGCGATCCGACCCGCCGCACACGCGTCGAGCCCATGACATGCGGCACCTCGGTTGCAACCACCATCGGCCGAGGCCCGCGTCATGGCCGAGCAAAAGCCCGAGGTCATCACCATACCGGACGCGCTGCCGGTCCTGCCGTTGCGTGACACGGTCCTGTATCCCGAGATGGCAGCGCCCATCCTCGTGGGGCAGCCGCGATCGATCGAGCTCGTCAACCACGTGCTGCGCGGGAACCGACTCGCCGCGCTCATCGCGCAGAAGAACGCGGAGACCGTGCCGGCGCCGCCGGAGGAGCTGTACCGCGTCGGCACGATGGCCCTCATCCACGAGCTCGGGCGCGACGACAAGACGATACGCCTCGCCGTACAGGGCCTCGTTCGCATCCGAACGATCGACTACGTGCAGACCGAGCCGTTCCTCGTCGCTCGCGTCGAGCGCGCGCGGGACATTCAGGAGCAAGGTGTCGAGATCGAGGCGGTCACGCGCAAGGCGACCGAGCTCTTCACCTCGCTCGTCCGTACGGCTCCCGAGCTATCCGACGATCTCGCGAGCGTCGCCGAGAAGACGACCGATCCACGGCAGCTCGCCTACCTGATCGCCACGACCCTGCCGCTGTCGATGGCCGTCCGGCAGGAGATCCTCGAGCTCGACGCTCCGTCCGCGAAGCTGCGGAAGCTCATCGAGGTGCTGCAGCACGAGATCGCCGTACGCGAGATGATCCAGCGGATCACCTCCGAGACGGCCCTCGAGATGACGAAGGCGCAGCGCGAGCACATCTTGCGCAAGCACATGGAGTCGATCCAGCGCGAGCTCGGAGAGCTCGATCCGGGGCGCGCGGCGGCACGCGAGCTTCGCGAGCAGCTCGAGAAGCTGCCCCTCCCGGACGAGGCGCGGAAGGAAGCGATCCGCGAGCTCGAACGGCTCGAGCGCACCTCCGAGGCCTCTCCGGAGCACGGCATCATCCGGACGTACCTCGAGTGGCTCATCAAGATGCCGTGGGGCAAGGTCACCGGCGAGCGCATCGACGTCGAGCGCGCGCGTGCGGTGCTCGACGAGGACCACTACGACCTCGACAAGATCAAGGACCGCATCCTCGACTACCTCGCGGTGAAGCACCTGCGCGAGGAGCGCAGCGCGGAGCTCGGCGCCGACCGCGGCGAAGGAAAGACGAAGGAGGTCCGCACCGAGCCGATCCTCTGCTTCTTGGGTCCGCCCGGCGTCGGCAAGACGTCGCTCGGACAGTCGATCGCGCGCGCGCTCGGTCGTGCCTTCGTGCGTCAGAGCCTCGGCGGAGTCCACGACGAGGCCGAGATCCGCGGCCACCGGCGCACGTACATCGGCGCGATGCCCGGGAGGATCGTGCAAGCGCTCGCGCGCGCCGGCACCGCCGATCCCGTCTTCATGCTCGACGAGATCGACAAGCTCGGTGCGGGCTTCCACGGAGACCCGTCCGCCGCGCTCCTCGAGCTGCTCGACCCGGCGCAGAACCACTCGTTCGTGGACACGTACCTCGGCGTCCCGTTCGACCTGTCGCACGTGCTCTTCATCTGCACCGCCAACACGACGGACACGATCCCCGCGCCGCTGCTCGACCGCATGGAGGTGCTCACGCTCTCCGGATACACGGAGCAGGAGAAGCTCCAGATCGCGACGCGGTACCTGTTGCCCGACCAGCGGCTCGCGAACGGCCTTCGCGAAGGCGAGCTCGAGCTCCCCGAGGAGACGATCGTGGCGATCGTCCGCGGTTGGACGCGCGAGGCCGGCGTCCGCAACCTCGAGCGAGCCATCGGCACCGTCTGCCGCAAAGCGGCGCGGCGCATCATGGAGAAGGCGCCGACGCCGATCCACGTCGGGCCGGAGGATCTGCCGGACTACCTCGGTCCGCGGCGCTTCTACGACGAGGTGGCCGAGCGCATCGATCGCCCCGGAGTGGCGACCGGCCTGTCGTGGACGCCGGCAGGCGGCGACGTCCTGTTCGTCGAGGCCACGATGGTCCGCGGCACCGAAGACAAGCTCATACTGACCGGCATGCTCGGCAACGTCATGCGCGAGTCCGCGCAGGCCGCGCTCACGTACCTCCGCGCGAACGCCGAGCGTCTCGGCATCGACGTCGCGGAGATGAACGAGCGACGCATCGTCCACGTGCACGTGCCGGCCGGCGCGATCCCCAAGGACGGACCGTCCGCCGGAGTCACGATGCTCGTCGCGCTCGCGTCCCATGCGCTCGGCCGCCCCGTGAACCCGGACGTCGCGATGACGGGCGAGATCACGCTCCGAGGGAAGGTCCTGCCCGTCGGCGGCATCAAGGAGAAGGTGCTCGCCGCGCACCGCGCGGGCCTCGGCACCGTGATCCTCCCGAAGCGGAACGAAGGCGATCTCGACGAGGTGCCCGAGGAGGTCCGTCGCGCGTGTCGCTTCGTCCTCGTCGAGTCCGTCGACGAGGTGCTCGCCGAAGCGCTCGGCGTCCCGGCGGAGGCGGGCGCCGCACCGGAGGCGCCGCCGCCGGCGGTTCATTGAAGGGTTTCTCGAGCCCGTCCGGCGCTCGCGCGTGACGCGTCAGCGGAGGAGCCACTGGCCGACCGCGGCGCTCGCGATGACGACGGCCCACGGAGGGACCTTCCACGCCTCGAGCATGCCGAACGCGATCATGGCCGTCGCGACGTCGCGCGCGTCCCTGACGCCCTCGGTGATCACCGGCGTGTAGAGCGCCGAGAGGAGGATGCCGACGACCGCCGCGTTCGCGCCGCGCATGGCGGCCTGCATCCAAGCCTTCGCCCGGAGCTGGTGCCAGAACGGCAACGCGCCGGCGATGAGCAACCAGCATGGAAGGTAGACGGCGAACACGCAGAGCACGCCGGTCATCCACGCATGCGGGCCGCCTTGGATCGACGCGCCGAGATAACCCGCGAAGCTGAACATCGGACCGGGCAACGCCTGCGCCGCGCCGTATCCGGCGAGGAAGACGTCGTCGCTCGTGAATCCGCGCGGGACGATCGCCTCGCGCAGGAGCGGGAGCACGACGTGCGCACCGCCGAAGACGAGCGCCCCGGCGCGGTAGAACGCGTCGAAGAGCACGACGCTCTTCGATCCGGTCGCCGCAGCGAGGATCCGCGGCACGAACAGCAAGAGGCCGTACGCGAGCAACGCGCCGACGGCCGCGAGGTGCCCGCGCGGCCGTTCGACGACGTCCGACTTCGGCGCGGGCAGGCCGCGATAGAGCCAGAAGCCGATCGCGGCGCCGCCGACGATGACGGCCATCTGGCCGATCCATCCGGAGACGACGAGCGTCACCGCCGCCGCCGCGAGCGCGATGGTCAGGCGTGCCCGGTCGGGACAGAGCCTCGAGCCCATCACCCAGACCGCCTGAGCGACGACCGCCACCGCCGCGAGCTTGAGCCCGTGGAGCCATCCCGCGCCGCTGAGATCACCGAGCGCGGCGACGCCGTAGGCGAACGCGATCATGAGCGCGGCGGACGGGAAGAGGAAGCACAGCGAGCCGCCGATGGCCCCGAGCAACCCGGCGCGCTTCATCCCGAGCGCGAACGCCACCTGGCTGCTCGCCGGTCCCGGAAGGAACTGGCTCAGCGCGACGATGTCGGCGTACTCGTCGTCGTCGAGCCATCGGCGCTTCTCGACGCACTCGGCACGCAGATACCCGATGTGCGCGACGGGTCCGCCGAACGATCGCACGCCGAGCGCGAGGAACGTGGTGCAGACCTCGGCGACCTTGCCTGCGAGCGGCGCCGTGGTCGTCGACATGACGCGCGCAGTATACCGGCTCGGCCCTGGCACCGGCACGCGAGCGGCGAGGACCTCCGTGCCTCAGCCCTTGAGGACGCCGAGCGGGACGAGGCGTGCGACTTTGCGCGCGAGGCCGGCGCGCTGGACGACGTCGACGACGCGCTCGACGTCCTTGTACGCGACGGGCGCCTCCTCGGCGAGCTCCGCGTTCGACGGACACCGCACCACGATCCCACGCCCCGCGAGCTCCTTGCGCAGCTCGCCGCCTCGGACCTGCGCCTTCGCGGCGGTGCGGCTCATCGCGCGACCGGCGCCGTGGCACGCGCTCGCGAACGAGACGGCGCTCGCGCCGTTGCCCGCGAGGACGAACGACGCCGTGCCCATGCTGCCCGGGATGAGCACGGGCTGGCCAATCGCGCGATACGGCTCGGGCACGTCGGGATCGCCTCGTCCGAAGGCTCGGGTCGCGCCCTTCCGGTGGACGCAGACACGCTGGCCGCCGTGCTCCTCGATCTTCGCGATGTTGTGGGCCACGTCGTAGACGACGCGCACGACGGCCTTCGGTGCCGTGCGTGCGAGCACCTCGCGCACGCGGTGCGTGAGCACCTGGCGGTTCGCGAACGCGAAGTTGGCCGCGGCGCACATCGCCGCGAAGTACGACTCACCCTCCGGCGAGGCGAACGGAGCGCACGCGAGCTGGCGATCCGGAAGCGTGAGCCCGTACCTCGCGAGCGACGCGACCATGGCGCGGACGTGATCCGTGCACACCTGATGACCGAGGCCGCGTGAGCCGGTGTGGATCAGGACGGTGACGCCGCCGAGCCGGAGCCCGAACGCGCGCGCCGCCTCGGCATCGAAGACGGCCTGTACGCGCTGGATCTCGAGGAAGTGGTTTCCGCCGCCGAGCGTACCGAGCTGGTCGCGCCCGCGCTGCTTGGCTCGCTCCGAGACCGCCACGGCGCGCGCCCCCGCGAGACGGCCGCCTCCCTCCACGCGCTCGACGTCGTCCGGCTCTCCGAGGCGAAACCGACGAACGACCTCGGGCGCGCCGCCTTCGAGGACGCGATCGAGCTCGTCGTCCGACAGCTCGAGCCGTCCGCCGTGACCGTAGCCGGCGGGGATGCGTCTCATCAGCTCGTGGAGCACGGGCTCCACGTCGAGATCGTCCTGCTCGAGGCCCGTCGTCAGGAGGCGAACGCCGCAGTTGATGTCGAAGCCGATGCCGCCGGGCGAGATGACGCCGTCGACGAGGGACATCGCCGCCACGCCGCCCACCGGGAAGCCGTAGCCTTCGTGCATGTCGGGCATCCCGACGACGGCGCCCACCAGGCCCGGCAGCGTCGCGACGTTCATGAGCTGCTCGATGCTCCGGTCTCTCCCGATCTGCTTGAGCAGCACCTCGTCCGCCACGATGCGCGCGGGCACGCGCATGCCGGCGCGAGCGGCGACGCTCGCTTCCCAGATCGCTTCGCTCACCTTCGTGAAGCGGTCGACCCACGCCATGCGTGCCCCTCCCTCGCCTTCCTGCGTCGCTCAAATGCGCCGCTCAAACGTCGAGCACGACGGTCGCCTCGATGGCGCCGTCACGCGGGAGGATGCGGAGCCCGTGCCACGTCGCCGCCTTCACGGCCGTGCGCGGCGCGCGGGGCTCGCGCCCACGGACGACGGCATCGAGCTCGTGGTCGTCGACCCGGTCGACCTTCACGTCGGCGTAGACGCACTTGTTGACCTCACCGCGCCAAAGGAGCTCGTTGAGCCAATCGACGAGGAGGGCCTCGCGATCCGACGACCTCAACGTGATGCGCTCCTCCGGCCTCGTGGGCGGTCCGCTCGTGTCTTCGGCCTGGAGGTCCGCCAGCCCCCGCGCGGCCTCCTCGAAGAGCGCCGGGAGACTGTCGGCCTCCACCTTCATCTCGACCTCGCCCGTGTGCTCGCCGAAGCGATGGCGTGACCAGCTCATCCCCCGCGGATCGAGCAGGCGACGTGCCAGCGTGGCATCGTGGTCGGCCATGCGCGAGCGCGCGACGATCGCGCCGGCACCGATGTTGAAACGCGGATGGTCATGTTCCCTCGAAGGTTGTTCGAGGACCGCACCGACGCAGGCCGTCAGCTCGCGGCTCGGCTCGGCGCTTATCGCGACGAGAGCCCGGTGGTGCTCGGGCTTCCGCGAGGCGGAGTGCCCGTCGCGTACGAGGTCGCTCGCGAGCTCGACGCGCCGCTCGACGTGTGCGTCGTGCGCAAGATCGGCGCCCCGATCCAGCCCGAGCTCGGCATCGGCGCCGTCTCCGAGGAAGGCGTGGTCTACGTCGACCGTCGCGCGCAGCGCATGGTCGGCGTGTCGGATGTCGAGCTCGCGCAGCTCGTCGCGCAGAAACGACGCGAGGTGGACGAGCGCGTGCGCCGGTTCCGCCGCGGGAGACCGCCGGTCGACATCCGCGGCCGCACGGTGATCGTCGTCGACGACGGAATCGCGACCGGAGGCACCGCGCGAGCGGCAGTACAGGCGTTGCGCCTTCGCGGCGCGAGCAAGATCGTGCTCGCCGTCCCCGTGGCCGCCTCCGATTCGCTCGACGAGCTCGCTCCCATCGTCGACGCGATCGTGTGTCCCTACCCGCAGGAGATCTTCTACGCCGTCGGCCTCTGGTACGAAGACTTCACGCCGACGACGGATGATGACGTCGTCGAGCTCCTCGAGCGCGCGAGCGCGGAGCGTGAGGAGCGCGCCGCGTGGGGCGCGTCTCGTCCTCCGGCGCCTTGAAGGCCCCGGCGCGTCGAAAGGGCGATGAGCCGGGTGGATCGACGGACGGGGCGCGCCCATGGGCGCGAGCGGCGAGGCGCAAGCTCTGCGCCCCGGCGCATCCACTTCGTCGGCGGCGGAGGCCAGGCCGTCGATCCGCCCGAAAGAGCTCGGGCGCGTTGCAATCGGAGGCCCACCCCGAGGTGCGGCTCGACCCTTGCTCGGTGCGCTCGTGGAGGTCACGCATGACAGCGCAACCGTTCATCCAGGAAGAAGAGAAAGAGAAGGAGACCACCACCGAGGAGACGGCCGACACGATCCCCGCTCCGGCACCGGCGCCGAAGAAGCGCCGCGGTTTCGCCGCGATGGACCGCTCCGTCGTACGCGCGCTCGCGCGCAAGGGTGGGATCGCGGCGCACGCACGCGGTACCGCGCATCGCTTCACGACCGAGGAAGCACGCGAGGCGGGGCGCAAAGGCGGTAGGGCTCCGCATCGAACGAGAGGGCGGAGCGCTCGAGCGACGCCCCCGCCGCCGGACACCGCGGCCACGGGCGCTTCGGGCGCTCGCGCCTGATGCGCGTCCGCGTCGCCCGCCACCGACTCGAGAGCGCGCATAGCTCATCGTCGGTCGCGCGAGGACGTCGACGCCGAGCGGACCGGATGCGTGCATCGAAAGCGGTGCGCGCCGTCACAGGTGTGCTCGGCGCGGTAGGTTCTCGCGGATGCACGCTCTTCGACTTCGACTTCACGCCGACGAGGCTCGAGCTCGCGAGCGCGCGATTACGTTCCGTCATCTGTTCGCCGCCGAGATCGAAGAGTTCCTTCGCTCCGAAAGGCTCGACTTCGGCAGCGCCGTCGATCTCATCGGCGAGGTCGTGATCGAGCTCTCGACCTACCGCGAGGAGGGCACTCCGCTCTTTCCCGAGGTCTTCCTCTGCCGGAACGTGAACGCAGCCGTGAAGCGCCTCGGCGGCATCGATCCTCTGATGCTCGGACGCGCCAGCCTCGACCCGTCCGGGGCGCGTTACGCCTTGAAGCGCACCGCACCGCTGAGCTGCGCGGGCTGGTCGGTGCTCCTCTGCATCGGAGAAGATTCGAGCTCGTTCGCTTACGGACTCTTCCGCACCGATCCGTTCGTCCTGCATCCGAGCTCGATGGATCGGCTACGTGCGATGGAGCGCCCGGCGGCCACGCCTCTCATCGGGATCGCCCCGCTGGAAGAGAACGTCATCGAGCTCCGCGCGAGCGAGAGCGCATTCCGCCACGTCTACCTCTCGGGCGCGCGGGTCGAGGCGCAGCTCGGACCGATGGTCGTCGATCGCATGGTCACCCGACTCGGCGGCTCGCTCGAGGATGCGAGCGTCCGTTCCGCGGTCCGCGTCTTCTGGCGACGCGTCCTCGGCGACGCGCTGCGGATGCCGCACGGAGTCCTCGTCGCCGTCGTGCGGAGCGAGCGCGACCTTCACGCGCGCTTTCCCGATGCGTCGCACCTCTCGCCGCCCATCGACGTGCCGGCCCACGTGCGCGCTTACCTCGAGCGGCGAGACGAGTCGTCTCGCGCCGCCGTCCAGGCGCTCGCTGGTCTGATCGAGGGTATGCTCCGCGCGGACGGCATCACGGTCCTGCGAGAGGACGGCGCCGTCCTGGCGTTCAACGCCTTCGTCGCGCATCGGCCGGGGACGTCGAGCTACGGTGGAGCGCGCTGGCGGACGTACGAGACGCTCGCGGCCGAGGTGGGAGGCACGGACGGGCTGGTGGCCGCCTTCTACAACTCGCAGGACGGCGGCTCGGCGATGACGTGACGATCCGATCGGCAGCGTTTCGCCCTTGGTTCAGTAGGTGCACGTCCGGTGTCGAGGATCGACCATGCCCACGTATGAGTTCCGCTGCCGCTCGTGCGGCGAGCCCATCGAACGAACGATGCACGTCGACGAATACGACACCGTCGTGAAGGAACGCGGCATCGAGTGCCCGCGATGCAAGAGCAAGGACGTCGTGCCACAGATCCCGTACTTCGAGGTCAAGACCTCGCGCAAAGCGTCCTGAATCGACGTGCGAGGGGAGGCCGACGCACGCGCTCGGGCGCGCGGGCGCGCGCGTCTCGAGCAGCGTGAGCGCGACCTTGAGGGCATACGGCGCGGTCGTGCATGATGGCGCGATGAGACTCACTCCTCACGCTCTCGCCGGCGCGGGTCTCTCCGGCGTGCTCGTGCTCGGATGCGCGAGAGAGGCGACGCCGGCGCCGCAGGTATCCGCGGTGTCCGCGCCGATGACCTCGTCCGCTCCGGCCTCCGCCGCGCCCGCACCCGCCCAGCCGCCGTCGGCGACCGACGCCACCTCCGGCGCGGCGGCCACGCCTGCGGCGCCATCTGCCTCACCGTGCGCGGAAGCGCTCCCCGAAGACGACTGGCTCGAGCGCAACCTCGCCGAGACGGCCATCACCGGGCTCGCGGAGGTCGTGAGCGCGTCGAAGACCGACCTCGGCGGCAAGGGCCTCGTGAAGCACCGCTACGAGGTACGCGTGCTCGAGTGGTTCGTCGGCACGGGCCCCGAGCGCTTGGTCCTCACGGAGGGCGCCGAGGCGGACGCCCCGCCGAGGCCCACGGGCAAGCTCCTCTTCTTCAGCGCATGCACGGAGAGCTCGGGAGTCGGCTACTCGCCCGACACGGCCTACTTCTACTCGGTGGATCCGGCGTGCCGCGAGGACGTGCAAGCACGCGTTGCAGCTTTGGCGAAACGCATCCCGAAGAAGACGAAGAACGCGACGCCTGCGGCGTGCAAGCGGCCGTAGGGAGTTGCGCCGGCGCACGTCGCGCTCTGCGTGGTCACGACTCGTCCGTCCCGTGTCGCGCGACGGGGGCCGGATCGGAGGCGTCCGAGCGCCGAAGCGGGTTCTCCGCCGCGACGGCGACGACGCGATCGCGCCCCTGCCTCTTCGCGTCGTAGAGCGCTTCGTCGGCGAGCCGCAGCGCGTCGGCCGCGGTCCACGTGCCGACGAGGCTCGCGGCGCCCACGCTCACCGTGACGACGCCTCGCCCGTCGTTGTCCTCGTGCGGGATCGCGAGCGCACGCACCGCTTCGCGCAGGCGTTCCGCCACGCGCATCGCGCCTTCCTTCGGCGTGTTCGACAGGACGAGCGCGAACTCCTCGCCGCCGTAGCGCGCGACGAGGTCGCCCGGCCTCTGGGCCACGCTGCTCGCGGCGTTCGCGACCGCGGCGAGGCACGCGTCGCCGGCGGGGTGGCCGTAGCGATCGTTGAAGCGCTTGAAGTGATCGACGTCGCAGAGGACGAGCGAGAGCGGCTCGCCGCTGCGCGCCGAACGCGCGAGCTCCGCGGCGAGCACCTGATCGAACCGACGGCGGTTGCCGACGCCCGTGAGCGGATCGGTGATGACCAGACGCTGGAGCTCGCGTTCGAGCTCGATCCGCGCGGTGACGTCGACGGCGAAGCCGCAGAGCCCTTGGACCTCGCCGTCCGGCCCCTGCAGCGGGAACCGCACGCCGAGGAAGTGGCGTGGACCCCCGGGCAGAGGGACGGCGTAGGACTCGTTCTCGACGCGTTCGCCGGCGAGGACGCGACGATCGCTGTTCGCGAAGCGCTCGCCGAGCTCGCCGGGGATCGCTTCGAGGGACGTCCGCCCGATCGCGTCCTCGGGACGGATGCCCAGCAGCTCGAAGCAGTAGCGGCTTCCGTACTCGTACCGCCCCTCCGCGTCCTTGACGTAGAGGACGGCGGGGATGTTGGCGAGGATCGCCTGGAAGCGTGCTTCGTCGCGCGCGACGCGGGCCTCCAGCTCCGCGACGCGCCGGCGCAGCCTGCTCAGCTCGTCGTCCTCGCCGCTCATCGAGCATCATCTTACCCTCGACGGCGGGGCGACCTCCGCCCGATGCGGAGGTCACGCGGCGTCGAGGAGCTGCTGCGCGGCCGCGCGGACGAGGTCGTCGTCGATCGGGCCGGCGAGGAGCGCCCGGAGGAGCGCCTCCATCTCGCGCGGGAAGGTGAAACGGTAGGTCTTCACGAGATCGATGACGAAGCGCACGTTCTCCGGACGGAACCGGCCGGCCTGCGCGATCCGGGCGAGGTGGAGGATGACCGGCCCCGTGAGCGTGTAGCGGCGCAGCGACTTGAGCGCGGCGCGCTGGACCGAGCGCTCGGGATCGGCCGCGAGCTCGAGGAGGGCAGCGAGCGCCTCCGGCGTCTGGGGCTCGTCGAGCGCGTCGGCGACGGCCTCGCGGACGGCGGGATCGGGGCTCCTCGCGTAGCCGACGAGCGTGGGCACGGCGGCCGGGCTGTCGGCGTTCGCGAGCGCATGGATGAAGAGCGCCGTCTCGTCCGGCAGGGCGTAGCGCAGCGCACGTGTCAGATCGTCGACGATCTCGCGCGCCGCCTCCTCGTCGCCCTCTCGCCTCGCGTGGTCGGCCATGCTCCCGAGCGCGTGCGCGGCGGCGAATCGCTCGTTCTCGTTCCGGTTCGCCGTCGCCTCCGTCCATCGCGACTTCACGAACGCGATCGACTCGCGATCGGGCGCCTCGATGAACCCCATGCGCTGGAGGAGGTGGACGTAGCGAGGATCGTTCCTCGCCTGCGGCCCCGAGAGCAGCTTGCGCATGACCTTCTGGGCCTCGGCGGTGCCGGCGCTCGCCAGGAGATCGAGCACGAGCCCGCGCAGCCTTCCGCCGGGACGTCCCTCCTCGAAGAGAGGGACGAGATCCCATGCGCGCTTCGGCTCGAGCTCGAGGAGCGCGGTCACCCTCCAGAGGAACCGATTGTGATCGGGGAGCGAGCCGGCCTCCGCGTACTCCGCGATCGTGGCGAGCGCCTCCTCCCAGGTCAGACCGGCCGCGCGCTGCTCGAGCAGCCGCTCGCGGAGCGTTCGCGAGTCGGGCACGTCCTCGAGCGCGTGCTTCGTCCAGCGCGCGATCTCCGGACGCGGGCGCTCGTCGGCGGTGCGGCTGCGAAGGGAGACCTCGAGCTGCGTCGCCGACTCGAGCAGAGGCGCCTTCCCGACCGTCGCCTCGAGCTTCTCGTCGCCGGAGATGCGCTCGACGACACCGTCCGCGATCACGATGCGGTGGCGCGCGGACGCGTTCTGGGCGAGGTCCGCGTCTTCGACCATCGCCGCCACCGAGAGCGTCAGGTAACGGCCTCGGGTGCGCTCGATCTCCGCGCGCGAGCCATCCTGGGACACGAGCCGGTAGAGGCTCTCCGCGGTGCCTTGCGGGAGCGGCTCGGCCTCGACCCACGCGCTCGTGCCGGCGACGCCGCTCAGGCGGACCTGCATCTCCTGCACGATCACGCGCATCGTATGGTCGAACATGCTCGCTCCGCCCTCCGCCGCGTAGACGCTCGTGACCTTTCCGAGATCGTCGACGCGTACGAGGAGCTCCCTACCGTCGAACACGGCCCGGCATCCCTCCGCGGGCCACGCGCTCTGGTCGCCGAGGCGGAGGTGGCCGCTGCAGTCGGCGAGGGAGAAACCGAGCAGCGTCCCCTCCCCGTCCTTCGCCGGGTACGCGTGGACGGCGAGCGTCCCCTCGAGCTCCATGTCGCCGGCGACGGCGTCCGGCGTCGGCCCGTCGACGGTCACGCCGGCCGGGCCGAAGCGAGGGACCACCTTCGTCTTGCTCGAGTATCGGAGCGCGTAGGTGTACGTCGTGTCGGGCGTGAACGCGAACGCGAGGGACCTCGGGTCGCGCGCCGAGCCCGCCGCGCCGGTGCGCGACGCCTCCGACGCGTCCTTCGTGTCACCGCCGCGCGAGAGCGCGAAGGCGGCTGCCGACGCCGCGATCGCGAGGATACCCGCCGCGGCGAGCTTCTTCTTCGTCGCTGCAAGCATCGTCCGCCTCGCCCTCACTGCTCGAGCCCGAGCGCGATCCCGAGGTCCTTCAGGTTGACCTTGTACTTCTGGTCGAACAGCGTCGTGTTCCACGAAGGCCCATCGAACGAGAAGAGCTCCTTCTCGCCGCGGACGCAGAACGGGCACCAACCCAGCTGGCCGTAGACGCTGACCGCGCCGGAGAGCGTGGTCAGCTTCAGGTTCATGCGCGTGTCGGCGAAGAACTGGAACCGCGACGGATCGAGCGGGCCGCCCGCCTTCTCGAGCATCTCCACGCCGACGCCCGCCTCGAACGGCAGGCTCGCGCGCACGATCGTGAGGCTGCCTCGGAGACCGACGGACGCGACGAAGGCGTCGACGCCCGCTTCGAGGTAGCCGTCGATGTCGACGTATGGCTCGGCGATCCCGTTGATGCGCGCACTCGGGCAGCCGTCGTTGTCGAAGCCGTGCGCCTCGACCCCGAGCCCGAGGTTGAGGCCCGCCTCGCCCGCGACACCGGCCTCGAGCTTGACGGGGATCACGACGACGATGAACCGCGTCGAGACGATCGGCACCGACTTCTTTCCGGAGCCGACCGACTTCGTCATGTTCCACTCGAACTTCTGCTCGTAGTCCTTCCACTCCTCGTCGACCGGGGTGAACAGGTTCTTGCCCGCGACCTTGGCGTAGACCTTGACCTCGCGCTCCTCCGTCGAGAACGACGCGAGCGCGTCGATGATGTCGTAGCGCTTGCCGAAGACCTTCGCGTACGCGTTGAACGCGCCGCGCGTCTCGAGCTGCAGCTTGCAGACCTCGTGCTTCGCGTCGAAGAGGAAGCCGAAGTCGTAGCTGTAGCCCATGGCGAACTTGTCGCCGCCCATCGACTCGTCGCGGCTCTTCGTGATGCCCGGCTTCTTGTACCCGCCGGTCGACTTGTCGAAGAGCTCGGGGATCTTCGCGACGCGCGCCTTGGCCTCCTCCCTCTCCTTCTCGGCCTGGGCCTTCGCCTCGTCGGCCGCCTTCTGCACCAGGTAGTCGGCCCGCTTCTGACGGCACTCGTCGACCTTCACCATCATGTCTTCGAGCTGCTTCGCCGTGATCGTGGAGCCGGACTCGATGACGCACCGGAACTGCGGATAGGCCGGATCGTCGACGAACGGGACGTACAGGTTCTTGACGTTCGCGATCGATCCCTTCGTGAAGGCCTGGCACGCCTCGAACGCGGCGTCCTGCTCGTCGGTGAACGTGTTGCGGACGGCCCACGCGAAGAGCTTCGGAGACCAGTCGCACGGCGTGATGCCGGTCTCGAAGCAGCCCTCGGCGTCGGCCTTCTCCATCAGGGCGACCATGTCCGCGAGGACCCTCTTGCGCGCGACGGTCTCGGGATTCTCGATCGCGATGTCCTTGACCACGACGACGCCCGTCTGCTTCGGCGCGGCCTTGTCGTTCGGCGGCGACTGCGACTCCGCCGCCTTCAGCCAACCGATGTTCGGTCCGTTGCCGCCGCCGTCGCCCGGAGCGAGCTCGTCGATCGACCAGCCGCTGCCTTCGTAGCGCTTGTCGAGACGAGCCCAGTCGTCGAAGAGCGCCCGGAACTTGAGCTGGAGGTCGTAGAGCTCGTCGAGCTCCTTCGCGAGGCGCTTGCGCTTCGCCTTCGGCCCGGCCTCGTTCGAGATGGTCCCCATCAGGGCCTTGAAGCCGCCCGGATCGTCCGGCTGCGGCGGCAGCGCGATCTGGTTCGGGGGCGTCGACGGCGGGACGTAGATCAGGGCCTGCGCGTACTTCTTGTGCTGGGCCCACGAGTTGTCGACGGTCCCCTCCTGCCCGTAGATCTTGGCGAGGTAGGGACCCGCGCCGGCCTTCGCGAGCGCCCAGACGAGGTTCGGGCCGCTCGTCACCGGGGGCAGGCCACGAAGCGACGGGTGGGCCGGGATCTGGAAGAACCCGTTCTTGGGCCGCGTGCCCTCGAGCATCGAACCGAACACGCGGCCGTCCCTCCCCCTGAGGAGCGGAGACGTGAGGTGGCGCGTGCCGATCGACGCCGGGTCGTTGCCCGGGCCGTACGCGAGCGCGACCTGCGCGAAGTAGTCCTCTCGGATCGCGGCGGCGCGCCGGGTGAACTCGGTGATGTCCAAGAACTTCTCGTAGGCGTACTCCTCGCACGTCTCGACGACGTTCTTGTTCGCCGCCCACTCGCTGTACTTGTTCGTGGTGAGGGTGCCGGTGGCCACGACCTCGTAGTCGCGGGCCGCCTGCTGGCTCGTGAACGAGTAGAGGTCGGGGACGTACTGCTTGGCGCTCGGAGGGTCGGGCGGGGCTTTGACGACCCTACCCACGCCCTCGGCGTCGAAGTTGAAGGGGACCGTGCTCAGGACCTCGCCCTGCTCGGCCTTCTTCTGCTTCATCGCCTGGTCGATGAGCGTCGCGCACGTCCACTTGTTCGCGGCCTGGAGCTGCCCGCAGCGATCGTTGTCGAGGTAGTTCGGGTCCTGGCACTGCGCGAGCGTCGGGACCGGACACTTCACGCTCGCCTCCGGAGAGCCTGCGATCTTGAGGGGCGTGTTGGTCGGCGCGGCGAACGCCGCCGCCGAGCTCACGAGCACGAGCGTCGAGGCGGCGCCGAGCACGCTGCGAGGCCTGCTGCGACGGAACACGGTCGTCCTGACGAGCGGCTTCTTCACGTTCTCCTCCTTCATCGGTTCCGCCTCTCGACTCAGTTGGGAACGCAGATCCGCACGGCGCGCGCACACTCGAGGCCGCGTCCGAGATCCAGGCACCGATCGAAGTCCGGCGCGCAGGCCGAGCGATCCTCCTCGGTGCACGCAACGGCGACGTCCGCTTGAGGAACGAAGAACTCCGGCGCGTCGGGGACCCTGCACGTCGCGCCCTCTCCGCACTCGCCGTCGGGCGGCGGCGCGGAGGCAGCGGAGCCACCGAGCACCACACCGTCACAGAACGCGACGCACACGCCGAGCGCGGTGAGGCCGGGGAAGTGCTCCACGCACTCGACGCGCGCGGGGTTCCGTAGAGGCCTCGACGAGACGAGGCCGCACTTCGCGCGACCGCGCGTCGGCTGCTCGCGATCGCAGAGCAGCGTGTCCGGCACCTGGCTTCCGTCGAAGCGGTAGAGCGGCGTGACGGGCGCGCACTGCCCGTACGGCCGCGCGCAGCGCATCGCGGGCACACCGCCGACGTCGACGCCCTCGCAGCGGTAGCCCGCCGCGACGTCGCAATCGGTCTCCTCCGTCGCCGTGGTGCACGGCGTCGTGCTGATCTCGAGCGGACCGCCGGCGACGGCGACGCAGCTCTCGCCCGCCGGGCAGGAGCCCTGGCCCTTCCCGACTTCGCTCGCGGGGCAAGGCACGCCGCACGTCGAGATCGTGCCCTTCGAGCCGCTGAACGTCGGGATGCAGCTCTCCGCGCCTCGGCAGCCGCTGCGCTCGGTGCACGCCATGCCCGACGTCGGGACGCTCGCGCACGCGCCGACGCCGCCGACGTCCTCGCAGTAGCGATCCGGTCCGCACGCGCCGGCGGCCGTGAGATCGCACGGCTCGATGCAGAAGGCGCCGGCAGCCGTCGGGACGCACTGGGTGGGCGCCGGGCACGTGCTCACCCCGGGCTCGCACGCGGTGAGCGCGCCGAGCGGGGCTTTGCCGCGACAGCCTTCGGTGAGCAGCGAGCGACAGTCCGTCGAGCAGCCGAGCGTGCCCTCGGTGTCCTCTCCGAAGAGGGAGGCGCAGGTCGCGCCGTTCAGGTTCGTGCCGTCGCAGACCTCGCCGGGCTGTACGATGCCGTCTCCGCAGAGACCTCCGCATCCCGACGTATCGAGCTTGCAGTCGGAGGTGCACCGTAGCTGACCGACGGCGAGACCGAGCGCGTCGCAGGTCTGACCTCGGAGATCGAAGCCTTCGCATTCCTCGTCCGGGTCGAGCACGCCGTTCCCGCACGTCGGGGCGGCGCCGCCGGTCGTCGTCTCCTCCGAGCAAGCGGCGGAGACGAGCAGGAGCGAAGCGATGGGGAGGAAGACGGCGATTCGGAAGGAACGTTCGGTGGCGCGCATCGACGCGCGCTCTTCGCACGACGCATGCCACGGAAGAGCTATCCCGTTCGAGGTCGTTACGCCGACTTCGCGGTCGCAAGAAATTGCGACTCTCGAAATCTCGAGACCTCGAGCTCACGAATTTTCGTGTCGACGGCTCAGAACACCTTGATCGGGATCGACACGAGCCCCACGCCCGAGCGCGGAGCCTTGAAGCGCGCCTCCTTCAGCACCGCCTCCGTGCAGTCGCGGACTTCCTCGGGGACGGAGCTACTCGTCGCGGTCGCCAGCGCACACGTGACGGTCCCGTCCGCGCCGACGCGCGCGCCGACGTGAATCACGCGAAGCTCCTTGCTCTTGTCGAGCGGCTGGACGCAGTCGGTGAGCTTCGGAAGGAGCGACGAGATGACCTCCGACGCGTCCGGCAGGCCGTGCTCGGAGACGTCCTCGATGACGGGCCCCGTCGTCTCGCGCCCGAGGCGTACGCCGTCGTCGCTCGCCACGATGGGCAGCTCGAAGGACCACGGCGCGCCCGGAGTGAAGCGCTCGCGCTCGAGCCGCGCGCTCATGCAGTCCTCGACCTCTTGCGTGAGGCCCGTGTCGTCGAGGGGAACGACGCACGTCGGCCGGCCGGACGCGTCCACGGAGGCGAGCCACGTCACCTTCCCGCTCATCATCTGCGGCGTCGACTTCTTCCCGCGTACGTAGCACTCGGCGAAGTCCGCCTTCACGCGCTCGAGGATCTCCGCGTCCTCGAGCGCGACGTGCGCCGGCGTCGGCGCGGCCGGAGCCCCAGAGGCGCTCACGTCCGAGGCGGGTGCGCTTCGGGAGCCGAGCTCCGCCGGCGCGGCGGAGCGAGAAGACGAGGTCGACGCGCCGCATGCGCACACGAACGTGGCTCCGGCGGCGACGACGAACGAACGACGAGTCGCCATGCGACGACGTTATCACCCCGCGGGCGCGCGCGTCGCCACGACGAGCACGTTCGCGAACGGCGTCCCGTCCCAACACGGTGCGACGGTGCACGTCATCGAGCGCGCCTCGAGCGCCGGGACGATCTCGCGCGCGACGTCGCGGATCGCGATCCGCGATCCGAGGTTGAAGCGCACGAGCCGCGAGAAGCGCTCCACCGACTCCGTCACGAACGAGCGCCAGCCCTGCCCTCGCGTGGCCTCCCGAATGACGAGACGACCTCCGGGGCGCACCATGCCGGCGGCCGCGTGGAGCAGCGCGTCCTGCGCATCGACGTCGACGTAGTGGAGGACGTCGACGAGCAGGACCGTGTCCGCGGGCGAGAGCTCCGCGCTCGTGGCGTCGCCGACGTCGAAGGTCGCCGGGAGCCCCTGGGCCGCGCGCTGGGCGAGCGCGACCTTCTCGGCGTCCCAGTCGAAGCCGCGGACGGAGCGCGCTGCGCCGCATTCGAGGAGGAACACGTCGAGCTGCCCGCGCCCGCAGCCGATGTCGAGCACGTCGCCGAGCGGCGCAAGGTCCGCGATCGCACGCGTGGCCGGATCGCGCCGCAGCTTTCCGACGACGTAGTGACGGGTGCCGTGCCGCTTCGTCGCGCTCGCGTACCGGAGCGCCGTGCGTTCGATGGCCTCCTCGCGCGCGTCGCGCATGTCCTGGCTCGACACGGGCGCCTACTTCTTCGCCGAAGCCTTGGCCGGCGCGACGGTGATCTCCACTGGCTCGAGGGCGTCCTCGAGCGCGCCGCCGGGTTTCTTCGCGAGGCGCTCCTTGCCCCAACAGAAGAGGCGACCGCCCTCGACGAGCGCACACGTCGTCTCCTTCCCCGCGGCGATCTGCGTCGCCTTCTCGATGCCCTTCACCTGCGCCGCCGCCTTGCGATCGTTCGTGCTGCCGTCACCGAGCTGACCGTGCGCGTTGCGCCCCCAGCAGTACACGGCGCCGGTCGTCAGCCGCGCGCACGCGTGGCCTCCGACGCCGACCGCGACCTCGGCCGCCGGGCCCGGCAGGCTGATCTTCACCGGATCCGGGTGCGGCTTCGTCGACGTGACCGTCTCGCCGAGGATGCCGTACTGCGAGATTCCCCAGCACGAGACGCCGCCCTCCTTGTCGATCGCGCACGTCGCGCCCTCGCCCGCGAAGACACTCGCGGCGTTCTTGACCTTCGGCGCCTTCATCGGCTTCGGGATCCACGGAGGCCTCGGCGGCAGACCGCAGGCGCCGAGGCGGCACTGTCCCCAGCACGTCATCGTCCCGTCCGCGTGCGTCGCGCAGCCGTGGATCATGCCGACGCCGATCGAGGTCGCGCCGGTGATGAGCGGTTTGCCCGCGAGGGGCTTCGCGCGCGCCTTGTCGTCGAGGTAACCGTCGCCCGCCTTTCCGTACTCGCGGTCGCCCCAGCAGTAGACGTCTCCGTTCGTCGTGCGCGCGCACGTGCGCCCGAAGTCCGCGAAGACCTCCGCGACCGACGAGAGCCCGACGACCTTCACCGGGGTCTCCGACTTGTTCTCCGTCCCGTCGCCGAGGGCGCCGTACATGTTCTCGCCCCAGCACATCACGCCGTCGTCCTCGGCGACGACGCAGGAGTGCGTCGCCGAGCACGAGATCGCCTTCGCCCCTTTGATGCTCGGCGCATCCTGCACGAGGTGGCCCGTGGTCCACCGCCAGACGCGTCCCTCCGCGTCGAGCCCGCAGTCGGGCTCGGAGCTCGAGAGCTTCGTCAAGACGACGGACGGCTTCCCCGTGGCGCTCGAGGCCGAGCCGCCGTCGCCGCCGGTCTTCGGCGTGGCGGCCGCCGGCGCGCTCGCAGCCGACGTCTCCGCGGGCGCAGTCGATCCGGCAGACGCGGTCGGCTCGTTCGTCGCGACCTCTGCCGGAGTCGCGTCACGCGGAGGGCTCGAGGCGCAAGCAACCACACACGACGAGACGAAGAGCAAGATCGAGCGGTGCATGGCCCGCAGGATACGCGAGCAAGGCGCCCCGTAGCATCGCGAGGCTGGCTCAGCCGTTCGGGCGGCCGTCGCACGACTCGATCGCACGAGGGCCGACTGCTACGAAATCCTCGTGGACGGAGGTTCGTTCCGCCGAGGGGATCTCGAGGACATCGTCGGCCTCGCGCACGACGGCGCGATCGACCGTCGCGAAGGTCGCATCCGGTGTCCTCGTTGCCGTTGGCGTCCGCGCAAGGCCGATCGCTGGCAGTGCGTGTGCAGCCACCTCTGGCACCTGTTCGACACCTCCGGCCGCTGCCCGGCATGCAGCCACCAATGGCTCGCCGCCCAATGCCTTCGCTGCGCGGAGTGGTCGGCGAAGGCGGCTTGGTACGGATGAGCGACGCGCTCGCGCGCGCCGCTCGGTCCTCGGTCCTCGGCAAGAGAAGCTCGCTGCGGAGCGAGGTCGAAGAACTTTCCGCTCCGAGCGTTTCGCGCGCCGCTTCGTCCAACGGGCATCACGAGCTGCCTCGATGACTCATGCGCTGCGCGCTCATGACGCGCGTTGCGCGCCGCGCAATGCGCGTGTTGCTCGGAAGAACACGCAAGTGGTCCGCCGAACGCACGCCGATCGCAGGCGGCGCGGAGAATGCTTCCTCCTGGACGGGAGTGAGGAGAAGGGGTGAAGACATGAGCAGCGCGACGACGGACCACGCGACGACGGGCGGGCTCTGGGACGTCTACCTCGCGACCGGCGCGACCAAGATGACGATCGACCAGATCGATGCAGCCTTCCAGCAGGGCTGGATCGATGCTTCGACGCCCGTGCGTGCTCCGGGCGCCTTCGAGTGGACGACGCTCGGCGCAGCCGCCGGTCTCGACGAAGAGACCGCCACCCTCGTGCAGCCTTCGCCCGCTGCACCTGACGCCGTCGCGGCGCCCGTCGAACCGCAGGAAAATCCCGAGGCGCACGAACGAGTCGCGCCCGCAGACGAGGGCGTCGAGACACTGCGAGAGGACGATCAGGACCGCCCCACGTGGAGCCCGCGCAAGACGAAGAGGAAGCGCGAGATCGCCATCGTCGCGCTGCTCAGCGTCCTCATGGGTGCAGGGATCTTCGCGACGGTTCGCTGGGTCGCGAAGCTCCAGCCGTCGATGCCCGCGGCGGCTGCGATGGCCGCAGCCGATCCTTCGACCGCGACGGAGGTTGGCACGCAGCCTTCGAAGCACGGCTCGACTCCGTCGATCGCGCCGAGGACGGCCGCCGCGAAGGGCGCCCCCGCACGGACGCCGCGACGTCCGCCGGCGAAGGCCACGAAGACGAACGCCAAGGGCAAAGCCAAGGCGAAAGCCAAGGCCGCGACGCCGAAGCGACCCGAGCCGAAGAAGGCCAAGCCCGCCGCGAAGCCCGCGGCGCGCCCGACGACGACCGCCGCGAGCACACCGACCTACGGCCGCCTGCCCGGCACGTGAAAAGTCGGCGCGTCGCACACCGTCGCAAGCCGAGGGGGAACCGAGTAGCCTCGGGATCATGGCCCTCCCTCGCAGAGCAGCGGTGGCGATGGCATCGTGCTCGCTGGCGTGCTCGTTGGGATCCTTCACCGGTTACAGCAGCGGCGGCCCGCCCGATGGAGGAAACGCGACACCTCCGGAAGACGGGGTGACCGACGCAAGCGCGCCGG
>ERZ777003.1444-NODE-1444-length-35591-cov-13.658121_pt1 | contig 35591 bp, 31 predicted proteins | sample MGYA00374956_ERZ777003 | MGnify/ENA primary metagenome ERZ777003 (study PRJEB29302, sample SAMN06268252) | bioreactor metagenome | isolation source: Joint BioEnergy Institute, California, USA | place: USA:Joint BioEnergy Institute, California, USA | collected... | reverse complement strand
CGCTGACCTGTGTGGCCCGGGGCACCGGCCGCGTCGCCGAAGCCCTCCACCTCTATGAGCGTGCCCTGTCTCAGGGAGCGGAACGGCGCCGCGCGAGCTGATGGGACCGCGCGGCGTCACGGCTCGGTGCTGACGCTGCCAGCCGTCGGCGCCTCTCCCTCTCGAAACATCGCCGCGCTCGTTCGGCTGCCACGGCGCTATTGCCACATGTCTCGCTTGAATTCCGGCTGGGCAGTTTGGGTCGGCATGACCAGCGCCTTGGCGGCGACGCCCGGCGTGATGACGACCAGCCAGAACGTGGCTGGCTCGCTGCCAATCGCCGTATACTCCACCGTCGAGCCCGCGTCAACGTAGAGACCTTGGCCGGCAATCAGCGATGGATTCTCCACCAGGCCATTGCCTTCGTGATCTTGGCTGTAGACGTAGCCGGCGTCATTCCTGAGATCGGAGAGAAGCTCCCCGGTGGTCAAGCTGAGTAGCTCGGCGCGCGAAACTGGGTGAGGCAAGATCTGCAGGCCCGGACTCAGGGCCACCCGCACGAGCCGAATCGTCATCGGGTCAGGCAGCCGAACACTCAACGCCATCGCGAGCATCTGAAACTCAGTCACCGCCGTTACCGGCGTGCCGTACGGTTCTGCCGGACCTCGATTCGACGCGACCGCGGTCTGGTGCGCCGAAATCACTGGGTACAAGGCAATGGTCAGGATATGCGCCGGGTTAGGACCCGCGCTCGACACCCGGTAGTGGCTTCCAGCCGGTAGGATGAGTGACTCGCCGCTCTTGATGACCGTCTCTTTCTCCGGTGCGAGGGTCTCGGCTCCGCCGCCGATCCGCCGCACGACCGCGGGATCCGAACGCCTGTCCATCGTTATGGACAGGGCTCCATCCTCCACGAAGACGATCGTGGGCCCGGTGGAGCCGAAGAGAACATCGCGATTCACCGCGGGGATGTGACCAACAGTCTTCCGCGTGAGGGTGATGTCGGTCAGCTCACCCACGCTCGGGGGAAGATTGACGGCGAGGACTGGGGTAATAACACCGCGCCCTCCCGAATCGGCCCACCGCTCGACAATCCGGCCGGATGCAAGGCGGAAAACCTCGGTCGCGGGCCAAGGCGCGCCGGAGCATTGTAGTAAGGCGGACTGAGATTGATCGGCGCGGACACGTAGACGAACGGCGACCCGATCACCATCGGCGACGACCTCCTCGACCCGGAGATCGATCGCTGGGCCGGCCGCATGAAGCGCTTCGAGCGTCGCAAGGAAGCCGGCACGGTCTGGCGCCGATCCCGGGACTGGGTCATGGTCGAGGAAGTCTGGGGCAAGGAATGCCTCCACTTCCTCTTGGGAGCCACTGGTCAGAGCACCGTTGACCGCCACATAGAAGCGCTCGATGGTACTGGTAAGCGTGGAGGAAGCGGTAGGCGCGAAAGCCACGCCGGAGCCGGCGCTTCCGCCCTCGAGCAGCACGAGGCGGAAATTGGCGAGGGCGAGACCGGTGAGGAGGGTGAGCAGCAGGGTGAGCGGGAGGATGGGCTTACGCACGAGTCGCCTCCGGACCGCGAGAAGACACTGGGCGCGGTTGCGACTGGCCCAGCGACCAGGTGCCGCCCTATGGCACGCCCGGGATATGGGGCTTAGGACTGCTCTCGTCCATCAAGTCGCCGCCATCAGGATGGGGACGCATCGTCACGAGGAGGAACGAGAGGGGTTCACTGCCGGACGCGCGATAGGAGACGAACGTCCCATAGTCGGCTACGACGCCGCCAGTAATTAGCGTCCGCCCCCGATTCTCGAATTCCATCTCGCCGCTGGGCTGTTCTTGCACGTAGGCGCGGCCATTCTCAATCGTCAAATCGAGTGTTCCCGCCGTCACCGCCACCATTTCGGCGCCGATGACTCGATGCCGAGACACCCCGACATGTGGCGCGAGCACGACGCGGGCGATGGTGATCTCGACACTCTGCCGCGTGAGCCGGACGACCATGCCACCCGCCAGGGAGACGCGATCAGCTCGGGCTTCTTCAGGGGGTATGAACGCGCCACTCGCGTCTGTCTCGGGAGCGCGCGGCACGTTGACGACTGGCTTCAGACGGACCGTCAACGTCACCGCCGCGGAGGCGTCGTCGCTCCAAGCCCGGTAGCGGATGCCAGGCGGCAAGCCGAGCGCATCACCCGGCGCCAGGACAATCTCCGCGTAACTGATAACGGGGCGAGAATTGCCCTTGGGCTGGACGAGCGTGGCTGGCCGCGCTGGCTCGGCATCGAGCACGACTCTCAGCTGCCCAGCTTCGACGAGGATGAGGATTGGGCCGCTCTCCACCTCCCACTCGTCCGGTTCCTGGTCGTACGTCTCGCGAAAGAGCTCCGCGACGGGTCGCACCTGTACGGCCAGGGGCAGCGTAACCGTCACGGACGTGGCAATGAATCCGACGCCCGCCTGGTCGCTCCGGCGCGCCAGGAGCTGGTCGCCGTCGAAGCGCAGCACGTCGATTCGGGGCCAGAGCCGACCCGTCGTCTGAAGTAGCTCCGACGGCTCATCGTCACCTTTGGTGGCAGTGACGAGGACAGCGGCATCGTCGCCTTGGGCAATCACGTCGTCGAGCTCGAGGCGCAGCGTCGAAGCGGCGTCGTGTAGCGCCCTTACATTTTGGAGGAAGCCATCGCGATCGCCGGTCGTGCCTGGCGCGGGTTGCTCGTCGCGGAAAGCGCGATCCAGGAGGGGCTCCAACTCGGAGGCGTCACCCGTGGCGAGCATGTGATTGATGGCCATGTAGAAGCGCTCGACCGAGATCAACACGGCGGCCGAGGGCGCTCGCGGCCGCGGGAGCGGCGGCAGCGCGACCTTCCGCGTTTCTGCGAGGGTGACACCAGTCGTGAACGAGAGAAGGATCGCAAGAGCGATCGCCAGACGATGCATTGACGGTCGTCCCTGCGCTGCAAGTGCCACCGGGGTGCGCATTGCCAACCGGTAGGTTGCCCACATGAGCAGGGACACATATTAGGCAAGCCGGGACGTTTAGACGTCCTAAATTCTTAGTATGTGTTCCTGGCAATACCGGCTCGTCGCCGCCGGGCGACGCGGCGACGAGCCGTCAGTCCGCGATCGCTACCGCGGAGCGCTCCTGCTCGGCCCGGACCGCCGCGCGCGCCGGATTGCGAACCATCAGCGCGATGACCGCGGCGAGGAAGCAAGCGAGCGAGCTGACGAGCAAGGTGTTGTCCAGCGCCTCGACGAATGCCTGCTGCAGCGACATGAAGACCGCGCCACGCTGCGCCGGGTCGGTGACGAGGCCGGGGATCAGCTCCCATTGGCTCTGCCGCGCTAGCTGGACGATGCTCTGGGCCAAATCGGTGGGGAGCTCGACGCCGGAAAGACGATCGGTCGTGTGCACGCCGATGCGGTTCTGCAGATAGGAGCCAAGTATCGCGATGCCGAGTACCTGACCGATGTTCCGCATCGTGTTCAGGATGCCGGAGGCGCTGCCCGAGATGCGCGGCGGCACCTCGCGCATGGCGGCGGCTGTCATTGGGGCGAAGGTCATCCCCATCCCGAGCCCGGTCACCACGAGCGCGGGCAGCAACGTCCGCCAGGTCGTATCCAGATTCGTGCGGCTGATGATGAAGAGAATCCCGAGTCCCATCAAGCTGGTGCCGGTGAAGAGGATCCAGCGCGCGCCGATGCGATCGGTCAGCCGGCCGGAGAGGGGCGCGGCGATCATCACCATCATCGACATCGGCGTCATCGTTAGGCCGGCGCGGATGGGGGAGAAGCCAAGCGCCTGCTGCAGGAACAGCGTCATCGGGAAAAAGATGCCGAGCATGCCGAAGGCGACGACGAAGGCGATGACGCTGCCGACCGAGAAATTCCGCAGCCGGAAGAGCTCCAGCTTCATCATCGGATCGGCGACGCGCCGCTCCCAAAGGACGAAGAGGACGAGCAGGACGGCGCTCGCGACGAAGAGACCGAGGATCAGCGGGCTCGTCCAGCCCTCCTTGTTTCCTTCGATCGAGGCGTAGACGAGCGCGAAAATGCCGAGGCCAGAAAGGATCAAACCGCCCCAGTCGAGCTGCCGGCTCGCCAGCGGATCAGTCGATTCCGGCACGATCCGCTGCGTCGCCAGCACGGCGATGATGCCAACCGGGACGTTGATCAGAAAGATCCACTCCCACGCGTAATCCGTGACGATGAGGCCACCGATGATGGGTCCGACGATCGCGCCGAGCGCGACGACGGAGCCCCAAATGCCCATCGCCGCCCCACGCTTCTCCGGCGGGAAGGTCACCGTCAGCAGGGAGAGCGACTGCGGCATCATGAACGCGCCGCCAAGCCCTTGCAGCACGCGCGCGCCGATCAAGACGTTGACCGCTGAGATGCCGAGCTGGTCACCGAGCCACGCCGAGGTGCCGCAGAGCGCGGACGCGCTGGTGAAGAGAATCATCCCGAAGGTGAACAGCCGCTTGCGGCCGAAGATATCCCCGAGCCGCCCGAACGAGAGGAGCAGCACGGCGTAGGTCAGGATGTAGGAATCGAGCACCCACTGAATCTGCGTCAGCGTCGCGCCGAGCGATTCCTTGATCTTGACTTGCGCGACGTTGACGATGGTCGTATCGACCAGGAGCATGAAGATCGAGAGGCAGAGGACGGCCAGCACCGCCCACGGATTCCGAACCGGCGCCTCGTGCTCCGTCTGGCCTCTCATCTGCGCAAGTGATGGCGCATTGCTAGCCATCGTGCACTCCCCTTCCCATCGCCGGCCGAGAATCGGCCAGCGACGTTGCTTAGCCCTTTCGTGAGATTTCCGATTGCGACGAGCCGCACTGCGGCGGCGTGGATGGCGGGAACGATTCGCGCAACCCCTCAACGAGCGCCTGCAGTGATCGGAGGAAGACCGGCCATTCGCCGCGATCGAGGCGACTGAGCGCCGCCCTCACCTGGGCACGGCGCGCGTCGTGCATCCGCCGGCTGAACTCCATTGCCTTCGGCGTCAGCGTCACCAGCGCCTGCCGCCGGTTCGCCGGATTGACGCGCCGCTCTGCCCATCCGCCGGTCACGAGCTGGTCAACCAGCTCGGACGCGGTCGGCATCGCGATGCCCAGGCCCTGCGCCACTTCCCCGATCGTGGAGCTACCGTGGAGATAGAGGTACCCGAGCGCCTTGACCTGCCCCAGCGAGAGACAAGCGGCTTCGGCTTGACTCATCAGGCTGGTGTGGAGCAGCCGGCCAATTTGCGGCAAGAGTAAGACGGCCTCTTCGATCAGTGTGTCCTCGTCCACGGTCATTCCTTCGACTCCCGAATAGTTCTTTCTCCGAACTATACGGAGACCGAACTGATTCGTCAACCCCTAGGAAGACCGCGTTCGAGGTGCGTCACTGAGGAGCGAGCCACCGGCGTCCCCCCGCCACGTGATTAACGCGAAACGGGAACGCGATGTGAGGCACGGCATTCGGCCAGGGACGCTACTCGCCGATCTGAGGAGTTTCGCGGGAGGTCGAATCCAGGCCCGTAACGTCGCGCGAGCCGATCAGGACGCGGCTTCTGGCTCTTCGCCTTCAGCAGACGTGGCCTGTCGCGCCTGAGCGTGGGCGCTGTGCAGCATCAGCTGGATTGCGCGCAGGAGATTGGCGATGCTCCGCTCGTCGAGCAGGAACAGGGCGAGGGCGCGCTCCTCCTCCACGAAGGGGAGAATCTCTGACGATTCCTCTGCCGGCGCGAGGCGACCTTCCGCATGAATCGCCTTGAGCCATGCCCCGGCGTGGAGATCCGCCTCGCGCAGTAAGCGCAGCAGCTCAGTCGCCGACTCGCGCCGAATGCGCAACGTCTCAGCGCCGGGAAGCAGATCGGCTGCCGTCGCGGCGAGCGATTCTGGCTCTTCTTGTCCCGTCAACGCGCGGTAGGTCGCGGGCGTCGTGGCGAGGATGTACGCCTCATCGTCGGTGAGCGCGTGCGCCAGGATGCGGGGGCCGGGCAGATCCTGCTTGGCCGCCTGCTCAAGCGTTGCCAGGTCTGCCTCGAAGAGCTCCCGTCCCGTCCGTCCCTCCGCATCGGCGACGGACAGGTGATAGTGGTAGACCAGGAACGCGGCCGGGCCGACCGACGAGTCCAGCTCGAGCGACGATATCCCCGCGTTCGCGTCCCGCTTGAGCGCGACGACATGCGGCGCCAAGGAAGCCGGATCGTCCTCCAGGCTCAGCGCCTGCGCGACGAACGCCGCAACCTTGAGAGCGATGGGATCAGCGGGATCGGAATTCTGCGCCATCTGAATTTCTGGCCGCCTGACCTCACCGGACGCGGCCGTCACCCGTCGTCAAATTGCCGGCAATCGCGTGGCATCCTCGCCACGCGGCAATGATCGCAGGAACTCGACCCGCCTGTCCCGTATCGCGACCAGGAACCGGCATGCGATCATTGATAGAGCGGGCAGGCTCAGCGGCGCGGAGGAGGGCCAGCGTGACAGCGAGGACGATTGACCAAGCGACAGCCGAGCGCCTGCTCGCGGCTGCGCGGGATGCCGCGACCCGCGCCTACGCGCCGTACTCCCGATTCCCAGTCGGAGCGGCGGTCCTGACCGCGGATGGGACAGTCATCACCGGCTGCAACGTCGAGAACGCGAGCTACGGGCTGACGGTCTGCGCCGAGCGAACCGCCGTCGCAACCGCCGTCGCCGCCGGGCATCGGACGTTGCTCGCGGTGGCAGTGACGGCGCCGCGCGTTTCGACGGTGACCCCGTGCGGCGCGTGCCGTCAGGTCCTCAACGAGTTCAAGCCGAGGCAGGGCGACCTACTGGTCATCATGGACGGCGAGGCTGGACCGGAAATCGTGCCGCTCAGCGATCTCCTCCCGCGCCCATTCGGCCCTCGCGACCTGGACGGTGCCCCATGACTCCCGTCGAGTACTACACCACGGTCGCGGAGCGGATGCTGCCGTTCCTTTCCGGCCGCAAGGTTGCGGTCGAGCAGCGCTTCCGGGACGGGCAAGCCGTCTACCGGCGACACGCCGGGCACGGCAAGGATCGTCGCCCGATCCGGATCGAGACGACGGACGACATCGTCCGCTGGGCGAAGCAGCATGTCCTCGCCTTCCACGGGCACATCAAGCCGGAGGGACCGGGAGCCTGGTTCTTCCTCGACATCGACTCGCGCGAGCTCCCGACCGAGATGGCCCGCATCGGCGCCTTGCACGCGCTCGATCTCATCACGGAGCAGCGGCTCCAGGCGCTCGTGAAGTACTCCGGCTCCGACGGATTCCACCTGATGTGGGAGATGCCCGACCTGCGGAAGCTGGGCCGGCGCAGCCTCTGGGATTTCGAGCAAGCGCTCGTCGAAGCGCTCGCCGCGCGGGTCGGGGAGCGGCTGGAAACCGACGAGCGGGCAGCGCCGATCCGCGATGCGGTCGGGCCGGATGGTCCGCTGGTCGTGACGAATGCGTTGCGCGAGGACCCGAAGGAGCGGGCGGCGCTCCTCTTCGACAAGCTGATCCTGAAGCCGAACGCGAACGCCCGCGTGCCCTATTCGCTGCATGTGGCGACAGGTCTCGTCAGCGTGCCGCTGACGAGCGACGAACTGGAAACGTTCGACGAATCGCTCGCCGAGCCGGAGCGCGTGGCGGCGGACGAGCGGCGCTGGACGATGCCGCGAAACGATGTCGCGGAGGTGCAGCGCGCGCTCGAGGCGTGGACGAAACAGCGGACTGCGTGAAGAATACCGGTCAAGAGTGGGGGACGAGGGATGAGCGACCTGAGCGAGCAGATGCAAGATCCGCGCGGCTACTTGTGTTACTGGCGCCGCATCGCGCGCAAATTGAGCCTGAGCGAGCTGGGCAAGCAGCTCGGGGTGCGCGCCAGCCAGCTGAGCGCGTTCGAGCGTGGCAAGCCGCATGAACTGACCGAGGAGCAGATCCAAGCGTACTGCGCGCTCCTCGAAGTCGAAACCGAGACTTCGCCCGAAGCGTCGTCGGCGACCAGCGACGACGCGCACGCGTCCCAAGAGGCACTGCAGAGCCAAAGCTAGGAGCTGGCCTGCCGTCCTTCGGCTCTAGGGATGAAGGTTCGTGGTAGGCTAGGGCGGTTTGGGGAGACCGGCCCGTTGCGGGTTCCGGTCGCTTGATTCGTGTGCGAAAAACAGCCGGGCGCCAACCCGGCATGAGATGTCCGGTGGAGGGAGTCGATGCCTGTCGGAACCGTGAAAGTCTGGTCGAAATCCGGTGGTTACGGCTGGATCAAGCCCGAGGGGAAGGGCGATCTGGTCTACGTCCACAAGAGCGGCGTGGTCCGGCGCGATCCGAACCGCGCGGCCTGGCTGGAGCCGGGAGAGCGCGTCGAGTATCAGATGGGGCAACGCCCGAAGGGACCGGCCGCGATCAACGTCCGCGTGATCGAGGGTGAGAGTGCGCCGGCGGCGGCGGAGACTCCGGCAGCGGAGGCCGCGCCAGCAGAAGCTGAGGCGGCGCCCACCGAGAGCGCGGCAACGGAATCCTAGCCGGACCGCGTCGCGTCCTCAGCTTCAGCCCACGCATTGCGGGGAGCCGTCCCTAATCGGGCAAGTCGGCTCCCCGCGAATTGTTTCAGTACTGCCGCTCCGCCGATTTTCAGACGCCTGACAGCGAAACCGCGCGCCGGGCACGCCGGAGGCCGACGACGACCGCTCCGAGTCCGATAACCGCGGTCAGGATGGCGATGACGAGGCTGAGGAACGGGACCGGCAGCAAGCGCAAACCGGCGATGATGATGACGCCGATCGTCATCGCGAGCAGGTTGTACCCCCGGCTGGCGGTATCCCACCGGCCGGGTAGGAGGATACGGCCGAGCGCGAGGCCGAGGAAGACCTGACTCAAGTAGAGGACGATCACATACAGCGCCAGCAGGATCAGCGCCAGCGGGATGCCGATCAGCGTCACGAGCAGGACGACGATCGCCAGCGGGATGAGGAAGAAGAGCACGAGCCCAACGAGAAAGGACGCGAGCGGCGCCTGACGGATGCCCTCGGCGATCGAGGCTGCCGTTCGCGGCATGATGACGATCACGGCCAAGCCAGCGACGAGCGCGCAGATCAACCGGAAGATCGCGCTACCGAGCCACGCGGCGAAGCTGTCGCCAGGATAGAAACGCTGCGGCCGCGAGTGCTCGGTGGCGCCTCTCACCGTCGCCCCGTCGGCGATCCGGGCCTCGTTGCGGCTGGTATAGCGTAAATCGCCGCCAATCTCGGCGCCGGACCTGAGCCGCAGCCGATCCGTATCTATGCGAACGTTGCCCGCGACCGGGCCAGAGATATCGAGCTCGTCCGCGCTGCCACGGATATCGCCGCCGACCGAGCCACGACTGACAACATCGCCGCTGCCGACGACGAGATCGCCCCCTATTGTCGCGCCCTCCTCGATCGTGACCCGCCCGCTAAAGACGACGAGATCGCCCGTGATATTGCCGCTCACGGTAAGCTCACCGGTGGCGGCGCGCACGGACCGGCCGATCGTTCCGGTGATCTCCGTCGTTCCCGCCGCGACAATCAGGCTCCCCTCGACCTGCCCTGGTACATCGACCTCGCCGGCGGTCACGACCGCGTCTCCAGTGACGGTACCCGCGATCTCGACCGTGCCACCGCTGAGATAGAGATCGTCCTGGACCGTTTCGCTCGCCTCAACGCTCACCGAATCGCCCGAGCGGAACTCAGCGGCCACCGCCGCGCGAGCGGGGAAGATCGCGAGAGCGATGACAGCGACGACGACTGCCAGGGCGAGGCGCCCTCCAATCAGTAAGGTTCGATTCCGTAACAGCATCATTCTCGGGCGCCTCCAGGGATAAACCACGTAGCGCCATGCTACCAGACGCATCCTTTCCGATGGATCGTCACGAAACAGCGGCGATGATAGCATTCGAGAGACGAGCCCAGCGGGCTGGGACAAACGGCCAGAGGTGCGTCGTGGTCCGGGTACCGAAGACAGCGAGAGCCACGTCCCGCTCGGGATCGGCCCAGAGCAGCGTGCCCGCCGCGCCGAAGTGGCAGAAGGTGCGGAACGAGGTCAGCTCGCCGGTCCAGTGGCGACGCTTCTCCCCCTTGACCTCCCAGCCGAGCCCCCAACGGGCGGGGTGCCAAACGACCTTCATGCTCTGCACGCCGCCGGAGACGCCGCCCGCCTGATCGCTGGTCATCAGCGCCGCCGTCGCGGGCGCCAGGAGGCTCGGTCCGCCGGGGAGGAACGCGCCCGCGAAGCGGACGAGGTCGCGCGGCGTGCCGAACAGACCACCCCAAGGGATGCCAAGGCCGCGCCAATAGGATCCGTTGTACGACGCGACATCCGTCCCGGCCCGGGGGACATCGGCCACGTGGGCGATCTGCTCGTCCAGGGCCGGGCCGGGACGAGCGACAGTGTGATCGAGCCGGAGCGGCTCCAGCACGCGCTCTTCAGCCACGCGCCAGAAGTCTTCCCCGGTAACGCGCTCCACGAGTCGGCCGAGGATCGCGTAGCCGGCGTTGGAGTAGAGGAGGGATTCGCCCGGCGCCGCGCGCATCGGCAGGCGACACATCACATCGGTGATTTCGTCCAGGCTCGGCCGGGAGTGGAGAAGCCGGCTCCCCGGAGGCACGTCCTCCTGCAGCCCACCGGTGTGGCAGAGGAGCTGACGGACCGTGACATCCGACCGTCGCAATTCCAACGCGGGATCGGCGCCCGGATCGGGAGACGGTTCCGCGAACTCCGGGACGAAACGAGCGACCGGCTCATCCAGCGCCAGCGCGCCCTCCTCGACGAGCGTCATGACGACGGCGGCCGTGACCGGCTTCGTCACAGAGGCGAGAGCGAACCGAGTCCGCTCGTCAACGGGAATACCCGGCTGGGCTTCGCCCGCGTACCGCTCGGCGGCGATCTCGCCCTGATGCCACACCGCGGCGCCGGCCCCGGACACCCCTTGCGGCCCGATCCACTCGTCAATCTGCCGCAGCGCCGCCTCGATTCGATTCCGCTTCGCGCTCATGGCCACCTCCTCACCGCCATGATGCCACGGGCGACGCCCAGGCTCGGATATCATGCCACGCTGGTGCGAACGATGAGCGGAGGGAACGAATAGTGACAGCGCCTCGGCTGATAATCGTGCCGGACCCGGTCGAAATGGGTCGGCTCGCGGCGGATCTGCTGACGGAGACGATCGCGCGGCATCCGGCGGCGGCGATCGCCCTCCCGACCGGCAACACGCCGCTGCCGCTCTTCGCGGAGATCGTCGCCCGCGTCGAGCGCGGCACGCTCGACCTATCGCGAGCGCACGTCTTCTGCTTGGATGAATACATTGGTGTCGCGCCGGACGATCCCATCAGCCTGACTGGCTGGCTGCGGCGGGAGCTGCTCGACCGGGCGGGCGTGCCGCTCGCGCGGATACACGCGCTCCCCTCCCTCGCGGATGACCTGAACCGCGCGTGTCAGGAGTACGAGGCGGATCTCGCTCGCCTTGGTGGCCTAGAAATCGCGATCCTCGGCATCGGCGGCAACGGCCACGTCGCGTACAACGAGCCCGGCACGCCAGCCGACTCCCGGACGCGGGAAGTGGCGCTAACGCCGGCATCGGTAGCCGGAGCCGCCGCGTACTTCCCCGGTCGGCAGGTGCCGACCCGCGCGCTGACGGTCGGCATCGGCACCCTGTTGGAGGCGCGGCGCCTCTTGCTGATCGCCACCGGAGAGGCGAAGGCCGATATCCTCCGCCACGCACTCGTAGAGCCGATGAGCGCCAACGTCCCCGCCTCGTGGCTACGACTGGCCGGAGATCGCCTGACGGTCATCGCAGACGAGGCCGCGGCATCGGCTTGCCGGGAGCTTCCCTGGGAAGCAGTTCCGTCGGAATCTCGCCTCAGCGCGTCAGGCTGAGCAGTCGTCGGGGGGCGGGGCGGGAAGCTCCGGAGCCAAAGCCCGCAGCACCCGCTCGTGGGTTGCCGGATCGACGCTGAGGAGGATGCCGCCACAGTTGCGGGGCACGGGTTTGTTGTAGCGGTGGGGGCGGCCCCAGAGGTCGCTCGCCGCGCCGCCGGCCTCGCACATGATCAGCTCCGACGCCGCGAAGTCCCACTCCCAGGCGATTACCACGCCCGGCCGGTCGTTGAAGCCGATCAGGGCATCCGTCTTGGGATCGGGAGGCAAGAAACGCCGGACGGTGACGCCGAGGGGCGAGACGGTGACACCGTTGCCGCCGAGCCGGCCAGCGACTTGCTCCAGAATGGGCAAATTCGCCGGCGCGCCCATCCAGACCGAGGTCATGAGACGAGGCGCGCGGTCAGCCGGCGCGGCGGGCAGCCGCAAGCGCTCCCGCTGTCCGCCACGCTCGAGCCAAGCGCCCGCGCCGCGGACGGCGGTCAGCAGGAGGTCCGTCGTCGGCTGGTAGACCGCGGCCACAACCGGCTGCCCATCCTCGACGAGGGCGATGAGCACCTCGAACTCGCCCGTCCGCTCGATGAACTGATTCGTGCCGTCGATCGGATCGACGATCCAGCAGCGGGGATTGGCGACGCGTTCCGTATCGTCCGCGCCCTCCTCAGTCAGAATCGCGTCTTCCGGGAACGCGGTCGTCAAAGCCTCACGGATAATGCGGTCGGCCGCGAGATCGGCATCTGTCACGGCGGAGCCGTCCGCCTTGGCGTACGTCGCGGCAGCCGCCCGCTCGTAGAGATCGCGGATCGCCGCGCCGGCCTCCCGCGCCGCTGCGGTGGCAACTGCCCACTCCCGCTCGAACCGTCCGTGGTTGCTCCCGCTCACCGCGCTTCCCACCTCGCTGTGCCTATGTGCTCTTCCTGGGCTGACTATAGCGCACGCCTCAGGCAGGCGTTGTTGTAACCTCCTGAGGCGTGCAAGCACCAGCGATAGTGAAGCAACAGGCCCGAGTTGCTATCTAGTTCGAACAGCCTCCTGCCAGCGACGGGTCCGCGAGACTAGGCATCTCTGCCGCCAGGTGAGAACGACCGATCAGATCGCTTGCTGGCGGCTCATCCGGCCCGATCCTAATCGTTACTATCTCGGCAACGTACAACGGCTCCGGCTCCTCTACCTTCGTCTACGATGAATCGTCAATTCCCATTTACCGCGGCACTCGGTCATTGACCTCGCTCGGGCAATCGCGAGGCGCTGCAACCGATTGCGCCAGCTGAATGATCGTCCCATGCATGCCGCACTTGCTCGAGCATCTGACGAAGCCGTCGATAGCAAAGTCGTGACCGCCGACGAATGATCTAGCGAAATCGGGTCACGCCAGATCGCTGACGATAGACGCACTTTCCGCTACTATGTACGTGCATCCGCGGCCGGAGCCGTCGTGCATCCGCGCCGTTGGGTGCATTCGAGGCCCACCGGCACGACGCAGGGTGGGAATCGTGGCCGGGATTCAAGCCACACTCGGCTGTAGGATGGAGGGGATCGGTGTCGAAGCCATGGCAGGAAGGTAGGCTTCTCTCGCTGGGGCGACGATTACTGACGGCGTTCGCGGTGCTGGCATTGAGCGTCACCGTTCTTGCGGCCTGCGGCGACGACGAAGACGACGAAGAGCCAACGAGCACTCCCGAGGCGACGGCAACGACTGAAGCCGGGGCAGCGACATCGCCCACGACATCGTCCGCGGCCTCGCCGGCTGCTTCTCCAGCTGCTTCCCCTGCTGCATCGCCAGCCGTACCGGTCGCGTCGCCGGTCGGACCAGCCGCATCGCCAGCCGCGTCGCCGGCAGCTTCTCCCGCGGCGTCTCCTGCGGCTTCACCGGCTGCCTCGCCGGAAGGGTCTCCGGCGGCATCCCCGGTTTCATAAGATCGAACCTGACTCCGAGCCACGCGCCTGGCCACGCAATCTCCGACCAGGTGCGTGGCTCGGTGTACCTTGAGCGCTCGGCGGCGATGCCTACCCGCAATAGCAGCGCCACGTGGTGAGGTCGGCCGGCAGCTCGGCGAGGAATCGCGAGCGCTCCCGATTCCATCCCAGCGAATGATGCGCGAAAGTTAGGATCAGCTGGCGCCGCGCCCGCGTCATGCCGACGTACAGAGCTCGGCGCGCCTCCGCTATCTCCTCGTCGTTTCTGGCGAGCCAGCTCGGGAGCACACCTTCCTCGAGGCCAATCAGGAAGACAAGCGGCCATTCTCTCCCCTTGGCGCTGTGGATCGACATCATGGTGACGCGCCCGTCGCCTTCCTGCTCGATGTCCAAGGAGGTGGCCAGCCGGGCGTACGTCAGAAAGCTTGCCAGGGAAGCGTCGTCCGACGCCTCGAGAAACCGCGGCAGGACCTCCTGCCAACCGGCGCGCAGCCGCTCCCATCGCTCCTGATCTGGTTCCTCGGCCCGGGGGCGAGCACGAAGCCAGTGGAGAGCCGAATCGAGATCTTCGGGCGGCGCGAGCGAGCGCAGATCCACGAGCGGCTGGCTGGCGCTGCCCGTGCGCTCGACCCAGCTTGCAGCGTCGAGCAAGAGCCGGTTCTCGTCCCGGTCGTCCGCGCCACTCGCGTAGATGCCAGCGGCGACGAGTGGCAACACCTCAGGCAGGGCGTCGACTTCTCGGTCGCGCCGCAACTCGTCTAGGAGCCCGAGCAGCACCTCTGCCGCTGCCTTCGCATCGGGCAGCGCTCGGTGCACAGGACGCGCGCGAGGCGCGAACCGGCGCGAAAGGCTCTGGAGGTCGTAGTGGCTCTCGCCGCGCAGCAAACGTTGCGCCAAGCGCAGCGTGTCCAGCGAGTAGTTGTCCAGCGCGTAGCCGAACTCGCGGGCATAGCGGGCCAAGATCCGCCCATCGAAGCCGTCGTAGTTGTGGCCGACGACGGTATCGTCCCCGAGAAGCGCGAGCAGTTCCGGGATGACCTCGGCGGCGGACGGAGCATCTGCGAGGTGCGCCCACGTGAGTCCAGTCAGTTCTCGCGCGTCGCTCGTCAGGGCTCGCGGATGGGTCGGACGAACGAGCGATGTGAATTCCTCGCCCGACAGCCGGCCATTCTCGACACGAACGGCGGCTACCTCGATCAACTCGGCGCGGTTCGCGTCGAGGCTCCCTGTCTCCACATCGAGGATGACGAAGCGACCGCGGTCCAGCGTCTCGTATCCCATCAGCAGGAGTTGCGCGAGCCGCCAAGCTTGAATTGCCAAGCCGTAGCGGACTCCGCCCGAGACACGCTCCGTCAGGCATACGGCATCTCCTAGCCCCGCCCGCTCGCCGAGGCAGACGACGAACTCCTCGCGCGACTCCCGGTCGCCGGCGACCGAGACTGGATGGCCGAGATACTCCTGCAGGGTGTAGCGCAGAATCGCCGTGGCCGCGACGGCGTCGAGATCCGAATGGGAGAACGGACACAAGACGATCGGCCGGCCACACGCAATCGCCTCCCGCAGCCGAAACGCGGTCTCCTGAAGCGGACTGCCCAGGAACTCGAGAAAGCCACCAACAGTCGCTCGATCATCGACCGCAAATGGGGAGCGCCGGCACTCGAGCGCGGTCAGGAGCGCGCCAACCAACTGATCCACCGGCCCGTTCGCAAGCGGCTGCAACTTTGCGACAACACCCGAGAGGAATCGGTGAATAGCGACGCGCGTCAGCGGGGTGACGTCTGGCGACTCCGGGGTGAGCGAGCGGGCGAAGTCGATCAAGCGCGTCCCCGCGAGCCGAGCCTGGCGCCGCAGGTGGATCATCGTCAGCTCGTCCACCACAACGTGCGGCCAATTCAGCGCCGGCTCGAAGGAGAGATCGGACGCGACGGCGATTAGGTCGAGGTGCCGCAACACTTCTTGGACATCCGGCTCATCGAAGAACCGGCCCTTCCTGATGCGCCGGATCGGGATGCCATGCCGTAGGAGCGCGTGCTCGGCGTCATTTGCCCGGTCGTGGAGGGCGTAGAGAATCGCGACGTCATCGAAGTTGCGATAGCTGCCCTCTGTGACCGCCCGCGTGATGAGCTGCGCAAGCTTCTCCGCCTCTTGCGCGGTATCCAGAAAGCAGAGGCAGAAGATGGGGTGACCGTCCTCTTCCGCTACGCTGCGCAGCTGGCGCTGCCCCCGGTCGCTCATGAGATGGGTGGCGGCGCGGACGATGTTGCGGGTGGAGCGGAAATTCTCGACCAGCGTGTAGCAAGTGGGTCGGTAGTCCTCTTGAAATTTGGGCAGAAGCTTATTCGGCTCAGCCCCGCGCCAACCGAAGATGGCCTGATCTGGATCGGCGACGACCATGATCGCCGCGCCATCCGATCGCTCTTCCTCGTCGCGGTGAGCGGCTCGGCGCGACCGGCGCCGCGGCGGCACGATCTCGTTGATCAAAGCGTATTGCTCGGGCGAGACGTCATGAAACTCGTCAATGAACAGCAGGCGACACCGCCGCCGAACGATCGTCGCCGTTTCAGCATCGCCGCGAAGCAGCTCGATCGCGCGCGAGATGAGATCGTCGAAGTCGAGCGTCTCCGCCTCGCGAAGCAGCCAGCAATACTCCTTGTCCAGGATCGCCAGCGCATCCGCGAGGTCAGGCAGCTGGTCCTCCAGCGGCGTCCCAGGCTCGAGTCCGCGCCGCTTGCGGCGGCTGATGTAGTCGAGCACTCCGCGCGGAGTTAGGGGATAGCGAGACCTCACCAAGTCGTAGCCGGCGCGCCGCGCCGCGTCCTGCACGAATTTCTCCTGCAGGGCCTCATCGGCAATGCGGATGGGCGGCTTCAAGCCGATCGCCGCGCCATGATCCTGGAGGAGCCGGGCGCAGAAGTGATGAAACGTCGATGCGGCCACGCCCACGATCCGCGCGGCGGCGAGTCGGTCCTTCAGTTCCTCCGCGGCCTTGATCGTGAAGGTCAGCGCGACGACTTGATCCGGCGCGCAATGCTCCCGCTCGAGCAGGTGGGCGATCCGGTCGACGATGATGCGCGTCTTGCCGCTGCCGGGACCGGCGATGACAAGGAGATGCCGCGGCGGCGCGATCACAATCGCCCGCTGGGCAGGACTCAGCGCATCGATCGAGCCCATCTACTTCACGCTCATGACCACATACCGCCCGAGAGCGGCTCAGACACGCGTATCTCCGCCGCAATCAGCCGAATGCGCGGGGAACATCATGCTCTTCGCAGCGTATCAGGGATGATACCCGCTTATCGCTCGCCCAGGAGTACCGATGTCGCGCGAATGTGCAACTAGCCGGCAGCTAGGTCAACAACACGCGCAAGAGAGGCCTCGATGTCGGTCACACGATGGCGAAGGCGCGGACCGGGATGGCGGAGCCGCCGCGTATCGGCAGCGGCGCGGCGAAGAAGCGGAAGTCGAACGGCGGAAGGGCGTCGAGTCCACGCAGGTTCTCGACGATGGGAATGCCGCCACGGAGCAGGACCGTGTGCGCCGGCCGCGTCCGGTCAGCGACGTCATCAATGTTCCAGGTATCGATGCCGACGAGTGCGGCGCCGTATTCGCGCAGGATCGCGGCTGCCTCTCCGGTGAGATACGGCTTTTCGCCAAGGTAGGCGGGCGTGCCCCAATGCCGATCCCAACCGGTCAGCAGCAAGACGGCTCGCCCCCTTACATCAACGCTCACGCTCCTAACGTTGCCCGGGCCGATCCCGAACTCGCCCATTGACACCGCCGGCCGCGCGTCAATGACGACGCCGGGGAGATCAACGGTGCTTGTCAGTGGAAGCGTCGCCAGGTCTTCGCCGTCAGCGAAGCGGTGAAACGGCGCGTCGAGGTAGGTCCCGGTGTTGCCGAGAAAAGAATAGCGATGGATGACAAAGCTCGTCCCCGGCGCGTAGGAGGCCTCGGAGGCGGCTCGGCTCAAATACTCCTCGATCACGGGGCCGGGGTGACCGGGGAACATCGGCACATTGGCGTCAATCGGGTGGGAGAGATCGATGACAGGCACCGTGCCTCCTCCTCGCGCGGACCGCGCGCCGGACGCTACTCGTTCACCCCGCGATTCCGGCCGGCGCCTCCTCAGCACGGGGACGGCGAAACGGCTCCGGACTGTGCGGCAGGCTCTGCCATTGGCTCATCTCGTGGCCATAGATAAGGTAGGCGCCGGTCTCTTCGGCCAACCGCAGTAGGCGGTCAATCGTGGCGAGCGCGGCCGGCACGTCCTCCACCCACGATGGCACGCGCCGCAGCCTCACCTCCCGCTCACGCGCGATCGCATCACCGGCGATGATGACCGGCCCATCGGTCGTCTCGACATAAACTGACTGATGCCCGATCGAGTGGCCAGAGGTCTCTAGAACGCGCAAGCCCGGCTCGATCTCGGTGTCGCCGTCCAGCTCGGTGTAGCGCAGGCCGGGGAGATTCCAGAGGGGCGGCTCGTACCGTTCCGGATCTGAGGGCAGTATTTCGAGGTGCCGCCGTTGAACCAGCACCTCGGTGCCGAGCGGCGCGAAGACGTCGTGCCGTCCGCAATGGTCGAAGTCGAGATGCGTCGAGATGATGAGGTCGATATCCTCGGGCCGCAGGCCGAGATGAGCCAGGCGATCAACGATGTCATCGCCCGGCAACGTCTCGATGATCAGCTCCTTGGAGTACCACCGTTGCGTCTTGCCGCCGGGGATGACCGGGTTGCCGGTATCGACGAGGATGTTGCGGCCGCTGGCGGTCCGGATCAGGTAGCCGGGAACCTGTCCCCAGGGATCATCGGCATTCTTGGGATCGTAATAGACCCGCCCCAGGTGCAAGAGATAGAGTTCGTGCATCGTCCCTCCAGCGGACAGCCTCGCTGCAAGCAGGGGAGGGCGCCAGTCCACGACGCGCCCGGAGAGCGCCGGACGTCACCCACGCTCCCGCGCTAACGGCTTATCGTCCGCTCGACCTCGCTGGCGTACGCATTCTCGTCCACCCACGGCTTCCCCTCGGCGAAGCGGCTGGCGCGGAACGGCGTCAAGTCGACCAGCTTCGGGGCACCCTCGGTGATCCACTCGGCCAGGCAGATGCCGATCGCCGGCGCGGTCTTGAAGGAGGTGCCGCTGTCGCCCGTCATGACATAGAGACCGGACACTTGCGGCAGCTGGTCGATGATTGGGTGGTCGTCGGGACTCTGCATGAAGACGCCAGACCAGCCGCCTCGCATGGTCGCGTCGGCGAAGGCTGGGAAGCGCGCCGCGAGCGCCCGGCGAGCGTGCTCGACATAGTCCTGCTCGATCACCTCCGGGCAGACATCGGGATCGGGCGATTCCCGGACACCGGACTCCGCGCCGATCAGCGTCGAGGCCGCGCCTTCCGGCCGGAACCACGAATGCTGCGTGGAATCGATCACGACGCGGTGTCGCCGCCGATGATCGACCGAAGCCGGCCAGCGGAAGACGACGACCCGAGCGCGGCGCGGCGCCAGCCCCAGATCCACGCCAAGCGGCCGCAGGAGCCGGTCGGCATAGGCGCCGGCGGCGAGGACGACGGCTCGCGTCGAGATCACGCCCTGGCTCGTGGCGACGCCCGAGACGCGGTCGCCCTCGGTCAGGATAGCCGTGGCCTCGGTGTGGGTGCAGATCCGCGCGCCGCCGGCAGCCGCGGCCGCCGCGAAGCCATAGACCGTGCCGTTCGCGTCCGCGAAGCCGCTCCCCGGCTCGAAGGCGGCATAGGTGAGGTCGTCAGTGCGCATCAGCGGCTCGATCTCCCGCAGCTCCTCCGCCGAAACGATCCATGTCTCGCCGCCAAGCGCGCGCTGCACCTCGACATTGGCGCGCAGCTTCGCCTCGTCTTCCGGCCGGACGACGCGCACGAATCCGACCGCCTCGAAGCCAGGGTCGCCATACCCGACACGGTCCGCCCACTCGCGAAAGATCGGCAGGCTCGCCAGCGTCAGCTGTGTCTCCGGCGCGTTGGTGTAGTGCGCGCGGACGAGCGCGCCGGACTTCCCTGTCGCGCCCGCTCCCAGCTGCCGCCGCTCCAGGAGCACGACGTTCTTCACGCCATGCCGTGTGAGCTGGAAGGCGGTCGAAGCGCCGATGACGCCACCTCCGATCACGACGGCGTCCGCCGTCTTCGGCAGCGTCGCTGCGCCAAGATTCTCGGTGTTATTCGCGGTCACGGATGCCATGCCCTCCCTCGGTCAGTCTCTCGTGGCATCCTATCACCGAGGTTGTCGCGGTGGCAGAGCCTGCGCGGCAGGCGTGCGAAATGGTGGTGACGATGATGAGCGCGGAAGCCGGTGGAATCGGGGAGGCAGACCGCGTCGATGAGCTGATTGCCTTCTTGACACCCGCCGTCCTCGACGTGCTAAGCCGCCTCGAGGGAGACGAGTTCACAACGCCGCAGTTCATCGAGGTGCTCCTGACCGATCCGGACGCGAAAGCGGCTTACGAGGAGGCGCTGCGCCGGTGGGGCGAGGACGAGACGCACGCGAAGATGGTCGTGCACGGCCAGGTCATCCCCACGATCCTTCGGCGCTCGGGCATCGCCGAGTGGGCTGGCTACGCCTACGGCGAGGAAGATCCCTACGCCGTGCCCGCCTGGTGGCGACTGCGCCAGGATCGACCGTGACTTCGAGGCACCGCGACGACTAGATTTTTGATATAGTTTTCCTCGTGGCAGGAGCGTCCGCTCGCTGCCGTTCCCCGACCGAAACCCCGCGATTCCGAAGGAGCACGCTCGTGTCGCGCATCAGCGAGCGGCGGATCCTGCTTGGGAATGGGTATCGGATGGGTCTGCAACTGACAGCGCGAGTCGCGGCGCCGGATCGGCCTCGCCGCGCCCGTAGAGTGGCTCCGCTGGAGAGCCCCGATCGACTTCCAGACGCGCCGGCGCGCACGCTCAATCTCCGGCCGTCGTTGGAGGATCTGCTCGAAGAGCATCCGGTCACGATCGAGATCAATGGCCGGCCGGTGGCGACGTTGCTTTGCACGCCCGTCGGCATCGCGGAGCTCGCGGTCGGATGGGCGTTCGCGCAGGGCTATTTCGACGATGTCGAGGCGTTGCGCCGCGTGACCGCCTACGACGAGCGGGTTTCATTGATGATCGAGCGGCCAGCGGCAGCGGGCGGCGCATGGGAGGATCTGCTGGCGGCACGGCTCGATCCGCGCGGCGTCCCGGGGCTGCAACCATTGGGCACCGACCTCCAGGAAGAGGACGGGGAGAGCGGTGAAGCGAGCGGCAACGCATTCCAGCTGGAGCGTGATCGCTTCTTCGCCGCGATCGATCGGATCAGCGCCCGCATCGTCGCCCGGAGCGGCGGGGACGGCTGTCATCACGCGGCGCTGGTTGACGGCGAGCGGCTCTGCGCGATCGCGCGCGACCTCGGGCGGCAGCAAGCGGTCGACAAGGTGATCGGCTGGGCGCTACGGGAGCGGATCGATCGCGGCCGGGCGATGCTCTGTCTGGATGGCAGGATCGACGCCGAGATCGTCTTCAAGGCGTGGCGCGCCGGGATTCCGATCCTGGCAACGACGTCTGCGCCGACCAGCGACGCGGTGGCACTGGCCTATGCGGCCGGTATCGCCGTCGCTGGCCACATCCTCGACGACCGGTGCGCGATCTATTGCCATCCATGGCGCGTGCCTGATGGCGGCGATTCTCCAGCTGAAAATCAGGACTGAAGGAAGCATCGCTAACATCGGTTACACTGCAGCAAGACGTAGACATAAGCCCCGGAACCGCCTACGATTCACGTAGCGGCTCGGAAGAGACCGTGCCGACTCGGCTTCGCCTACGCGCTGCCTGCCACGGAGATGATTCACCGCATTCGTGGCAACGGCTCTTGTGGCGGATGCCGTGCCTCTTTTTTTAGGATGGGACTGCATCGATGACCGACAACCAGAATGGTGGCCGACCACCCCGCAACCCGTTAGTGCCGGGGGGAGAGCGGAGCCGCCGGCCATCTGGTCCAGGAGGAGGACCGACGCCGCCGGCGCGGAGACCCCGCGTGCCGAGCTGGATCGTCGTGATTCTCTTGGTCAGCATCGTCGGCTGGTACGCCTACCAATATCTCTCGCCCGGCGACGACGGGGCTCGAACGAACATCCCGTACTCCGTCGTGCTCGACCAGATCCGGGCCGGCAACGTCCGGACGGCGACGATCAGTAGCTCGAAAATCGACGCCGATCTGAAGCAGCCGATCCGCTGGGACGGGCAGAACGACGTCGTTGTCTCGCCGTCGGCGCAGAACGCGCGTCAATTCCCGGCGATCACCCGCGTCAGCGCCACGATTCCGCCGGTCGTTCGGGACAACAACCAGGAGCTGATGAATCTGCTCGAGCAGAATGACGTCACCGTCATCGGCAAGAGCGACAGCGGCTCCGTCTGGACCGGTCTCCTCTTCAGCGTGCTGCCGTTCCTCTTATTCCTCGGTCTCATCATCTTCATGGGACGGCAGATGACGCGCGGCCAGCAGAACGTCTTCGGGTTCGGCCGCTCGCGCGCACGGCAGCATGACCCGGAGCGGCCGCAAGTCACCTTTGCCGATGTCGCCGGTGAAGACGAGGCGAAGCAGGAGCTGACGGAAGTCGTCGACTTCCTGCGCAACCCGGCCAAGTATCACCAGCTCGGGGCGCGCCTCCCGCGCGGCGTGCTGCTCGTCGGCCCGCCGGGCACCGGCAAGACGCTGATGGCGCGCGCGGTCGCCGGTGAAGCCGGCGTGCCGTTCTTCAGCGTCTCGGCGTCCGAGTTCGTCGAGATGTTCGTCGGCGTCGGCGCGAGCCGCGTCCGCGATCTCTTCGAGAAAGCGAAGGCGGCGGCTCCGGCGATCATCTTCGTGGACGAGCTGGACGCGGTCGGACGGCAGCGATTCGCCGGTCTCGGCGGCTCCAACGACGAGCGCGAGCAGACGCTCAACCAGCTGCTCGTCGAGATGGACGGGTTCGAGACGAACCAAGAAGTCATCGTGATGGCGGCAACGAACCGGCCGGACGTCCTCGACCCGGCGCTGCTACGCCCCGGCCGCTTCGACCGGCAGGTGACGGTCGGCTTGCCGGATCGCCAGGGACGCGAGGCGATCCTCAAGATCCACACTCGCGGCATCCCGCTCGCCAAGGAAGTGGATCTCGCCGGCCTGGCACGCGCGACGACCGGCTTCTCCGGCGCGGACCTCTCCAACCTGGTCAACGAGGCGGCGCTGACCGCCGCTCGCCGGAATCGGAAGGAGATTACCAACGCCGACTTCGATGAGGCGCTCGACAAGGTGCTACTCGGCACGGTGCGCAGCGGCATCATGTCGAAGAAGGAGCGGGAGGTCGTCGCTTACCACGAGGCGGGGCACGCCCTGGTGGCGCACTTCTCGCCGGGCGCTGACCCGCTGCGGAAGGTGAGTATCGTCCCGCGCGGCCGCGCGCTCGGCGTGGCGGTGCAGACGCCGGAGGAGGACCGCTACAACGTCTCGCGGACCTACTTGCTGGGCCGGCTGGCGATCGCCCTCGGTGGCCGGGCGGCGGAGATCGCCGTCTTCAACGAGGTGACGACTGGCGCCGAGAACGACCTAAAGCAAGCGACCTCGCTGGCGCGGAAGATGGTCGGCCTCTGGGGCATGAGCGACGAGGTCGGCCCGGTCTACCTCGGCACCGGCGAGGAGCACGTCTTCCTCGGCCGGGAGATCGTGCAGGAGAAGGCGTTCTCCGACGCGACCGCGCAGCGGCTCGACCAGGCCGTGCGTGACATCGTCGAGGATGCGCTCCAGCGCGCATTGGCCCTGATCCATCAGCATCGCCCGAAGCTGGATGCGCTGGTCGCCCGCTTGCTCGAGAAGGAGACACTCGACGCGGCGGAGGTGATCGAGATCCTCGGTCCGCGACCAGTCGAGCCGGATACGATGGCCGGCGCGCGCGAGCAGGAGGCGGCCGCGGTCGCGTCTTAGGTCTCCAGCGCACCTGATACATTGTGAGTACGAGCCCCCGCTACGGTTTCTGCCGAGCGGGGGTTTGGTATAGCGGCGCAATGACGATTGGGCGTAGGGATGAACAAGGAATCTGCACAGCCGTCAACAGAAGCCAGCAGCGATCAAGCGACTGATCGCGACCGTCCTCCGCAACGTCCGAAGCAGGCGGCGGGGGAGAGTCAGCTCGCTACCGTTCCTCAGACCGGCGCCGTCACTCCTCGCACCACTCCAGCCCGGCGACAACGAGCCGCGCGAGGAGCCCGCGGCACCGGCCGTGTGCTCGGCTGGATCGCCCGCCGGCTGCTGTCACTGGATCGGCCGCTCCTGCGTGACGACGCCTTCCGCGCCTTTTGGCTCTCGCGCCTGCTCGGACAAGCAGCGCAGGGGGCAGCGCTCTATGCCCTCCTCATCCTCATCGTCGATCGGACAGATCGCCCGTTCTACGGCTCGCTCTTCGTCGCTTGCTCCATTGTCCCGTCGCTCCTGCTGGGCTTGCCGGGCGGGCTGCTGGTCGACGCGGTGCCGAGGCGGGCGCTGATGATCTGGCTCAACATTCTGCGTGCCCTCGCGATCCTCGTCTTGATCATCGAAGAGCCATCGCTCTGGCTGATCTTCGCCGTCACCCTCGCGATCTGGGTGATCCACCAGGCGTATAACCCGGCAGAAGGGACGGCGCCGGCCGTGCTCGTCCCGCCTCAGCTCTACCCCGACGCGCAGGCCCTCTCCAACTTGGCGCTGTCATACGCGCAGCTGCTCGGCATGGTCGTCGCCGGACCGGTCCTGCTGCGATTCGGCAACCCTCAGGCACTCTTCGCCTTCTGCGGCGCGCTCTTCTTCGGCGTGGCGGGACTCACCGCGATTCTGCCAGCCCGTGCCGACCGGCCACCGGCCGAGGCGTCTCCTCACCGAAAGGCGTGGCGCGAAGCCGGGTGGCGGGCCACGCTCCTCGCCGGCTGGCGCTTCATCCGAAATGATCGCCCCTCCTTCCGCGCCATCTCGAACGACGTGCTCGTCGGCGTCGGGCTCAGCTCTCTGGTCGTGATCGCGCCGTTCTACCTCGAGCGGGTGCTGCATACGGACGCCGAGAACACGGTCTTCGTCTTTGCGCCGGCCGCGCTCGGCCTGGTCCTCGGGTTGCGCTTGGCGCCGGCGATCGGACGACGGATCGGCCTGCAGGGCGCGGTGACGACCGCGCTGATCCTCTTTTCCCTCAGCATCGCCGGCCTCGGCTTCGTCGAGCAGCTTCGCGACGCGGCGATCGCGAGGGATCTGCAAATCGAGCGGATCGCACACGCCATACGCGTCCCCTCGCTGATCCTCGTCGCGATGCTCTTGTCGATCCCGGCGGGCTTCGCCTCCGCCGTAATGGGCGTCTCCGCGCGGTCGGTCTTGCTGGCGCGAACGCCGGCGGCGGAGCGAGGACAGGTCATCGCGACGCAGAACGTGCTCAGCAACCTAGGAGCGCTCATCCCGACGCTGCTCGCCGGAGCGACGGCGAACTGGCTCGGCGTCGAGACCATCGCCGTGCTGATCGCGATTCTGATCGTCGCGGCAGCGGTCGCGGCGAACATCGTCAGCGGTCGGACGATCCCTCGAGCCCCCAATCCCAGCTAACCTCGCGCGACGCTCGTGTCGAAGTGAACGGGCGGCCGCACTGGCCGTCCCGAGCTTTGCCGTGTCCCGGGTCTCACACGAGCCGGCGTTCCGCGTTCTCCCACATGACGGCAGTTGCACTTCACCGTGGCGAACTGTTGTGCTATAGTACGCCGCGCCCCGTACGTACACCTGCTGAGGAGGCAGGAGACCAATAGCTCCGCGAAGGGCCGGTTCCGCGACCGACTCTAGGGTGAGTTGTGCGCTCGCGGCGGCGGCGAGCGTCAAGGTTTCAGAAGGGAGCGACGCATGAGCGGCGTACGAGTTCTCGTGGGGACGCGCAAAGGCGGGTTCATCCTGACATCGGATGAACGGCGCGAGCAGTGGGAAGTCAGTGGGCCGTTCTTCTCAGGGTGGCAGGTCATGCACATGAAGGGATCGCCGGTCGATCCCAACCGCATCTACGCCTCCCAATACGACGACTGGTTCGGGCAGATGATTCAGCGCTCGGACGATGGTGGCGTGACCTGGGAGCCCATGGGCAACGAGTTCCAGTACGAGGGCGAGGTCACCACGCACGAGTGGTACGACGGCACGCAGCATCCCTGGGAGTTCAAGCGCATCTGGCATCTAGAGCCCTCACTGACCGAGACGGACGTCGTCTACGCCGGTGGTGAGGACGCCGCGCTCTTCCGCTCCGACGACGGCGGCAAGACGTGGCAGGAATATTCGGCGCTCCGGGCCGTCAAGGGGCCGCTCTGGGCGCCGGGCGCGGGCGGCATGTGCCTGCACACGATCATCCAAGACCCGACGAATGCCGACCGGCTGATCGTCGCGGTTTCGGCGGCGGGCGTGTTCCGGACGGACGACGGCGGTAAGACGTGGCGGCCGATAACTCGCGGAATCATCTCCCGGTGGGAGCTTGCCGACCCGGACGCTGAAATCGGCCACTGCATTCACAGCATCGCCATGCATCCATCCCGGCCAAATGTCCTCTTCATGCAGAAGCACTGGGATGTCTTGCGCAGCGACGACGGGGGAGACTCCTGGTACGAGGTGAGCGGGAACCTGCCGAGCGACTTTGGCTTCCCAATCGCCGTCCATGCCCACGAGCCGGAAACGATCTATGTCGTCCCGATCAAGAGCGACTCTGAGCACTACCCTGTGGATGGCAAGCTGCGCGTCTACCGCAGCCGAACGGGCGGCAATGAGTGGGAGGCGCTCACGAACGGCCTGCCACAGGAACATTGCTACGTGAACATCCTCCGCGACGCGATGGCGGTGGACTCGCTGGAGTCCTGCGGAATCTACTTCGGGACAACGGGTGGGCAGGTCTACGCCTCGACTAACTCGGGTGACACGTGGACCGCGATCGCGGGTCACCTGCCGCCGGTCCTGTCGGTGGAGGTGCAGACGCTGCCATGATCCGCGTGATCTTACCGGCCCATCTCCAAACCCTGGCTCGCGTCGGCCGCGAGGTCGAGATCGAGGTCACCGGACCGGTTACACAGCGCACCGTCCTCGACGCGCTCGAGGCCACCTACCCGATCTTGCGCGGCACGATCCGCGACCGAGTCACCCAGCGTCGCCGGCCGCTGATCCGCTTCTTCGCGTGCGAACGGGATCTCTCTCACGAACCGCCGGACAGCCCCCTCCCAGAGGAGGTGGCGACGGGCAAGGAAGCGTTCTGGATCGTCGGAGCGATGGCCGGCGGGTAGGCCCCGCCCAGGCCTCGCGACTCCACGAGGGTGAGGTGATGGTCAGTGCGATAGAGCGAGCGGAGACGCCGCGCGCCGTGGCGGATAGCCACGACTTCATCCGCGTGCACGGCGCTCGCGAGAACAACCTCAGGAACATCAGCGTTGAGATCCCGAAGCGCCGGCTGACCGTCTTCACCGGCGTTTCCGGCTCGGGGAAAAGCTCGCTGGTGTTCAACACGATCGCGGCGGAGTCGCAGCGCCTGATCAACGAAACCTATAGCGCCTTCGTGCAAGGCTTCATGCCGTCGCTGGCGCGGCCCGACGTCGATGTCCTCGAAGGGCTGACCGCCGCGATCATCATTGACCAGGAGCGGATGGGCGCCAACGTCCGTTCCACTGTCGGCACCGCGACCGACGCCCATCCGATGCTGCGCATCCTCTTCAGCCGGCTGGGCGAGCCACACATCGGCCCGCCCAACGCCTTCTCCTTCAACGTCCCCTCTATCCAGGCGACCGGGGCGGTCAAGATCGAGCGCGGCGAAGGCAAGACCGAGCGACGGATCTACAGCCGCGCCGGCGGCATGTGCCCGCGCTGCGAGGGCATGGGCAGCATCAGCGACATCGATCTGTCCCAGATCATCGACGAAAGCAAGTCGCTCGCCGAGGGCGCGATTACCGTCCCCGGCTACAAGGCGGATGGCTGGGCGGTACGGCTCATCATCGATTCTGGTTTCTTCGACCCGAACAAGCCGATCCGAGATTTTACGGAAAAGGAGCGGCACGATCTCCTCTACCACGAGCCGACCAAGGTCAAGATCAACGGTATCAACCTCACCTACGAGGGGTTGATCCCGAGGATTCAGAAGTCGCTCCTCTCCAAGGATCCCGATGCTCTCCAGCCCCATCTCCGCGCGTTCGTCGAGCGCGCGGTCACCTTCCGCCGCTGCCCGGACTGCGACGGCACCCGGCTCAACGAGGCGGCTCGCTCTTCGCGCATCCGCGGCCTGAACATCGCCGAAGTCTGCGCAATGCAGATCAGCGATCTGGCCGAGTGGGTACGCGAGCTGGACGAGCCTTCCGTCGCGCCGCTCCTCGCCAAGCTCCAGCAAACCCTCGACTCGTTCGTGGAGATCGGGCTCGGCTACCTCTCGCTCGATCGGCCGACCGGCACGCTCTCGGGCGGAGAAGCGCTGCGCACGAAGATGATCCGCCACCTCGGCTCCCCGCTGACCGACGTCACCTACGTCTTCGACGAGCCGACCACCGGCCTGCACCCGCATGACATCCAGCGAGTCAACAACCTGCTGAGACAGCTACGGGACAAGGGCAATACCGTCCTCGTCGTGGAGCACGAGCCAGAGACGATCGCCATCGCCGACTGGATCATCGATCTCGGCCCCGGCGCCGGCGCGGATGGCGGCACGGTCTGCTTCGAGGGCACCGTCGAGGGGTTGCGCGCCAGCGGCACGCTCACCGGCCGCCACCTCGACGACCGGGCGGCACTGAAGGAGCAGGTGCGGAAACCCACCGGCGTGCTCGAGATCCGCGGAGCGAATACGCACAACCTGAAGAACGTCGATGTCGACATTCCGCTCGGCGTGTTGGTGGTGGTGACCGGCGTGGCCGGGTCCGGCAAGAGCTCGCTCATCCAAGGCTCGGTTTGTGGCCGCGATGGCGTCGTTTGCATTGACCAGGCCCCGATCCGCGGCTCGTGGCGCAGCAATCCCGCGACCTACACCGGCCTGCTCGATCACATCCGCAACGCGTTCGCGAAAGCCAACGGCGTCAAGCCCGCGCTCTTCAGCGCCAACTCCGAAGGCGCCTGCCCCGCCTGCAACGGCGCGGGCGTCATCTCCACCGACCTCGGCATCATGGCCAGCGTGACCACGGTCTGCGAAGAGTGCGAAGGGAAGCGGTTCCAAGCCGAGGTGCTCAAATACACGCTGGCCGGCAAGAACATCAGCGAAGTGCTCGATATGTCGGTGACGGAGGCCGAGGAGTTCTTCCGAACCGGCGACGCGCGCACGCCAGCCGCGCACGCCATCCTCGAACGGCTCGCCGCCGTCGGTCTCGGCTACCTCCGCCTGGGGCAGCCACTCACGACGCTCTCCGGCGGCGAGCGGCAACGGCTGAAGCTTGCCAACCGCATGGCCGAGAAGGGCGGAATCTACGTCCTCGATGAGCCGACGAACGGCCTGCACCTCGCCGACACCGAGCAGCTGCTTGGCCTGCTCGACCGACTGGTCGATTCCGGCGCCTCGGTCATCGTCATCGAGCACAACATGGCGGTGATGGCGCACGCCGACTGGATCATTGACCTTGGCCCCGGCGCCGGTCACGACGGCGGCCGCATCGTCTTCGAGGGCACGCCGGCCGAGCTCGTCGCCGCCCGCTCGACCTTGACCGGCATGCATCTCGCGGCCTACGTCGGCGCCTGACCACCACTTAGGAGCGCGGTGGGACGAGATTTCATCACTTGACTCGTCCCACTCGCGCACCATTGTCCGCTCGATAGAGGTAGCGTGTCCTCACTGCTGGCGACGATTGCCCACGCGCATCCCCGATGGCATGGAACACGCCATGTCACATTTCGGCGGCTCTTTCCGTCCTACCCGTGAGACGCCGTTTGCGGTGAGGAGCGAGTTACATGTCCCAAGTCAACGTCGAAGCGGTATTTCCGCAAATCCCAACCGATGCCGCGCTGCGGGGAATCTGGCGGGAGCACCGCCGCTACATGCTGGATGTCGCCTACCGGATGCTCGGCAGCGTCAGCGAAGCCGAGGACATCGTCCAGGAAGCCTTTACCCGGCTGCTCCGGGTCGACACCAGCCAGATCGTGGATATGCGTAGCTGGCTCGTCGCGGTCGTCACGCGGCTCTGCCTCGACCATCTGCGCTCGGCGCGGGCGCGGCGCGAGGTCTACGTCGGCTCGTGGCTGCCGGAGCCGGTCATCGAGCCGCCGAGCGCGGAACCAGACCCCGCCGATCGGGTGACGCTCGACGACAGCGTGCGGATGGCGCTGTTGGTGGTCCTAGAGCGGCTCTCCCCGGCGGAGCGGGCCGCGTTCGTTCTCCACGATGTCTTTCAGTTCTCCTTCGAAGAGGTGGCGGCGATCCTCGGTCGATCTCCGGGGGCATGCCGGCAACTAGCGAGCCGGGCCAGGCGCCAGGTGCGGAACGAGACGAGTCCCGCTCGGTTCAAGGTCGACCAGGCCGACGTTCAGCGCATCGCCGAGCTTTTCGTCACGGCGGCGACGAGCGGCGACCTAACGGCGTTGCAGGAAATGCTCGACCCGAACGTCGTCGGTCGCGGCGACACCGGTGGCGTGGTGCTGGGTCCGCGCCAGCCGATCGAGGGCCGCGAGAAGGTCATCAAGGTGATGCTCGCATTCCTGAAATCTGGCCCTGTCACTCTGGTGCCGATGCCCGTCAACGGCGAACCCGGCGTCCTCGCCTACCGGGACGGCCGGCTGGCAGCGGTCATTTCGCTTTCAGTACGCGACGGCCAGATCTATCAGGTACACGCCATCGCCAATCCGAAGAAGCTCACCTACGTCGCGTCGCTGCTCGGCGTTCCCATCAGCACGAACTACATCCGCCCGCGCGGGAGCCACGGCGATACATCGAGAGGCAACCGCCCGAAATCAGCAGGGAAACGGTTGGCAGTTCGTCAGGTCAGCCACGAGCAGGAGGATCAGGAGGAGTAGGAACGTGGCAGCCTATCTCGTAGTGGACACCGATTGGAAGGATACCGACGGCGAAACGCGGGCAGCATTCGGTCGCGCGGCGCAGCCGGTCATCGCCGCCCACGGCGGCAAATTCCTGACGCCGCCGGGCACCAACGCCGAGCCGTTGGAAGGCGATTGGCAGCCGCCGATCGTGACGATCATCGAGTTCCCAGACGTGGAATCGGCCAAGCGGCTTTGGAATTCGCCGGAGTTCCGCGCCGCCGCCGAGATTCGCAGGGCAACCAACGCCGTGTTCAAGATCGTCCTGGTGGACGGAGCCCCAGCGGATCGCTCGACTGCCGCGAGCTAGCACGCACGCACCCGCCGTGGGATGCCCGGCGCGACAGGAGTCGGCCGCTGCTCGTCCCGCGGCGCTTCGCTGGGCGTGGTGGCCAGAGATATGCGTGCCGAACATCCTGGAATCTCGAGCGCGGCAGATTCCACCGAACCGCCGCGTCGGAGTCATCATTCGCGGCCGACCTGGCTGACCACGGACGCTAGATCGGCGAATCGACGGCGACGACCGTTTGGAAGGCGTTCCGATGTGCCGAAATATCAAGCCACTGTTCAATGTGGAGCCGCCGGCGACCGAGGAAGAGATTCGCTTGGCGGCGCTCCAGTTCGTGCGAAAGATCTCCGGCTACAGGCAGCCATCGCGCGCCAACGAAGCGGCCTTTACCACGGCGGTAGATGAGATCGCTGAAGTCGCCAGCCGCCTACTCGCCTCGCTCGCGACGAACGCTCCACCCAGGAGCCGGGAACCCAGACCGGCTAACGCCCGCGCCAAAGCCGCGTTGGCCGCCAGCGAGGCACGCTACCAGCAATGAGCGCCCAAGCAGCGGCGAGCTCAGGGAGGAAACCAAATGACGAAGGTCATGGCAGATATCTCGATGTCGCTCGATGGATTCATTGCCGGACCGGACGACACCTTCGAGCAGCCGCTCGGCGCGGGCGGAGATCGCCTGCATGAATGGGTCTACGATTTGGCGAGCTGGCGCCAGCAACACGGCATGGAAGGCGGCGAGGGCGGCCAAGACAGCGAGATTATCGCGGAAGGGATCGCCAACATTGGCGCCGTCGTGATCGGCCGGCGGATGTTCGACCTCGCCGAAGAGCCGTGGGGCGATGAGCCGCCGTTCCGCGTGCCGGTCTTCGTCGTGACCCACCGGCCGCGGGAGACGCTGGAAAAGGCGGGAGGCACGACGTTCCATTTCGTCACCGACGGGATCGAGAGCGCGGTGGAGCAAGCGAAGGCGGCGGCCGGGGACAAGCATGTCGGCGTGGGCGGCGGCGCGAACGTCATCCAGCAGCTCCTACAGGCGCGGCTGCTCGATGAGCTCCAGATTCACCTCGTTCCCATCTTCCTCGGCGGCGGCCGTCGCCTGTTCGACGAGATCAGCCCTGAGTCGGTCGAGCTGGAAGTCGACCGCGTGGTCACGTCTCCCGGCGTCACGCACCTCCGCTACCGACGAGTCAAGTGACGATCGGCGCGATTGGCTCGTTGCTGACTGGCCAACAGCCAGACCGGTGGTCCAAAGAATCACGTCGAGCGCAAGACCGCGCGGGCGAAGGCGGGATCGCCGGTAATCACTCCGTCTAGACCAGCAGTGAGCGCCTCTTCGAGCCGGCCCGGATTGTGGTTCACCGCGAACACGCGCAGCCCCAGATCGTGGGCGAGACGAACCGCCTCTGGTGAGACTGCCGACCAGTCGTAGCTAACGCCGCGCGCGCCGACCGCCCGCGCTCGCTCCAGATAGGCGTCGATGTCCCCGGTCCAAGGCGCCTCCAGCAACGTCACTGGGATGTCCGGCGCGAGTCGCCGAGCGAGACGAGCCGCCTCGACGCGATTGATCCAAAGCCAGATCCGCCGCTCGCGGCCGTGCCGTCGCAACGTACGGAGCACGTGGCGCAGACCATCCCGAGGCTTGATCTCGATCGCCATCCCCACGTGCGGCGGCAAGGCCCGGAGCGCCGCAGCGAGTGTCGGGATCGTCTCCCCTCCGCCGCCACGCAGCGGGAGCCGCCGCAGCACGGTGACCGGGAGCGCACGCACCGGCCCGCGCCCCCGCGCCACGCGCCCGAGCACGGCGTCGTGGTAGAGAACCGGCACGAGGTCGAGGCTAAGTCGGACGTCGACCTCGACCATGTCTGCCCCGGCGGCAATGGCGGCCCGAATGCCGGACAGCGAGTTCTCGATCGTCTCCGGCGTGCGGCCACGGTGCGCGATGATCAACGGCCGGTTTTCGAGCGGGATTTCCGAGGGGCGGCTCTCGGGCAGATCAGGGGCGGAGGTCATGCGGTCAGCCAGTGCGATCCAGGAGCAGGAGCGGCGATCGCCTGTGTCTCGAACCAGCCACGGCGACCCGGCTTCGGGCCGAATTCGCGGCTGCCCGGCATGGTATCATGAGGAAAGCGGCGGCCCGGGCCTTGCGCTCGGGCCGCACCATGTCGAGGACCACCGCGAGTTACGGCCCCGTGCCCGGATACTGCAAACGACCATGCCCACCGACACCCTGACGCGTCAGGCTCATCTGCGCAACATCGCCATCATTGCCCACGTCGACCACGGCAAGACGACGCTGGTCGACGGCCTGCTCAAGCAGTCGAACATCTTCCGCGATCCGGATGCGGCCGGCGATTTGATCCTCGACTCCAACGACCTGGAGCGCGAGCGCGGGATCACCATCCTCGCGAAGAACACCGCGGTCACCTATCGGGGCGTCAAGATCAATATCATCGACACGCCCGGCCATGCCGACTTCGGCGGCGAGGTCGAGCGCGTGTTGAACATGGCCGACGGGTGCCTGCTGCTCGTCGACGCGGTCGAAGGGCCGATGCCCCAGACCCGCACCGTCCTGCAGCGTGCGCTGCAGCTGGGGTTGCGTCCGATCGTCGTCATCAACAAGGTCGACCGCGCCAACGCCCGGCCTGAGGAAGTCGCCTCGCTCGTGCAAGACCTCTTCCTCGAGCTCGCGACCGACGTTGAGCAGCTCGACTTCCCAATCCTCTACGCCGCCGCGCGCGACGGCCGCGCTGGCACGGCGCCGGATGCTCTCGCGCCAGACCTGCGCCCACTCTTTGACGCGATCCTGGATCACATCCCGGCGCCGCACGCCGATCCCGACGCGCCGACCCAAATGCTGATCGCCTCGCTGGATTACGACCCGCACCGGGGCCGCATCGCGATCGGGCGAATCCATCGCGGCACGATCCGGGCCGGTCAAACGCTGGTTCAGGTCATGCCGGGCGGAGAGCCAATCCGGCAGCGCATCACCTGGCTCGCCACGTTCGCCGGACTCGAGCGGCAAGAGGTTGAGGAGGCATGCGCCGGGGAGATCGTGGCCGTGGCGGGATTCCCGGAGGCGCGGATCGGCGCGACCCTGGCCTCGCCGGAGGCTCCAAAGCCGCTGCCGAGCATCGCCATCGAGGAGCCGACGCTCAAGCTGACCTTCGGCGTCAACACCTCTCCCTTCGCGGGCCGGGAGGGGCAATACACCACCTCTCGCCAATTGCGGGAGCGACTCTATCGCGAGCTGGAGACGAACCTCTCGCTGCGGGTCGAGCCGACAGACCAGCCGGATGTCTTTGCCGTCTCCGGACGCGGCGAGCTTCACCTGTCGATTCTCATCGAGACGATGCGGCGCGAGGGATACGAGTTCCAGGTCTCGCGGCCCGAGGTGATCACCAAGGAGGTCGATGGCCGGCTGATGGAGCCGGTCGAGCACCTGGTCATCGACACCACGCAGGAGTTCGTCGGCGTCGTCACCGAGCTGGTCGGCAATCGCCGAGCGCGGATGCTCGATCTCGTCAATGACGGCCGTGGCAACGTGCGACTCGAATTCGCCATCCCGACCCGCGGCCTGATCGGCCTACGGAACGCCTTCCTGACCGCGACGAAGGGCAACAGCGTGATGGCCTCGCGGCTGATCGGTTACGAGCCGTGGCTCGGGCCTATCCCGAGCAACCGGACAGGCGCGATCGTCGCGTCGGAGACCGGCGTGGCGCTGGCGCACGGGCTACAGAACGCGCAGGAGCGGGGGATTACCTTCATCGAGCCGGGCACCGAGGTCTACGAGGGGATGATCGTCGGTCAGCAGCCGCGACCCGGCGACCTACCCGTCAATGTGTGCCGCGCGAAGAAGTTGACCAACATGCGCTCCAGCACGCAGGAGATCCAGGAGCGGCTGACACCGCCGGTGGTCATGAGCCTGGAGCAGTGCCTCGATTTCCTCGCGGACGATGAGCTACTCGAGGTGACGCCGAAGTCTCTGCGGCTTCGCAAGCGCCTGCTAACGCACGAGGAGCGGATGAAGGCGATGAAGGCGCGAAAGCAGCAGGCGCAGCACCTCGCGACCCGCGCCTCGTAACGGGCAACCATCCCTCTCTTACCGGCACGCGCCAAGTTCGTGACTCCGCGTCACGGCTTCGGCGTGGTCAGCTACAGTTAGAGAATTCCCGAAATCAGTTTCATGTACCTACAACGTACAGTGGACTCGTTCACTTCCTCGAAAAGTTGCCCGATATCGCCGAATTTTGGGCGAATGTAGCGCAGAAGTCAAATCTCACGCCGATTCTTTCGGGCAGCGTCCGTACAATTGACGACTCCTGTTCCCGCTCCTATAGTCGGGGGCGAAGATCGCCAGTGACATGCGATCCACACGACTGAGCCCGCCCTGGGGAGGGTAGCGTCTGCCCTACGCGGGCTGACATGCCGTCCTTTGCATTCAGACGGCGTCGTACGAGGACAGGGCGGCGGGTCAGGGAAAGGGGTGATGATCATGACGAGCCGGGAGGGGCGATTCCCGCGGAGAGCTGGACTGCGGCTAGTCGTGT